>WBZO01004238.1_pt1 | contig 15638 bp, 10 predicted proteins | sample 5204261 | NCBI WGS metagenome assembly WBZO01 (sample SAMN12412400, study PRJNA552823) | activated sludge metagenome | isolation source: activated sludge from anammox sidestream of wastewater treatment plant... | place: USA: North Carolina | collected 2017-09 | reverse complement strand
GCCCTGCCGCGACCGCTCCCCGGCACGAGCCCGAGGGCAACCTGCGATAGCCATTGTCCGACGCAGGCACCGCGACCGCTTCCCGGTGCGACCCCGGTCGAGCGTGATGATCGTGGTGGGCTGCGCCACTGTCCGATGCAGGCGCCGCGACCGCTTCCCGGTGCACCCCGAAGGCGACCAGGGACGCAGGTCGGCCCGCAGCTTCCGGCGATCGCCCTACGCCAGCGGCGCGATCCGCCCGTCGCGCAGCGTGACCCGGCGATCCATCCGGGCGGCGAGATCGGGATTGTGGGTTGCGATCAGCGCTGCCACCCCCTGCCGCCGCACGGTCGCCAGCAGCTCGGCGAACACCACCTCGGCCGTCGCCACGTCCAGGTTTCCCGTCGGCTCGTCGGCCAGCAGAAGCTGCGGCGCATTGGCCAGGGCACGCGCGATCGCCACCCGCTGCTGCTCCCCGCCCGACAGCTTGCCGGGCAGATGCCCCGCCCGCTGCGCCAGCCCCAGCGAGGACAGCAGCGCCATGGCCGCCTCGGCCGCCTGCCGCCGCGGCTTCCCGGCGATCATCTGCGGCAGCACGACGTTTTCCAGCGCGGTGAACTCGCCGAGGAGATGATGGAACTGATAGACGAAGCCGATGCTGTCGCGCCGCAGCGCGGTCCGCGCCGGATCGGGCAGCGTCGTGGCATCGGCGCCGCCGATCAGCACGGCCCCACGGTCGGGCCGGTCCAGCAGCCCGGCAATGTGCAGCAGCGTCGACTTCCCGGCCCCCGACGGTGCTACCAGCGCCACGATCTCGCCCGCCTGCAATGTCAGATCGACACCGCACAGGATCGGCAGGTCCCCGGCCTCGCCGCGATAGACCCGTTCGATGCCGCGCAGCGCCAGCGGCTCATTCATGGCGCAGCGCCTCGACCGGGTCGGTCCGTGCCGCGCGCCAGCTCGGATACAAGGTTGCCAGCAGCGACAGCGTCAGGCCCAGGACGACGACGCGGGAGACGTCGACCCAGTCCACCCTGTCGGGTAGCGTCGTCAGCATGAAGACCGAGGAATCGAAAACCCGCCCGCCGGTCACGTCCTCGATGAAATGCTGGATGGCGACGATGTTGCGGCAGACGGCGATACCGATCAGCGTGCCGATGACCGTGCCCGACACGCCGACGAACGCGCCGCACATCAGGAAGATGCGCAGGATCGCAGCCGAGCTGGCACCGATCGTGCGGAGGACGGCGATGTCGGCGCGCTTGTCCTTCACCAGCATGATCAGCGAGGAGATCACGTTGAACGCCGCCACCAGCACGATCATGCCCAGCACGATGAACATCGTGTCTTTCTGGATCTGCAGCACGCCGATGATGGTGTCGTTGGCATGCCGCCAATCACGGGCGAAGACCTGCCGGCCGCGCAGCAGCTCGGTCAGCGGCTCGGCCAGCGTGCCGACCGCCTGCGGGTCCGCCATGCGGATCTCGATCCCCGTCACGCCGTCCGGCTTCTGGAAGAACACCTGCGCCGCTTGCAGCGGCAGGAACACGACCGAGGTGTTGTAGTCGTGCAGTCCTGCATCGAAGATCGCGACGACCCGATAGGCGCGGACGCGCGGGATGGTACCGAATGCGGTCGGCGCGCCGTCGGGCGACAGCACCGTCAGCGGATCGCCGATACGCAGCCGGTACGACCGCGCCAGCGCGGCACCGACGACGATCGCGTCGTCACCGGTGAACTGGTCCAGGCTGCCGGCGACGATGTGATCGCTGATCGGCGTCAGCATCCGCAGGTCGGCTTGGCTGATCCCGCGCACCAGCCCGCCGCGCGCACCGCCGGACTCGGTGCTCAGCATCGCCTGCCCGTCCAGCATCGGCACCACCGACACGACCCCCGGCAGAGCCCGCAGTCGCTGCGCGAGATCCTGGTACTGCTCGATCTTCTGGCCGGCATAGGCCTCGATCGTCACATGGCCGTTCACGCCCAGGATGCGCGAAACCAGCTCGGTCTGGAAGCCGCTCATGACGGATGTCACGACGATCAGCGTGGCGACGCCCAGGGCGATCCCGACCAGGGAGAAGATGGCGATGATGGAGACGAACCGCTCGCCCTTGCGCGCCCGCAGATAGCGGCCCGCGACCATCCGCTCGAACGGCCCGAACATGGCCGCCGGCCTAACCCCTGCCTGCCGCGATCCGGGCCATCGCCTCGTCGGGCGTCAGCTCCACCCGCTCCCCGCTCGCGCGCCGCTTCAGCTCCACCTTGCCGGCGGCAGCGCCGCGCGGGCCGACGATGAGCTGCCAGGGGTGGCCCATCAGGTCGGCGTCGTTGAACTTCACGCCGGCCCTGTCCTCACGATCGTCGTACAGCGCCATGCCGGCAAAGCGGGCATACAGATCCTCGCACAGCGCCTCGCAGGCCGCATCGCCGTGCTTGAGATTGAGGATCGCGGCCGTGAACGGCGCGATGGAGTCCGGCCAGATGATACCGGCGTCATCGTGGCTCGCCTCGATCACCGCGCCCACGAGGCGGGAGACGCCGATGCCGTAGCTGCCCATTTCCGGCATCACCTGCCTGCCGTCCGGCCCGGTCACCGTCGTGTTCATCGCCTGCGTGTATCTCGTGCCGAAGTAGAAGATGTGGCCGACCTCGATCCCGCGCCCCTCCCGCCGGTCCGCCGGCGGGATCGCCGCCCATCTGGCGGCGTCATGCTTCTCGTCGGTTGCCGCATAGTGCGTGGTCATCTGGCGGAAGAACCGGTCGAGATCCGCATCACTGTCGTGGCCGACGCTGCCGGCGCCCGAGGAGAGATAGTCCATCTCCTCGAACGCCGCATCGTAGTAGACCTGACTTTCACCGGTGGGGGCGAGGATGATGAATTCGTGGCTGAGATCGCCGCCGATCGGACCGGTGTCGGCCTCCATCGGGATCGCCTTCAGCCCCATCCGCTGGAAGGTGCGCATATAGGCCAGCATCATCTTGCGATAGGTACGCACCGCGCCCGCGTGATCGAGATCGAAGGAATAGCCGTCCTTCATCAGGAATTCCCGCCCGCGCATGACGCCGAACCGGGGCCGCACCTCGTCGCGGAACTTCCATTGGATGTGATAGAGAACCTGCGGCAGATCGCGATAGCTTTTTATCACCTGTCGAAAGAGGTCGGTGATCATCTCCTCGTTCGTCGGGCCATAAAGCATTTCTCGATCGTGACGGTCGGTGATGCGCAGCATCTCCTTCCCGTAGTCATCATACCGCCCGCTCTCCCGCCACAGCTCGGCCGGCTGGATGGTGGGCATCAGCAGCTCCTGCGCGCCGGCGGCGTCCTGCTCCTCGCGCACGATCTGCTCGATATTGCGCAGCACCCGCAGCCCCAGCGGCAGCCAGGCATAGATGCCGGCCGAGGTCTGACGCACCAGACCCGCGCGCAGCATCAGACGATGCGAGGCGATCTGCGCCTCGGTCGGCGTTTCCTTGATCGTCGGGATGAAGCTGCGGGACAGGCGCATCGTCGCGAAATCCGTCTGGTTGCGGGGGCCGCAACCTAGCGGCTGGGGCGATTTCCCGCCAGCGGCCGAACGATATTGCGCGATATCAAACTGCTTTCAGTCATCGACAGCAATATTGCTGCGCCGCACAATCGGCGACTGGTAATAAAATCGCATTCCGGCCCCTCAATTCTAACAAAACGACGTGACTCACCTTCCGTACTTGGTTAACAAGCAACTGGCCCCGAGCCCACGGCGTCCATGGGCCAAGTTTGGGGAGGAAACGCCAGTCGCCCGGCAGGTCGAGGAATGAGTCCTCCACCTGACCGAGGTGGCGGCAAACCGCCTCCACCACGAAATCCCCGTGCAGAACCTGCAAAGTCCCAAGCCAGCGCATGGAGCGGTGCGCGGCCGCCTAGTCCTGCGGCGCCGCCAGGATGCCGTGGCGGAAACTTAAATAATCACTCGTAATGATCGCGTAGGCGCCGCCCCACAGGATCGTCGCCACCACGGTGGTAGCGATAACCTTCATCAGCAGGCGCGGGCGCCGCGGCGCACCCCGCCAGCCGCTGGCCTCGTCCGCCTCCGCCTGCGGCTGGGTCCCGATCGGCAGCACGGCAAACAGCGACACCCACCAGATCAGGACGTACAGAACGACGCCGGTGAACCAGTTCATGATGGGTCAGACCCGCAACAGGTGAATATCCACCAGGGGTCGCTTCTGCAGGCGTCGCCCCAGCGCGCGCCGCAGCGCCGACCGCGCCGCATCCGTCAGCAGATCGTCCTCCCGCCGCACCGACGCCGGCAGTTCGGCGATGGCGGCGCTGAATTCGCTGACGACCCGCTCGGTTTCCGGGTCGTCGCCGTCGAACAGGCCGGGCGCCGACACTTTCGGCTGTCCGATCAGCCGGCCGTGATCGTCGACCGCCAGGCTGCCCAGCACCACACCATTATACAGGATGCGGCGGCGGGCGTTCATCACCTCACCCTGGAACGGGATCAGACGCGTCCCGTCCAGCACCAGGCGCCCGACAGGCGCGCTGTCGACCACCTCGGCGGTACCGGGAGCCAGGTTCAGGATGTCTCCGTCCTCCATCATCACCGGCGTCGAGCCGGCCTCGCGCGCCAGCTCCGCATGCGCCGACAGGTGGCGCCATTCGCCATGCACCGGCACCGCATAGCGCGGCCTCACCAGCCGGTACAGCCGGCGCAACTCGTCGCGCGCCGGATGCCCCGAGACATGCACCAGGTGATCAGCGTCGGTCATCAGATTGACGCCGCGGCGGACCAGGCTGTCCTGCACCGCGCCGATCGCTCGTTCGTTACCGGGAATGACCCGGGACGAGAAGATCACCGTGTCCCCCTCCCCCAGCGACACGCGCGGGTGCGAGTCCGTGGCGATGCGGGCGAGCGCGCTGCGCGGTTCCCCCTGGCTGCCGGTCACCAGCATCAGCAGGTTGTCGTCGGGAATGTCGTCGAGATCATCCTCGTCCAGGAAAGGGGGCAGGCTTCTGAAATAGCCGCATTCCCGCGCGGCGGCGTCGATGTTGCGCAGCGACCGGCCGACCAGCGCGGTCGAGCGGCCGGCGTCGCGCGCCGCAATGGCGATGGATTCCATCCGGGCGACATTGCTGGCGAAGCAGGTCACCGCCACGCGCCCGCGCAGGCCGCGGATCAGCGCGGTCAGGCTCTGCCGCACATCGCCCTCGCTGCCCGAATGCCCCTCGACCATCGCGTTGGTCGAATCGCAGATCATCGCCAGCACGCCCTTCTGTCCCAGCGCGGCGAAGGCCTGCTCATCCGTGGTGGGACCGATCAGCGGCATCGGATCGATCTTCCAATCGCCCGTGTGCACCACCAAGCCATAGGGCGTCTCGATCGCCAGCGCCTGCGCCTCGGGGATGGAATGGGCCAGCCGGATGAAGGTCAGCTTGAACGGCGCCAGCTCGAACGACCCACCGGGCGGAATGACGTTCACCCGGACCTGGTTCAGCAGCCCGACCTCACCCAGCTTGCGGCGCAGCACCGCGGCGGCGAACGGCGTCGCATAGACCGGGCAGCGCAACTGCGGCCACAGCCAGGCGACCGCGCCGATATGATCCTCATGCGCATGGGTGATCACCAGCCCGACCAGACGGTCCCGCCGCCCGGCGATATAGGACGGGTCGGCCATCATCACATCCACCTCGGGATGCGCCGCCCCGCCGAAACCGATGCCGCAGTCGACGGCCAGCCATCGGCCGTCACACCGGTACAGGTTCAGGTTCATACCGATTTCGCCCGTCCCGCCCAGCGGCAGGAAGGCCAGATCACCGATTGCAACGTCCATCTAGTGCTGTCGATACCTCATGCGTCGATACGCCGCGGCGGGAGCCGCGGCCAATGGCCAAGCGCCTTAGATAAGCAGCATTCACGACCGGAAACAGGCCAGCCCGTATACATGGATTGGACCTGCGGCGTCGAGTTGCGGACCGGCGTCCCGGCGTTGCCCTATTCCGTTTCCAGCATGCGGGTGCGCTCCCGCGGCAGCGTGGGTGCCAGGTTCCTCTCGGCCAGCAATCGCAGCCCGTCCAGCGTCAGTTCCGGCTCGATATGCTCGATCATCATCGTGCCCTCGGCGAACAGGGGCGCGAGCCCGCCGGTCGCCACGACCTTCATCGGCCCGCCGAACTCGGCCTTGATGCGGCCCAGCAGGCCTTCGATCATGCCGATATAGCCCCAGTACACCCCGGACTGCATCGCCGGCACGGTCGATCGCCCGATCACCGCCTGCGGCCGCCCGATGCCGATGCGCGGCAGGCGTGCCGCGGCCTGGTGAAGCGCCTCGATCGACAGGTTGATGCCCGGGCAGATCACCCCGCCCAGATAGGCGCCGCTCTTGTCGACGACGTCGAAGGTCGTGGCCGTGCCGAAATCCACCACGATCAGCGGCCCGCCGAAACGCTTGTGACCCGACAGGGCGTTCAGCAGGCGGTCGGCCCCGACCTCGTTCGGGTTGTCGACCCGGATCTCGAAGCCCCAGTTCAGCGACGCCCGCGCCACCAAGGGTTCGACACTGAACCAGTCGCGGCACAGGCGGCGCAGATGGTACAGCGCCGCCGGCACGACGGTGCCGATCACGGCGGCGTGGACCTCGTTCCTGGACAGGCCGGCATGCTGGATCAGCGACAGCAGCCAGACCGCATATTCATCCGATGTGCGCTGGGCATCCGTGCGGATGCGCCAGATCCCCCGCCATCCCGCCTTGTCGTGGACGGCAAAAACCACGTTTGTATTGCCCGCGTCGATGACGAGGAGCATCGCGCTAACCCTTCCGTCGGGACACGTGTGCGACGCGTGTGAAGCCGGAGAAAAGACCGGGTGCCAGGGATTGCCCCGGGCGGCCGCACGTCGCCGCCGGGGGACAGATGATGGACGGATTTCCCCCTGTCAACGTCGGCCCCTGTAACAGGCCCCGGGGCGCAGCGCGGCCGATCGCTAGGGCTGGTGCGCGCCGCGTCCCCAGCAGATGAAGTGCGGGTTCTCCCAGCCCGGCTTGCCATAGCGCAAAGGCTGGCCATCCAGGGTCAGCACGACGCCGCCGGCGGCTTCCAGAACCGCCTGCGGGGCGCAGGTGTCCCATTCCATCGTCCGGCCGAAACGGGGATACAGATCGGCCACGCCCTCGGCCAGGCGGCAGAATTTCAGGCTGGAGCCGAAATTCATCTGTCTGGCGACGCGGCGCCCCTTCAGGAACGCATTGAGCGTCTCCTGATCGCCGTGGTGGCGGCTGGCGAGGACGGTCAGCCCTTCCGCGGGCGGTTCGCGGGCAATCACCGGTGTCTGCCGGCCATTTTGCCGCTTCCACGCGCCCTGCCCCACGATCCCGCCGAACATCTCACCGGTGGACGGCACGCCGACGGCGCCCAGCACCACGCGCTCGTCGCGCACAAGGCCGATATTGACCGCGAAATCATTGCCCCCGCCGGCGAATTCGCGTGTTCCGTCCAGCGGATCGACCAGCCAGAAACAGGCCGAGGCCGCGGTGACGCGACCGGCCGCGACCTCTTCCTCGGCGATCACCGGGATCTCGGGATGCGCCGCCCGCAGGCCGGCGACAATGATCGCCTCGGCCGCGTGGTCGGCCTCGGTGACGACCGACCGGTCCTCCTTGCTCTTGACCGCGAAGCCGCGTGCCTGGATGTCCAGGATCGCGGCGCCGGCCTGGGCAGCCAGATCGGCGGCGAGTTCCAGCAGGGCCTGATCATCCGTCATGCATCGACCTTTGATACGCCGCGCCGGCGGGTGCGGCGGGCAGAGGCTGGCGGGGTGTCCTCCACCACCGCAGCGGCCGGTTCGAGGAAGGACGGTTCCCCGTCATCCTGCGCGCCCGCCGCCGTATCGTCCACCACATCCGCAATCCCGTCACCCGCGGCCGTTGGCGCCGCCGCGTGCGCCGATGGTGCTGTGGTCTCGCCCCTGGCGATGGCGCGCCTGCCCTTGGCACGCCGCGGTGATGCGGCGGGTGCCCGGGCCGTTGCTGCGCCGGCCGCGCCCTCGGCGTCCGCCTCGACTGCGGCGAGGCCGGCTTGCTCCACCGCTGCCACCGAGGCCGCCCTGTCGGCCGCCTCGGCGGCGGTCGCGCTGGTCCCCTTGACGGCAGCCGTCTCCGCCGTCCCGGTTGCAGCCGGTTCAGTTGCTCCCGCAACAGCCGTACCCGCTACCTCGGTTGTGATCGCGTTGCCCCCCCTGGCGGCAGCCGCTGCGGCCGGTTCGGTTGTCGCGGTGGACGCAGCAGCCGCCTCGGCGGCGGTCCGCTTGCGGCCCCGCCTGCGGCCCTTGGCCGGCGCCTCGTCGACCGGTTCCGGCGCCGCTTTTGCGGCCGAAGCCGCGACCTGCGCCGCCGCCACGCGGGTGCGCCAGTTCACCGGCCGTATCGGTTCGGGCCGCAACGGCGCCACCGGGCGCGCCAGCATCGCCTCCGCCGCCTCGTGCACTGCGACGGGTTCCAGCCCGCGCAGGCAGGCGAGGCTGCGCGGGCAATCCTCGAACCGCGCCAGGTAGCACGGGCTGCACGTCATGTTGCGCCGAAGCGCGATCGCCCGCGCGCCTACCGGTCCCCATTCGATCGCGTCGACCACACCGGAATGGATGCCGATCGTCGGCACGCCCAGGGCGGCCGCGATGTGCTTGGGGCCGCTGTTGTTGCCGACATACAGCTTGCAGCTCGCCAGCAGGCCCGGCAGGTCGCGCAGCGGCGTCTTGCCGATCAGCGACATCACCGCCCCCTGATGCAGCACCCGCGAAATGACCTCATCCGCCAGCTCCGCCTCATCAGGACCGCCGATCAGCACGGCATTGACGTCGTTGCGTTCGACCAGCAGATCGATCAGCGCCGCGAAATGCTCCGCCGGCCACTGCCGCATGATCGTTCCGACACCGGGGTGGATCGCCACCACCGGTTTCTCGAACAGCGCGCGCGCCTCCGCCGGCAGCCTGCCGACCGCTTCCGCCGCCGCGCCCGCCGGCAGCGTCAGGCTGGTGCGCTGCGCACGCCCTGCCTTGGCCACCGCCTCGACCAGCAGCATCAGATCGTCGCTGACATGAGTCCGCTTGCGCTGCAGATTCTGGTCGCCCTCCCACACCACCGACATGTCGAGATACGGGAACTGCCCCAGATGGTCGAAGCCGGCCAGGAACCGGGCACCGGTCCATTTCAGCACATCGCGCGTGTCGGTCTGCTTGCGCAGATCGATGGCGAGGTCGAAACCATAGGGCCGCAACTGCGCCTGCAACGCCTTGTAGTCGTCTTCGGTCAGCTCCTTGCGCCCCAGGCCCGACCGGGCGTGGAAGAACTCGAACTCGATGAACTCATCGATCGACGGTTCATAGGCGGCAAAGGCCTGCACCGCCCGCCCGGCCAGCACCGTGATCCGCGCCGCCGGAAACAGCTCACGCAGGCGGCGGATGGCGGCGATGCCGGTGATGAAGTCGCCGATATGATCCAGCTTCACCACCAGGATGCGATTTATCTCGTCGGGCGAGAACAGCGGATGGCCGGGATGGACGATCTCCACCGGCTCATCGTCGGGACGATAGTCGTCCGAGTGCCGCGACAGGCGCGGATTGTAGAACGGGTCACCGGCATCGAACAGCGTCTTCCACCGCGCATTGAAATGCGTGAGGTCATAGACATCCTTCAGCCGGTCGCGGCTGGCGAGCTCGTGATGGACCAGCGTCGCATACGGCGTGAAGACCGTCAGCAGCCCGGCACGATGCGACCGCAGGCACAGGTCGAGGTCGTTGTTCACGACCTCATGTGCTTCGTCGAAGCGACCCAGTGACTCGAACACGTCGCGGCGCATCAGCATGCAGGCGCCGGTCACCGCGATGACGTTGCGCTGCGTCAGTGCAAGGCCGAAATAGCCCGGATCGTCCTCGGCCGCGAAACGGAAGGCATGCCGAGCGATGCCGTTGTTCATGAGGAACATGCCGCCGTGCTGTATCTTGCGGTCGGGATACAACAGGCGCGCGCCGACGATACCGACCTCGGGCCGCACCGCATGCTCCAGCAGCGCGTCCAGCCAGCCGGGATCCTCGATCTCGATATCGTCGTTCAGGAACAGGATATAGTCGCCGTCCGCGACCTCCGAGGCCAGGTTGTTGAACCGCGACCAGTTGAACGCGTCGGGGATGTCGACGATCTTGTCCGCATTCCGCTGCAGCCACGTCTTCCACACCGGTTCCGAATCCGGAATGTTGTCGATGCAGATGATTTCATAATTCTTATAGGACGTGTGGCGACGCAGCGTGGTGATGCAGGTCTCGATATAGCCGTGCGCCGCGCAGGTCGGGATGATGATCGACACCTTGCCGGTCGGATGAGCGTGACGGCGCAGCCGCCAGGTGCCGGGGATGGCGGTGGCCAAGAGATCGGCCTCGAAACCACGGCGTTCCGCGGCGCGCGACAGGGCGGCCAGGCTGCGGTCATCGTCGTCCAGCCTGTCCGGCCCGCGCCGGCACAGCAGCCTGGGCACGTGCTGGATCGATTGCGCCAGTTCCGTGCAGCGCAGCACAAAATCATATTCACCGTCGACCGCCAGCGTGCCGGGCGAGACACCGGTCCGTGCGATCAGCGTGCCACGCGCAGCCCAGGGCCGGCCGATATAGTTGGTCGACAGCAGCAGGTCCGGCGAATAGTCCGGCTTGAGGAAGGCCTCGATCTCGGTGCTGACCGGGCTGATGCGGGCCTCGTCGGCATAGACGAAGTCCGCCTCGGGATGCAGTCCGGTGCGCAGGGCGAGCTCGGCCAGCGCATCGGCGCCAAGCTCGTCGCCCGGGCTCAGCGGCATGAACAGCTCGTCCGGACGGTCGGCCAGCGATTGGCTCCAGCCCGCATCGTCGGGCGACAGCACCGCGCTGCGCAGCGAAAGCCATTGCCCCTCGGCATCGATCAGCGCCCGCATCCCGGCCGCCGCAGCGCTCGAATCGCACAGCGCCCGCAGACGCCATGCGCGATAGGCCTGCGATTTCAGGGATGCGAGCGTACGCGCGATCCGCTCGCCGTCGACCTCCCCGGTCTGGCGCAGCACCACCACGAATTCCGGCCGATGGTTCAGGGCCGTCAGGAGACCGTCGAGAAGATCGGCCTCGACCCGCGACACGCGGCGGCGGATATCCTCGCCCTGCCGCTGTTCATCGGACTTGCGGACATCGATGCGGAAGCGATGGACGTATTCCTGGCCGTTCTTGCTCCGCACCGTGATCTCGACGGTCTGCTCGCCGTCCCGCAGGCTGCGTGGCGGGCAGTGAAAGGCGTATCCGCTGCGCACCGCATTGTCCCAGTCGGGATAGGCGGCGCCGACATCCTGTCGTGCCAGCCCGTAATGGGCTTCGCCCAGACGCTGCGAGTCGATCGCGACCTCGACACCGGCGACGCCGCCGCGGGCCAGCACCCAGCCTTCCAGCGTCAGGCGGCCGGTGATCGGTTCCACCGCCGCGCCGTTGACCAGCGTCGGGTTGTCGAGCTGGAAGCGGAACTCCTCGGGCGGCGAGGCGGTGGTGGGCGCCGGGGCGGGTGGTGGCGGCGATGACGGCTCCTGCGCTGTCTCGAAGCCGTCGGCGAAGAGCATCACGGTCTCCTCCCGCTCCTGGCCGAGGGTATTGCGCGCGATCAGCGCCAGGCCGTGCAGACCGTCGGCGCTGTCCACCACCTTGCGATGGAACCGGAAGCCGGAGAACCGGGCGGACGGGATCGCGGCATATTGCTTGCCCACATCCGTCCGCTCATGGCCGAATTCGGCCAGCCCGACCTCCTCGTCATCGAGCACGACCGCGATGCGGACGAGACCCGCCGCGCAGATGGCCCAGCCGCTGGCATGCAGATAGCCGTCCTGGGTCAGCACCGCCTCGTCGCAGAACAGGCGGATCTCGCGGTCGGGTTCGGGCGCCGGCGCGGGCGGTGGGTTCGCCAGCGGGGCCAGCAGCGCATCGGTGCTGAGCTTGAATTCCGCGCTCAGGCTATAGGGAGATCCCGTGCTCAACGGCTGGAACCCGATGAAGTGCGGCACCGGCTGCGCGGTGGCGGCCTGTTCGGCCGCGATCTCCTCCAGCGACCGGTGCGGCCCCTGAATCCGTTGCAGTGGCAGCACGACCTCCTGCGCCAGCCCCTGCCGGCACAGCATCTCGACCCGCACCGTCGTGGCGTCCGCATCGGCGCCGGTGACGGAACCGGTCAGCGTGTAGCCGGAGCGGCGTGCATTCGGATAGGCCGGATAGGCGGTAGCCACATCGTCCCGTTCGATCCCCTGCCTGACCGCCTGGATACGCGTTTCACCCACGAATGCCTGGATCGCGACGATCGGCGAGTGGGCAAGTCCCCACCCATCGATGACGATGATGCCTGCGTCGTTGATCATCGCCCGCTCGACATACAGGGCGGCGGGCGCGACCGCGGTGGTATCCCCGAGATCGGGCTGCAGCGGGCCGGCGATCATGCGGACCGGCGGGACGTCCGTCGGGTCGATCTCCAGCTCGAACGCCTGCTCCTGCACGGTGCCGTCGATCGTGCGCGCGGCGATGACGAAGGGGCGCCGTCCGGGCGCCACATCGCGCCGATGCGAAAGGGTGAAGCGGAACAGCCGCTGCTGCACGGTCATGCCGTCGGGGAACGCGAAGGCGATCTCGCTGCCCTGCACGCCGTACACCGTGCCCGCCACCGTCCGCCCCTCGCTCAGCAGCCAGGCCGTTTCAATCGTTGTCGGCGACACGATGCGGCCACGGACCGTGACGTCGAAGCGGTCCTGGATCACACCGCCGGTCAGCGCCGGATCGACCTCGATGACCACCGGCACCGTGGGCGCCGGAGCGGCCCCGATCCCGCTCGTCGCGGCTTCGCCGGCAGGCGGCACCTCGGCTGCCGGGGTGTCGCGGACGGGGGAGTCCGCTTCCATCGCGTCGGCCGCCGTCGCGCGCGGATCGGCGGGGATTGCCGCCTGGGTTTTCTTGCCAGCGTTTCGCCGGGAAGCAGGTATGGCGCGATTCGTTGCCGGCGGCTTCTTGCAATTCATACGCTGGGGTGCCCCACTACGACCAACAGGGTTTCTTCGTCAGATAGCACAGGTCAGACCGACCAAACGTAAATGAACTTCACGAAACCGCCGGCATTACCTCACCGGTAGTCCTGGACAACTGCCCCGCCGCCCTGGCGACGGCCGCGCCAGTGACAGGGAGCCTGTGTGCGCCCGTCCCGCCGGCAGACCCGTCCCAGGCCGGCCTGTCACCGTCACATCCCGAACGGCAGGCGCCCTTCGCGGTAGCCGTCCTGATCGAAATGACCCTGGGCGGATTCCAGGATGCCCCGGCGCACGAAATCGGCGACGTCGGGATACTGCGCTAGATACCATTGCTCGTCGACCGTGATCGGAAACGGCAGCCGGCCTTCAAAATACCCGTCGTCGATGAAATGCTGTCGTGCGGACTCGATCCTGCCATCGGCAATGGCCTTGCCGATATCTTCGTAAGTACGGCGATACCAGGCTTCGTCGACCTCGATTCCCATGATCATTTTTTTCACGATCTTAACGAAATCTTCGTACGTCATGCTGACCCGAAGCTCGCCCCGGACGGTCGATATCTCGACGGAACGCCGGATCAGATCGAATGGCGGCAGATACTTCACGGTGCCTCCTGAAACAAAGGCCTGCATGGCCGAGCAGGGCCAGACTATGTCTGTCTAGCGTTATCGTAAGGCGGATGGAACAGGGTGGATTTTTTTTTGCCCGTACGGCACGGGTGTGCCGCCGACACCCACCGACTGACGTAGGGACGGCGTCGAAACCTGGATGGGATCAAGCGCATGACACAGGACACGACCACGATTTCCGATCGGCCGGCCACGGATCGGGAACTGGCCGATTTCGTGCGGCAGTTCCATGGGGCGCGCGTGCTGGTCGTGGGGGACATCATCCTCGACCGCTACGTCAAGGGCGGTGTGCACCGCCTGTCGCCGGAAGCACCGATCCCCGTTCTGCGTCCTGACGATCGTCACGCCACGCTGGGCGGCGCGGCGAACGTCGCGCTGAACATCGCGACGCTGGGCGGCCGCGCCATCCTGACCGGCGTCATCGGCGAGGATGAGGCCGGCCGCGAGATACAGCAACTGGTTGATCGCACGCCGGGCATCGAGGGGGCGCTGGTCACCGTGCCCGGCCGTCCGACCACCAGCAAGACGCGGTTCATGACGGGATCGCACCAGTTGCTGCGTCTGGATGAGGAAACCACCGCCCCGCTGGACAATGGCCCCGCCGCGGCCGTCCTGATGCAGGTCCGCAAGGCGCTGAACGCCGCGCAGGTCGTGGTGCTGTCGGACTATGCCAAGGGCGTGCTATGCGACGGCGTGCTGGCCGAGGCGATCGCGATGGCGCGCGCCAGCGGGCGGCTGCTGATCGCCGACCCCAAGCGGCCGGATTTCTCGGCCTATCGTGGTGCCGCCATCCTGACGCCGAACGAGCATGAGGTGCGGCTGGCGACGCGGATCGGCGCCGAGCACGACGCCGAGGCCGACAGCGCCGGCCGCGCCGCCCTGGAAGCGACCGAGGGCGAGGCGGTTCTGGTCACGCGGTCGGCCAAGGGGCTGACGCTGGTGCGCCGTGACTGCGCCGCGCTGCACCTGCCGACCCGCGCGCGGGAGGTGGCGGACGTCTCGGGTGCCGGCGATACGCTGGTCGCGGCGCTGGCCGTGGCGCTCGCCGCCGGTGCGCCACTGCCAGCCGCCGCCATGCTGGCCAATGCGACGGCCGGCATCTCGGTCGGCAAGCAGGGCACCGCGACGGTCAGCCAGCAGGAGCTGCTGGCCTCATTGCACCTCGACGATCTGGTGGCGACCGACCGCAAGGTGGCGAGCCTGCCCGAGGCGATGATGCAGGTCGCCGCCTGGCACGCGCAGGGACTGAAGGTCGGCTTCGCCAATGGCTGCTTCGACCTGATCCATCCCGGCCACGTGAAGCTGCTGAACGAGGCGCGGGCCAATTGCGACCGGCTGATCGTGGCGCTGAACACCGATGCGTCGGTCAGGCGGCTGAAGGGGCCGACGCGGCCGGTGCAGAACGAGACGGCGCGCGCCACCGTGATGGCGTCGCTGGCGCCGGTCGACATGGTGATCCTGTTCGACGAGGACACGCCGCTGGAGGCGATCCGTGCGCTGCGGCCCGACGTGCTGGTGAAAGGCTCGGACTACACGGTGGAGCAGGTGGTAGGTGCGGACCTGGTCCTGGGCTGGGGAGGCCGCGTGGTGCTGGCGCAGTTGCAGGAGGGGCACAGCACGACGGGGACGATCCGGCGGATGGCGCTGCCGGCGGCGCAGTAGACCGCGATCGGGTCAGCGCAACGCGTGGTTGTCGCCGATGTGTCCGGGTCGGACAGAGAGAGGGTGGTGAGCCCGCTGGGACTCGAACCCAGGACCCCAAGATTAAAAGTCTCGTGCTCTACCAACTGAGCTACGGGCTCGCTCACCGGCGCTGACGCCAGGGCGCCTTGAACGCCAACGCACGCGCCGGGTCAAGGGTGGTTTTGTGCGATGCAGGGTGCGACGGGGGCGGCAAGCACCCCCGCCAGCCGTTCCGTCAGGCGTCGGCGGCGATCCGGGCCGAGACGATGCGGTCGGGGTTCGACACCGAGCCCGATCCGCCGGCGCCG
>WBZO01004236.1_pt1 | contig 15640 bp, 11 predicted proteins | sample 5204261 | NCBI WGS metagenome assembly WBZO01 (sample SAMN12412400, study PRJNA552823) | activated sludge metagenome | isolation source: activated sludge from anammox sidestream of wastewater treatment plant... | place: USA: North Carolina | collected 2017-09 | reverse complement strand
ATTTTGGACGTGGTGCATAAAGATTGGCGGCGCGCGCGCGCGGCGGCAATGAACATTATTCCGACGACCACCGGCGCGGCAAAAGCGGTTGCCCTGACGATTCCGCAACTCAAAGGCAAGTTTCACGGCTATGCGCTGCGTGTGCCGACCTCCACCGTTTCCGTCGTGGACCTCGTAGGCAATTTGAAACGCACGGCGACGGCGGAAGAGATCAATGCCGCGCTGAAAGCGGCATCCGAAGGCGCGCTCAAAGGAATTCTCGGTTACAGCCAAGAGCAACTCGTCTCGTCCGATTTCAAAGGCGATTCGCGTTCGTCCATCGTGGACGCGGAACTGACGATGGTGATTGGCGGCAACTTGTTCAAAGTCGTGACGTGGTACGATAACGAATGGGGTTATTCCTGTCGCGTCGCAGACCTGACCAAATACATGATTGACAAAGGGCTCTGAGCGTTGAGAAACGGGCGTTGAGCATCGAGTCAAAAACGAATTTTGTTTCAGCTCTCCATGCTCAACGCTCAATGCTCGCCGTCATGAACAAAAAAACTATTCGCGACCTTGACGTCCAAGCCAAGCGCGTCCTCGTGCGCTGTGATTTCAATGTGCCACAGGACAAACAAGATTTACACATTACCGACGACCGCCGCATCCGCGAAGCGCTGCCGACGCTCAATTATTTGTTGGACCACGGCGCGGCGCTCGTGTTAATGTCGCATCTCGGCCGCCCAAAGGGCAAAGAAGCCAAGTATTCGCTCAAGCCCGTCGCCGTGCGTTTGCAAGAATTATTGGGCCGCCCGGTGCAAATGGCGGATGACGTTATCGGCGCCGCCGTGACAGCGCAAGCTCACGCGCTGCAACCCGGCGACGTTCTGTTGTTGGAAAATGTGCGCTTTTATCCCGAAGAAGAAAAGAACGACCCCGCGTTCGCCGCGCAGCTCGCCAAGTTGGGCGATCTGTACGTGAACGACGCGTTCGGTTCGGCGCATCGCGCGCACGCGTCCACGCGCGGCGTGGCGGATTATTTGCCCGCCGTCGCCGGCTTGCTGATGGAAAAGGAATTGAATTATCTCGGCGGCGCGCTCGAAAATCCCAAACGTCCATTCAGCGCCATTCTCGGCGGCGCCAAAATCGGCGACAAGATTGGCGTGATTCAAAATCTGCTGCCGCAAGTGGACGCCATTCTCATCGGCGGCGGCATGGCAAATACGTTTGCCAAAGCGAACGGCTATGCGGTCGGCGATTCGTTAGTGGAAGAGGACAAGTTGCAGGTTGCGCGCGAAATCATGCAGCAAGGCGCGACGAAACTCATCTTGCCGACGGATTGGGTCATTGGCGATAAATTTGCGGCAGACGCCCAAGCCCGAGTCGTGGACTTGGCAAGCGTTCCCGACGGCTGGCGGATTCTCGATATTGGACCTGCCACGCTCAAATTATTTGAACAAAATTTGCGCGCGGCGAAAACCGTCGTTTGGAACGGGCCGATGGGCGTCTTTGAATTTCCCAAATTCGCGCAAGGCACGCTCGGCATCGCGCACACGCTGGCGAATTTGCACGACGCCATCACCGTCATTGGCGGCGGCGATTCGGCGGCGGCGGTCCAAGCCGCAGGCGTCGCCGCGCAAATGTCGCACGTCTCGACCGGCGGCGGCGCGAGTTTGGAATTTATGGAAGGGCGCATCCTGCCAGGCGTCGAGGCGTTACAAAATAAAAATTAACTCTGCCTGCTCTATTTTGCCAAAACAAAAAAACTCTGCCGCGCAACGCGGCAGAGTTTTTTATTATTCCACCAATTCCAAAATTTCGCCGGTATGCGGCGGCAGTTCGATTTGCGTTATGACATTGCCCGCCCGATTGCGATACGCGCGCGGCAGGAAAAAAGCGTGCGCGTCCGCCGTCGGATTCACTAGAACCAAACCATTGACAAAACGGCGTTGGTACACGCCATTCTGTTTAAAAATGCCGCTGGTCGGCGCGCCAAGTTGAAGGGTCAATTCCGGCGCGAGCAAAGTGGACGGCAGCGCGCCGACGACTCCAAAAAACGTATGCGCGTTGTTTGCCGCCAACCAATGCGACGCGAGCGCCAAGCGCAGCCATTGCTGGGTCACAGGCAGCGCCGCGCCGGACGCGCCAAAATCAAATGTGTTTAGAATAATTGTTTCGGGCCCCGCAAGTTTCGCCAAAGTATCCATATCCCGCAGCCATTCGCTCTCGGTTGGAAATTGGTCGAGCGGCGCGTCGGGAGCGCGCAAGAAATTTTGCAGCGCGATGCCATCCGCAACGGGCGCCAGTTCGCCAAGCCGCGCGGTATCGGTGAACTGCACGCTCGCCAAGACGAGACGCGGGCGCAACGTTTCACGCAGCGCCGCGATGTCTTGCGCCGTCATGGTGGACGTGAGCGGCAACACAATCCCATTCCATTCCGGCGACAAAGCCGCGGCGTCGGGCGCGACGGCGGTTTCTAAAAATAGAAATTGCGCGCTCGAACGCGCGGCGGGCGCGGACGCGACGAGAATTTGCGCGCGCGCCAATATTTCTTTTGACGGCGGCGCTTGGGTCGCGTCCAGTTTTATCCAAAAACCCAACATCCCCAACGGCGCATTAGGCGCAAGGCGCGCGTTCGGGTCGCGCGTAGCTAGCGCGCCGGGCGTGTGTTGAATCACGAGCGTAGCGGTTGGCGCGGGCGGCGTATTGGTCGGCGTCGGCGCGGGCGTCCACGTGGCTGGATATTGTTGTAATGGATACGGCGTCGGCGTCGGCGTAGCGTAACAACCCGCCAAGCTCAACAGGATAACGCCAAACAAGATATATTTCATATCTGGAGTGTATCCAACTTTTTTTCCTTTACAAAAAACTAACGGGCATGTAAAATCGAATGTCAAGGATTAAAACGCGTATGACCGATTTAGAATTATTGATTGCCTTGGTTCATTCGTACGCGCCGGAAATAGACGGCGAACGCATCGAGCGCGCATACGCCGTGACGACCGCCGCGCACGCGGGGCAAATGCGTTCATCGGGCAAACCTTACGTCACGCATCCGCTCGCCACCGCGAAAATTCTCGCCGATTTGTACATGGACGGCGATACGATTGTGGCGGGGCTGCTGCACGACGTTCCCGAAGACACGGCGGTCACGCTGGAAGAATTGCGCGCGCAGTTTGGCGACGACGTGGCGAATCTCGTGGACGGCGTTACGAAACTCGCCAAATTGGATTTTGCCAAAGACCAAGTCCAAGCGGAATCTTTACGCAAAATGTTTTTGGCGATGGTGCAAGATATCCGCGTCGTGTTGATTAAACTCGCCGACCGGCTGCACAATATGCGGACGCTCGGCGCGTTGAAACCCGAAAAGCAGCTCCGCATCGCGCGCGAGACGCTGGAAATTTACGCGCCCTTGGCCAATCGTTTAGGGATTTACAATATCCGCCGCGAGCTCGAAGACTTGGCTTTGAAATATCTGGAACCTGAAAAATTCGCGGAAATCGAAGAACTGTTGGCGGACGACCGCGATGACCGCAATTCGTTTATCGGGCAAGCGATTACGCAGCTGCGCGAAGGATTGAAGGCGGAAGGCATCGGCGCCGAGATTACTGGCCGCCCCAAACATATTTATTCGATTTATAAAAAGATGCGCGCCAAGCAGCGCGACTTTGAACACATTTACGATATTCGCGCGATTCGCTGTTTGGTCCAGGACAAGAATCAATGCTATGTGGTATTGGGCGTGGTCCACGCGCTCTGGACGCCGATTCCCGGCGAGTTTGACGATTACATTGCAAAACCCAAAGAGAACGCGTATCAATCTTTGCATACGGCGGTGATGGGGCCCGGCGGCAAAGCGCTCGAGGTCCAGATTCGCACGCACGAGATGCACCAAATCGCGGAATACGGCGTCGCCGCGCATTGGCGCTACAAAGAGCCGGGCGGCAAGCGCGACCCGAAATTGGAAGAGAAAATCAATTGGCTGCATCAATTGCAAGAGTGGCGCGCCGAAGTGACCTCTGCCAGCGAATATGTGGACGCGCTCAAAACGGATTTGTTCAAAGACCAGGTGTATGTCTTTACGCCCAAAGGCAAAATCATTGAACTCGCCACTGGCGCCACGCCGATTGATTTTGCGTATCACATTCACACCGAAGTCGGCAATCGCTGCCGCGGCGCCAAAGTGAACGGCAAGCTCGTCGCGTTGGAAACCGCGCTGATGACGGGCGACCGCGTCGAAATTCTCACGACGAAAAAAGGCGGGCCGTCGCGCGATTGGTTGAACCCGACGCTCGGTCTGGTCCGCACCGCGCGCGCACGCGAAAAAATTCGCCAGTATTTCAAAAAGCAAGAGCGCGAAGTGGCGCGGGCGGAAGGGCGCGCCCTCTTGGAAAAAGAATTGCACCGGCTCGGCTTGGCGCAGAAAAATCTCGACGAAATCGCCAAACAATTCAATTACAAGAACGTGGACGAATTGGCGGAAGCGATTGGGTACGCCGACATCAGTCTCCAACAAATCGGCATCAAGTTGTTGGATTTGGGGCAGCCGAAAACGACGACCGCGCTAGAAACCGTTATCGAGACCAAAGCGCGCCCCAAAGCGTCGAGCGAAATCGGCTTGGAAATCGGCGGCGTGGGCGGATTGTTGACGCGCATGGCGCAGTGCTGCAAGCCGGTGCCGGGCGAAGAAATCATCGGCTATATTTCGCGCGGGCGCGGCATTACGGTTCATCGCCGCGATTGCAAAAATGTGATTGACCATGAAGGCGCGGATGGCCGCTGGATTGCCGTAACCTGGAAAGGCGCAAAGCAAGAACAGGTTTACGCGGTAATGATCGAAGTGCGCGCGTTCGACCGCGCGGGGTTGCTGTACGATTTGTCCGGCGTCGTTTCCGGCGAAAACGTCAACATGACCGCCGTCAGCAGCAAATCGCGGCGCGACCATACCGCCATCGTCAACGCCACGCTGGAAATTAGCAACGCGAATCAATTGACGCGCATCTTGAGCAAAATCGAACGCCTGCCCAATGTGTTGGACGCGCGGCGGGTATCGAGATAAAGAGATAAAAAAAGGTCTTGACACACGCTAACGTTAGTGAGTAAAATAGCGACACTTGATTCAAGGAGGTGCTGCATGACACGATGGTTCTGGCGCGGCATGTTGATTGCGCTGGCGGCGGCAAGCGCGTTCGGTTTGTTTGTCACCGCAACCCATGCCGAGCCGCCGATACGCGGCGCGCGCGCCGCGCACGATAATTGGCGCGACGCGCAAAACCAGACGCCTCAAACGCAAACTTCAGAGGCGGGCTATACGCTGCTCTACAGCTTTAGTTCGGACCCCAAAGATAATACGTATGTCGCGACTTTTACGCCGGATGTGAAATCCATATATGCGTGGGCGACGGTTGTGGAACAGGGCGGCGCGGCGCAAAAGCAATTTACGGTGGACACGCAATTTATCGCGCCCGACGGTTCGCCGGTGGATTCTCAATGGTACGGCAGCGATACGGGCAACGTGACGACCTATCCCGCCGACGCCAAAAAATTTGGCGATGAAAATGTCGCGCGCAAATTTATCAATGTCGCCGGGACGCCGAACGCGCAATTGATCGGACAATGGACGGTCAATTTCAGCGTCGGCGGCAAACTGATTGCGTCGGGCAATTTCACGCTATCGGACGCCACCGACATTGGACAATCCGACGCGGCGGGCAGCGCCGAGCAAGCGCTCAAGGACGCGGGTTATCAAGTTTTGGAATTTACCGAAACGACCGGCAAGAGCGGCAATCTGTTTGCCTATGCGGTCATGCAGCCGGCGAGTCAAGACCTCTATAGCTCGCAAACGACCCAGCAAATCGTGGACGGGCTAAGCGCGCTGCGCCAGGCGTTCCCCGATTCCAAAACGCTGTACGTGTTTTTGCATTACAACGACCGCTACGAAGTCGCGTATTTTACGGAACCGGAAGCGGTGGATGCGTATGTCAAATCGGGAGATTTTGAAGCGTTCGCGCAAGAGTTGAGCTATGACGTGTGGGATATTCAAGCCGGCGCGTATTTGGGCAAAGGCGCCAAAGATTTTATCATCAAAAATTTTGGCGCAGGCACGTATCAGAATCCGCCGAACGCGCCGCCGTCCAAAAACAGCAACACGGTCGGCTCGGTGCGCGTCGTCGTCGCCCCCTCCTCCTTGCCCGCCGACGGCGCGAGCAAAGCGATTGTTACCGTAACGGTGTATGACAAACGCAATCAACCGGTGTCCAACGCCGAAGTTGCCTTTGAGCTCAGCGGTTCGGGCGAAGGTTCAATCCGTCCGCGCGTCACCTCGACCGACGACAATGGCCAAGCCGATGCTATTTTCACGGCGGGCAAAAAGAATGGCGCGGTAACGATTGCGGCGACGGTGGGCGGCGTAAGCGGAACGGGCGTCATTACGATTGGTTCAGGCAGCCAAGACGCCGCAGCCGATAATGTGATTGCGTATCTCAGCGGTCAAGGATACAAAGCGCTCAAAGCGGGGTACATGGATTCGGCAAATACCGCCGCGGGCGTCGTAATTGATTTGGGCGCGTCCTACAATCTCAATCAAGTCACGGGGCCGATTATTTACGGCATGACCGCGCTGCGTATCAATTATCCCGAAGCCAAGACGCTGGCAGTCATTATCCCGTATCAGGAAAACATGCTCATCTTTCCTGCCGCCACCAGCGATTTCGACGGCTTGCTCAAAGAATTGAGCGCCGCCAAGACGGACGACGACAAAAAGGCAGCGTTTCAAAGTTTCCTGACTCTGGTCTTTGGCAAGGCGGCGTACGTGGACCGCAACGGTAAAACGATTTCGAATTTCAAGGATTTCGTCAACAAAAATTTCACCGGGCAGTAAGCTACAAATCAAAGCCGATACGGCGTCTTGCCCCAAGACGCCGTATCGAAAAAAAGGAGCAAAGCATCATGGGCATTTTTCTGCAAGGCGGTTTGCCGCCCCTTCCCGGCGCGGGTCCCGATTTCGGCTCGATTGCGCTGAACATGTTATTTGCCATTCTGTGGTCTATTGTCGCGGCGATTGGTTTCGCCGTGGCGATTGCGATTGCGTTCCGCGTGCTAAACGTCTTGACGCCCGGTTTGAATGAATGGGAAGAATTGAAAAAGGGCAACATGGCCGTCGGCATTGTATGGTCGGCATTCACGCTCGCCGTCGCAATTGTCTTGTACGTCGTCTTGGCGAAATAACGCGCGCGCATTTCGTTTGCCTTAAATGAGAGAGGCGGACGCGCGGCGCGTCTGCTTCTCTCATTCTTGTATCGGCGTCTGGCGCCGCGTAAAAATACGCGCGCACATTCGCCAGAGCGGAGGCAGTTGGTGTTGAAACGACTTATCGGCGGACTCTGCTTGGCGCTGCTGCTCACAATGTGGCTGCCGTCGGGAACGCGCGCCCAAAATCCCGACCCGGCTGATTTGGTTTTTGCCAATTTGGTCACCGCAGGATACGACGTGATTGAAGTGGGCGTGCCGCGCGACGCGCAGGGCAACCCGATGCCCGATTCGGTGTACGTCCAGATGCAAACCATCACCCTCAATTACGACGACGACTATATCATTAACCAAGTCGTGCGAGGATTGCGCGCGCTCGCCAAATACTATCCGCACACGCGCAATCGGTTTGTCGTTTTGCAAAAAGACAACTGGCTTTTGCTATTCAACACCACCGCTGCCGATTGGGATGATTTGAACGCCAAGCGCATAACGGGCGCTACATGGTGGAAACAGGTTCGCAGCGAGCTACGTTTTTATGATCGGGTCCAACAAAAATATATCACCGCCAAAGATTTCACTTCCCAAAATCAGACCACCAAAAACCAGACCAACAAAGATTTCACGGGTCAAGGCGGCAACAATCCACTGCCCCCCGTCAACACCAACCCCGACGCGCAAGCGGAAAACATTTTGCTCGAACCTTCCACCACGTATTTGCCTGCCGATGGGACGTCCGCCGGCTTTTTGCTCGCCACCTTGACCGATGCAAATTACGCGGGCTTGCCCGGACGCGGCGTAAATTTTACATACGAAGTGCGCGGGCAGGATGAAAAGACGCTGGGCGTCACGCCAACCGACCAACTCGGCGTCGCGCGCAATAAAATTACGTCGTCGCGCGCGCTCGGGCCGGTCTTGCTGCGCGCGGGCACGACGACGCTCAATGCCTCGACGCAAATTTTGGTGAATCCCGCGCCCGGCGACGATGTCAAATTGCAAGTTAAAGCCGTCATTGACGGTTTGACCAATCAAGGATATCGCCAAGTGGACGCGGGCTTTGTCCAAGATACCGGGCCCACCGGCGAGACAATCGGTTTGGCAATCGCCCAAGCGCGCGCGGCGGCGGGCGCGTTTGACCGCACGCTGTATTCGCAATTGGCGCGGATGCTCGGTACCTTGCGAACCGTCATGCCCAAAGCCAATCATCTCTTTCCCATGTTGCTTTACGCGGCGGCGGACGGCCATGACTATCGCTTGATTTTCCGATTGCGCGCGGATGTGTGGGATTCGTATGTGCGCGGCGCGATAAGCGAAAATCAATTGTGGGCGAACTTGGCTTTTGTTTCCGCCACCGACGAGAATGGCGTAAGCACGACGGATAAAAATTTCTTGACGAAAAATTTCACCGGCGCGCAGACCCCGCGTTATTCGAGCGCGCCGCGCACGGTCCAAGCCACGCTGACCGCCGAAACGTGGGGCGATCAATTGACCGTCGGCACGTTCTTGATTCCGCTGGGCGGCTACGCGGATGGATTCAAGGTGACGGAATTGAGCGGCGGTGCGACGGGTTTCGCGTTGTATGAAACGCCGGACTATAACACGCCGCTTTTTGAATATGCCGGGGGCGACCAAACCGCATTGGCTAAACTGCAACTGGAACCGGGGCAATATATTTTGAGCGTGAATGGTAACGCGCCGCCTGCAAAAATTGTGTTGAGTTATACCGAACATCTGGGGCGTTAACGATGAGCCAAAACGAAATTTCAAATTTTGGACGAAACATTGGGCGGCGCGCGCGCGGGTTTTTGATTATTGCGGCGCTGCTGGCGGCAGGGCAATGCGCGCTGCCCGCGCCCATCGTCGCGCAAGGCGCGGCGGATGTTTCGCTGGATGAAATTCAGGTCACGCAAGCGGTGTACGACGAGCCGTTAGTTTTGAATAAAGATACCGTCGTGCGTGCCAGCGTCGGGTACACGGGCGCGGGCGCGACGGATGTGCGCGTGACGGTTGATTTTGACGGCAAGACATTTTCAGAAACCAAGAGCGTGCAGGGCCCCGAAACCGCAATTGATGTTTTCGTCGGCGCGCCGCAAAATTTTCAAACGCAGATCGTCAAGGTACGCGTGGACGCGGTGAACGCGGCGGATGATGCGAATCCGTCCAACAACGCGCAAACCAAGACGCTGCCGATGGTCAAACCCAACGAAAAAATTATCGCGTATTTTTTGCCGGTGGATTGGACCGCCGAGCAGAGCGCGCGCTATAATTTCCAAACGGCGTTTCCCAAATTCGTCAGCGAGAATCAATCCTTTTTGCAAGGCGTATATCCTTTGGGCAACGACCAGCTCATTCTCGATTACACGCTCGTGCCGCACATGCTCGACGCGAACGAAAAGCGTCTCGCCGACAATCAAGGCGAATCGGATATGCTCACGATGCATCTTTTGTATGCGACGATTTCGCTCGCGGCGCGGCGCTTGAAACCGGACGCGACGCTGGTTGTCGGCGTGCTGCCGCCCGGCTGGTTCGCGGCGCACGGCAAACGCGGCGCGTTGGGCATGGCGCTGCGCGATGTCAAAGGCACCGTCACGGGACAGTACGCGCCGACAGATCCCACCACTTCGGCGCACGAATTGGCGCACCTCTTTTGGTTGTATGAAGATTACGATTATGCCGTTTCGCCTGGCCGCCCGTTCACTTGGGTTGACCGTTCCGGTTACTTTGTGCAATTGCAACTACCCCAAGAAGTTTCCCCCACAAAAAAGATTCCCACGTTCCTCAGTTCTGGCGACCCCGAACAATCGTTTTGGGTGGACACGCGCGCGTACGAATACTTGATGGCGCGCTTTACCATCAATGAAAATGGCGCCGTGACCGAGCCGCTCATTCTCGCGGCGACCATGGCGAATCAAATCGAACCGGACGGCAAAAATTATCCGAGCGATTACGCCGCCGGTTTCCAACGCTTCGAGCCGGACCAAACCGTGTATGTATCGGTCGGCGCGGCAGGCATGAGGGGCGGCGAAACGCTGGAAGCGCGCTGGTTCAACGGCGCTCAACAAATCGGCGTCGCCAAGGAAACCACCAAACCCGGCAGCGCGTGGTACGCCTTTTACATTCGGAATAAAAATGGCTTGGACGAGGGCGCGTATCGCGTCGAAATTTATCTCGACGGACAATTGACCAAGACCAGCAAGTTTGAAGTAAAAAGCAATCAATAATCTCGTAACGTTCTCGTTCTTGCGAGAATATAATTTTTTGTTCTCAAGGAGGCCTGTATGTTCTGGCATAACGCTCGTTCCCGCAAGAGCCAAAAACGTTGGTTGAATTTAATGCGCGGGCTTGTACTTGTCGGTTTAATTTGGGGCTTGAGTGCGCCGGTTCACGCGCCCAACATGGCGTATGCCGAAAATAGCGCAAGCTGCGCGCCAGAATGGACGTTGATACCGAGCGCGAATACAGATTCACCGGGGCATGTCTTGAATGACGCGGTCGCATTGTCGGCAAATAATGTGTGGGCTGTCGGAACGTATTGGGGTTTGTCCGACCCACAAGCTTTAATCGAGCATTGGGACGGGAATCAGTGGCAGATTATCGAGGGCGCAGACCTCAATGCGCCGATTAGCCAACTCGGCGCAGTAGATGCAAGTTCTACAGATGTTTGGATTCTGGGCGGCGTGCATGATGGAGTCACCGGTAGCGCATTGCTGGAACATTGGGATGGCGTGTCATGGAGCAGCATACCCATTACGGAAACGACAGGCGTCAATGCATTAAAAGTTATTTCGGATACTGACATTTGGGTGGTCGGCGGAAAAATCTTGCATTGGGACGGCGCAAACTGGACCACGACAGAGATTCCCCTCATCGGCAACGAAGCCCGCACGCTGAATTCGATACATGCGTTTGCGGAAAATGACATTTGGGCGGTCGGCTCTTTTAGCGACTATGATGAAGTGAACGACATCGAGACCGTAAGCACATTGACGCTCCACTATGATGGAACCGATTGGCAGATTGTGCCTTCGCCAAATCCCAACCCGACATGGAATGTGTTGGCATCCGTACATGGGACCTCGCCGAGCGACCTTTGGGCGGTCGGACAATCCAACGGCTATAAAATCAACACGCGCCCCCTCATTCTGCATTGGGATGGCGTCACATGGTCGTCGGCTACAAATTTGAATCCAAGCGCGCGCGAGGATGCGCTGTCTGATGTATTCGCAACGTCTTTGAACCGGGCAACGGCGGTGGGCTATTATACGAACGCAAATAATCAAGTCCGTCCGCTGGTCATGGAATGGGACGGAACAGCTTGGACACAGCGGGATACCGGAACGACAAAATTCGCCTCCAATACCTTTAAGGCAGTGAGCGCAGGCGCAGATAGAGTGATTTGGGCTGTTGGCGTCTCCACTACCAACACATCGAATCAGATAACGCTGAGTGAACGGTTTGCAGCGCTCATCGCCAAACCGTCGAACCTGCTTCCCGCAAAAGGGACCGTCGCGCCCAAGACGCGCGTAAAATTGGATTGGAGCGACGCCCAGTGCGCGACGCGCTATGAAGCGGTTATCCACCAAGACAGCAAAAACGGCGTCCTAGCCGACAGCGCGAGCAATCTTGCCGCTTCCAAATACAAAACTATCGCGCTGCCCAAAGGTCACACCTATTATTGGCGCGCGCGCGGCTGCGTTGACGATGTGTGCGGCAAATGGTCCAAATGGTACAATTTTACCTTGCAACCTTGAACGGCGGCAGAATCTATACAGTTTGAAACTCGGACAAGCCCAGCTTGTCCGAGTTTTTTTCGGTTGGCGAACGGGGCAAGCCAACGGGAGCCGCTGGCATAATTCAAATTTACAAACCCATTCCAACGTAGTAAAATGATTTTAGGATGATTCCCCCCGTTCTTCTCAATTTACGCACGCTCGCCGAATTGGCTTCGCACGGCATGGAGCTCGATTTTGAACGGCTGCACCTGTCCGGCATATCGCCTATCACCGACGCGCTGGCGGCGCGCGTGCCTTTTGGCAATTTGGGCGCCGAAACCTTTGTGATTCACGAGAACGGACCCAAACAGCGCGCGCGCGGCGTCATTCAAGCGCGCGTGCGAAAAAATCGCCCCGAAGCGGATATTACTTTTATCGCGCCCGCGCTACCGTACGATGCCGACGCCGTGACCATCTGGTACCGCCTTTTGGCAGGCGCGACGCGCGGCTTGGGCGGGTTGGGCTGCCAACGGCTTTACGCCGCCGTGCCAGCCGAGAACGGCGCGGAAGAAGTTTTTCGGCAAGCGGGTTTTGTCTCTTTTACGCGCGAACAAATTTTTTTCTTGGCTGCGCCCAACGCACGCGCGGCGGCGCACACGAACGGTATTGCGCCCGACTTGGCCATGCGCCGCATGAGAAAACGCGACGCGTGGAACGTCTGGCGGCTGTACGCCGCAATCACGCCGCGCCCAGTTCAGTCCGCCGAAGCCCGCTTGACAAGCGACGACGCGCCCAAGCTGGATGATTGGTGGGAAAATCTCGGCGGCACAAATTATTTATTGGAACGCGACGAAACGCTGCTCGGGCTGGTCCGCATTTCGCGCGGACGCTTGGCGACGTGGGTGCGTTTTCATCTGACGCCGCAGACCGCCGCCGTGCTTGACCAAATCGTGCAAGAGACAATCGCGCTGATTGCCCAGACGCGCACGCGCCCCATCTATGTCGCGGTGCGCGATTACGAAGGCGGTCTTGCCGCGGCGCTCGCGGCGGCGGGTTTTACGCCGCGCCTCGAACGCAGTCACATGGTCAAACATACCACCGTGCGCGTGCGCGAAACGGCGACTTGGATGAAACCGGTTTTAGAAACGTCAAAAATCCCCGTGATTCACACGACGCAACATGCGCGTGAAAAATAAACTCGAATCGCACGCGGCGTAAATCACACGGCGCGCCGCGCCTCGCGCGCGGGCGCGGTGATTTGCCTGCAACTTTCGCGTTGATGGACCAAACACACACTGACGATTTGCAAGTTTTAATTTCCGTTCTGCCGCCGCATTTGAATGCGGCGCTGACCGATCTGGGCCAAGCCCAAGAATTGCTTGAAATTATTTTGGACCTTGGGCGTTTGCCCGAAGCGCGTTATACGCACGGCGAAAAAACTTTGGCGGAAAGCGAAGTCACCGAAGCGGACATTGATTACATCGTGTCGCGCATCGGCGATTTTTCCGACGACAATCGCGCCGGCATTCCGCGCACGCTGCATCGCATCTCGGCGATACGCAATCGCAAGGGACGCGTGGTCGGTTTGACCTGCCGCGTCGGGCGCGCCGTGTTTGGCACGATGGAGATTATTCGCGATATTGTCGAGTCGGGTAAAAGCGTCTTGCTGCTCGGCCGCCCCGGCGTAGGCAAAACCACCATGCTGCGCGAAGCGGCGCGCGTCTTGGGCGACGCGAAACGCGTGGTGATTGTGGATACATCCAACGAAATCGGCGGCGACGGCGACATACCGCATCCCGCCATCGGCAAGGCGCGGCGGATGCAAGTGCCAAAACCGGCGCTGCAACACGAAGTGATGATTGAAGCCGTCGAGAATCACATGCCCGAAGTGATTGTCATTGACGAAATCGGGCGCGAGCTCGAAGCGGAAGCCGCGCGCACGATTGCCGAGCGCGGCGTGCAATTGATTGGCACGGCGCACGGGCAAACGCTCGACAATCTTTTGATGAATCCGACGCTGATGGATTTGGTCGGCGGCATTCAGAGCGTCACGCTGTCGGATGAAGAAGCGCGCCGCCGCGGGACGCAAAAAAGTATTCTCGAACGCAAAGCGCCGCCCACCTTTGACGTGCTGGTCGAAATCCAAGCGCGCAATCGCGTCGCCGTTCATAACGACGTCGCGGCGGCGGTAGATTCCTTTTTACGCGGCCGACCGTTGCCGCCCGAAACGCGCACGCGCGATTTGGAAACGGGCGCGGTGGATGTGCAGCAGCCGGAAACGCGCGTCCGTCTCGCGCCGCGCCAAGGCGAACGCGCGACCACCCGCCGCGAACGCAACAATGAATTTTTGGGCGACCGCCCCGCCACCGCGCCCAAACTCGCCGCCGGCGCGACGCGTCCGCCCATGCGTTTTTTCCCGTATGGCGTGAGCCAAGACCGCTTGGAAACAGCCGCCAAAGCGTTGGAGGTACCGATTCGGGTGGTGGAAGACCCCAATCAAGCGGATGTCGTGCTGACGCTCAAGAATTATTATAAAAAACGTCCGCCCGCGTTGGTGGAAGCGGAACGCGCGGGCATTCCGGTCTATGTTTTGCGTTCCAACACCATCGCGCAAATCGAAGGCATTTTGGAGGATTTGTTGGGCGTTGCGCCCAAGGATGACCCGCTCTCGTTGGCGATGCAGGAAACCGATAATGCGATTGCGCGCGTCTTGAACGGCGCCCATTCCGTCGAACTTGGACCGCAGAGCGCGTTCATTCGCCGCTTTCAACACGAACGCATCCGCGAAGCCAATCTCTTTTCGCGTTCGCTCGGCAAAGAACCGCGCCGCCGCGTGCGCGTGTATGCGAGCGAAACGGGGTGAGAGGGAGAATGTTCATTACATTCGAAGGCATGGACGGCTGCGGCAAATCTACACAGGCGCGTTTGTTGGCGGAAGCTTTGCGCGCGCAGTGGGGAGCTGAAAAAGTTGTCGTGACGCGCGAGCCGGGCGGCACCGAAATCGGCGAACAGATTCGCGGCGTGATTCATTCGCTGCGGAATCATGACATGGCGCCGTTGACTGAATTTTTATTGTACAACGCCGCGCGCGCGCAAATTGTCGCGGAATTGATTCAGCCCGCGTTGGCGCAAAATAAAATTGTGCTGTGCGACCGTTACGCCGATTCGACGTTAGCGTATCAGGGCTATGGACGGCAGTTGGACATGGACATGGTGCGCGCGGTGATTGGCTATGCGACGGGCGGCCTCGCGCCGGACGTGACGTTTTATCTTGACGTGGACATTGCCGAAGGCCTGGCGCGGCGCAATCAAGGTCACGCGCGCGGCGAAGAGCTGAATCGGATGGATGTACAGACGCGCGATTTTTACGAACGCGTGCGCGCCGGATACGTCGAGATGCAACGCGCCGACCCGACGCGCTGGATTGCGCTGGACGGCGCGCGTCCGATTGACCAAGTGCAGCAAGAAATCCGTTCCCACACCGCGCAGCGGCTGCGCCAAGCAAAGGTTTGATTTTTTATTGACGGCAGGCAAGTAAAACAATTCCCCCCGGAGGTCCTACCATGAAACTTGTGATCGCAATCGTCCAAAGTGATGACGCGGGCGCGTTGAGCGATGCCCTGCGCGAAGCCAATTTTCAATCCACCCTCGTCAGCAGCACCGGCGGTTTTTTGCGCGAGGGGAACGGCACGCTCTTT
>WBZO01004235.1_pt1 | contig 15646 bp, 15 predicted proteins | sample 5204261 | NCBI WGS metagenome assembly WBZO01 (sample SAMN12412400, study PRJNA552823) | activated sludge metagenome | isolation source: activated sludge from anammox sidestream of wastewater treatment plant... | place: USA: North Carolina | collected 2017-09 | reverse complement strand
GCTGAACGACAGCGTGGCCACGAACAGCGCGAGCGTGAGCTCGCTCGCGCCGAAGCGGACCTGCAGGGTGGGCAGCAGGGCCGCCAGTTGACCCGAGAAGAAGTCGTTGAAGAAGTGAGCAAGGAAGAGGAGCGCCGACAGCGACGCCCCTCCGAGGACGATGCGACTGCGGACGGTGGCCTCCACGCCCGGCAGCATAACGCCGACCCCCGATCGGCGACCGCCGACCGGCCGGCGGCGGACTGGCGTGGTGCACCAGGAAGGACTCGAACCCTCGACCTACCGCTTAGAAGGCGGCTGCTCTATCCACTGAGCTACTGGTGCGCGTCACGGCCGGCGCCGGCCGGGAGGTTGGAGCGGGAGACGGGATTCGAACCCGCGACATACAGCTTGGAAGGCTGTCGCTCTACCAGCTGAGCTACTCCCGCCCGGTCCCGCTTGCGGCTGCCTGCCTCCGCGGGCGTCGTCGCCGGTGGCGAGCGGGGCGGAGGAGGTGGTCGGGGCGGCCGGATTCGAACCAGCGACTCCCTGGTCCCAAACCAGGTGCGCTACCAGACTGCGCCACGCCCCGACTCCGGCGGCCCGCCGCGGGCGAACCGCGGCTTGCCGACAGCGGAGGGAGTATACCCGGAACGCCGCGCTCCCCGCCACGTACCGCGGCCCCGGTCAGGTTCACTTCTGGGATGACTCGCGTCCACCGCTTTGTGTCGGGCCCTCGGCGCCACGTCGTACCGGGTCTCGGGCGGCGGGAAGGCGCCCAGCTCACCGGCCTGGGCTCGAGTTGCGAGCGGTGGGTGAGGGCCTCGTCGCGGGTCGGGGGTCAGGAGGCGGGCCCGCCGAGCTCCGCCAGCGCGAGCCGCACCCAGGCGTCCACCTCCGGCGTGAGCCCCAGCGCGGTGGCGCTCGCCAGCCCGTGCCACCCCATGCTCGCCTCCTCGCCCGTCACGGCGCCGGCGTAACCTTGCAGCGGCCGGGCGAGGTACACGAGGTCGATGTGCTCGTGACCTTGCGCGATCCGTTCGAGCTGGACCCCACGCGGGCGCGCGAGCTGGCGCGGACCCGGCGCGTGTATGGGCGGCTCGCCCACCAGTTCGACGCCGACGCCGGCCTCCTCCCGGACCTCGCGGACGGCGGCCTCGTCGGGCAGCTCGCCCGGCTCGACGTGTCCGCCAGGCGGCAGCCAGATGCCCAGCTTCCCGTGGCGGTGGAGCAGGACCCGGTCGCGCCAGACGACGAAGACGCTGACCGCCAGGTCCCGCGTCGGTCTCGCCGCGCCCGTGGCGGCCGCCGCCGGCGGGGAGACGGGGCGCCCCGCGCCAGGCACGCTCAGGAGGCCATCACGAGCTCGATGCCCTGCCGGTCCGCGCCGACGACCTCGCCGTAGAGGGCGTGCGGGGTGGCGCTCGTCACGGTCACGCTCCTCAGGCCCATGGCGCTCACGCTGTCGGCCGGCACCAGGACGGTGTGGTTCTGGTCGGAGTGGCCCACCGCCCAGCGCGAGTCGCGGCCCAGGTCCTTGACGAGCACGCGCACGTTGCGCCCCACCAACGCCTCGTTGGCCCGCAGGCTGCGCTCCTTCTGGGCGTCGATCAGGCGTTGCAGCCGCTCGACCTTGACCTCGCGCGGCATGTCCTCGAAGTGCTTGTAGCTCGGCGTGCCGGGCCTTGCCGAGTACATGAACATGTAGGCCTGCTCGAAGCTCGCCGCCCTGGCGGCCGCGAGCGTCGCCTCGAAGTCCTCCTCCGTCTCGCCCGGGAAGCCCACGATGATGTCGGTCGATATGACCACGTCGGCGACCTTGGCCCTGATCTCCTCGACGATGCCCAGGTAGCGATCGATGCGGTACTCGCGGGCCATGCGGCGCAGCACGCGGTCGGACCCGGACTGCATGGGGAGGTGGATGTAATTGCACACGGCCTCGTGCTGGGCGATCACGTCGATCAGCGCGCTCGTGAAGTTCATGGGGTGGCTCGTCGTGAACTTCACGCGCTCGAAGCCGAGGTCGGCGACGAGCCGCAGTAGCTCCGGGAAGCTCGGCGTGTCGGGCCGCCCGACCCCGTAGGAGTTGACGTTCTGCCCGAGCAGCGTCACCTCGACGATGCCGGCCTCGCGCATGGCCTCCGCCTCGCGCATGATGCTCGCGACCGGACGGGAGACCTCTGGTCCGCGCGTGTCCGGGACGATGCAGTAGGTGCAGTGGTGGTTGCAGCCCCGCATGATGGTCAGGAAGCCGGCCAAGCCGCCGGGCGGGGGCGGAAGGTAGTCGTGCAGGTCCGCCTCGAAGCCGCGGCGCTCGACCATGCCCTTACCCTCCTGCGACCGGAGCCTGGTGTGCTCGTCGAGGGCCTCGAGCAGGTCGGTGATTGCGCCCGGCCCGACGAGCAGGTCCACCCCGAACTTCTGCGCCACGTCGCGCCCCTCGTCGAGTTGCGCCAGGCAGCCCATGAGCCCGACCGTAACGTCGCGCCCGGCGGAGCGTTGCTTGCGGAGGTCGCCGAGCACGCTGATGACCTTCTCGACCGGCTTGCCGCGGACGGCGCAGGTGTTGAGAAGGAGCAGGTCGGCGTCGGCCGGGTGCGCCACCAGTTCGTGTCCGCCGGCCACCAGTTCGGATTGGATGGTGTGGGTGTCGTACTCGTTCATCTGACACCCGAAGGTGATGACGTGCGCCCGCAACGGCCCCTCCTTCCTCGGCGTCCCCGCGCCGGCGCTACCGCAGTGTGAGCGCGCCGCCCAGCACGAGGAGGATGCTCCCGAGCGCCAGCAGCGACCCCAGGGCGAACGCGCGCGGGAACCGTCTCGTGACGGCCGGCACGGCGCTGGCGACGAGCAGCAGCATGCCCCCCAGGAACAGGAAACTCGCAACGCGCACGGTGGTCTCTAGCACCGGGACCTCCGGCCGCAGGATACAGGAAGCGCCGGGCGCCGCGCGGCCGGTAGTAGCATCGAGCATGGGAGAGACGTTCAGGGCAGCGGTACTCAGGTTGGTGCGCGCCGTGCCGCCCGGCCTGGTGACCACCTACGGCGAGGTGGCGCTCATGGTGGGCGCGCCGAACCACGCCCGCCAGGTCGGCGCCGTGCTGCACGGGCTCAAGGAGAGCGAGGACGACGTGCCGTGGCAGCGCGTGGTGAACGCGTCGGGCGGCATCTCGACCTACAAGGTCGGCAGCGGCGAGCTGCAGGTGGCGCTGCTCCGGGCGGAGGGCGTGGAGGTGGTCGACGACCGCGTCGACCTGCGCCGTTACCGTTGGGCCGGGCCCGGCGAACCGGTCGGGCCTCAACCCACGAAGAGGTCCGCGCCGACGTAGTAGGTGAGCACGCGCTTGTGGTAGCGCCGGCTCAGGAACCCGACGCGCACGTGCGCCTCGACGTAGTACCCGCCGTGCTCCCGCAGGTTGCGCGCCTGCCAGCTCAGGGACGGGATCACGTAGGCCAGCATGCTCAGGAGGTCGGCCGCCGCTTCCGCCTGGAAGCTGGAGTGGGGTGTCATCGGGAAGGGGGCCAGGAAGGTGGCGCTCAGCCGCGTGGAGCGTCGCCCCGGCACGCGCCCACGCGTGAGCAGGATGCGCTCCTCCAGGCGCTGCTGGGCCGTCTCGACGCTGCCGTCCTTCGTCTCCCGGTAGAACCGGTCCACGAGCCTCAGCCGCACGGTCACGCCGGCGAGCGGCTCGTACGGCACGAGCCGCACCGTCGCCTCGAGCGGCTCGCCCGCCTTGACCTGCTGCGGCACCTCGACCTCCACCTGGTTGAAGAGCCGGTGCCAGTGTGCGGTGAAGAACGACGACACCGCGGCGGCGGCGGCGCCGAAGGTCTGCGCGACGAGGAACAGCGGCCCGACGGCCGCGCGACCGGCGGGAGAGAGCAGGAACAGGGCGCCGAGAAGCGTCACGAGGGTCCAGACGACGCCGAGCCAGAAAGCCGGGGTGCGGGTGAGCTGTGGCCGGTAGGGGATGTCGAGCGGCGGGTCGTCGAGCATGCGCTTCGCGACGCCGCAGCGGTCGCAGGTCACCCCGGCGAGGTTGACCTGGCCGCAGGCCGGGCATGTCCAGGCGGTGGCGTGCGCAGTGCTAGCCATCCTGCGGAGCACGATACGCGAGCGAGCGCAGGAGCCGCTGCGATTATTCGTAATATGGCCGGATGTTCGACCGCGAGGCGCAACACCCGCTCGTCAAGCTCGCCGCCGACCTCATCCGCGCGCCGAGCCCGTCCGGCAGCGAGGGTCCCGCCGCCGCGGTGCTGTTGGCGGCGTTCGAGGAGCACGGTTTCGACGAGGCCTACCGCGACGAGGTCGGCAACGCCGTCGGCGTGATGCGGCGCGGCCCGGGACCGACGCTCATGCTCAACGGCCACCTCGACACCGTGCCCGTCGGGGACGCGACGCTCTGGCCCCACCCTCCCCTTGGCGGCGTCGTCGACGGCGGCCGCTTGTGGGGTCGCGGTGCGTGCGACATGAAGGGCGCCCTTGCCGCGATGGTGTTCGCCGCCGCCGACGCTGCCGCGGTCGGGTTCGCCGGGACCCTGATTGTGGCGGGGGTGGTGCAGGAGGAGGTGGGCGGACTCGGCGCCCGGCACCTTGGCGAGTCGCTGGCGTATGACGCCGCCGTGCTCGGCGAACCGTCGAAGCTTCGGCTGATGCTGGGTCACCGTGGCTGCGTGGTGGTTGAGGTCGACTTCCCGGGCGCGATCGCCCACGCGGCCAGGGCCTCCCTCGGCGAGAACGCCCTCGAGCACGCGGCGCGCTACGTGACCGCCCTCGGCGGGCTCGAGCTGCCCGTCGACCCCGTGCTCGGCAGCGCCGGCGCCACCGCCACGCGGCTCGTGAGCGCGCCGGCCGACGCGACCAACGTGGTGCCAGGCTCGGCGCGCCTGACGGTCGACTACCGTTCCTTACCCGGCGAGAGCGTCGAGGACGTGTTGACCCGACTGCGCGGCGTGAGGCACGACGACCGCATCGTCGTGCGGGTGGCGGAGCGCGAGGCCGCGGGCGGCGGCCCGTCGTCGCGCGTCGCCGCCCCGTACCTGCTCGCGCCCGATCACGCGGTGGTGCGGGCGGCCCGCCCGGCGCTCGCCGCCGCACTGGCCCGCCACGGCCGCGACCTGGACGAGGGCGTGTGGTGGTTCTGCACCGACGCGCCGCACCTGGCGCGGCGGGGCGCCCCTGTGCTCGGGTTCGGGCCCGGCGAGGAGGAGCTGGCGCACACCACCAGGGAGAGCGTCGCCGTGGCGGACCTGCACGCGGCCCGCGACGCCTACGCGGCCGTGGCCGTCGACTACCTACGGGGGCCGCGGGGCACGGGGGCCCGACGAGAGGAGGGATCATGAAGGGCGATTCGGTGACCATCAACGGCGACCCGTGGACGGTCGTGGACGTGGCGCCCGCCGCCCCGCTCGCCGAGATGGTGGCGGGGATCTTGGAAGACGAGGGGATCGTCTCGCTCGTGAGGGGCGCCGACGCGCTCGGCGACGTCTTCTCACACCTGGGCTCGACGAGCGCGCAGACGTGCTACGTGCTCGTCCCGGAGGCGGACGCGGAGCGCGCCGAACGGCTCATCGCCGAGACGGTCACGGACTACGAGGGCGAGGAGCTGGAGGAGCTGCTGGCGGCCATGGCGCGGGGCGAACTGCCGGAGGAGCTCGCGCCAAGCGGACCGGAGGGCGAGGACGACGAGGACGGCGAGGAGGACGGGGGCTAGGACGGCGGTGACGCGCGAAGCCGTGCGTGAAGGCCCGGGCGACGGGGGTGACGGCAGGCGCCGCAACGCCGCGGCCCGCGTGAGCCTCGTGGCGGCGGTCGGGATCCTTGGGCTCAAGTTCGTCGCCTACCTGCTGACGGGCTCGGTCGGACTGCTGTCGGACGCGGCGGAGTCGCTGGTGAACCTCGTCGCCGCCGCGGTCCTGCTCGTCGCGCTCGACGTCTCTGAGGCGCCGCCCGACTACCGTCACCCGTACGGTCACACCAAGGCCGAGTACTTCTCGAGCGTCCTCGAGGCGGCGCTCATCATCGTGGCGGCCGGCGCCATCGCGTGGAGCGCCGTGCCGCGCCTGCTGGATCCGGTGCCGCTGAGGCACGTCGGCCTCGGTACGGCGGTGGCGTTGGTCGCCGGCGCGGCGAACGGCGTCCTGGCCGCCTACCTGTTCAGGGTCGCGCGCCGCGAGCGCTCCGCCGCGCTGGACGCCAACGCGCGGCACATCCTCACGGACGTGTACACCTCCGTCGGCGTCGTGGCGGGCGTCGGCCTGGTCGGGGTCACCGGCTGGCATGCCCTCGACCCGCTACTCGGCCTGGCGGTGGCCGCCAACGTCGTGCGGGTGGGGGTGAGGGTGATGCAGCGCTCGCTGTCGCAGCTCCTCGACGAGCGCCTGCCTGAGGCGGAGGAGGCGCGCATCCTGGCGGTGTTGGAGGCGACGCCCGAGATCCACGGTTTCCACCGGCTGCGCACGCGGCGGTCGGGGCGGGCGCGCTTCATGGAGGTGGACGTCTTCGTCGACCCGCAGATGACGGTGGAGGCCGCTCACGCCCTGGTGGGGCGCGTCGAGGACGCCGTCCACGCGCAGCTGGACGACCTCGTCACCACGGTTCACGTCGAGCCGTACCAGCCCGGGGTGAGGGACAGGACGTTGACGCCCCACGACGAGTTCGGCGCGCCCCCACCGGTCTGACGCGCGGTCGTCAGCGCCCGGCGCCGAGGCGCGAGCGCGGTGGGCGCGACACGGCCGCGGAGGCGGGGTCCCAGAACCGCAGTGGCGCCTCCGCCCACGCGCCCGCGTAGCCAACGCCGACCCGCGGCCCCACGGCGACGGCGGCGGGCGGGTTGCCCGGATGGATGGTGATCGGCGGTGCCCCCAACGCCACCCCGTCGTGACCGAGCCCGATGTGAAGCGCGCGCGTCAGCTTGCCGGGACCCGCGCCGGCGGCGGCATCGGACTCGGCGGCGTCCTCGTCCCCTCGCGACAACAGCTCCACGGCGCGCACGAGCACGGCGTGCGGCACGCCGGGTGGCTGGCACACGACGTTGAAGAGCTCGTGAACGCCGTACACGAGGTAGACGTAGGCCGTGCCGGGCGCTCCGTAGAGCGTCCGCGTTCGTGGCGTGAGGCCGCGGTGAGCGTGACAGGCGCGGTCCGCCTCGCCGACGTACGCCTCGACCTCGACGATGCGACCCGCCCTGACCGCGCCGGTCGGCCCGACCACGCGCAGGGTTGCGCCGAGCAGGTCGGGCGCCACCAGGTCGGCCGGTCTGGCGTAGAACTCGCGAGGCAGCGGCGGCGGGGCGGTGGCCGCCACTAGCTCACACCGCCCGGGGGGAGCGGCCGTCCCAACCGCCGTACGTGTAGAAGCGGCCGGGCACGCGCTCGCGCAGGTACGTCACGAGCGGGTCGCGAAGCGGTGGGATGGGGACGATGGTGGCCACCTCCTCTACCGGGAAGAAGCGCGCCTCTACGATGAAGCCGTCGGGGTCGCGCGGGTTGAGGAGCCCCTTGTAGGCGGCCACGAACGCGAACGACACGGCGCGGTCGTTGCGGCGCCTGTCCTCGACGTGCACGCTGTAGGCCAGGTGGTGGATCGAGGTGATCTCGAGCCCCGTCTCCTCCATGACCTCGCGTTCGAGGGCGTCGAGGGTCGACTCGCCGCGCTCGACGACGCCGCCCGGTAGCGTGTAGCGGACGCGCCCGTGCCCTTGCCAGTCGTTGCCTACGAGCAGCACTCGCCCCTTGGGGTCGAGCAGTATGGCCGCGGCAACGACGAACTCACGCCGCGCCACGGGCCTTGCCGGCGAGGTCGTGGGCACCGGCGGTGGCGGCGGCCAGCGCCAAGCGAGTCTGCTCCTCGGTCTGGAGCGCGTCGGTCAGGTCCGCGAGGGCGCCGGCGAGCACGCCGCTCAGGTCGTGGGTGGTGTAGTCGATGCGGTGGTCGGTGACCCGCGACTGGGGGAAGTTGTACGTGCGGATGCGCTCGGAGCGGTCACCGGTGCCGATCTGAACGATCCGCGCCTCGCGGGCCTCGCTCTGGGCGCGTTCGCGTTCGCGTTCGAGCAGGCGGGCGCGCAGCACCGTGAGCGCGCGCTCCTTGTTCTTGATCTGCGACTTGCCGTCCTGGCAGGTGACGATGATCTCGTCGGGTTCGCCGGGGTGGTAGGTGACCCGCACGGCCGAGTCGGTGGTGTTGACCGACTGACCGCCGGGGCCGCTCGAGCGGTAGACGTCGACCCTGTAGTCGTTGGGGGAGAGGCGCACGTCGACGTCGTCGGCCTCGGGCAGGACCGCCACGGTGACGGTGCTCGTGTGGATGCGGCCCTGCGCTTCCGTGGCCGGTACGCGCTGCACGCGGTGGACGCCCGACTCGAACTTGAAGGCGCGGTAGGCGCCGCGGCCGGCGACGGCGAACGACACCTTGGCGAGGCCGCCGACCTCGGTGGGGTGGGAGTCGAGCAGCTCCGTCTTGAAGCCGAGGTCGGCTGCGTACTTGAGGTACATGCCGAGCATCTCGCGCGCGAAGAGCGACGCCTCGTCGCCGCCCGCGGCGGCGCGGATCTCGACGATCACGTCCTTCGAGTCGTACGGGTCGCGGGGGGTGAGGAGGCGCTCGAGGTCGGCGCGCGCCGCGCCGAGCGCCGCCTCGACGCGGCGCGCCTCGGACTCGGCCTCCGACCTGAGGTCGGGGTCGGCGAGGAACTCGTCGAGACCGGCGAGTTGGGCCGCCAGGCGCTCGACCGTGGTGGCGGCGTCGACGACCTCCTTCACCTCGCTGTAGCGCCGCATGGTCTCGCGGTAGCCGGCGGCGTCAGCGAGCAGCGCCGGGTCGGCGAGGCTGCGCTCCAGCGTCTCGAGCTCGTACTTGAGGGCCTGGGTTCTCTCTGTCATTGCGTCAAGTGTACTCTCCGGGTGGCGGGCGGCCGGAGCGCCTCCTCACGCAACTAGCTGCTAGACCGGTCGGTATGCGTAACGGGGAGGGTCGAACCTGCGAGCGCTATTCGGCGACCAGACCGGTCGGTGTGGCCACGGCGATGGACAGGCTGCGAGCCCGCACCGCGCCGCGGCGCCCCTCCTCGAGGTCGATGGCGCCGGCACCGCTGCACTGTTCGGGCAGGCCGACCAGGGCGTCGCGCACGGCCTGACGGACGGCAGCCGGGTCGGTCAGCGGCACCTGCAGGGCGAGGAGCTGCTCGAGTGCCGCGGCCGTCACGTCGAGAGCCGCCAACACCGGCGCGGTCGCCAACGGCTGCGGATCGCTCGTCGCCGACCTCAGCCTCTCCGCGTCGCGCCGGGCCGCGTCGGCACAGATCCCAAGCGGTCCGCCCGCCGGCTCGCCCGGCAACGCCCGCGTGCCGGCCCCGACCCCGCCGGCGACGGCGGCCGGTGGAACGGCGAAGCGCACGCCGTCGACGGCGCGCCACGCCAGGGCCTGCTCGCCCGGGTAGAGCGCCGCGCTCCGGCCGTAGACGGGACCCTCGTAACCGCGGCGCGTCAACGCCGTCGCGGTCCGTGCCAGGTCGCCCGGGCCGCCCCACACGACGACGCTAGCGGGCCGGTGGCTCGCCACCAGGAGCGCCTCGGGCCGCACCTCCGCCTGCTCGGGCGGGTAACGCTCGTCCGCCACCACGCGGATGCCGACGAGGGCCCCGAGCGCCGCGAGGTCGTTAGCCAGTGCCGCGGTGGCGTCGTCGTCCGGGGCCAACAGGGCGAGGCTGGCGCGGCCGTGACGGTAGGCGTCGGCCACGATGGCTGCCGCCACGTCCGTGTCCGACGGCGCCAAGGAGAAGGCCCAGTAGGGGGTGACGTTAGCGGCTGTCCAGCTCCGCGGTGCCAGCAGGGTGACGCCGGCCTCCTCGGCGTAGCGGGCCACCGCGGCGGTGGCTTCGTGGGTGGTGCAGCAGATCACGACCAACGCGCCGGCCTCGACCTGCTCGCGCGCCAGGCTCACCGCCAGGTCGGCGCTGCCGCCGTCGTCCCCGAGCAAGAGCCGGACCGGCAGCCCGAAGACGCCGCCCGCCGCCCTGAGCCGGGCCGCCCACGCCGTCGCCACCAACGTCTGCGCCGCCCCGGCGGCGGACGAGCGCGAGGCTACGACGCCGACGCGAAGCTCGTTCGCGCCGAACGCGAAGCCGGGTATGGCCAAGGCGACGCAGGCCGCCAACGTGCAGAGGAGCCTTCTCAACGGGGACCACCACCGATGACCCGGCCGCCGGCCGAGAGGTGCTTGGTGCGCCCGGCAGGAGTCGAACCTGCGGCCTAGGGCTTAGGAGTCCCCCGCTCTATCCAACTGAGCTACGGGCGCACGCGTGCCGATACGCCGCGAGCCGCGGCGCCCGAAGATGATACGTCGGCGAGCGACGCCGGGCAAGCCGCCGCCGGCGTGGCGCCGGGCCGTGGTCAGCGCGCCGAGAGGCTGTAGCTGGTCACGCCCTGCTCGTAGGCCTGGATGACGTCGACGTACCAGGTGCCCGGCGTGGGCAGCGACACCGTGAAGGTGGCGCCGGCCGCCTCCGTCACGTCGCGGTAGTCCCAATCACCTTCGTCGCTCCACGACTCGACCGGCGTGCCGAACTTGACGGCGATGTCGAGGTCGTGGTCGGAGTCGAGGACGATGGTGAGGGTCGGGGTGCCGCTGGGCACGGAGATCGTGTAGGTGTGGAAGTTGACCCGCTCCGGGACGCCGCCGATCTCGTTCTCGACCTGCTTGCCGAGCGCCAGGTCGCCGACGGTGCAGAAGTCGCACGGCCCCACACCGCTGCTCGGCAGTGCGGGCGTGCCCCCACCCCCCGCCGGTGGCGTGACGGTGGGGCCGGGCGTCGACGCCCTGACCCCGGAGGTGCTCTTGGCGCGAGCGACGTCGGTCACGTTCGGCCCGATCAGGGCCCATGCGAGGCTGATCGGCCGCACGTACGCCTGCTCCTCCGTGTCCAGCTCGTCGTACTTGACCGTCCGTCCGGCCGTGGGGACGCCGATGAGGTAGCCGTTCTCGTCGAACGCGCCGCCGCCAGAGTTGCCGTGTGAGATCTTCCCGTCGGTCTTGATCCACTGCTTGCCGCCGGTCTCGAAGTTCTCGCCGACCCAGCCGGACATGAGGCCCGAGGTGAAGGTGATGGTCGAACCGGAGATGCCCGGGTAACCGACGATGGTTATCGGGTCGCCGGGGATGAGCTGGTTCGAGTCGCCCACCTCGACGTGCGGGAAGACGAAGTCGCTACCCACCGGCTCCTCGTCGTACCACTCGACGATCTTGAGGAGGGCCAGGTCGTGCGTCGGGTCGCCGGCCACGTACTGCGCCCAGAAGTAGAACTCGGGCGGCTGGTCCGTGAACTCGGGGTCGGTGACCCAGATGGTGTGCCAGTCGTAGTAGCGGCGCGTGGCGAGGTCGCCGGCGACGTGGTAGTTGGTCAGCACGTACCCCGAGGGGCTGATGATCGTGCCCGAGCCGGACCAGTCGACGAGGTCCTCCGTCGCAGTGTCGTACGGGATGACCTGAACCACGGCCTGCAGGATGCTCAGCCTCACCTCACGCGGCATGGCCTGCGCCGCGGCCATGCCGAGCAGCGTCAGTAGTGTCGAGACGAGCAGCGAGCGTGCGAACCGCATACGTGATCCTCCGGGGGCTGGGAAGCCACCCCGATTCTACCGGGAACGGTGGCCGTCAGGGACGTGGCATCTGCTACACGCCGCCGTCGAGGGACGTCCCGGACGCGCCTCGACGGCGCGCGCACTTGCCGAGACGCCCGCCCGGGCGTAGAGTGGCCGCTCCCCGGAGGTACGTTGACCCGCCCCACCAGCATCGACCGCGCAGGACCCGGCGAGTTCGCCGTACCCGGGGAGCGTCGCTACGACCGGCGCTCGCCCCTCAGGTGGCTGCTCTCGCACCTGGGCGTCTACCGCCCGCTCGTCGCGGCCTTCCTGGCCGGGGGCGTCCTCGCGACGGTGTGCACGTCACTGATCCCCCGCGAGACCGGGCGCGCCTTCGACCTCGTGCTTGCCGGCGGCGCCGCCCGCGGCGACGTCCTGCGGGTCGCGCTCGCCGTGCTCGGTCTGGTGGCGCTGCGCGGGGCGCTCGAGCTGATCACCGGCTTCTCGGTCGAGACGCTCGGGCAGCGCCTGGAGAGGGACGCGCGCCGCGAGCTCTACGTCAGCCTGCTGGGCAAGAGCCAGACCTTCCACGAACGACACCGCGTGGGTGACGTGATGGCGCGCGCCGCCAACGACGTGCGCCAGCTCAACCCGATGATGAACCCCGGCGTGGCGCTCATCATGGAGTCGGCCTTGAGCCTGGCCGTCCCGATCGCATTCATCGCACTGATCGACCCGCGGCTGCTCCTCGCACCCCTGCTCTTCGTGCTCGCGTTCGCCATCTCGCTCCGCGCCTACCTGCGCCAGCTCGAGCCCGTCTCGACCGCGCAGCGCGAGCAGTTCGGCGTACTGAACGCCGCGCTCAACGAGACGCTGACGGGCATCATGGTCGTCAAGTCGGCCGTGCAGGAGGGCGCCGAGCGGGTGCGGTTCGCCCGCAACGCGAGGCTGTTCCGCGACCACTTCGTGCGCGCCGGCCTGGTGCAGGCGCGCTACCTCCCGCTACTGTTCATAGGCCTGGCGGCGGCCCTGGCGTTCGCCCACGGCGTCTACCTGTTGGTGAACGGCGCCATAACCACGGGGGACCTGGTGGCTTACGTCGGCCTCATGAGCGTCATGCGCTTCCCGGCCTTCATCTCGATCTTCACGTTCTACCTCGTGCAGATGGGTCTCGCCGGCGCCCGGCGCATCCTCGAGCTGTTGACGGCCGAGGTCGACATGGACGAGAACCTGGGCGGCCACGCGGCCCGCATCGACGGCGCGCTAGAGTTCGACGGCGTCACGTTCGCCTACGACGCCGCCGGGAGCAGCCCGGCGTTGGTCGACGTGAGCTTCGAGGTCGCCCCCGGGCAGACGGTGGCCATCGTCGGCCAGACCGGCGCCGGCAAGAGCTCCGTCACGCGGCTCGTGAACCGCATCTTCGACGCCACCGGCGGCAGCGTGCGGGTCGACGGCGTCGACGTGCGGGACTGGAACCTGGAGGCGCTGCGCTCGCAGGTCTCCGTGATCGAGCAGGACGTCTTCCTCTTCTCGCGGACCGTGGCGGAGAACATCTCCTTCGGAGTGGGCGCCGCCGCGACGCGAGCCGACGTCGTCGCCGCCGCGAAGGCGGCGCAGGCGCACGACTTCATAGTGGCGCTCGAGGACGGCTACGACACGGTCATCGGCGAGCGCGGCGACACGTTGTCGGGCGGCCAGCGCCAGCGGCTGGCCATCGCGCGGGCCCTGCTGACGGACCCTCGCATCCTGGTGCTCGACGACTCGACGAGCGCCATCGACAGCGCGACCGAGGACGCCGTGCAGCGCGCCATCGACGCCCTGCTGCGGGGTCGCACCACGCTCATGATCACGCACAGGCTGGCGCAGATCAGGCGCGCCGACCTGGTGCTAATGCTGCACGGCGGCCGCCTCGTCGACAGCGGCTCGCACGCCGAGCTGCTCGGGCGCAACGATCTCTACCGGCGCATGTTCAGGCGGTACGACTGATGGGCTTCGTCCTGGACGGCCTCCAGGCCGAGGGGTACGACCGCGAGTACTCCGATGCGGAGCTCGTGCGGCGCATCGGAGGGTACTTCCGGCCGCACCTCGCCGTGATGCTCGTCGTCGGCGTCAGCGTCTTCCTCGCCGCGATGCTGGACGCCGCCCTGCCGGTCCTGGTGTCGGCGGGGATCGACCGCCTCGCCGACGCCGGGGTGCCGGCACGGGAGCAGTGGCGCCGCGTCGGCTGGCTCGTGGCCGCCTTCGTCGTCGCGGGCGCCCTGTCATGGGGGTTCAACTTCCTGCGGCAGTGGCTCACCGCCCGCGCCGTCGGCGACGTCGTCCTCGAGCTGCGCGAGGACGCCTTCGACGCCGTGCTGGAGCGCGACATGTCGTTCTACGACGAGTACTCCACCGGGCGCGTCGTCAGCCGCGTGACGTCGGACACGCAGGACTTCTCCAACGTGGTCACCCTCACCCTCAACCTGATAAGCCAGGTGCTCCAGGTGGGCATCTTGTTGGCTGTGCTCCTCTACATCGACGCGCGGCTCGCGCTCATCGCGTTGGCGATAGCGCCCGTGGTCGTGGCCATCGCCCTCGGCTTCAGGCGCCTTGCGAGGCAGGTCACGCGGCAGGCGCGGCGCGTCCTGGCCGAGGTCAACGCCAACGTGCAGGAGTCCATCACCGGCATAGGGGTGGCCAAGACGTTCCGCCAGGAGGAGGCCGTCTACGACCGCTTCGTGACCGTGAACGACCAGTCGTACCGACTCAACCTGCTGCAGGGTTACGTCTTCACGGCCATCTTCCCGGTCCTGTCGATCGTGGGGGGCCTGGGCACGGCGCTCATCCTCTACTTCGGTGGCGACCGCGCGCTGGCGGGGAGCATCACACCCGGCGAGTGGTTCCTGTTCGTGCAGGCCGTGACGCTCTTCTGGTTCCCCCTCACCTCGATCGCCTCCTTCTGGAGCCAGTTCCAGTTGGGACTGTCGGCAAGCGAGCGCGTCTTCGCCCTCATCGATGCGGAGCCGCGCGTCGTGCAGACGGGCGAGGAGGTGCTCACCTCAGTGGCTGGCGACGTGCGCTTCGAGGGCGTCGACTTCGCCTACGCGAGCCACGAGCCCGTGCTTGCCGGCTTCGACCTACACATCAGGGCGGGCGAGACGGTGGCGCTCGTCGGACACACGGGCGCCGGCAAGTCGAGCATCGGGAAGCTCGTGGCGCGCTTCTACGAGTTCCAGGGCGGCCGCCTGCTGGTGGACGGTCACGACGTGACACGCCTCGACCTCGCCGCCTACCGCAGGCACCTTGGCGTGGTGCAACAGACGCCCTTCCTCTTCTCGGGAACGGTGCGCGACAACGTCCGCTACGCCCGGCCCGGCGCCACGGACGACGAGGTCGTCAGGGCGTCGGCCCGCATCGGTGGGGGCGACTGGCTGAGCGCGCTGCCGCGCGGCCTCGACACGGAGGTGGGCGAGGGCGGCCGCGGCGTGTCGCTCGGTCAACGGCAACTCGTCGCCATCGCGCGCGTCCTGCTGCAGGACCCGCGCATCCTGATCCTCGACGAGGCGACGGCCAGCGTCGACCCACTCACCGAGGCGCAGATCCAGGAGGGCCTGGCCGAGGCGTTCACCAATAGGACGGCCATCGTGATCGCCCACAGGCTGTCCACCGTGCGGGCCGCCGACCGCATCCTCGTGCTGGAACACGGCCGCGTGGTGGAGGAGGGCAGCCACGAGGCCCTGCTGGAGCGGGGCGGACGGTACGCGGCGCTGTACCGGGCGTACTTCAGGCACCAGCGGGCAGACTACGATCCCGCCGCGCCGGGGTAGCGACGCCTCGCGGCCCGCGCCGGCGCCCGGGCGCGAGCCCTCAGGGCAGGAGCACGGTGGAGCCGGTGGTGCGGCGTTCCTCCAGGGCGCGGTGGGCGGCGGCCGCCTCCGCCAGCGGGAAGCGCTGCTCGACGGACACGGCGAGGATGCCGGCGGCAACCGCCTCGAACACCGCCGCGACCGCGGTCCGGAACTCCTCCGTGCTCGCCATGTACGTGGTCGTAGAGGGGCGCGTCAGGTAGAGGGAGCCCTTCGTGGCGAGGATCCCGAGGTTCGGCAAG
>WBZO01004233.1_pt1 | contig 15649 bp, 9 predicted proteins | sample 5204261 | NCBI WGS metagenome assembly WBZO01 (sample SAMN12412400, study PRJNA552823) | activated sludge metagenome | isolation source: activated sludge from anammox sidestream of wastewater treatment plant... | place: USA: North Carolina | collected 2017-09 | reverse complement strand
AGACATCAATGACGGCGCCGCCGCACTCGCCAAAGGCATCGCAGGTGAGGACGCCGGTGAGGCCGGGGTAATCCTTAGTATCGCGGATCGCCTGGCCGAGGGCGAGGCGGTCGATGAGGAGATTGCCATCAGCGTCAAGGGTGCCGACCCGCTCGATAGCGTCAAGGATGACACCGACAGCATCATAGGCCGTGCCGTGGAAGGGGGCGATGGGCGGCTCACCGTAGGTTTCCTCGTAGGTGGCGAGGAAGGCGGTGAAGGCGTCGCTGCTGACGGGGACGGGCTTGGAGGCGAAAACGCCTTCGGCAGCCTCGCCAGCCAGGGCGACGAACTCGGGGGCCTGGATACCATCGGCGCCCATGAAGTAGACATCTCTCATGCCAGCTTCAGCGCGCTGCTCAGCGAGGCGAGCGCCTTCGGCGACGAAGCCGACGAAGTAGATCAGCTCAGGCTGGGAGGCGGCGATATCTTCCAGGACAGCGCGGAAGTCAGTCTCGCCGACGTTGATAGCCTGAGCGGAGACGATCTCACCGCCGAGGGCTTCGAAGGCGGCGCCGGTCACGGCGACGAGGCCTTCACCGTAGGGGGAGCCGTCGTGGATGGTGGCGATGCGGCGGACGCCGAGGGTGTTGTAGATGAAGTTAGCGGCGACAGGACCCTGAATGGCGTCGGTGGAGACCGTGCGGTCGAAGGCCAGGGAGCCGTCCTCGGTGAGGTTAGCGGCCGTGCAGGAGGGGCTGACCATGGTCAGTCCGACGGTTTCGTAGACGGGCTTGGCCGCGGTGCACTCGGAGGAGCACATGTGGCCGACGACGGCGACGATGTTGTCATCGGAGGCGAAGCGGTTGGCGACGGTCTGGCCGCCCTCGCCGGAGCAAAGGGAGTCCTGCGGGTCAAGCTGGACGGTGAACTCGACGCCGTTGATGGCGACGGTCGGGCGGGCGGCGAGGGCGAGCTGCGCCCCGCGCAGTTCATCGACGCCCAGCGGCTCAACGCCTTCGCCGGAGAGCGCGGCGGCAAAGCCCAGGATAACCGGCTTGTCCGGCGCGACCACGACGACCGTGCCGCCCGCCTGCGCGGCGGGTTCTTCAGTTGTCGGTCCCTCAGTCGCGGGTTCTTCGGTCGCGGGCCCTTCCAGAGTGACGTCGATCACCAGCGCGCCAGAGGTCAGGTCTGCGGAGATCTGCTCCAGCTCTGTCTGCACGTCCGCCGGGACGGTGTCAGCGAAGCCATGGAACGGGGCCAGGCCGACCGGGCCAAAGTAGTTACCGGCGGGGGGATTGCCCTCAGAGACCTGCGTGATGATATCCAGCAGGCCGGCGGGGATCAGCTTCATGGCGCTGGAGATCAGGCATGGATGGGCTTCCGGCATGGTTTCCCACTGGTCGGTGTCCACGCCGATGCAGTACAGCGGTGCTTCTGTCGTTGTCCGGTTAGCGGTCTCCGCCAGGGCGCCGTTGCCGGTCTTGCCGCCCGCCGCGAAGATCACATCCGCGCCCTGGTCGATAGCCTGCGCTGCGGTAGCCGCGCCCCATTCGGGGTCGGTGAAGGCCACGTCCATCCCGCCGGGGTGGAACGTTGTCAGCACCCGGATGTCCGGGTTTGTCGCCCGTGCGCCGGCCTCAAACCCGCGGCCGAACATCACCACCGGTGGGACCAGGTCCGTCCCGTACACACCGGCGATGGTTCCGCTCCTGGTCATCCGCGCCGCCAGCACGCCAGCCAGATACCCGGCCTGTTCTTCATGGAAGACAAGCCCGGTCAGGTTGGGCAGCTCGGCGCCCTGGAACTGGTCCACCCCGATGAAGTGCACATCCGGGTAGTCCTGGGCGGCCTGAATGGTCGCCTCTCCCAGCGCGAAGCCCACAGTCACGATGATGTCATAGCCGTTTTCAGCGAACTCGGCGATGTTGTTGGCGTAGTCGGTGCTGTCCTGAGTTTCGATATACTGCGCTTCGCCACCCAGCGCTTCCACCGCTGCCTGCACGCCTTCCCAGGAGCTCTGGTTGAAGCTGCGGTCATCGACCTCGCCCACGTCGGTCACCAGCCCGATACGCAGACCAGGCCCGGCAACGGCAACCTCGGTAGGCGCCTCCGCCGGTTCTTCCGTGGGCGCTTCTGTCGGCTCTTCGGTAGCCGCCTCTGTCGGTGCCGCGGTCGGCCCTTCAGTAGGCGCTTCTGTCGGCTCCGCAGTAGCCTCTTCGGTAGCCGTCGCTTCAGTGACTACTGCCTGCTCTTCAGTGGGCGCAGTAGTTGGACTGGGTGTCGCTGTCGGGCCACAGGCTGCCAGCGCGAGCGACACGATGACTACTATAGCCAGTAGCCCCAATAACTTTCTGTGTTGCATAGTTTTACACTCCTCCATCTATAAAAAATCCAAGTCTGGTGTGGAAGATTGATCAGTCAAAAGCCAGGACCGGCAATTTGCACGATATTCTTGGCTCTGGACTTATAAGAGTGAAGGACGTTGTGCGAATACCCCCCGGAATACACAGCCTTGAGCGAATAAGGGCGCTTTTCGCTCACATAACGATTTATCATAACACACTGATCTGCAACTGCAAGCAACAAATGCTACGCCTCGCATCATAATAAAGCCTGGAAAACTTTCGAAAAAAAGAATTGTTGTTCGGGCGGCAGGCAGGGTGCGAAGCGGGATCGCCCGCTGATCGGCTCTTTCTGAGTGGGGCGCTGCCAGAGAGAAATACGACTGACGTTGTTCCTGACAACGATACTGCCGTTTTAGAGCAAACGGTTACAGGGTATCCAGATACCGCTTCACCTCCCACGCGCTGACATGCATACGATATTCATCCCATTCTTGCGTTTTGGCGCGATAGTACGCATCGTACACGTGCTGACCCAGAGTCTCCCGGATCAGCGGATCTCTGTCCATCTCCTCCAGCGCTTCTTTGAGGCTGCCCGGGAGGACCCCGACCCCGTGCTCTTCGCGTTCTTCCGATGTCCATTCAAAGACATCTTCAGTGACCGGCCGGGGCGGCTTCAGCCCCTTTTTGATGCCATCCAGGCCAGCAGCCAGCATGACGGCGAAGGCCAGGTACGGGTTGGCGCTGGGGTCCGGGAAGCGCAGCTCCACGCGGGTAGCCTGTTCGCGGCCCGGGCTGTAGCGCGGGATGCGGATCAGGGCGGAACGGTTGCGCTGCGCCCAGCATATATAAACCGGAGCTTCGTAACCGGGCGTCAGGCGCTTGTAACTGTTGACGGTTGGCGCTACCACTCCGGCCAGCGCGCGCGCATGTTCGAGCTGGCCGGCCACATAGGACTGGGCTATCTCTGACAGGTGGAAGATATCGCTCTTTTTATCGTAGAAGATGTTCTGGCCCGTTTTCTCATCCACCAGATTCTGATGGCAGTGCATACCGCTGCCGTTGATGCCGAAGACCGGCTTGGGCATGAAGGTAGCGAACAGGCCGTGCTGGGCGGCGATGCCCTTCACTGTGTACTTGAACGTGATGGCATCGTCGGCGGTATGAAGCGCATCGGAATACCGAAAATCGATCTCATGCTGGCCAGTAGCGACTTCGTGATGCTCCATTTCTACGTCTATTTGCAGGGCCTGCAGGGCGCTGACAATATCCGCCCGGACGCGCTGCGCTTCATCGTTGGGAGAATAGTCGAAGTAACCGCCTACATCGTGCGGCACGGCAGTTGTCAGATCGCCATTGCGCCGGAACAGGAAGAATTCCAGCTCCGGACCGACATTCAGCGTATATCCCATAGCGGCGGCTTCAGCGATGGCTCGTTTGAGGACATAGCGCGGGTCGCCTTCAAATGGTTTTCCTTCCGGGCTGTACACATCGCAGATGATACGGGCGCGGAGCGGCTTGCCGTTGCCGGTCCAGGGTAAAATCCGGTAAGTCTCCGGGTCGGGGCGGAGGAGCATATCTGATTCCTGGATGCGGGCGAAGCCCTCGATCGACGATCCGTCGAACCAGATCCCGCGGTCAAATCCCCCTTCCAGATGCTGGGTCGGGATAGTCACGCTCTTGGTTGCGCCGAGGATATCGGTGAACTGGAGGTCAATGAAGGATACGCCACGCTCTTTAACATCTTTAAGCACCGCTTTGCCGTCCACTGCTCTCTCCTCATATATATAATTTTTCGTTTTTTGATCTGTCTGTCGAAGCGTGGGGAAGGGGCAGGTGTAGACAGCCGCGCCCCATGTATGACAAAGCGTATCAGTATGCTCTTATTGTGATTGAATCGCAGGGGCGGCTACAAGGTGTATCCTGACCCATGCGCGTTGTCTTTTTAGCACAAAAAGAAGAAACCCCTGCTCAGATTGGCAGGGGTTTGCCTCTATATAAAGGTGAATACTCAGGCCAGAGATGTGCCGGCGAACGCCTGTATGGCGGCGGCACTGTTGAGCGTGATCCGCTCACCTTCGCGGCTGATACGCTTCATCAGGCCAGTCAACACATCCTTGCTGCCGACTTCCACGAATCGGGTGACGCCGGCACTCAGCAGGACCTGCATACTCTCTGTCCATTGTACGGATGAGATCAATTGGGCGCTCAACTCGTCGCGTAGCGCAGCCGCGTCGCCGGGCAGGGCGGCGGCCTGCACGTTGCCGATCACGGGCACAGCCGGGGGAGCGAATGAAACGCGGTCCAGCGCGGCGCGGAAGGAATCGACAATCGGCGTCATCAATGGCGAGTGAGAAGCGATGCTCACCGCCAGCCTGACCGCGCGCTTGGCTCCGGCTTCTGTTGCCAGCGCCATCCCGCGCTCCAGCGCTTCGGTATCCCCGGAGATGACGATCTGACCGGGGCAATTATCGTTAGCCAGCACCAGCGGCCGGCCGGTCTCTGCGGAAGCGGCCGCGCAGATATCCTGAACGGCCTCTACAGAAAGGCCGAGCACGGCGGCCATCGCGCCGGGATGTTGTTCGCCGGCCTGTTTCATCAGGCGCCCGCGCTCGCGCACCAGGCGCAGGCCGTCTTCAAAGGGGAGCGAGCCGGCTGCTGTCAGCGCGGTCAGCTCGCCCAGGCTGTGTCCGGCCATATAGCCCGGCCTGACCGGGCCAACAATCGATTCCAGCGCTTTAAGCGCGGCAATACTGGTCACAAACAGGGCCGGCTGAGTATTGAACGTGTCATCCAGCGCCCCGCCGGAATCCTCCCAGCACAGGCGTGAGAGCGAAAAGCCGAGGATTTCATCAGCCTGCTCGAAGATCGCTTTCGCAGCCGGGTAGGCCGCCGCCATGTCAGCGCCCATGCCCGTTTCCTGAGAACCCTGCCCGGGGAACAGGAAAGCCGTTTCAGACCATTCAGCCATGGTAGACTCCTTGCCCGAAGACTGGCATAGCTACGAGATAAACATAAAAAGCCGTGCGCCGGGCACGGCCTGGGAGGTGCGCCAGTGTCGGTACAACACCGCTGCGGTGGCTTCGACTAGTCTTCGTCGATGGCGATAACTTCGTGCCCCCGGTACGTCCCGCATGTGGGGCATACCTGGTGGGACGGCTTATATTCACCGCACTTGCTGCAACGGACCAGATGCCGCAGGGTCAGGGCGTCATGTGAGCGGCGGCGATCACGACGGCTGCGGGAGTGTTTTCTCTTAGGAAGCGGACCCATGATTATGCTCCGATTTAATGCTGTGGGTATGAACGAAACGCTGCCAGTGGGCCTGTGGCTCGAAAAGAACGCCCAGCAAACGGGCCGGGCGGGCGATGGGCATTATAAGCGGGCGGGGGACCGCTGTCAAGGTGTGTGAACGCGCGGGGGACAGACCGGGGACGGGCGGTTGAAGGTCGGGGGCGCCCACCCGCGCCAGCTCACCGGAACTCGCATTCCGGGCTGTTCGGCCTTACAATTAGGCGACATCCACATTATCCTGAGGTGAGTTCCTATGACCGCCATGTCCCTGATATTCTTCGCACTGTTCGCCATTGCCGTTCTGGCCTCTTATCTTGCCGTCCGAAAAAGCTGGGTTTCAACCGGCATGGCGCTTCTGGTAGGTGGAGGGGCGGCTATCATTTGCATGGTCCTGGTCGCTCTGGGGCAGGGAAACGGCTTCGTCCAGGCGCTGGTTGTGGGGTTCCTCACCGGCGCTATCTTCGTTGTGGCGGCGGTGGCGATTGCCAGCTTCTTTCGCAGCAGCGAATCCCGCTCGCATTCTAACCTTTCCGAATGATTCTGGCCGACATGCGCCTGGCATCGCACACCCCTGAAAGCGCTTCCGGCGCTATCGTCGGGCAGGCGTAGAGCGCCGATAGTGCGGCGATATAGTAGTGCTTCGCCCCCGGTGTTACACTTGGGATGCCATCGGACACACTTCGCTCTGCCTGTTTGAAGCATGAGACGACTATGACCGAACCAACCCCTGGACCCCTGCCTGATCAGAACGACGCCGACCAGTTCACGCAGCCGGTTACCCCTCCGGACCTCCCTCCCGATTCTCTTCCTCTCCCTAAGCCCGGCGAGGAAGAGACGATGACTATGCCGGATATGCCGGTCATATCGGCTTCTCAGGCCGCGGCGCTGGGCGATACCCGCGAAGGCGAGCCGCTACCCCCTCCGCCGGTCAAAGCGACCCAGCCCATGCAGCGGGTGACGCCGCCATCGCAGAAAGCAGTGCCGCCCGGCGGCGCGACGGCGGTGCATCAGACCGGCGGGCAGCCGGCATTTTCGGCTCAGGAGCCTCCCCGGGGTGGCTACCCCCTGCCGGGATATGATGCGTCACCGCACCATCCGACAGCTGGCGCGCCAGCGGGGCGGGGCAAGCCGCCGCACCGGCGTAAGCCGCCCCGCCGCTTTCGATTGTTTTCCAGCGGCTGCCTGATCACCGCCGGCGTCGCCCTGCTGGTATTTCTGGGCCTGGTGATCATCGTCGGGCTTGTGATCGTCGGCCAGCTCAGCTCCCGGCTGGAACAGGGGCTTCAGCGGCTGGAAGCTATGTCTGAGCAGGCGACTTTCCAGACGACGACGCTCTACGATCGGGATGGTCAGGAGCTTTATCAGATTTTCGATGAAGGGCGCCGCACCAATGTCGCCCTGGAGGATCTGCCGGAATATGTTAAATGGGCGACTATTTCGGTTGAGGACGGCAATTTTTATCAGAACCCCGGCATCGATCTGGGCAGCATCGTGCGCTCGGCTATTCTGAATGTCCAGGAAGGCACGATTGTCTCCGGGGCCAGCACCATCACCCAGCAGCTGGTGCGCAATCTGGCGTTCGACTACGAATACCGGACAACGACCAGCCTCCAGCGCAAGGTGGAAGAGGCGATCCTGGCCGTCATCCTGACCACCCGGCTGAGCAAGGATGACATCCTGGAGCTTTACCTGAACCAGATTTATTACGGTAACCTGGCCTACGGGATAGAAGCGGCCAGCCGGACGATCTTTGACAAGCCGGCGGCGGAGCTGACTCTTGGCGAGGCGGCGCTGCTGGCCGGGCTGCCCCAGGCGCCGGCGGAACTCAACCCGCTCAACCCCGATCCGGCCGTGCAGGAGGCCGTGCTTGCCCGGCGCCGCCTGGTGATTGACCTGATGCTGCGAGAGGGCCACATCACTCAGGATGAGGCTTACGCCGCCTATGGAGAGCCGCTTTCATACGCCAGCCCGGATGTGCCGCTGGTAGCGCCACACTTTACAGTAGCCGCGCGCGACGAGCTGGAAATGGTTCTGGAGACGCTGGGGTACCCGCCGGATATCATCACTACAGGCGGTCTGCAGGTCTATACCACGCTCGACCAGCGCATCCAGGATCTGGCGGAACAGACAGTCCGCAATCAGGTCGCCAGCCTGCGCGATGCTCACCACCTGACCAACGCCTCGGTTGTGATTCTGCATCCTTTCACCGGGGAAGTGCTGTCTATGGTGGGCAGCGTGGATTACTGGGACGATGAGATCGACGGGCGCGTCAATGTGGCGCTGGCCCAGCGCCAGCCCGGCAGCACCGTCAAGCCGTTCACTTACGCCAGCGCCATGGAAATGGGCTGGACGCCGGCCAACATTCTCTGGGATACCGAGGTGCACTTCGAACAACCCGGCCAGCCGGACTATGTCCCGGTGAATTACGACGGGGTATATCACGGAGTGGTGCGGGTGCGGGATGCGCTGGCTAACAGCTATAACATCCCGGCGGTCAAAACGCTCCAGCAGATCGGCGTCCCCTATCTGCTCAGCATGATGCGGCGGCTGGGGGTGGAGAGCCTGTCCAGCGATCCCGGCCAGTACGGGCTGTCGCTGACACTGGGCGGCGGCGAAGTCACGCTTCTGGAGCTAACCCGGGCTTACAGCACGCTCGCCAATGGCGGGCTGCTGGTTCCCTCCACCATGATCCGTTGCATTCTGGACGGCGGGGATAATATCCTTTATCAGTATGAGGGCGGCTGTCCGAAAGGTCAGACGGTGCCGGCCACTGTCAACGTCATGGCCTACGGCCTGCCGGTGCTTGACCCGCGCATCACCTTCATGATCAGCGACATCCTGAGCGATAACAATGCCCGGACGCCGGCCATGGGCGCCCGCAGCCCGCTGTACACAGGCAATCTGGTCACCAGCGCCAAGACCGGGACGACCAACGATATGCGCGACAACTGGACAGTCGGCTATACGAGCAACGTGGCCGTCGGGGTGTGGGCCGGCAACAGCGACAACTCGCCCATGATCAATTCTACAGGCCTGACCGGCGCCGCCCCGATCTGGCACGATATCATGCTGGGCATCTACAACGATCCCGAGCTGCTGGCCGTGCTGGCTCAGAACGGCCAGTTAATGCCCGACGCGCAGTCTCCGCCGAGCGGGCTGAGCCGCCAGCATATTTGCGAGGTCGGCACGCTGCAGGACCCCGCCACTGACTGCCCGGGCACGCGCGTGGAGTGGGTGATGGATACGCCGGCGCTGGTGCCGGATGGCCTGGGCAATCTTGTGCCCGGCACGCCGTACCTGGCCCCGCCGCTGGTCACCCCCAACCCGAACGCCAATGGCCCGCAGTTGAACGAGCCGGAGCGCGGCCTGTTCCAGGCGATTATCAAAGTGCTCCCGCCGGAAGTCGCCGATGCGGTTGCGGTGGCCGCCGCTGTGCCCGGCCGGCCCGCATTTCCCGCGCCGCGTTACTGCCTGGTCCCCAATGAAGTTGACCTGGCCCAGGTTCCGGGGGCGGGCGGCCAGTTGTTCATTGGAGGCCCCCTCGATCCGGGGGAAGCGGCTTTTGCCGCTCAGTGGGCGCTGGCGCATAACGTGCCGATCCTGCCCTGGATACCCTGCACAGGTGAAATGCTGATGCTGTCCCCCGGCGCCGGCGCGCCCGTTGTGGAAGCCTATATCACCTCGCCCGCTCCGGGACAGCAGGTGACCGGCGATATCCCCATCCTGGGCACGGCTAACTTCACCCAGCAGCAGGCGGTGTATTACAAACTGGAGCTGCGCGGCGGCCCATTCCCTGAATGGGTGACGCTCGGCACAACCCATAATAACGCTGTGATCAACGGCCAGTTGGAGACGCTGGGGGCGTCCGGCCTGCCGGCCGGGACCTATTCCATACGGCTGGTCCTGGTCGGCCTGGACGGCAACTACTTGCAGCGGCCGTATGAGGTGTCGTTCGTAAAACTTTGATCGCGGCCTGTGCATGAATCAAAAGCCCTGCGGCACGAATACGCGCAGGGCTTCTTTGTTGTTAGTGGCGGGGTTGCCGCTTAAAGGAGCAGGCCCAGCAGAGTTGGCACCGCCGATAGCTGCCCCGGGCACTGCAGATTGAACAGGTTCGGGACAACCGGCACGCTGCACCACAGGTTGAGGGCGTCGATGACGAAGGCCATGATGATGACGGAGACGACACAAACCACTACCAGGCAGCCACAGCCAATAGCGATAATCCGCCCGGTGTGGCTGCCCCCCTGTTCCTGTTCGTACTCATAGTATTCGTATCCAGCAGCCTGGTCGCCGTACTGAGGCTGTACCGGAGCCGCGTACTGCGGCATGCCGTATTCCTGCTGTGGCTGGGGCTGCGGATGTGGTTGTTGCTGCGGAGCCGGAGCGTAGGGCTGCGGCTGGGGGGCGACGTAAGCGGGCTGCTGCGGCTGGGCCGCCGGGCGCGCATACGGATCGTACTGCGCCGGCTGGGCTGTGGCGCCGATCATGGTCTGCGCCTGCGCCGGGCCAGCCGGGGGCTGAACCATGCTGCCTTCGTGAACCAGCGTGACCGTTTCCCCCAGGCCGATCATGTCGCCGTTCATCAACGGGCGGGCTGCCGTCAGCCGCTGACCGTTGACGAACGTGCCGTTAGTCGAGCCAAGATCCTCCAGAGTGAATCCGGTTGGTGTGCGCGTCAGCCGGCAATGGTGACGGCTGACCTCCGGGTCGTTGATAACAATATCGTTGGTGATATCACGCCCCAGCGCCACAATGTCTTTGTTCAGCTCATAGACCTGGTTGGGCTGTGGCCCGCGCCGCACTATGAGCCGAGAGGAGCCGCCGATCCCCTGCATAGATGCCTCCTCACTCAAACAGGGAGGGGAGAATTCTCGCCTGAATAAGACCTTCACATGCTAACGTGAAGGAAGTATAGGAGCATTGTGCGGACCTGTCAAACGCTTTGGCTGGCGGGGCGTGAAAGCAGCCGGGAACTTCTGGCGGCAGTGAAGCGTCTCTAAGGCAGAGTCAGGTGAATCGGAGAGGAATGCACGACTATGAAACGCACCGTTATACCCTTGCTCACTGCCCTGATGCTGCTGGCAGGCGCGCTGCCCGCCTTTGCCGATGGGATCATCATCCCGCCCCCGCGGCCACCCGGACCAATAACTGATCCGATCTGGCTGACCATCAAATATCACCGTGTCAATATCACCATCGACAACCAGGTGGCGACGACGCGCGTTGACCAGTCATTCGTCAATGAAGGCACGATGGTCGCTGAGGGGACGTATATCTTCCCTCTGCCGCAGGGGGCGACTGTCAGCAACTTCATCATGTGGGTGGACGGCCAGCCGATCCAGCCGCAAATCCTTGAGGCCGATGATGCCCGCCAGATTTACAACGATATAGTCCGCCAGCTTCGCGACCCGGCCCTGCTGGAGTACATCGGGAACGGCGCGATCCGGGCCAACGTATTCCCTATCGCTCCCGGCGAGGAACGCCGTATCCAGATCGAGTACGAACAGATTCTGCCCGTTGATAACGGCCTGGTGCAGTATGTGTACCCGCTGAATACCGAGCGCTTCAGCGCCCGCCCGCTAGAAGATGTCTCCATGACGGTGGACATTACTTCTAACGATCCGATCCAGAACATCTACAGCCCCAGCCACCGCGTCATGGTGGATCAGCCCGATCCCTATCACGCGCGTATCGGCTACGAAGAGCACAATGTCCTGCCCGACAAGAACTTCGTGCTCTACTACAGCCTGGACCCGGCCGAGATCGATCTCAACCTGCTCACCTATCGGGAGAGCGCTGGCGAGGACGGTTTCTTCATGCTGATGATCGCCCCGCCGCTGGAAGTGGACGCCGCCGCAGTCATCCCCAAGGATGTGCTGCTCGTGGTGGACCAGTCCGGCAGCATGTTCGGCGACAAGTGGAGTCAGGCCAGGGAAGCGGTCGCTTACGTGCTGGATCACCTGAACCCCGAGGATCGCTTTAACGTGGTCGTGTTCAGCACCGGCAGCCGTATCTTCGCCAACGCGCTTCAGTCCCCGTCACAGGCGGACGATGCCGCCCGCTGGGTGAACGGTCTGGAGGCTATCGGCGGGACCGATATTTCCGGGGCGCTGAGCCAGGCCCTGCAGATGGTTGATCGAGAGCGGCAGGCGGTGATCCTGTTTATCACCGATGGCGTCCCGACCGACGGCGAGACCAATGTCCGGGCGATTATCGAGAATTTCAGCGCGGCGGCGCCCGGAAATACGCGCCTGTTCAGCTTCGGCGTCGGCGACGATGTGGACGCCTTCCTGCTGGATCAACTGGCGAGGAACCATGGCGGCACCAGCGCTTATGTGCGGCCCGGCGAGCGCATCGACGAGGAAGTGGCCGCGCTGTACAACAAGATTAATTCGCCTGTGCTGACCGATGTCGCGCTGAGCTTCGACGGAATCACAGCCGAAGAGATGTTCCCGGGTGAACCGCTGCCCGATCTGTTCGCCGGGACGCAGCTCATTCTGGTGGGGCGCTACCGCAACAGCGCCGATGATGTTTCCGCCCGCCTGAGCGGCGATGTGAACGGCGAGCGGCAGACCTTCGTCTATGGCGGCCTGAGCTTCCCGGCCAACGCCGGCGGCGGATCGGGCACTGACGCCGAAGTGTTCATCCCCAATCTGTGGGCCACGCGCAAGATCGGCGCGCTGCTGGATCAGATCCGGCTGCAGGGCGAAAATGACGAGCTGGTGGACAGCGTGGTCCGGCTCAGCCTGCGCTACGGGATCATCACGCCGTACACCTCCTTCCTGATCCAGGAAGACGATATCTTCACCCAGACGGGGCGCACCGCCCTGCGCGATACCGCCCGGAGTGGCATGGACATGGCTTTCAGCCAGTCGGCGGGGGCGGCTGCGGTGGACGCGGCGGAAGCTATCGGAGAGGCGCGGTCGGCCAACGCGCCGGCGCCGATGCCGACCCAGATGGCCTACGGTGGCGAGGGTGGCGGTTACGTGGACACTCGCGAAGTGATCCGCCAGGTGCGCGACAGGACCTTTGTCTCCCGCGATGGCGTCTGGATCGACACCAGCTACGATCCGGAGCTCATGACGCCGATCCAGGTCGTCTTCCTCAGCGATGAGTACTTCGACCTGATGGAGCAGCACCCCGTGTTGGGCGCATTCTTCGCCCTGGGCGACCAGGTGATCGCCGTGCTCGACGGCGTGGCTTACCAGGTGGTTGCGTCGTAGATGGCGCGCGGTGACGCGCATCCCGGGGGCGGCCCTCACTAGGTCGCCCCTTTTCGTTGTGGGAGTGCGTCGCCCTGCCGGGCTACAATAAGAGGCCGGTTCGCCAGAGGAGGAGAGAGATCGATGCTGCCCCCGATAGAGAAGCCCACCGCCATCCTGAATGAGGCCGTCGCCCGCCGCAATATCGCTCGTATGGCGGCAAAGGTACGCCGCTCCGGTATCCGCTTCAGGCCGCACTTCAAGACACACCAGTCTGCCGCAATCGGGGAGTGGTTCCGGGAGGAAGGCGTGAGCGCGATTACGGTCTCCTCAGTGGAGATGGCGCGCTACTTCGCCGCGCATGGCTGGCGCGATATCCTGATCGCCTTTCCGGTCAACTGGCTGGAGATTGCCCATCTGAACAGACTGGCGGCGGAGATTGAGCTTGGCCTGCTGGTTGAATCGGTCGAGACGGCGCGCTTCCTGGGGGAACGGCTGACCGCGCCGGCCAGCGTGTGGCTCAAGATTGATACCGGGTACGGCCGCACCGGACTTCGCTGGGATGATGCGGAGGGGCAGATCGCTGTGGCCCGCGCGCTCAGTTCGGGGCGCACAATCCTGCGCGGCCTGCTCACTCATGCCGGGCACAGCTACGCCGCCCGCTCGCAGGAGGCGGTTGGCGCTGTCTACGCGGAGACGCTGTCCCGGCTGAGCGCGGCGCGGGACAGGCTGGGTGAGGCTGGATTCCCCGCTCTGCAGCTCTCGCTGGGGGATACGCCCGCTTGCAGCGTGGTGGACGACTTCGGCAACGTGGACGAGCTTCGCCCCGGCAATTTCGTTTTTTACGACCTGATGCAGATTCAGGCCGGCGCGTGCAGCTACGACGATATTGCCGTGGCTGTGGCCTGCCCGGTGGTGGCTGTGCATCCCCGCGAACACAAGATTGTGTTGTATGGCGGCGCGGTGCACCTTTCCAAAGATCGGCTGACCCGCGCCGATGGGGCGGCTCTGTATGGCGAGGTTGCGCTGCCGGCGGACGGAGGGTGGGGCGCGCCAGTGCCGGGAAGCTATGTATCCGGTGTCTCACAGGAGCACGGGATTGTCTGTGCCAGCGATGCTCTGCTGGAACAGGTGCACACCGGCGATGTGCTGTTTGTGCTGCCGGTGCATTCCTGCCTGACTGTCGATGTGCTGCGCCAGTATCGGACCCTCACCGGGGAAGTTATCCCGATGATGCCGCGTCCGTGAGGGTCATCCACAGGTACATCACCGGCTCCGGCCCGCTGCCGAGATCCAGATCGAGCGTGCGTCCGTATTCGAAGCCGAGGGAGCGATACAGCCGCAGGACGCGGGTATCGCGCAAGGCGACTCCGATCTCGACGACCTCCGCGCTCATCTCCTGCGCTGCTTTGACCAGCCCGCGCACGAGATCCGTCCCGATGCCCTGGCCGCGCCACGGCTCGCCAACGATCAGATCGCTGATTTCAGCGGCGCGCGGCCACAGCGTGAGCTGTCCGAAGCCGGCCAGATGCCCGTCGGTCAGCTCGGCGACCAGCCCCAGGCCGCGCCGTTCCCGTGCAACCTTCTGGACCCGGCGCAGCAGAGCGTCGATGCTTGCCTGATCGGTCCCGGCCAGGCAGCCGCGGCTCAAAGCGAGGGCGTCGGTTATCCGTGCCGGTCGCAGCCGCCAGGGGGACGCAGGGGATCCGGACGACTGCGAGGCCGAGGTGTGCTCAGGGCGGGTGGGCATGAAAGTCCTTTAACAGGATATCGGTCGATAGGGCCAGTATACTACCGCTGCGCAGGGCAGGCGTCAGAAATGCAGCACTGACCCGTTGAGTGCAAACACACTACTGTCTTATAATGGGGTGTATGGAGAACAGGCGGCTGATTCAGGGAGCTTCAGTACTACTGGCGGCGCTGACGCTGGCGGCGCTGGCCTGCAACCTGCCGATCGGTGTGCCGCGGGCTACGCCTACTGTGGCGCCGACGCATACGCCTTCTCAGACGCCAACCGGCACACTGACGCTGACGGCGACGATTACGCCGTCGTATACGCCGACGGCCACTGCTACAGCAACGCTGACGCCAACCGCTACGCCGACGCCGACAGTCACGCCGTCGCACACGCCGACGCCGACTCCCTCTTTTACACCGACCGCAACGGCATCCGCGACGGCGACCGGTACGCAGACTCCGTCGGCCACGCCGACAGCGACAATGACGCCGTCGTATACGCCAACCGCTACAATGACGCCAACACCGTCATACACGCCAACGCCGACTTCCACTCCTACACCCACTGTGACTCCATCGGCCACATCGACGGCGACAGTCGTGCCAAGCGACACACCGACGGTCACGGAGACGCCGAGCAGCACGCCAACGGAGGAGCCGTCTCCGACCCTCGTGCCGACGGAAACCGCGTCCTGGACGCCGACGGCGACGGTCACGGAGACGCCGAGCAGCACGCCAACGGAGGAGCCGTCTTCAACCCTCACACCGACGGAAACCGCGTCCTGGACGCCGACGGCGACGGTCACGGAGACGCCGAGCAGCACACCAACAGAGGAGCCGTCTTCAACCCTCACACCGACGATCACGGAGCAGCCGACAGAACAGCCAACGGAGGAGCCATCTCCGACCCTCGTGCCGACGGCGACGGAACAGCCGACAGAGCAGCCAACGGAAGAGCCATCTCCGACCCTCGCGCCGACGGCGACGGAACAGCCGACAGAACAGCCAACGGAAGAGCCGGCGCCCACCGCGACTCCAACTGCAGCCGCTACGGATACCGCCACAGCGACGCCGCTGGCGACGAAC
>WBZO01004229.1_pt1 | contig 15657 bp, 15 predicted proteins | sample 5204261 | NCBI WGS metagenome assembly WBZO01 (sample SAMN12412400, study PRJNA552823) | activated sludge metagenome | isolation source: activated sludge from anammox sidestream of wastewater treatment plant... | place: USA: North Carolina | collected 2017-09 | reverse complement strand
CACCGGGAACTCGCTCGCCGGCAGGGTCGCCAGCACGAAACGGCTGCGGCCCGCGCGGATTTCGAGCTTCTCGTTGCGCAGCGCCACGCGCAATTCGCAACCGTCGGGCAGGGCCCGGCAGATGTCCAGGAATTTGCGCGCCGGCAGCGTCGTATCGCCGTCCGTCGCCTTGTCCGCCGTCGCGTGTGCGAGCATCTCGATCTCGAGATCGGTGCTGGTCAGGGTCAGCGTCCCGCCGGAGATCCTGAGCAGGATGTTCGACAGGATCGGCAGGGTCTGGCGCCGTTCGACGATTCCGCTCACCGTCTGCAGGGGCCGGATCAAGGCGTCACGTGTAATAGTAAATTTCATTTTTTATTTCTTCCTGAAATCTGTAATAGATTAGTCCCGCGGTTTTCTTTGGATAAGTCCCTTTATCGATTTCGCATCAGTGACTTGACGTAGCCCTCAACGTGTTGAAAACGGCGCTGCCATCGCTTGGGCAGGCTGTGGATATCCTGTGCGGCGAATCCGTCCCGTCTCCACCGCCCGTCTTATCCACAGGCTTTCAACATCATGTCGTGAGTGTCCTCAACAGGTTCGTATAGTCCTCATTCGTGCGCACGTCGATCTTGCGCAGCTCCTGGATCTTGCGGCAGGCGTGCAGCACCGTCGTATGGTCGCGTCCTCCGAAGGCCTCGCCGATCTCGGGCAGGCTGTGACTGGTGAGCTCCTTGGCCAGCGCCATGGCGATCTGCCGCGGCCGCGCCACCGAGCGGGAACGCCGCTTCGACAGCAGGTCGGAATAGCGGATCTTGCAATAGTCGGCGACGGTGCGCTGGATGTTCTCGATGGTCACCAGCTTGTCCTGCAGCGCGAGCAGATCCTTGAGCGCGTCCTTCGCGAGGTCCAGCGTGATCGGGCGGCCCAGGAAGCGCGAGCTCGCGACCACGCGCCGCAGCGAGCCTTCCAGTTCGCGGATGTTGGAGCGCACGCGTTTCGCGATGAAGAACGCGATCTCGTCCGGCAGATCGACGTGGCCCTGCATCGCCTTGCTCTTCAGGATCGCGACGCAGGTCTCGAGCTCCGGCGGATCGATCGATACCGTGAGGCCCCAGCCGAAGCGCGACTTCAGACGCTCCTCCAGGCCGCCGACCTCCTTGGGATAGCGGTCGCAGGTGAGGATGATCTGGCTCTGTCCCTCGATCAGGGTATTGAAGGTATGGAAGAACTCCTCCTGCGAGCGTTCCTTGTTGGCGAAGAACTGGATATCGTCGATGAGCAGGGCGTCGACCGAGCGGTAATAGCGTTTGAATTCGTCGATCGAGTTGTGCTGGAAGGCCTTGATCATATCGCCCACGAAGCGTTCCGAGTGGACGTAGACCACGCGCGCCGCCGGATTCTTCCGCACCATCTCGTTGCCGACGGCGTGCATCAGGTGGGTCTTGCCGAGGCCGACCCCGCCATAGATGAACAGCGGGTTATAGGAACGGCCGGGATTCTCGGCCACCTGCGACGACGCGGCACGGGCCAATTGATTTGATTTGCCCTCCACGAAGTTCTCGAAGGTGAATTCCGGCTGCAGATTGCGCACGTGGTGGATCTCGTCGTGGTCGCTGCGGCGGGAAAAGCCGTTCGGCGGCAGCGCCGCCGGGCGCGCCGGCAGGGCGGGGCGCCGCACCGGCGGGGGCGGTTCGCGCAGGGCGGCCGGAGGCGGGCGGTGGCTGCCCACTTCCAGGGACACCTGCAGCGCGGACCCCGCCTTCAGCCGGGTGGTGATCTCGGAAATCTGGTCGATGAAACGCTCGTTGACCCAGTCCAGCACGAACTGGTTTGGCGCCAGCAGGCGCAGGCTGGTATCGTTCTCGATGGCCTGCAGGGGGCGGATCCAGGTGTTGAATTGCTGCGCGGTCAGCTCGTTTTCCAGGTGGTCCAGGCACTTCTTCCAGAGCGAGCTTTCCACAGAACGACATCCTCCCTTTAAAGCCGGGTGCCGGGGGCAGTAGAGCGAGTGAAGTCGGCAAGTGTATACCGGTTTAGGGTGCTAATCCATACCCGGAAAAACGCCCCGCGCGACATTTCGATTGACACGCCCGAGGGAAAATTGGTAATGTTTCCCCCTTTCGATTTTGGGCAGCAAAAAGCTGATTTTCGGGGAATTTCCCGCAGGTTTCCTAGGCAGGACGAGTCATGAAGAGGCCATTTCAACCGAGTGTTCTGAAGCGCAAGCGTACCCACGGTTTCCGCGCGCGCATGCAAACCGCCGCCGGGCGTGCCGTGCTGAGCCGCCGCCGTGCGAAGGGCCGCGCCAAGCTGTGCGCCTGAGTCCCAGTGTCTGAACGGATTGAGTCCGGATCGCTATCGTTTCGGTAAATCGCACCGGCTGCTGAAACCGAGTGAGTACCGGCATGTATTCCAGCGCGCGCGCAAACGCGCGGCGCGGGGTTTCACACTATATATCTGCCCCAATACGCTTGGTCACCCCCGCCTGGGCATAGCGATCTCGCGCAAGTGCGTGCCGGGCGCGGTGATGCGGAACCGGGCCCGGCGCATCATCCGCGAGGGCTTCCGCCTGCGGGCGCACACGCTGGGGGGCGTGGATATCGTATTTCTGGGCCGACCGGGTCTGGCCGGGCAGGGCAGGGAAGAGCTGCGCGCCGTGGTGAACGCGCAACTGGCGGAGATCGAACAATGCGCACGCTGCTGACGCTGGCCATCCGGGCCTATCGCTACGGGATCAGCCCCTATCTGGGCGCCCACTGCCGTTTCGAACCCAGTTGTTCGCGTTACGCCGAGATCGCCATCGCGCGCTTCGGCGTCCTGCGCGGCGGGCGCATGGCGCTGCGGCGCCTCTCGCGCTGCCACCCCTGGCATGCCGGCGGCATCGATCCGGTGCCGGAACGCGGCACTCAACGATAAGCCGACACATCGATGGACAATCAGAAGATCATCCTGTTTTTCGCCCTCTCATTCGTGCTGCTGCTGATCTGGCAGGCGTGGCAGGAGGACTACAGCCCGCGGCCGGCCGATACGACGGCCCAGACCCTGTCGTCTCCGACCGCCGATATCCCGGCCGCGCCGGCCCTGCCGACGGCCGGTGCCCCGGAGGCCGCGACCCCGGCCGCCGCCGCGCCGCCGGCGCCGCGCACCTTCCAGCGCGGCGCGCGCGTCCACGTCGTAACGGACCTGTTCGACGTCGTGCTGGACACCACCGGCGGCGACCTCCGGACGGTCGCCCTGCTGGCCTATCCGGTGTCCTCACAGAAGAAGGACGAACCCTTCCGCCTGATGCAGGACGAGGGGTCGCGCATCTTCGTCGCCCAGAGCGGACTGATCTCGCAGCAGCCCGCGCCCGATCACTACGCCGTCTACACCGCGGAGGCGAACGAGTACCGCCTGCAGGGGGACGAGCTGCGCGTGCCCCTGGTCTGGGCCGGCGCCGACGGGATCCGCGTGACCAAGACCTATGTCTTCCACCGCGACAGCTACCAGATCGGGGTGGAATACCGCATCGAGAACGGCTCGGGCGCGCCGTGGACGGGCTATCAGTACCGCCAGTTCCAGCGCAGCCTGCCGGGCGACGACGAGAAATCCGCCTTTCTGTACACCTACACCGGCGGCGTGATCCACAGCCAGGACGAGAAGTACGAGAAGATCAAGTTCGAGGACATGGACGAGAAGGATCTCGACCGCAGCCTCAGCGGCGGCTGGGCGGCCATGATCCAGCACTATTTCGTCGGGGCCTGGCTGCCGGATCCGGCGGAGACCAACCGGCTCTACACCAAGGCGCCCAAGGGCCAGCCCTATGTGCTGGGCCTGCTGTCCCAGCCCAAGACCATCGCGCCGGGGGAGACGGGTGAATTCGAGAGCCGGCTCTACGTCGGCCCGAAGGACCAGGAGCGCATGGAGAAGGCCGCCGAGGGCCTGCGCCTGACGGTCGATTACGGCGTGCTCACCCTCCTTGCCCAGCCGCTGTTCTGGCTCCTGAAGTACATCCACGGCATCGTCGGCAACTGGGGCTGGGCGATCGTGCTGCTCACCCTGATGGTCAAGCTGGTGTTCTACAAGCTGTCGGAGACCAGCTACCGCTCGATGGCCAACATGCGCGTCCTGCAGCCCAAACTGGTGCAGTTGCGCGAGCGCTACGGCGACGACCGCCAGCGCATGAGCCAGGCGATGATGGAGCTCTATAAAAAGGAGAAGATCAATCCGCTCGGCGGCTGTCTGCCGATGCTGGTCCAGATCCCGGTCTTCATCGCGCTGTACTGGGTGCTGCTCGAGAGCGTCGAACTGCGCCAGGCCCCGTTCATCCTGTGGATCCACGACCTCTCGATCAAGGACCCGTATTACATCCTGCCGCTGCTGATGGGCGTCACGATGTTCATCCAGCAGAAACTCAACCCGCCGCCGCCCGACCCGATCCAGGCCAAGGTGCTGATGGCGCTGCCCTTCATCTTTACGCTGTTCTTCGCTTTCTTCCCCGCGGGCCTGGTGGTCTACTGGGTGGCCAACAGCGTGCTCTCCATCCTGCAGCAATGGTATATCACGCGCCGGATCGAGAAGACGGGCAAGACCGCCAAGGCCTGAGCCCGTCCGCGCCGGGGCCACGGTCCGGGCGGGCCGCATCCCCGTGAACCCTGACGATCGCGTCGACACCATCGCGGCCATCGCCACCCCGGCGGGGCGCGGCGGCGTCGGCGTGGTGCGCGTGTCGGGTCCTCTGACGCAACGCATCGCGAGTGCAGTCCTTGGCCGGGTACCTGAACCGCGCCGCGCCGAATACCGCGTCTTCCGCGCAGAGGAGGGCGAGGCGATCGACACCGGCCTCGCGCTGTTCTTCCCGCGCCCGCATTCCTTCACCGGCGAGGACGTGCTGGAACTGCACGGCCACGGCGGCCCCGTGGTGCTCGACCGCCTGCTGCGCCGGCTGCTCGCGCTCGGCGCGCGTCCCGCCCGCCCCGGCGAATTCTCCGAGCGCGCCTTCCTCAACGACAAGATCGACCTCGCCCAGGCCGAGGCCATCGCGGACCTGATCGATTCCGCCTCGGAACAGGCAGCGCGCGCCGCCATGCGCTCGCTCGAAGGCGAATTCTCCGCCCGCGTGCGCGCGCTCGTCGAGGACCTGACCGCGCTGCGCGTGTACGTCGAGGCGGCCATCGACTTTCCCGAGGAGGAGGTCGACTTTCTCGCCGACGCGGAACTGCGCCGGCGCTTCCTCGAACTGAAGGAGGGGCTGGACGCGGTCACCCGCGCGGCGCGCCAGGGCTGTCTGCTGCGCGAGGGCATCCGCGTCGTCATCGCCGGCCGCCCCAACGCCGGTAAGTCCAGCCTGCTCAACCGGCTGGCAGAGCGCGAGACCGCGATCGTCTCCGAGATCCCCGGCACCACGCGCGACGTGCTGCGCGAATACATCGCCATCGACGGCCTGCCGCTGCACGTCATCGACACCGCCGGCCTGCGCGACAGCGAAGATCCGGTGGAGCGCATCGGCATCCATCGTGCCTGGTCCGAGATCGAGACGGCCGACCGCGTCCTGCTGGTGAGCGACAGCACGCGCCCCGACCCCGACGAGGACCTCGCGCTGCTGAAGGATCGGCCCCAACTGCGGGCCCGGCTCACGCGCATCCACAACAAGATCGACCTCGGCGGACCCCCGCCCGCGTTGAACGTCTTCGACGACGGCCGGGCGGAGGTCTTTCTCTCCGCCGCCACCGGCGCGGGCCTCGACCTGTTGCGCACGCACCTCAAGGCCTGCATGGGCTATCAAAGCGCGGGCGAAGGCGTCTTCAGCGCGCGCCGCCGCCACCTCGACGCCCTCGCCCGCGCCGACCGCAGTCTCACCGAGGCGCTGCGCCAGCTCACCGAGGCGCGCGCGGGGGAACTTGCGGCGGAAGAACTGCGCTTGGCGCAACAGTCCCTCGGCGAGATCACCGGCGAGGTCACCAGCGACGACCTGCTCGGGCGCATCTTCGCGAGTTTCTGCATAGGGAAGTAGTTGCCGCAACGGTACCGCCGCCGTTCAGAGAAGGCGGCCGTTTTCGCGCGGACATTCATTCATGATTGGTATCTGCATTCCACCTCAAGTTTCCCTTCACCCTCGCCGATCATAGCCATACGCTACATCGCGCCCGGCGCACGCGCGGCTGGGACGAGAGACCGCGCGAAGGCGGTGGCCGGTATCTATAAGGAAGGAGGGCAGGGGTGAACAAGGATCTGAAATTTCTGATCGTCGACGACTTTTCGACGATGCGGCGCATCGTCAAGAATCTGCTGCAGGATCTGGGGTATAGCAACGTTACCGAGGCGGATGACGGGAAGACGGCGTTGCCGATGCTGCAGGCCGGCAACTTCGATTTCCTGATCACGGACTGGAACATGCCCGGCATGCCGGGCATCGATCTGTTGCGGGCGGTGCGCGCGGATGCGAAGCTGGCCAAGCTGCCGGTGTTGATGCTGACGGCGGAGGCCAAGCGCGAGCAGATCATCGAGGCGGCCCAGGCCGGTGTGAACGGTTACGTCATCAAGCCCTTCACCGCCGCGACGCTGAAGGAAAAGCTCGACAAGATCTTCGCCACGCTGCAGGCGGCCTGAGATTCCATGTCCGCCGCCAGCAACGACATCCGGCTGCAATACGCCGTGCCGATGGCCGCCCTCGCCGGCGCGCTGGAAAGGAACGACGAGGCGGCCTTTTATGGCGCGCTCGACGAGATGGCGCGGGTGCGCGAGGGCAGCGTGCTCGGCGAGATCGACGATGTGACGCGGAACATCCGCTCCGCGCTGGCGCGGTTCTGCGCCGAGACCCGCATGAACGACCTGGCGGAGAAGGAGGTGCCGGATGCGCGCCTGCGGCTGGAGCATGTGCTCAGGCTGACCGATGACGCGGCCCATCACACCATGGATCTGGTGGAGCGGGCCCACGCGCCGGCCGAGCGCGCGAGCCAACGCGTCGCGCAGCTCGTTCCGCTGTGGCGGGCGTTCCGCGCGACCGGTGCCGAGGCCGCCCTGCGGGGGCATCCGGGACTGTTGCAGTCGATGGACGACTTTCTGGAGCACGCCGGCGCGGAGGCCGGGCAGGTGCGGGACAACCTGAAGGAGGTGATCCTGGCCCAGGGCTATCAGGATCTCTCCGGGCAGATCCTGCGCGGCGTCATGAAGCTGATCGCCGAGCTGGAGCAGGCGCTGGTGTCGCTGGTCCGGCTCTCGCACGGCCAGCCGCCGGGCGACGGGGGCGTCGTCCGCGACCGCCCGGCCGGCGATGCCCACGGACACGGGCCGGTGGTGCCGCGCGTCAACGACGCCGATGTCGTGGGCGGGCAGGCCGATATCGATGCCCTGCTGTCCGATCTGAACCTCTGAATCCGCCGCGCATCGACTCTCCCGGCTCGCCGGAAAATTGGCGCGTGCGTCGCCGCCGCCGGTGTCTCCTCCGGCCAGGCCCCGTGTAGGCCCTTGATCGCGGCCGTCCCGGCCATATCCCGATACTCCCTTGTTTCTTCGGCGGAATCGTCTTTCGCCCGTCGCGCCCGGTCGGGGCGGAAGGCGATCCGTCTCCGCATCGATCGCGCGGTCTGGCATGCAATCTGCTTTTGCCCGGCACGGGTTCGGTGTCGCTCCTATTTCATGCGCAAACGCGGGGCGCGTCACGGTGAATGCGTGCCTGGACGATTGACTTTAAAGACGAATCGTGCATCGCCGATACAGGACAGGGGGTTACGAGAGGGATACGGGGAACGGAGGCGCGCGAAGGACAAGGATGGCCGGCGGAAACGATCCGCTCGGCGCGCGGCCGTCTCCGCCTTTTTTCCATCGATGGACATGAGTCGAAGGCACGCAGAATGACTACGGAAGATACGCCAGCCGCGGCGAACGCGCCGCGCAGGGTGGTGCTGGGGACCTCCTGCACGATCGAGGACGTCGCGCAGTTGCGCACCGATCTCATCGGACATCTGGAGGCGAACCGCCCGATGATCATCGACGCCACGCGGCTGGAGCGCATCGACACCGCCGGCGCGCAGTTGCTGGCGGCGTTCGCCATCGACTGCCTGGAGCGCGGCACCGCCTTCGCGTGGAAGCCGCGTCCGGCGGCGCTCGAGGAGGCGATCCGCCTGCTCGGCCTGGGCGCCTTGATGGAGAGTCCGGGCGCGGTGCTCGATATCGAGGGGGCGGCATGACGATCGATCTGGCGCAGTTTCACGAGATGTTCTTTCAGGAGAGCGCGGAGGCGCTCGACACCATGGAGCAGACCCTGCTCCAGATCACCGAGGGAACGGTGGAGAAGGAACAGATCGATACCATCTTCCGCGTGGCCCATTCGATCAAGGGCGGCAGCGCGACCTTCGGCTTCACCGGCATCGCCTCCTTCACCCACACCATCGAGACCCTGCTCGACCTGGTCCGCACCGGGCGCATCGGCATCACGCCGAACGAGATGGACCTGCTGCTGCGCTCGGTGGACGTGATGCGCGAGATGCTGTCGGCCGAGCAGTACAAGCGCCCGCTGGACGAACAGGCGGTGGCGGACCTGCAGGATAGCGTCAAGGCGGTCATCGCGCGCTCCAGCGGGGCGGCGCCGACGCCCGTGCCGGCCCCCGCAGCGGTGGAGCCGGGCTCTTCCGTACCCGTACCCGCCGCGCCCGCACCGGCCGCGGCGCCCGGTGCGGAGCGCTGGCGGATCGGTTTCCGGCCGGGGGAGAACCTGCTCGCGCGCGGCAACGACCCGCTGCGCATCTTTCGCGAACTCTCCCGCCTGGGGGAGATGAGCGTGCGGGTGGACGCGGCCGGCCTGCCGCCGCTGGCGCAGCTCGATCCGCACCGCTGTTATCTCAACTGGAACCTCGAACTCGCCGGGCCCCGGGAGCGGGAGGCCCTGGATCAGGTCTTCGACTGGATCGGCGACGACGCGGACATCCGGATCGATGCCCCGGTGATCGACGCCCCGGTCACGCCCGCCGCGCCCCGGGCGGAGGGGTCGGCCGTCGCGCCGAAGCCCGCGCCGGAACCCATGCCGGCCGCGGCCGCCCAGCCCGCCCCGGTCGCGCCGGCGGCGGTGAAGGCGCCGGAGACGCGCGCCGCCGGGGGCGAGGCGCCCAAGGCCGCGCCGAGCGAATCGACCTCGATCCGGGTCAGCATCGAAAAGATCGACGAGCTGATCAATACCGTGGGCGAGCTCGTGATCACGCAGTCCATGCTGAGCCAGTTGATGGTGAACATGGATGGCCCGCAATCGGAGGAGCTGCGCAACGGCCTCGGCCATCTGGAGCGCCAGATGCGCGCGCTGCAGGAGAGCGTGATGCGGGTACGCATGCTCCCCATCAGCTTCGTGTTCAACCGCTTCCCGCGCATGGTGCGCGACCTCAGCCAGAAACTCGGCAAGAAGGTCGAGCTGAGGATGACCGGCGAGCAGACCGAGCTGGACAAGACGGTGCTGGAAAAGATCGGCGATCCGCTGGTCCATCTGGTGCGCAACAGCATCGATCATGGCATCGAGACGGTAGAGGGGCGCCGGGTGGTCGGCAAGCCGGAGGCCGGGACGATCCACCTGAACGCCTATCACAAGGGCGGCAACATCATCGTCGAGGTCATCGACGACGGCGCCGGGCTGAATCGCGAGCGCATCCTGGCCAAGGCGCGCGAGCGCGGCCTGATCGGGCCGGACGAGGAGCTGTCCGACGACCGCATCTACAACCTGATCTTCCAGCCTGGCTTCTCCACCGCGGAGCAGGTGACCGACGTCTCCGGCCGCGGCGTCGGCATGGATGTCGTGCGGCGCAACATCATGGAGCTGGGCGGCAACGTGCAGATCTTCTCCAACGCCGACCACGGCAGCACGGTGCGCATCCGCCTGCCGCTCACGCTCGCCATCCTGGACGGCCAGCTCGTGCGCGTGGGGCGCGAGGTCTACGTCATCCCGCTGGTGTCCATCGTCGAGACGATCCAGATCCGGCGCGAGCAGATCAACTCGGTCGCGGGCGGGCGCGCGGAATTGCTGCGCCTGCGGGAGGAGTGCATACCGATCCTCCGGCTGTACCAGTTGTTCGAGGTGGAGGCGGATACCACCGAACTGGACGACGGCCTGCTCACCATCGTCGAGTCCGACGGCCAGCGCATGGGCATCTTCGTGGACGAGCTGCAGGCGCAGCAGCAGGTGGTGATCAAGAGCCTGGAGACAAACTTCCGCCAGCTCACCGGCATCTCGGGCGCGACCATGCTGGGCGACGGCCGCGTGGCGCTGATCCTCGACGTGCCCGGCCTGATCTCCCTGTTCGAGAGCCGGGAGAAACAGGCGCGCGACGACAGGCAGGCCGCGGTGCGGCACGCGGCGTAACGGACGGAAACGGGGAACGGAGGGATCCACGATGCAGACGGGCGCGGCACTGAGCGACAACATGATGGGGGCGGGTGAGTTCGCCGCCGATGGGACGGAGGCGGGGACGCAGTACCTCACCTTCATCTGCGCGGGGGAAGAATACGGCATCGACATCCTGCGTGTGCAGGAGATCAAGGGCTGGGAAGGCGCCACCCATGTGCCGCACACACCGGCCTACATCCTGGGGGTGATGAACCTGCGCGGGCTGATCGTGCCGGTGATCGATCTGCGCACGCGCTTCGATCTGGAACAGCGGCCGTTCAACGCCTCCACCGTGGTGATCGTGGTACGGGTGCGATGTTCCCTGGCCGAAAAGACCGTCGGCCTGGTTGTCGACGCGGTATCCGAGGTCTACACCTTCCCGGGCGAGGCCATATTGCCGCCGCCGGAGATGGGCGAGCGGATCGACGGGGCCTGCATCAACGGGCTGGCGAGCGCGGGCGACACGATGGTCATGCTGCTGGACATCGACAGTCTGATCGCCTCGAGCATAGAGCACATATAAGGAAGGGTGCCCGGCGCATCCACCGCAGGAAACGGAGAAAGGGACGCAATCATGAATTTTACATGGAGACGCACGATCGGGGGTCGGGTCATGACGGCGTTCGGACTGCTCGTCATTCTGACACTGGCGCTGCTGGCGAATGCGTACGACCGGCTGGATGACATCGGCGCGATGCAGGGGCGTCTGACGCGGATGCACGCCCTGGCGGGGGAGCAGGCGGCGGCGGAACACGGCGGGATCCGTGCCTCCGCGCCCCGCGCGGCGGAGGCCGCCGGGGAGGGGCTGGACGCGTCGTACGCGGAACAGTCGGCGGCCCTGACGGAGGCCGTGCGCGGGCTCGCCGTGATCCTGCTGGGCAGCGGCGCGGCCATCCTGATCGCCGGGCTATGCGCGGCACTCGCGCTCACGCGCCGGCTCGCGCGGCCGCTGCGGCTCGCGCGGGAGTCCATCGACCGGCTCGCCCGGGGCGATCTGGCCCATCGGGTGGAGGTCGCGGACGGCGGCGAACTCGGCGCGCTGGTGACGGGGATCAACGGGCTGGCGGACCGGCTCAGGGCCGTCGTCGCCGGCATGATCGACAGCGCCGCGAACATCTCCAGCGGCTCCCGGCAGATCGTGCGCGGGGTCGAGGACCTTTCCCGCGGCGCGGAGGAGCAGGTGTCCGGTCTGGAGCGCACGGTCGCGTGCCTGGAGGAGATGGATTCCGCGGCGCGGCGGCGCGCGGACGAGGCGCAGGGGACGGGCCGGCTGATCGGGGCGGCGCTGGAGGAGACCGCCGCAGGCGGCGGCCTCGTCGGCGAGATGACGGCGGCGATGTCCGACATCGAGGGCGCCGGCGGCCGGGTCGCGGAGATCACCGGGCGCATGGACGAGATCGCTTCCCGGGCGAATCTGCTCGCGCTCCAGGCCGTGGTCGAGGCCGCGCGCGCCGGCCGGCCGGACGGCGAGCTCGCCGGGTTCGCCGCCGAGGCGCACGCGCTTGCCCAGAAGAGCGCGGCCGCGGCGAAGGAGATCCGGGGGCGGATCGAGTGCCATCTGGAAAAGGTCGAGCTCGGCCGGCGTTCGGTCGAGCGGTCCGGGCAGGCGCTGGACAGGATCCTCGCCAGTGTCGGCGAGGCGGCCGGCGGTGTCGAGGGCGTCTCCGGCGCCAGCCGGGAACAGGCGGCGGGTATCGGCCGGGCCCACCAGGCGATGGCGCGGATGGACGAGATGGCGCGGCAGAACGCCGCGCTGGTCGAACAGGCCTCCGCCGTCACCCGCATGATGGAGGAAGAGGCGTGCAGGCTGCTGGAACGGATCGCCTGTTTCAGGATGCATCGCATCGATCGACCCGTCGCGGCGAACGGCGGAAAGCGCCGCTTCTCCATCGCGCGGCGCTTCGGGCGGGACGCGGGGCGGAACGGGATGATCGGGGCGTCCGCGGCCTAGCGGCGATGAACGGGTCAAGAGCGGGGAAAAAATCATGGCAACGATAATGGCAGTCGACGATTCGGCCTCCATGCGGCGCATGGTGGCGTTCACGCTCAAGGGAGCGGGCCACGAGGTGATCGAGGCCGAGGACGGGGTGGAGGCCTTCAGCGCCGCCCGGGATCGGAAGGTCGACCTGGTGGTGACCGACGTGAACATGCCGAACATGGACGGCATCACGCTGGTGAGGGAGCTGCGCACGCTGCCGACCTACCGCTTCACCCCGATCCTGGTGCTGACCACGGAATCCTCCGACGCCAAGAAACAGGAAGGCCGGGCGGCCGGCGCCACCGGATGGATCGTCAAGCCGTTCAGCCCGGATCAGTTGATCGCGACGATCAGGAAGGTACTGGGTTGAGGGAATCCCTACGGCGGCCGGAATGCGCCGCCACGAACCGACAGCAGCAGGAGAACGCACGATGAATACGGCGCAGGCAATGATGGCGGGAATGGAGGCGGAGGCGCGGACGGACGATGTCACCGATCAGTTCCTGACCTTCGTCCTGGCGGGGGAACATTACGGGGTGGATATCCTGCGCGTGCAGGAGATCCGCGGCTGGTCGCAGGTGACCCATATCCCCAATACGCCGGAATACATCCACGGCGTGCTCAATCTGCGCGGGACGATCGTCCCGATCGTGGACCTGCGCATGCGCTTCGGCATCGAGCGCATCGCCAACAGCCGGACCACGGTCATCGTGGTGCTCCGGGTGACGCAGGGCGAACGGCAGCGCACCATCGGGCTGGTGGTGGACGCCGTGTCGGACGTATGCAATGTGGGCGACAGTGAACGCAAGCCGGCGCCGGACTTCGGCGCGTCGGCGCAAACGGAATTCATCAGCGGCATGGCCGCGATCGACGACAAGATGGTGATCCTGCTCGACGTCGATCGTCTGTTCCATAGCGATGAACTGGCGGTGGTGGATGCCGCGGCCGGATCGCGTCGATCCGGTTGAATCGACGCATACCTGAATCACACCGAACGACGGGTGAACAACGAGAGGAAGGGCGATCATGTTCAAGAACATATCGATCAAGGCACGCTTGATCTTCGTGCTGGGGATGCTGGCCGTGTTGCTGATGGTCAATGGCGGTTTCGGTCTCTACGGCCTGAGCGAAACCAATGGAAACCTGAAGAAGGTGTTCGAGCAGGATTCCGCGAACGTGCTCCGGCTGTCGGATATCGAGCGCATGATCCTGAAGAACCGCATCGCGCTCTTCATCGCGACCTCGGATCCGTCGGAGGATACGATCCGCTTACGGACCGACGAGGTCGAGAAGAACATCAGCGAGATCAACCGGATCTGGGATGAATACGTCAAGACGGACATGTCCGCGGAAGACCGGGCCCTGGCCGACGACTTCGCGACGATACTCCCGCGCTTCATCCAGGAGGGCGTGCGCCCCGCGGTTTCCTTCCTGCGCGAGGGCAAGGTGCCGGATGCGGAACGGCATCTGATCTATGTCCTGTTCGCCCTGTCGCTGGCGCTGGAGCCCCGCATGGATGCCCTGATGAACGTCCAGCAGGAGCACGCCCGGCAGAGCTACGAGGCGTCCCAGGCGACCTACTCGCAGGCGCAGCTCATCGCCTTCGCCTGCATCGGCATCGGCCTGCTGGTGGCCACCGTGGTCGGTTTCCTGCTGGTGCGCGCCATCGTCAATCCGCTCAACGAGGCGGTGCGCGTCGCCAACGACATCGCCAACGGCGACCTGACCAAGCAGATCCAGGTGCGCACCAGGGACGAGACGGGCAAGCTGCTCGCCGCCATGAAACAGATGAGCGCCAAGCTGGCCGAGATGGTCGGCAAGGTGAGCGCGGCCAGCGTCTCGGTCGCCACCGGGGCGCGCGAGATCGCCGCCGGCAACGTCAATCTGTCGCAGCGCACCGAGGAGCAGGCCTCCTCGCTGGAAGAGACCGCCTCCTCGATGGAGGAGCTCACTTCGACGGTGAAGCAGAACGCCGACAGCGCGCGTCAGGCCAACCAGCTCGCCAACGCGGCGCGCGAGGCCGCGGAGAAGGGCAGCGACGTAGTGTCCCGCGCGATGAACGCCATGGGGGAGATCAACGCCTCTTCCAAGAAGGTGGAGGACATCATCGGGGTGATCGACGAGATCGCGTTCCAGACCAATCTGCTGGCGTTGAACGCGGCGGTGGAGGCCGCGCGCGCCGGGGAGCAGGGCCGCGGCTTCGCGGTGGTCGCCGCCGAGGTGCGCAACCTGGCCCAGCGCAGCGCCACCTCGGCGAAGGAGATCAAGGACCTGATCAGCGATTCGGTGCGCAAGGTCGACGACGGCGCGCATCTGGTCGATCAGTCGGGCAAGACCCTGGAGGAGATCGTGTCCAGCGTGAAGAAGGTCACCGATATTGTGGCTGAGATCGCTGCTGCGAGCCAGGAGCAGTCGGCCGGCATCGAGCAGGTCAGCAAGGCGGTGATGCAGATGGACGAGATGACCCAGCAGAACGCGGCGCTGGTCGAACAGGCCTCGGCGGCGAGCCGTTCCATGGAGGAACAGGCCGACATGATGAGCGAGCTGATGACCCGGTTCAAGATCGCCGGCGGCGGGGCGGTGGCGGCCGTGGCCGCGCACATGGCGCCGGCGGCGCCGCACACGGAGACGAAACCCGGGGCCGGCAAGGAGCGCAAGCTGATCAGCGTACGCATGCCGTCGGCCGCGCATCGCGGCCGGGAGCCGGTGCCCGCGCGGGATGACGAGCCTTCCATGCCGTCGCCGGCCGCCCGCGTCAATGGCCGGGTCAACGGTAACAGCGCGGCGGAGGAGTGGCAGGAGTTCTGACGACGCGCGCCGCGGCGGTATGCCGGGGCAGGGATGGCCGCCACCGATAATAAGGATCGAGGAGTGTGAATAATGCGTAACAACGGGCCGGTAACCGACGTCGAGCTTTACTTCGGCGAGCACGAACGCATCGTTTCCAAGACGGATACGAAGGGACGTATCACCTACATCAACAAGACCTTCGAGGAGATCAGCGGGTTTACCAAGGAGGAGCTCATCGGGAAGGCGCATAATATCGTGCGTCATCCCGATATGCCGCCGGAGGCCTACGAGGATCTGTGGAATACCCTCAAGGCCGGCCGGTCCTGGCGCGGGCTGGTGAAGAACCGTTGCAAGAACGGCGACCACTACTGGGTGGAGGCCAACGTCAATCCGATCACCGAGAACGGCGACATCACCGGTTACGTCTCGATGCGTTCGCGCCCGACGCGGGAACAGGTGGAGTCGGCGGAGAACATCTACCGGATGATACGCGAGGGACAGGCGCGCCACCTGCGCGTAAAGGAAGGCCGTGTGGTGCGCCGCGGCCTGCGCGGACAACTCG
>WBZO01001747.1_pt3 | contig 15658 bp, 12 predicted proteins | sample 5204261 | NCBI WGS metagenome assembly WBZO01 (sample SAMN12412400, study PRJNA552823) | activated sludge metagenome | isolation source: activated sludge from anammox sidestream of wastewater treatment plant... | place: USA: North Carolina | collected 2017-09 | reverse complement strand
CATCATCCCTTACTCCCAACGAAGCAACGGTGTCCAGGCTTCTGAGTGTGATATGACGGTGCGGCATTATATCTACCCTTAAACGGGTGAGCAGAAATTTCCGGAAATTCAATTTGCGGATGGTGTGTGAACGTATCCTCCACAATGTCATTTTAACCCTGAGGGAACGGAAATTTTTGTGCAGGTCTATAATGTAATCGTATTTCTCTTTCTTAAGATCTTTGATCACAGAAGAAAGATCATCATCGAAATAAAAGAATTTGTCAATGTAAGGATTATGAACCGTGACCTCTCTGAATTTTTTCTTGGTCAGAAAGTGAAGCTCAACATCCGGTATTTGTTTTTTAATGCAGCGGAAGACAGGAGAAGCTAAAACAATATCGCCAATAGAAGAAAACCTTATCACCAGAACCTTCGGCATAGATCTAATTTACGCCAAATAGTTTTCTATAGCCGTATCATATTTCTGTTTCCATTCAGAAATATTTCCCCAGTGCTTACCATTCACTATTATACTTCCTGAAGTTACCGTTCCGAGGCGGGTAACTTCCACACCATCGGTTCCTTTGATCTTTTCTGCCTGGGATGCAGAACAGGAAACAACGACCCGGCTTTGCGATTCACCAAACCAATAAGCATCCGATCTTATATTTTCCTTATCAGAAGAATAGGTGCTTGCCACATCAAACCCCAGGTTCCTGTGAAATCCTTTCTCAAGAAGGGCAACGATCAATCCGCCTTCGCTGATATCATGTGCAGAACGGATCATCCCGTTTTTGATCAGAGAAGATAAATAGTTCTGTACTCTGATCTCCTCTTCAAGATCGAATTCAGGTGCGGGGGAAAATTCCACTCCTTTTATTTTTTGAAGGTACTCTGAAGAGGCAATACAATTCTTTTGTTTTCCGATCAGCAATATCACATCACCTTCTTCTTTATAATCCAGGGTCATTCTTTTCTTCATGTCTTCTATCAGACCCACCATGCCGATGACCGGAGTCGGATATACAGGACCTTCAGGATTCTGGTTGTAAAAACTAACATTTCCTCCTGTGACCGGAGTGTCGAATCTGCGGCAGGCCTCGCCCATGCCTGTTACTGCTTTCACAAACTGGTAATACACTTCCGGATCATACGGGTTTCCGAAGTTGAGGCAGTTGGTGACTCCTAAAGGGTCCCCTCCGCTGCAAACAATATTTCTTGCCGCTTCTGCCACTGCGATCATAGCGCCCTTGTAAGGATCAGCAAAAACATAGCGGCCGTTGCAGTCAACTGTAACTGCTAGGGCTTTGTGTGTCCCTTTTATTAAAACCACCGATGCATCAGCCGGAAAATTTGTAGAAGCATTGGCAGTCCCCACCATGCTGTCATACTGAGTATAAATCCAGCGCTTGCTGGCAATATTGGGCAGGCTGATCAGTTTTTCTGAAATATTTACAAGGTCTTTTTCTTCTGCATCTTCAATATCTGAAATTTTAAACGCAGCGATCCTGGAAAAATATTTTGGTTCACAGTATTCTCTTTCATATTGAGGAGCGCCTCCTCCCAATACCAGTTCATGCGCCGGGATCTCCGATTCAAGTTTACCATCAATATAAAACTGAAGCAGCCCATCATCGGTCACCTCACCGATCTTATCAGCACTCAGGTCCCATTTATTGAAGACTTTCAAAACAGATTTTTCTTTTCCTTCTTCCACCACCAGCAACATCCTTTCCTGGCTCTCACTCAGGAGCAATTCCCACACCTTCATATTCTTTTGACGAGTAGGCACTTTTTCCAGATCTATTCTCATTCCCACATCTCCCTTTGCGCTCATTTCCGCAGTGCTGCAAATGATCCCTGCTGCTCCCATATCCTGCATACCCACCACAGCTCCTGTGCCGATTACTTCAAGGCAGGCTTCCAGCAATTTCTTTTCCTGGAAAGGATCTCCCACCTGCACAGCCGGAAGTTCTTCCACACTTTCTTCAGTGATATCGGCGCTTGCAAAAGAAGCCCCGCCGATACCGTCTTTTCCTGTGGCGCTGCCCACAAAAAAAACAGAATTGCCTTTCCCTTTTGCCGTGGCCGAAACTGTTTCATTCACTTTCACAATGCCCACACTCATTACATTCACCAGGGGATTGGTATTATAGCAATCTTCAAAATAGATCTCACCTCCTACTGTGGGCACGCCAAAACAATTTCCGTAATGGCCGATGCCATGAACCACACCCGCAAGAAGCCTTTGAGTTTTTTTATCATTGAGATTACCGAACCTCAGGCTGTTCAATGTTGCGATAGGTCTTGCTCCCATAGTGAAAATATCACGCTGAATGCCTCCCACTCCGGTGGCAGCGCCCTGAAACGGTTCAATGGCGGAAGGATGATTGTGGGATTCAATTTTAAAAACCACTCCGAGTCCATCACCAATATCCATAAGGCCGGCATTTTCTTCGCCGGCTTTCACCAGCATTTTACCGCCTTCTCTCGGCAATGTCTTTAACCACTTTATTGAATTTTTATAACTGCAATGCTCACTCCACATTCCGGAAAAAGCACAGAGTTCATTGAAATTGGGAGTTCGGCCCAGCTTTTTTTTGATCAATTCAAATTCTTCTTCGGTTAGCCGGAGCTGGCGGGCAGTTTCTGCTGTTACTTCCATTATATAATCTGATTTTCCGTTGTAAGAAGTTGCAAATTTACAGGTTGAAGCGTCATCTTACAGAAACAAGTTGTCAACCTTTTATGAATAATAATCTCTATTTTGCGACCACTAAATCAATAACCGTTTGGAGTATCTCCTTTTCGTTGCCTGGCTTGTTTTCTTTGCATGGCTGATCACCAAAATACGGCTCTTCACCAATTCAGGGCTGAGCGAATCGCAGGTGGTCATCGTTTTTTTACTGAAAGTGATGGCCGGTATTCTTTACGGATGGATCGGCGTTTATTATGGCGGCCTGGCACAAATGGTGGACACCTGGAATTATCATTACAACGGAATTCAGGAATATCATCTGCTATCTACCGACCCTCATGAATACATTGTTAACCTGTTCCACGATCCCTATGAAGGAGGATTTCTGCAGTTTTTCGGGAACAAAGATTCCTTCTGGAATGACCTGAAGTCAAATGCGCTCATTAAAATACTTTCCCTGTTTGATATTCTGAGTTTCGGATATTATTATGTCAATGTGATCTTTTATTCATTCATCACTCTTGCGGGCCCTATCCTTTGTTTCAGAATCATGAACGATGTATTTCCGGGAAAGAAGCTTGCAGTGGCCATTGCCACTTTTCTTATACCTTCTTTCTTATACTGGACCGGCGGGATCCACAAGGATGGACTGACCTTTATGGGAATTGTGTTCATTCTGTATGGAGTTTACTTCGGGCTTAAATCAAAAAAGTTTGACCTGAAAAAGATTCTATTGATCATTTCAGGCTTTCTTATTCTCCTTGTATTCAGGAATTATATCATTGTAATCATAGCCCCTGCTCTGCTTGCCTGGTTGCTGGCAAATAAATGGCCGAAGTATGCTCTTGCTGTTTTTTCGGGTATTTATATTTTTTTCATCATGCTTTTTTTTACGGTTCGGTATATCGATCCTAAGCTTGACTTTCCGCAAGCGGTAGTGAATAAGCAGGAAGCATTTATGCAATTGCATGGCAACTCGTATGTGCCCATAAAGAAACTGAAACCGGATATCAAAAGTTTTCTGATCAATTTTCCACAGGCACTTTCACTCACAGCATTAAGACCTTATCCTGCTGATGTAAATCACATCCTTTCATTGGCGGCAGCCGTAGAAACAGATTTCCTGCTTCTTCTTGTGCTGTTATTCTTCTTATTCAAAACTAACGGCATACGATCCAAAAATTTCCTTTACGCCTCACTTTTCTTCTCATTTTCCATACTGATCACCATTGGATATACGGTCAACTTTCTGGGCGCTATTGTCCGGTACAGAAGCATAGTGATTCCATTTCTGATCGTTCCCTTAGTAGCACAAATAGACTGGAAGCGGTTAGGGAAAGCCATTTTTAAATGATATAATATTATTCATTAATATTAAATATTTTTCGATGATTTCGTTATTTCTTTCATAATAACTGATTTTTTTCACATTTTTTTCAGGTTATATGGCAAAATTGTAGTGATTTCTGGAAAATAATTGCATTTTTAAATTTGTTGCATTTTATTTGCAAAAATTAAAATTATATGTCCCTGCGCTTTGATGCCATCAATAACCTGTTAACCTCCGAAGTAAATGTTGAATGTTCTAAAAAGATCACAGCAATTTTTGGAGAAAATGTTTTCACTCAAAAAGTAGCCCGCCAATTTTTAAGTGAAGAAGCTTTCAAAAGCCTTAACTCTTCAATAAAGTCCGGCCAAAAAATTGACCGCTCCATGGCCAATCAAATTGCTAATGGCTTAAGAGCATGGGCGGAAAGCAAAGGGGTGACCCACTATTCACATTGGTTTCAACCCCTGACAGGAACCACAGCCGAAAAGCATGATTCATTTTTCACCATTAAAAGTGACGGCACGCCGATCGAACAATTTGACGGTGATGCATTGATACAGCAAGAACCTGATGCCTCTTCATTTCCCAGCGGAGGATTGCGGGTAACTTTTGAAGCCAGGGGCTATACGGCGTGGGATCCGTCCTCTCCCGCATTTGTTATGGAGATAGGCCAGGGAAGCACCCTTTGCATCCCCACCATTTTTGTTTCATATACCGGTGAGTCACTCGACTACAAAGCCCCTTTGCTCAAAGCACTCGAAGCATTAAACAAAGCTGCAGTAGATGTAAGCAACTATTTTGATAAAAATATTACAAACGTAACTGCTACACTTGGATGGGAACAGGAATATTTTGTGATTGATGAAGGTTTGTATAATGCAAGACCGGATCTGCTGCTTTGCGGTCGCACAGTATTCGGCCATGCTCCGGCAAAAGGGCAGCAATTAGAAGATCACTATTTTGGCTCCATTCCGGAGCGGGTATATGCTTTTATGCGGGATTACGAAGAAGAAGCCTATAAATTAGGAATTCCGCTGCGCACCCGTCACAATGAAGTGGCCCCGGCTCAATTTGAATGCGCTCCGATCTACGAGGAAGCAAACCTGGCTGTAGATCATAATACACTATTGATGGATATCATGAATCGTGTAGCCAGAAGGCACAATTTGCGTGTCTTACTTCACGAAAAGCCATTTGCGGGAATAAACGGAAGCGGAAAACATAATAACTGGAGTATGGCCACCAATACCGGTGTAAATCTTTTAGCCCCCGGTAAAACGCCCAAGACAAACCTGATGTTTCTTACATTTTTTGTAAATACAATTAAAGCTGTTCACGACTACTCAGACGTACTACGGGCATCCATTGCTTCTGCCCAAAACGATTATCGCTTAGGCGCTAACGAAGCTCCGCCTGCAATCATCTCTGTATTTATTGGTCAATATCTTGCCAAAGTGCTTCAGGATATCAAATCAAGAGTAACTGAAAAAATGGATGAAACAGATGAAAGCATGTTGAAGATTGATATTCACAAAAGCATCCCCGAACTATTACTTGATAATACAGACAGAAACAGGACTTCGCCATTTGCCTTTACCGGAAATAAATTCGAGTTCCGGGCAGTAGGATCTTCTGCTAATTGCGCCAGCGCCATGACCGTACTGAATACGATTGTAGCAGAAACGTTAAAACAATTCAAAAAGGATGTTGACACGCTGATCGAAAGCGGTGAAAAAAAGGAAATTGCAATCATGCACGTGATCCGTGAATATATAGTCTCCAGCGAAAAAGTTCTTTTTGAGGGTGACGGGTATAGTCAATCATGGGAAAAAGAAGCCGAAAAAAGAGGATTGCCCAACGTAAAGACAACACCACTGGCGCTGGATGCGCTGGTCACTCCAAAAGCAAAGAGCTTATTTGAAAAGAACGAAGTATATAACCAGGATGAATTGGAAGCACGTCATGAAATAGGGCTTGAAAAATACATTAAAAAAGTTCAGATAGAGAGCCGCGTCATCGGCGAGCTTTCCACCAGCCATATTCTTCCTGCCGCTGTGCGCTATCAAAATATGCTTGCTAACAACATCAAAGGTTTGAAAGAAGCCGGCATGGAAGAGTCAGCTTATGCCAGTCAGACACAGATCATGACCAAGATCTCCGAGCATGTCAACATCCTGGGCGACCTGGTCAAAAAAATGATTGATGCCCGTAAAGTTTGTAATAAAATTGTAGACACAAGAGAAAAAGCGATCGCTTACTGCTACCAGGTAAAGGAGCCCTTCTTCGATAAGATCCGCTATCGTGTTGACAAACTGGAATTACTGGTGGACGACAAGGAATGGTACCTGCCCAAATACAGGGAACTTCTTTTTCTGAGATAAAAGTTTTCGAAAACTCAAAAAGCACATAGATCTTTTGAATTCTATGTGCTTTTTTCATTAATTAACGAAATTAGCTTTCATCACACGGAGTACATTACCTCCGAGAATCTTTTCGATAGATTTTTTAGAATACCCCCTCTTAACCAGTTCTTCGGTGATCAGCGGGTATTTCGTCACATCATCCATACCTATGGGAAGTGAAGAGACTCCATCGAAATCAGAACCGATACCGACATAATCATCTCCTATCATTTTCACTATGTAATCAATATGATCCACCAGCTTTGAGATAGTGGGGCGGTAGGGCTCCAGTTCGGCAGAGAAAAGCTGTCTCCATACATTATTCATCTGTGCTGCATCATAATACTGATTCAAAGAATCTTTTATCTGCTTACCGCGGGCGCCTTCCAGTTCATCCATCTTTTTAGCAAAATTGCTGTCAATAAAGCCTGAGTAAAAATTCACACAGATCACGCCTCCGTTTTTTGCAACTGCTTTTATCTGATCGTCTTTCAGATTTCTGAATACCGGGCAAATATTCCAGACAGAACTGTGTGAGAGCAACACCGGTTTTGAAGAAACTGCGATAGCATCATAAAAAGTTTGTTCTCCGGTATGCGACAGGTCAACCATGATCCCTAATTGATTCATCCGCCTCACCACCTGCTTGCCAAACTCAGTGAGTCCCTTATGCGACAAATTACCGGCATGCAGGGTTTCGTCCATGGCGCTTGTGGCCCAATCATTACTGTTATTCCATGTCAGGGTCATATACCTCATTCCTCTGTCGTACAGGCTTTGCAGTTTATCCAGGTCTCCTTCCATCATATGTCCGCCTTCCACTCCGATCAACGCCACTAATTTTTTATGGCGTATCCCTTTTTTCACATCCTTATAAGTGTAGGCTTTGACCATCCTCTCCGGGTTTCTGGCAACAATGGCATCAAGAGAATCTATTTCTTCATTGGCATCTTTATAAAAACCTTCTTTGTTCCGGGCCCTTTCTCCGGTCCAAACGGAAAAAAACTGTACATCAAGGCCTCCTTCTTTCCATCGGTCAAGATCACTTTGCCCGTAATCAATACGATGAGAAATGTCTTTTCCATCCAGCACAGTTGAAGAAAGCACATCATTATGTGTATCAATCAAAGTGGCTTTATAATGGATCTTTGGTGCCTGCTGTGCTGAAACAATAACTGAAGTGCAAATCAGAAAAAGTAAAAAAGAATAGCGCATGTAATTACATTTTGATTCATGAAACTAAAAAAAAGTATTGAAAATAAGATCAATGATGTAAATAATATCATTGTCGGAGCTCATATGTTTATAATATCTCACATTTAGACAGGTCGTCTCTTTACATAATAAAATTTATTTTCGCTTCAAATTTCATTCACATGAAAGATCTTATTCTCGAAGCCTGGGATAACCGTGAATTGCTGAAAGAAGAAAAATACAGAAACGCTATCGGTGCAGTGATTGAAAGCATAGACAAAGGAAAGCTCCGGGTAGCAACTCCTGAAGAAACCGGATGGCAGGTGCATGAATGGATCAAACAGTCCATCCTTCTTTATTTCGCAACACAACAGATGCAGACCTGGAGTATCGAACCTTTTGAATTTTATGACAAGATATCTCTGAAAAAGAACTACAAGGACCTCGGGGTGAGAGCAGTGCCTCATGCAGTGGCAAGATATGGCTCTTACATAGCCCGCAATGTTGTTTTGATGCCTTCCTATGTAAATATCGGAGCTTATGTGGATGAAGGCACCATGGTGGATACATGGGCCACTGTCGGCAGTTGTGCACAAATCGGAAAAGGGGTTCACCTCAGCGGAGGAGTTGGAATCGGCGGAGTGCTGGAACCGTTGCAGGCCAGTCCGGTCATCATCGAAGATGGTTGTTTCATCGGCAGCCGCTGCATAGTGGTGGAAGGAGTAAGAGTGGAAAAAGAAGCAGTGCTCGGCGCCAATGTGGTGCTCACACAATCCACGAAAATCATTGATGTGAGCGGCAATGAGCCCATGGAATACAAAGGAAGGATACCGGCGAGAAGTGTGGTGATACCCGGCTCATTCACCAAAAAATTCCCTGCCGGAGAATATGGAGTAAGCTGTGCCCTGATCATCGGACAACGCAAAGCAAGTACCGACCTTAAGACCAGCCTGAACGATGCTTTACGTGATTTTAATGTGAGTGTATAGCAAAAGGAAGAATTGTAGCTGACCAGAATTTTTACATTTTAATTTTTTCAATTTTCCTTTTACATTTGCCGCCCTGCCCGGGTGGCGAAACTGGTAGACGCACTGTCTTCAGGTGGCAGCATCCGAAAGGTTGTGCTGGTTCGAATCCAGTCCCGGGCACTAAGCTCCAGTTATTGAAACAGGAGCTTTTTTTTATACCTGTGAGCGAATCATTTTTTGCTTAAGCTAATCAGGAAAGATTATGGTTCGAATCCCCGTCCGACCGAGTTAGCCGGGCGGGCAGCCCCAGGCACTAAGGGATTGTATCAGAAGTAAAAAAATTACTTCTACAATCGTAAAAACGATGACCCGGGCTGCAAAAAAAAGCGTGGGTCTTTGCGAGGTAATAAAAAAGTGAACCATTGTGTGAGTCAGGCTGTATTACCGAAGCAAACTGCACTCAGGGCGGATCGCTTCGTCGCTGCGCTCCTCGCGATGACCCAGACGGCATAAATGAAGAGAGCTTTATCAGAAGTAAATAATCACTTCTACGATCGCATAAACGATAACCTATTCGAGAATATGAATAAAAAAGAGGCTATCTTAACTTTTGAGACAGCCTCTTTTTTAATTTGGATCCCTGGCAGGTCCTTATAAAAAATAAGAGAGAGATGCCGAACATCCCTCTCTTTTGCAACCTTAAATTATTATGAGTAAAAATCAAATGGAACAGCGATATTCTTCAAATTGTTTATAACTTTTCTTAAATCTCAAAGCAGGTCATCAATATTTAGCCGGCGTTCCCGGTTTAGCTATCGAATTTTTGAAGAAATCTCTTAATTGCTCATTAGCCGTAGCCAGATCATCTCTGCGTAAGTACATCATATGCCCGCTGCGGAATCCTTTCCAGCTCATCCGGTCCTTCAACCTTCCGCTGGGGTCCATCTGCCACATGCTGTATTTGGCATTGAAATAATCACAGGCACCATCGTAATAACCTGATTGTACCAGTAAATGCAAATAAGGATTCTGAGCCATTGCCTGTCTCAGGTTCTCTCCTGTCCGGTCACCGTTGTTATTCCAGGGATATACAAACCCGAACATGTTGTACTTGAGATCGGTCTTATAACCTAATTCGTCCCTGAGATAAATATTGATGGCAGGAGTGAAAGAATGAAGCCACGAGGTAAGTTCTGAATTAAAATCAGGTCGTTCTCCGGCATCCTGCCTGTCTATTCCTTTGTAACGTGAATCCAGCCTGCCAACCGTATATCCTTCATCCCTCAGCAATTCTTTCCAGAAGAATGATGTGGAAATTACAAGATTGTGTTGCAGTATCGTCTCCTGGGATAATCCTGAATACCTTGACATCTTTGATGCAATCTGCTTTTTCTGATCAGCGGAAAGTTCGCCTCCTTTGGTAATAGCAGGAATAAGCTGATTCACCGTAAAATCTTCGACCTCCGGCAACACAGCAGTAAGATCTTTCTGCTGCAGATCGGCAGGTAGTTTTTTATGATACCAGGCAGTGGCAGAATAATAAGGCAATAGCAATGCTTCACCCACGGGTCCATCACGATTAATGCCCAGTTCCGTCGGAGAAACCAGGATCACTCCATTCAGATACATCCATTGAGAATTCTGAAGCTCCAGGGCAAGCCCTGATACCCTTGTAGTGCCATAGCTTTCCCCGATAAGGAATTTTGGCGAAGCCCATCTCTTCGTTCTGGTAACAAAAGTGTTGATCCACTCTGCGAGATATTTAATGTCTTCATTCACCCCAAAAAATTTATTGGATGGAATATCCTTGCTGATGGCTCTGGAGAAGCCGGTATTTACCGGATCTACATAAACAATATCTGCCACATCAAGGATGGAATAAGGATTATCTCTCATTCCGTAGGGTTGTACCGGGTATCCTTCATCATCAATATTCAGAATCCGCGGGCCGGTGTAACCGATTTCCATCCATACGGAAGGTGTGCCCGGTCCGCCATTGAATGAGATGACAAGCGGACGCATACTCCTGTCTTTCACGTCGGACCTTTCATAATAGGTATAAAATACTCCCGCAATGGCTTTGCCATCATCATCCCACACCGGCATGGTACCAAATGTGGCTGTGTATGGAACTACCTGCCCTTTGATCGTAACCTGGTTTTTTATAGTGGCAGAAGAATCTGTCCTGATCATCCTGTTCACCGTTTGTGTTTTTCCTGCATCTGCTGAAGGAGCAGAAGGCATTTGCGGTCTTTGCTGAGCAAAGGATAAAAGCAACCACAAATTAAATGTCGTGAGAAAAGTCAGTTTTTTCATAACAAATTGTTTTAATAAAAATTTCAGGGAATGTAGTCAAATTATTCCATCCTGTACTGTAAAAGTGATGAGTGGATTTGGACTCTTAAAAATGGCAAAATCCTGAAAAGGACCGGATAATGAATCAGCACTTTCGGTATTAATCACATTCTGATAATTACTGAAAAAGAACATCAATCACCGGATTTCTCACAGCTTTCGCAATCTTTATGTATTTTTTTGAATTTTGGTGGCGAACTTTGCTGGATTTCTTTTAATGAATCAAAAGATCTCATAAAACGCTGTTTGATTTTTATTTAATTTTCATCAGGGCTGCTATTAACTGCTGATTAACCATATTGATAATACTGTGACAGGAATACTGAATTACATTGCAAGAGTATTTAATAACATGTTTGCCAGGGCAAAAGCGATCAGGTTAAGTATTCTCATCAGCACAGTCGTTATCGGGCTCATCATAGTGATCCAGGCTTTCTGGTTAAGAAAAGTTTATCAGTTCGAGCAAAAAGATTTCGACCAGAAAGTGGTCAGTGCCATAAAAGGTCTTTATGAAGACATAGACCTCGTAGGTGACCGTCTGCACTATATGAATGAGATCGTCACCAAACCTGAACAGCATATTTATATAGCATCGGTAGAAAGATGGCAACCGGTGGATACCATTTCTTATTATATTCACAATGAGTTGGAGGATTTCAACCTTTTTACCGATTGCAGACTCACCTTATTTGACATTCAAAAAGGCGTCTTCTTTGAAAAAGACATTCATTCTACTGCCAGCAATAATAAAGTTTTAAAAGCTGTTCCCCAGCACATCACAAAGCTTTCCCGAAGCAGCATCATACTTTATTTTCCTCACAGGGAGAGTTACATAATTTCCAATATGATCTTTTGGATAGTCACCAGCCTGATCCTCCTTGGTGTATTGATTTGGTTGGGCCTCAGCCTTTTCTATCTGAACCGACAGAAATCACTGAATGAATTGCAGCGAGACCTTGTCAGCAATTTCTCACACGAATTCAGGACACCGCTGTCTGTTATTTCCCTGGCTGCAGAATCCATGAAAAAGAATTCCACCGCAGAGAAAAAAGAGAAAGTGCTCCGGTATGCAGACATGGTAGAAAGTCAAAGCCAATATCTGCAAGGCCAGATTGACCGGTTGCTTCGTTATTCTTTTTCCGAAAAGAACGGATTACAATTGAATAAGGAGAAAGTGAATATCAACGATCTGATCCGTACTGCTGCCAACAATCTGCAGCCATTGATAGAGCAGAAAAGAGCTGAAATAAAATATGAACTCAATGCAGAAAACCCGGTCATTTGTGCCGATAAAAATTATATATTGATCGTTTTGATCAACCTCATCGAAAATGCTTTGAAATATTCCAAAGAGCCCAGGGTTATTATCAGCACGGCAAATAAAGATCATGATCTTGAAATAAGCGTTAGTGATAATGGACAGGGTATTGAAAAAAAATATATCAGCGATATATTCAAAAAATTTTTCAGGGTTTCCAAAGGCGACATCCGCATTTCCAAAGGTTTCGGAATTGGTTTGAGTTTTGTTAAAAAGATCATTGACAGCCACCATGGAACCATTAATGTTGAAAGCGTTCCGAAAATTGGCAGTAATTTTATCATTTCGCTACATCAAAATCAATCCTGATGGAGAAACAAAAGACCGTGCTGATCGCTGAAGACGATCTGCAACTCGGATTTCTGATCAAAGAAAACCTGGAAGAAGAAGGATACGAAGTCATCAACTGTCCTGATGGTGAAATTGCCTGGGAGTATTTTCAAAAAAAGCAGCCTGATATCTGCCTGCTGGATATCAACATGCCGGTAAGGGACGGATACAGTCTTGCCAAAAAGATCAGGCAGAAAAATGATGTGGTACCGATCATCTTCCTCACGGCCAAGTCCATGGAGGATGATACGCTGAAAGGATTTGAGACCGGCGGTGATGATTATATCACCAAGCCTTTCAGTATGAAGGAACTCCTTTTAAGAATGAATGTCTTCCTGCGGCGCAATAAAATGCTGCTCTCCAATGAAAGTCGTGAAATCAAGATCGGCAACTTCACTTTTTATCCGGATGAGATGAAACTGGTGAAAGACAATGAGAACACCACACTTACTCAACGGGAATCAGAACTGCTTGAATTCATGTGCATGCATCCGAATAAAGCTTTGAAAAGGGAAGACATCCTCACTCATGTTTGGGGAAAGAACGATTATTTCCTCGGAAGAAGCATGGATGTGTTCGTAACCAAGCTGCGCAAGCATCTGAAAAATGAACCTTCTGTGAACATTGAGACCGTTCATAATGTGGGGTTCCGTTTCAATATGCCGGAATGATATCAGACGACCAGCAGGCTGCATCCACGCAGATCGCTGTTGTCTTTTCTTCCCAGCACTTCAAAACTTCCGTCTTCATACACTCTGCCTATATCATCGGTGGCAATAAAGCTGCACGAATAGATATTGGCAAGATCAATGACATTGATAAGCCCCGATCCTTTTTGAGTGACGTTCGATGGATCTTCTTCATCACGAACCATCACCTTCATCCATGGCGGGCAGTAAAAGATCCCATCTCCTTTAGAATAAGCCTGGGATAACAATTCGGTCATGCCGTATTCTGAATGAATGGATGGCAGATTGAAACTTTTTTTCAGAATTCTATGCACTTCTTCACGGATCATTTCCTCTTTCCTTCCTTTCATGCCTCCCGTTTCCATAACGATGGTATGGTTCAATTGAAAAGGTGTTCCACTATTGTCTATTTTTTCTGCAAGATCCAGTAATGCAAAAGTCACACCTATCAGGATCGTTTTCTGCCCTGATTGCTCCAATCCATGCAAAGTGTTGATCAGCTCATCAAATTCATTCAGGTAAAACCCGCTATCCGGATGGCCACTGAGTTTGATCAGCCTGTCGGTCATATACACCAGGGAAGAATTTCCCCTTTCCAGATAGGAAGGCAACAAACCGAGGATGCAGTAACCTTTTACACTGCCATAAAAAAGTTCAAAGCTTTTTAAAAAGCTTTTTTCATATAAGGAAACATCTTTTACCAAATGACGGCTTTTCTCCATACCGGTGGTGCCGCTGCTTTCAAATATCGTTTGCGGGGTGAATCCGGTAGTACAAACCTTATGGGACTTAAAAAATCCGATGGGTAGAAAAGGAATTTTCTCAATTCCATTAATTTCAGGGCTCCGGACACCAACAGCGCCGGAAAATACTTTATAAAGAGGATTATTCTCATATTGGAACCGGAATATCTCTCTTGCAAGGGATGGAAATGATCCCCGGTCCACTGAAAAAACTTTATCATTTTGCTCACTATGTCCCATTAGGATAATATTGGGTTTACCTGTAAATTTGAAAAAAGAAATTTAATGCGTTATTTCCTTATACTTGTCATGATCGGATTAGTGGTGGGATGTACCAAAAACAAATTCACCACAAAACCACAGCTCAAAATTAAATCTATTAGCTCAACAGAGATTTCTGGTTCACAAACCCTGACCATCGTTTTGACGCTGACAGATAAAGAAGGCGACTATTCTGATTTCTTTGCCGTGAAAAAAACCGTTTCCAATCCCTGCCCCGGCAGTAATTTCACAGATTCCTCTTTATTCCTTTTACCCCAGGATTTCATTAATTCTAAAAGTTCGGAAGGTGAGGTCACTATTTCTTTGGATCAGATACACAGAGGCGCCAACACCTGCCCTGCCCAGGGCGGTGGCGTAAGGCCGGACACCTGCACTTACAGTTTCTGGACACGCGACAGAGCAGGCAATCTAAGTGATACCGTTACCACCAAACCGATCATCATCAGGAATTGACTACAATGATCTTTGAACCCTGATCTTTTTCTCTGAACTCATCTCAGGTTATTTCTTGCTCATTCATTGATACAGCGCCTGCTCATTTGTTAGCCTTCATCATCTTATCTTTGCACTTTCATTGATATTTTAAAACACGGTAAAATGGCTGTACCATCAAAAGCAAAAAAGTCAATCATCACAGACAGATCACTTCAATTTTTTAAAAATTATATCAATAATCCTTCACCTGTAGGCTTTGAATCTTCAGGTCAAAAATTATGGCTTCAATACATCAATGAATATGTGGACAAGCATTTTGTGGATCCCTATGGAACGGCTGTGGGCATCATCAACCCCGATACCAATTTCAAAGTAGTGATCGAAGCACATGCCGACGAGATCAGCTGGTTTGTGAATTATATCACGCCTGAAGGATTGATCTACCTGAAGCGGAATGGCGGCGTGGATGCCCAGATAGCGCCGGCACAGCGTGTGATCATTCATGGGAAAAAAGGCCCGGTAAAAGCCGTATTCGGATGGCCGGCCATTCATACAAGACTGTCAAATCCCGATCAGAAAGACCCTCAGCCCAAAACAGAAAACCTATGGCTGGATTGCGGAGTTACCAGTAAAAGTGATGTGGAAAAATTAGGCGTGCATATCGGTGCGGTCGTCACTTACCAGGATGGATTCGATGAGCTTGCTAACGGATTTTATATTGGACGAGCCTTCGATAACCGGGTAGGTGGTTTTATGATCGCTGAGGTGGCAAGGCTATTAAAAGAAAACAAAAAGAAACTCCCTTATTCATTATATGTGGTCAATGCAGTTCAGGAAGAGATAGGCTTGCGTGGAGCTGAAATGATCGCAAGAAGGATCAAACCCGATATTGCGATCGTCACTGACGTTACGCATGACACTTCCACACCCAT
>WBZO01004227.1_pt1 | contig 15664 bp, 16 predicted proteins | sample 5204261 | NCBI WGS metagenome assembly WBZO01 (sample SAMN12412400, study PRJNA552823) | activated sludge metagenome | isolation source: activated sludge from anammox sidestream of wastewater treatment plant... | place: USA: North Carolina | collected 2017-09 | reverse complement strand
CTGTCTCGTGAGGCAGGAACGTCCGCCGGAAGAAGAACGGCACCATCGCGAAGCCGAATTGCAGGATCCAGCCATAAACGAGCGCTTGTGGGGCGTTGGCCTCGATGGTCGCTCCGGGAATGCCGCGCACACCCAACAGGATGAGCGGCGCCACCATCACTGGCGCGGAGATCCACATATATGATGTGATGATGTGCCAGACGCCCGGCCTCGACAACGCAGCCTTGTCTCCCCACAGCGGGCGGATGACGTTCAGTACCAGCCAGAATGTGGCCGTCTGATGCATGATGAGTCCAGGCACGGTGAACCAGCGCGAGCTAAGCCACGGTCCCAATACCAATCCCAGCGCGCCAAAGGTCATCAACCAGAAGATGGGGGTGATGGAGCGCGGCCAGGCCAGAGGACGTCCAGCCCAGACGGCATAAGTATCGATGATCAATCCCGCAAACACCAACGACATCAAACCCCAGCTATTGGCGTGAATGTGGACTTCCAGCGGAACCTGTATTTGCAGCCATGTGGCCCAGCCAAACCACAAACCAGTGCCGATGATGATACCTAGCAGAAAGAAGCTCAGCCCAGCGATATAGAACCGCCAACTGCCGCGCTCAGTCACTCTAACTCCGGCTTGATGTGCCGGGCGCATGCGCCACAACTGAGAGATCAACAAGCTTACGGCAATGAAAACGAGTGTCCCGCCGGTGTAGATAAGCGCCTGGTTGATGATGGGGATGCCGAGCAGAAGCATGATCAGGCCGGCGTTGAGCGAGAGCCAGATGTCCCAACGAAAAGCCGGCCGCGGTCGCTTATAATGAATGGCGACTAATTGCGGCAGCGTGCCGAAGATGACTTGAGTCATCACGCCCAGCGTGATGAGATGAATACGCACCCAGCGCAAACCGTTGAACCAGGGCAATAAGTTCAGGCTGGTCAAGGCTGTGTCGGACGATGCCAATATCGCCGCGCCGATGAATAGAGCTGACATCAGATAATATGGATTCATGAGTTTGTTTTCCCGTTAAAATTTGTTTTGGTCGGATTATTCGTAGAGCGGAAGCTTGTTCAAACCAGCCGATCGCAGATGCAAGTGGACTTGGCCGAGAACCACTGATTTGACATAGACGACTGGGATCAGGCGATAATCCCCGCTCGGCGGCACGCTTCCGAGCAAGAGCGCCGTGACGCGCTCATTATCGCGCCCAACTGCGACGCCGGCGATGTGGCCGATTTCCACTCCTGATTCGTCGATGACGGGCATACCGCGCTGGACTTCAGCGTCGCCGATGCGACCGCTGATCATCAGGCGAATGGGAGCTCCGTCCGTCTCGGGCATGCCGATCATAACCTTCGGTTAACTGATGTGAATTCAGGCGTGACTGCTATAGCGCCGGTACCCGATCACCAGGATGGACACAATGACTGCCGCAGCTACCAGGTGCATGAAAGCAGCTATCGAACTGGCCAAAAATGTCCGGTGAGGCACGGGCAGCAAGTAGTCAGGGATGAGGCTGAGCAAAAGCGCAACGATGGAAATCCGTATAAAAGCGCTTGTCGGATCAGCGCGGCGAGATGACAGCCAGGCCAGCACAGCCGTCGCACCGAACGCCGGGACGATGGTGAATAACGCTGAGCGAGCATAACTGTCGAGGGGTTTGAACAGAGCGGCGTCAGGCCAGATAGCCAAGGCGACCCATTGCACGACCAGGACGGCCAGGACAGCCGAAATGGCGGCGACAGCTCCGAGGGCGAGCCATTGGCTGATTTGCAGCCCGCGTTTGGTCTGTATATCGATTGCGGTCATAGCTGTTACTCCTTTCTCTCTCGTGATTTATATCCGAGAAGGAGAATAGCCGGACAGAGGAGGGCGGGTCGCCGACTTTTGTCGGTTGGCGAGAAAATCAGGCCGCCAGTTCTTCGAGAGAGGGCCGATTGAGGATGCGAATCTGTTGCCGGTCGACGGCTATTAACCCATCGGCTTCCAGGCTGCGCAGTGAACGCTGGACGACATCGGGGACCGTGCCAAGCCGGGCGGCCAGTTCCGCTTGAGTAAACCAGCGCGGCCGTTGGACGACATTAGCTGTGGCGCTATCCAGCAGGAGCCGGGCCAGCCGACCGGTAACCGGCCGCAGAGAGAGGTCCGTCACCAGCGAGACGAGGAACAACATATGTTCGGCCATCTTCTCCATGACGCTCTGACCGAAGGTTGGGTGATCGAGCAGCAGGCGGGTCAAGGTGTTGCGACGGATGAGCCAAACGCCGGCCGGTTCCAGGGCGATAGCCGTGGCCGGGTTCGGCCGGCTGGTGAAGACACCGATCTCATTGAACGTTTCGCCTGGCTCAAGGATGCGCAACGTTTGTTCCCGGCCGGAGGCAGAGACTTTGACGACCTTGACGAACCCGTAATCGAGAAAGTATAGGCCGGTTTGGGCTTCCCCTTCCAGGACGATCACCTCGCCTGTGCTATATTCTCGCCATAGAGCCGCGGCCGCCACCTCCTCCATGAGGGTGTCATTGAGCGCCTCGAAAATGGGCACGTTGCGCAAGCGTCGGGCAATGTGATGTTTGTCTGTCAGGGGGGCCATGGCGGGATTATATCATTATCATGGCAGGCTACCCCGCGCCGGAACCCGGAAACAAAAACGGCCTGCCATGGGGCAGGCCGGGCTATCGGACCTGTACGTGATTGTCGCTTACTCTTGCGGGGCGACGCGCACGGCCAGGAAGGCCATCTTGGTCTCGGCTTCCATCCCGCGGACGGAACCGGCGGGCATGTAGATGGTCGATCCAGCGGATACCGCGAAGCGCTCGCCGTTGACAGTCATCCAGCCGTTGCCTGCCAGGAAATGGTAGACGGCCATCGATTCCGGATGTTGGGGGATCTTCTGCCCGGCTTCCAGGCCGGCCATGATGACCCTGATCTTGTCATTATCCTCGACGAAATTTGGCTTGGGGCCATCAGGTACGAAGGTGACCTGTTCCTGCCAGTCGGGGAAGTATTTCACTTCTGACATATCGATCGCCTCCCCGATGATTAGTTGACGCTGAAGGTCTCGACCACGCTGTTGGTCGTGCCGTGTTCGTTCGGAACGTACATATCGGCCGCCTCGTCATTCACCCAATCAGTGTGATTAACCAGATAGCGGTACTGATAGCTGCCGTTGGCCGGCAGGCGCAGCTTGGTCGTGAACTTGCCCTTGCCTTTCTTCATATGGATCGGTTCCCAGTCGTTGGCCTCGCAGACCAGCGCGACCGTGTCTGCATCGCTCGCGAGTTCGAAGGTTACTTCATACTCGTCCTTCGTCTTGAAATACTTCTTTTTTAACATCGTAAAATCTCCTTCCACCAGGTAGTTTGTTGCCTGACTATGATTTCTGAATGAAGTTGGAAAAACGTAGAATATGCACGGGCTTCCCAATAAGAAAGCCAATTTGATTATAAGAATAGGCCGGTCACTGTCAACAGGTCGGGACAGGAGCGCGATGCTGGATGTTGTTCTCTCAGCAAATTATCACAAAATGAAGTGGGAAAAGTGGCTTGCGACTGGCTCGGAGATGACAACTTTGGCGGACTATTCTGGCCTGTAGAACACCGACGTTTGCTTGTTTGTCCGTTCGGGATAGGGGGTTCCTTCGGGCAGACAGCGCACAGATTTGACGTTTACCAACGCCTCGATCTGGTGCAGGATACGCACCAATTGACGAGGGCCGACCACCTCAAGTTCCATATCGATCCCCAGCTCGCCATCTTCCCGCTCACGGAAGGTGCAGATGTTGCGAATGTTGATGTCTTTTTCTTCCATCAGCAGGGTCATTTCGTGCAGCAGACCCGGTCGATCATAGACATCGACGTAGAGCGGGACGATCCTTACCTCGCGTTGGTCTGTCTCGCCCCAGCCCAGCTTGAGCAGCCGGGAATCGACTTCGGGGCGGCCGCGCGCGGCGCTGAGCGTGCGACACCCTTCGCGGTGGACGGTGAGGATGTTGTCCTGGCGCAGGAAACCGACGATCGCATCGCGCGGTCGAGGATTGCACGTGGCGCATAGATGTAACCGGTGTCTGCCGGCGTTGGTGATAATGAAGGTCGTGCCGTCGGCCGCGGCGACGACGTTGCCCATCGGTAGGCAACGGCCGTCGGACCATCGTTCAGCCATGATGCGCGTTGAGAGGACGGTCGGCAGCAATTCGGCCCGGCCGATGTTGTAATAGAGATCGGTTTCACCGTCGTAGCCAAACAGCGCCGCGATTTCTTCATGAGACAGATGATTCAGTCCAAGCATCTCCAGCTCGCGCAAGAGGATTTCCCGGCCCTGATGGATCGCCTCCGGTTCGCTAAGCTTACGGAACCATTTCCGTGCACTGGTCCGCGCATACGTCGTCGTGATATAACCCAGGTCTTCATCCAGCCAGGCCCGGCGCGGCTGGGCGCGCGGGTTCTTGATGATAGTTACCTTGTCTCCGTCTTTCAGCGGTTTGTTCAGCGGGAATTGCTGCTCATTGACCAGCGCGTCGTGACATTGATTGCCCAGTTCGGTGTGGATTCTATAGGCGAAATCGAGAGCCGTGCTACCGCGCGCTACTTCGCGTGGTTCCCCGTCTCTCGTGTAAACGTTGATCTGCGCGCCCAGAACATCCTCCAGCGCGCTGCGCACAGCCAGGGACGCATCTTGTGGCGTGGTGTCGATGCTTTTCGAGATGGCGGCGAAGAATTCGCTTACCCGTTCGGCCAACCCCTCCGACCATAGCGGGGTGCCTGCATAAAACCATTTGGCCAGCACGCCGATCTGCGCAATGCGATCCATGTCGACAGTGCGCAACCGGATTTTAATTTGTTGGCCTTCGGAGTGTACGATTGTTGTGTGGAGGGATTGGTAGAGGTTTTCGCGACTGACGGAGATGTAATCATCGAACTGCTTGGGTACGACTCGCCATAAACGGTGGAGGTGGCCAAGAGCTGTATAACAGTCGATCGTGTTCTTCATTAGAACGGTGACACGCAATAACCGGTCCATCTCGCGGACTCCGGCGCGCTGCTCTTCAAGGTCGCGGTAGACTGTGTAGACGCTCTCCGGCGCCATCCTGACCTCATTGACCTGCAGACCGTTGGCTGCCAGACAGTCGAAGATCTCGGCGCTGACGAGTTCGAAGAGGGGCATGTGTGCCCGATCGAGGCGCTCCAGTTCCGCGTGGATCGTCTCATAGGAATGGGAGTTGAGCACCTTGAGCGAGAGGCCTTCCAATTCGCTCTTCACTATCCACATGCCTAACCGGTAGGCCAAAGGCGCGAAGACCGATAGCGTCTCTTCCGCCTTGATCTTCTGCTTGTTCACCGGCAAGGCGGCGATCGTTCGCATATTATGGAGGCGGTCGAAGAGCTTGATGATGACGGTGCGCACGTCGGCGGTCATGGCCTTGAGCAGCTTCTGCAATGTCGCTTGCTGGAGCTCTTCCGTAGATAACCGGCGACTTTCCTGGGCAACGCCGCGCGTCACTTCTTTTAGCTTGGTGACGCCGTCCACCAGCTTGGCCACTTCCGGGCCGAACTCATCGCTGATTTGCCCGATTGAAATGCGTGTGTCTTCGGCGATGTCGTGCAAGAGGGCGGCCGAGATGGCATCCGCGTCCAGCCTGTACTCGGCCAGATAGGTGGCGACCTCCAGCGGGTGGTTAAAAAAAAGCTCGCCGGATTTTCGGCGTTGGGTGCCGTGCTCTCGGCGAGCGAATTCGAACGCTTTCATCACCTGAAGGCGGTCGGTCGTATTGAGGTAATCGCGAGTAAGCGCAAATAATCGCTCGTCGTCGGCAATTAAAAATTCGCTCTCGATCATATTAATGCCAACACCCGATAGATTGCTTGGAGATACCGGAGTGGGGGCCGGCAGAAAGGCGATATCTACAGGTATATCCCCTCATTATATACCAGATTTTGGCGAGTTCCTAGCAGATCGAGCGAAATGCAGCCTTATCCGTGGGGATTATTTCTTGAAATCGACGAACCGATAACCCACGCCGCGCTCGGTCAGGATGTATTTGGGGTTGGCCGGATCTTCCTCAATTTTTTTGCGGAGATAGTTGATATAGAGGCGCAGATAATGAGTTTCGTCGCGGTATTCGTAGCCCCAAACCTTGGCCAGAAGCGTGTCGTGGGGCACGACCCACCCGGCATTTTGGATGAGGTGATTGAGCAGGCGATATTCGGTCGGACGCAAGTCGATGCGCTCGCCATTGACGATGACCTGGTGGCGATTGAAATCGACCGACAGGCGGTCGTCGATCTTCAGCACGGTGCGCGGCGGTGGCGCGGGCCATTGCGCTCGTCGCAACACGGCGCTCACGCGGCTGGTCAGCACTCGCGGACTGAACGGCTTGGTGATGTAGTCATCGGCTCCCAGGTTAAGGCCGTGGGTGATATCTTCTTCGTCGCTGCGAACAGTCAGCAAGATGACTGGCACAGTCGATATCTCCCGCAACAGCTTCAGCGTCTCAAAGCCGTCCATCTCCGGCATCATCACATCCATGATGACCAGGTCGGGGGTAAACTGGCGCACGCGATCCAGAGCCTGGATGCCGTTCTCGGCTTCAACAACCTGATACCCTTCCAGTTCCAGATTCATACGGATAAAACGCCGCATGCGCAACTCATCATCGACGATCAAGATGATTTGCGGAGCGGATGGTTCCAGGTTTTCGGGGACTTGTTCGACCATGATGACCTTATTCGCGGACGAAGCCAATCGCTTTCTCCAGGCCGACTTCCGGCAGAATCTGGATATGACTGATGCGATGCCAGGCGAAGAGAACCTTGTCCACATCGCTGTCGAGATATTCCACGGCGCGGCCGTCGCGACGTTTCGGCGCGTGGACGGTAACGAATAACGATGACGGATCGGGCATGCCTTCCAGCTCACCGACGATCGGTTCTTCGTCCACTAGTTGGATAACGACTGACAATCGCATTGTGATCTATGTCTGAGTGCCCTGTGATCTGAGAAACCTGATTCGCGGATTAGGTATGCTGCCTCATCTGCGGATAAGGTGTCTCGAATGATACGATACCAAGTTTAGTCCGCGATCGTGAATTGTACCAGTAAACCTCCGAAGCGGACGTTGCCTGGGGCCGATAGCGGGTATTCCCGTCCCGGCTCGAGGAGTTCACCGTTGAGCCAGGTGCCGTTGCTGCTGTGATTATCGCAGAGTACGTAGCCTTCCTCGCGCCAGCGGATCGTCGCATGTTGTCGCGAGACGCCGTGTGCCTGGCCATCGAATCGGGTTACGTCGAACTCGGGCACGAAATCTGAAAAAGGATCGGTGCGGCCGATATTGAATTGTGTTCCGCGCAGCACCAGTTCCGCCTCATGCTGGACAACCCGGACACGCAGAGCCGGCGGCTGGGCGAATGGCGTGGCGATAGTCTGATCCGGAGTATATGGCGGCGCGGGTTGCGGCTCCGTGTGTCGCTTGCTGCCGGCCCGGATGGGCGATTTATGGCCGGCGGCCGCCTGGCTCGCTTCCAGATAGGCGCGGGCTGACGGGTGGACGGCCGCGCCGCACATATCGCAGAAGAGCGTTCCCGGATAATGCTGTGACCGGCATTCAAGGCAGACGATCATGTTTCATCTGGTCCTGTCAGGGAACGTGTCCCATATTTCAACATCTTGCGGCCTTCGGGCGACATCGTGCCCGAATGGGCCAGTTGTTGCGCTTCCAGCTGTGCCTGTCGCGCCAGCCGCAGGTCGCCGGTTTCCATATAGCGAGTCGTCAGCTTGCGCATGCGAGCCGCGGCCGTATCCAGCCGGCCGGATTGAGCTTCTTCCCATGCCTTCTCCTGCATCCGGTAGAGATTGAGCCAGCGCACCGCCTCGATAAGCGCTTGTGGGGGGCGGTTATCGTCGCTGCCGCAGGAACTATCGGCGATCAGTCGAGCGCTTCGGCCCGCCACCTGGGCGGCCCCGTTGGTCGCTGTGAACTGGACCTCGAACGGCAGGCGGAATCGCGCCGCGATGGGCTGTGGCGCTACCAGAAACTCCAGCAGCACGGCCATCGGCGAACGGCCTTCCAGATCGCCTAACGGGATGGGGGCGAGATCGGCCGTCAGCGGCTGGAACAAGGGCGCCAGTTTGAACGCGCCGCGGAGGGTAAATTGGCCCGGCCACGATCGACTTAAGGTTAGATTGCGGGCGTGGATGGCTCCCAGACCTTGCAGCCGGTCATCGAGGTGGGAGAATATATCATCCGGCCTCTCGATATAGTGTGATTGCCCGCCGGAGGGAGCCACAAGCGCGTCCAGGAAGGCGTCGTTCCAATCCGCCCCCAGGCCAAAGGCGGTGATGCCGATCCCGTGGGCCGCGGCCTGGGTGGCCAGGTTCAGGCAGTCGCCTGCATCGCCGTAGGTGTGACCGTCGGTCAGCAAGATGAGATGGTTTGTATAGGCTTTAGCCGAAGGAGTGGCCACCTGGGCCAGCCCGGCGCGCAACCCCTGATAAATCTCGGTGCCGCCGGAGGCGACGATACTCTCGAGTTGCCGATGAGGGTTGCGCCAGGCGGCAGCCGTCGCCGGATCAGGGCTGTGTGCCGCCGTGCCTATCGCAGCCGCGGGCAAGACGACTTCGGCACGGTCGCTGAAGCTGACCAGCGACAGCCGATCTTCCGGCCCCAGCTTGTCCAGCAGCAGTTCGACGGCGGCCGCCACCTTTTCCAATCGCTCTCCGCGCATCGACGTCGAGCGATCGATCACGAGGCCGATGTTGAGCGGTCGCCGCTCTTCGACAGCGTGGCGCGGCCGTAATGTCAGCAAGGCATACAGGATATAGGGTGTGTCCAGTAGCGGCACGCCCTCAGTACTCAGGGCCAAATCGAGTTCCAGCGACGAGCCGGTCGTCTCGATGATGAGCGAGTCGTATATCTCCCGGCGTGGAGGGTTGCTGAGTACCTCGTAGGCGTAGCGGACGCGCTCCCATACCTTGTCATCGATAGACTCGACGAGGGCGCGCTCGCTCCATGCCGCGAAGGCCGCCTCGATCTCATCCGGCCCGGCATCATGTTTGACGCCGAGAATGGCATAGATGTCGGCGGGCTGCTGGTCCATGACGATCTTATAAAGGCAGGGCGTAAAGTCGGTGGTCGGTCGTGCCGATATAGAGGACGCCGTTGACGATGGTCGGCGCTCCGATGATGGGGCTGCCGGTATCGAAGCGCCATTGAAGCTCGCCGCGGCGGGCGCTCACGCCGTAGACGTTGCCGTCGGTCGAACTGAAATAAACGGTGTTGCCCCATATCGTCGGGGCAGAGGCCACTTGTCCATTGGTCGGGTAAGTCCAGAGCCGGCGGCCGTGGGCGACGTCGATGGCGTATAGATTGCCGTCGGCCGAGCCGATGAAGAGCGCATCTTCAAAGATCACGGGCGTAGAGATGACCGGCCCCTTGGTCTGGAACCGCCAGATGGGCCAGCCCGAGCCGGCGTCCATCGCGTACACCATGCCGTCCGAAGCGCCGATATAAAGAATGTCGTCGGCGATCTTGGGCGAAGAAGTGACGGCGCGCTTGGCTGTGGCCTGCCACTTCGGCTTGCCCGCAGCCAATTCCAGGGCCAGGACCTGCCCTCCTTCGGTGCCGAAATAGACCAGTTCATCGGAGACGTAGGGCGTCGAGCGGACGGGGCTGTAGACGTTGGTCTTCCAGTAGAGGTTCCCGCGCATCAGGTTGATGACGTAGAAAAATCCGTCGTCGGAGCCGAAGAACGCGTGGTCGAAGCGGGCCGCCGGTGTGGAGTAGATCGCTCCCTCAGCGTTGAATCGCCAATTGAGACGCCCTTTGCGCAGCTGAAGCGAATAGAGCGAATGATCCGACGATCCGAACAACACCGCATCTTCATGGACGATAGGCGAGCCGCCGATCCCGCCGCCGGTGGGATATTTCCACAGGAACTCGCCTTTATCGGCCGTCACGGCGTAGAGGTTGTTGTCGTACGTCCCGGCGAAGACGATGCCCTTGGCTACCGCCGGTCGGGTGCGAATCTCGTCCTCGCAGCGGAACACCCACAGGGGTTTAATCTGGCTGATACCGGCCTTAAGCGATGCCGCCGGCGCGCTCTCTTCGCCCGCCTGTTTGAAGGGGCGTTCGGTCTCCATCAGGCTCAGACGCTGGTCTCGGTCGGCTTCGCCGATATCGCTCTGCGATAGGACCAGCAACGCCTCGCGCAACGCCATCGCGTCAGGGAAACGATCCTTAGGGTCGTAGGCCAGGCAGCGCATGATGATGGCTTCAAACGCACGCGAAATGGTCGGATTGGCAGCGCGAATCGGCCGCTCGCTAAACGTGAAGGGCGTCTCCTGACGAGGATCTTGTCGCGTCAGCAAGTGGTGGAGCGTCGCCCCCAGTCCATAGATATCCGCGGCCGGTGTGGCCTCGCCGCGGTATTGCTCCGGTGGCGTATATCCGGCCGTGCCGATCATCGTGCCCTTGCCTTCGTTGGCCTCGAACAGTTTAGCGATGCCGAAGTCGATCAGGCGAATATGATTGTGAGCATCGAGCATGATGTTCGACGGCTTGAGATCGCGAAAGACGATGGGCTGTGGCTTCTGGCTGTGAAGGTAAGCCAGCGCATCGCAGACCTGAAGCGCCCAATCGAGCGCCTTTTGTTCATCGAGATACTCGTCCGTGTCATCCATCCATTGCTGCAAGTTCTGGCCGGAGACGAATTCGAGGACCAGGTAGCTGCGATTGCCGTCAGTGAAATAGTCGAAGATATCGGGGATGGCCGGATGGTTGAGCATGGCCAACATACTGGCCTCGCGCTCGAACGATTTGATGGTCAGTTCGCGCATCTCAGGATCGGCCGTGCCGATATACATCTCCTTCACTGCGCAGAGGCGGGTGACGGATGGAAATCGCAAGTCGCGCGCCCGGTAAACCGAGCTGAATCCGCCCGCTCCCAGCCGTCCCAATACCATATAGCGTCCCTGGAGTACTGTATTGGTCGGCAGGCCGTCGCCGTGCGGGTGGGCCAGGGGGGCGCTTTCGCTTTCTCGACTGGCGGGGGACATTTCTCTCGTGCTGAATTCCATTGTCGTTGCCTGAAGAAAACCTGAGTGTCCGCGTGGGCGCGACTCACTGGCGAGCCGATCGCTGGAAGGCGCTCTTCGAGTGACCGGCGACAGCTCGCGCCTGACTTATTATAGAGCCTGGAGCGACGATCCTCAAACTCTGCGCCAGATCCGCTCGGCGCCTACGGCCCAATTGGGCGCGTCCTCGCCCTCGTCGCCGGCGTTACGCATGACCCGAGCGCCTTCCGCACGCAGCTTGGCGACCATGTCGTCCAGATCGACGAAAAAGGAGCTTAGCTGCGACCGGTATTGCCCGATAGCGTCCGTCTTGGCTGCCAGGGCCGTCTCGGTTAACCAGATCGTCTCGGCCGTCCATTGATCGCGCTCGGCCGGGGGAAGTACCATCGCCAAAGCCCCTGGTATTTCCGTGTACGGGTAATCCTCGTAGTAGCCCACATCGTCGAAAGCCTGCTCCCCTGCTCGCCGGGCCAGACGGTGGTCGATATGCCCACCCACACCCAGCGGCAGGTAGTAAGCGCTTGCCTCGGGCAACGCAGTGAATGCCTTGACCAAATTTCCGACGAAATGTTCGTCGCCGGGATTGAGCGCCCCGAACATATCCATTGGCCCGGGGTAGAGAGGCGACCCGCCCGGCCCCGCACGATAGATGCAATCGAGAAAAGGCAGGTGGAGTACGTCGGCGCGCAGGATGTCGAACGCTTCCCGATCCTCCGCTCGCCGCTGCGCGACCATACTTTTGGGGGATTTACCCAGGCTGTTGGCCCAGCGTTGATGGATCGATTCGACCGTCTCCGACAGTGGGCCGTGGGGAGGATCGGCCGCCGTCAGCGTGACCACGAGGACCGTATCGCCGACGGCCGTATGCCGAAACAACTGCCCGCCACAGGACAATGCGACATCGTCGAAGTGGGGCGATATATATAGATGATCGTAGTAGGCGTTTAAATCGGTCATGGAATGAGTATAATACCATAATCATGACCAAGCGCCTGACTCATCTCGACGAAACCGGCCGCGCTTCGATGGTCGATGTTGGCGAGAAGGCCGTGACCGAGCGCGTGGCCGTGGCGCGCGGCCGCGTTGTCATGGAACCTGAGACGGTGCGCCTCATCATTGAGGGCGCTCTAAAGAAGGGCGACGTGCTGGCCGTGGCTCAGGTGGCCGGCATCATGGCGGCCAAGCGCACCAGCGAACTCATCCCGCTCTGCCACCCGCTACTGTTGAACAAGGTTGATGTCACCTGCACGCCTAATCCGGACGCCGGCTGTGTCGATATCGAGGCCACCGTGCGCGTCTCGGGCAAGACGGGCGTGGAGATGGAAGCTCTGACAGCCGTCACCGTGGCCGGGCTGACTATTTACGATATGGCCAAGGCGGTCGACCGTGGAATGCGGTTGACCGATGTACGCCTCATAAGCAAATCCGGCGGCCGCAGCGGCGATTGGCACGTGCCCGACGAGGAGTGATTTCGGGAAGCTCCGGCGGACGACGCGCCGCCGGCATCCATGCCGCATCCCCTCCGCTGATTGAGGGTTACTACTAAAACAATATTGAACTTGATTATGGAGATTTCTATCCGCCTGTTTGCCACCCTGAAAGATCGAGCCAAGAGCGATCGTATTTCAGTTACCTTGCCGTCCAATCCCACAACTGTGGCCGCGCTGCTCGACGCGGTGGGCGCGGATTACCCAGCGCTGGCCCCGGCCTTGCGCACGAGCCTTGTGGCCGTCAACCGGGCCTTTGCCGGGCCGGATACACCGGTGGCGGCCACGGATGAGGTGGCGATCTTTCCGCCCGTCAGCGGGGGTAGTGGTCAGTTGCCGCATCCCACTTATTTTGCCGTGATCACCGAACCATTCGATATCGAAGCTATCCACGCTCGATTGACCAGCCCGGAGATCGGCGCGATGGTCAGCTTCACCGGCTTCGTGCGCGGTCGCACGCAGCGTGACGGTCTGCCGGAGGAGACACTCTACCTCGACTACGAGGCTTACGAGAGCATGGCCACGGAGAAAATGGCCCAGATCGCCCGGGAGATATGGGCGCGCTGGCCGGATGTGCAGGGAGTGGCGCTGGTGCAACGCATCGGCCGCGTCGACGTGGGCGGCCACACAACCTTCGTGGCCTGTGCTGGGGCACATCGCGATGTGGGGGTGTTCGAGGCCGCGCATTATGGCATCGACCGGCTTAAGGAGATCGTGCCGGTCTGGAAGAAAGAAGTGGGCACGGAGCGGAGTACCTGGATCGAAGGTCACTACCGGCCGACAGTTGCGGATAACGGATAGACTATCTCCTGTGACATCCTTTTAATGAGAGGGGTTCGTTTTATGAGTAACGACAACGGAGCACGACGACGCGTAGTCATCACCGGCGTAGGGGCGATCACCCCCCTGGGGCATAACGTCCCCGATACCTGGTCGGCCATTCTGAGCGGTAAATCGGGCTTCGGCCCCATAACGCTGGTCGATGAATCTGCGTTACCAGAGGGGACATTTCATTCCATCGGCGGATTATGCGAGGTCAAGGAGTTTGATCCGGCGCAGTACATGGATCGCAAGGATGCTCGTCGTCGCGACCGGTATGAGCAACTGGCGATCGTCGCTGCCAACGAGGCCATGACTATGTCCGGCTTGCTGGTCACCGACGACAACCGCGAGCGCATTGGCATCACCTTCGGTACCGGCGTGGGCGGGATGCGCACAACCGTCGAGCAGGAGGCCATTCTCCGCAGCGGTGGCCCACGGCGGATCAGCCCATTCGCCATCACCATGATCATGCCTAACGGCGCGGCCGGGATGTTGGCTATCGATTATGGCATCCAGGGGGCGTCGACGACTATTACGACTGCCTGTGCCGCCGGCAACGACGCGTTGGGCCATGCCTTTCGCTCTATTCGCTATGGCGAGCTGGATGCTATTCTGACCGGCGGTTCGGAGAGCATCATCACGTCTGTGGGCATCGGCGGCTTTGAGCGGGCGGGGGCAACATCTACTCGTTCGACCGACACGCCGCAGCCGTTCGATGCCAACCGCGATGGGCTGGTTATCGGTGAGGGGGCGGGGGCGCTCGTATTGGAGAGCCTGGAGCATGCCCAGGCGCGCGGGGCGACTATCCTGGCCGAGATTGTTGGCTATGGCCAGACGACTGACGCTTTTCACATTACCGCGCCGCCGGACGACGGCTCCGGCGCGGCGCGAGCCATTCGCAAGGCGCTGGCCGACGCCGGTCTGCGACCGGAAGAGATCGACTATATCAGCGCTCACGGCACAGCGACGCCACTCAATGACGCGGCCGAGACGGCGGCGATCAAGGCCGCGCTGGGTGAGCATGCCTACAACCTGGCGGTTAGTTCCACCAAGTCGATGACCGGCCACATCATGGGCGCGACGGGGGCGATCGAGTCGATCTTCTGCGCGCTGGCCATTCGCGACCAGATCCTTCCACCGACGATCAATTACGCCACGCCCGATCCGGCTTGCGACCTCGACTATGTGCCCAACGCCGCCCGGCCGGGCCGTGTGCGCGTTTGTCTCAACAACGCCTTTGGCTTCGGCGGCCATAATTCCGTTGTAGCGATTCGTCAGTTCGAAGGATAGACGGCGAGCGATTTGCCGTTGAAAACGGATATGGACGACTTGCTGGAGCTTGGCGAGCGACTGGGCATGGAGTTCAGGGATTATTCCCTGTTGTCCCGCGCGCTGACTCATCGCTCCTATGTGAACGAAAACCCCGGCACGCTCCTGGAAGATAACGAGCGACTGGAGTATCTGGGTGACTCGGTGATCGATTTTGTCGTTGCCGGCTATCTCTATCATCGTTTTCCGGAGATGGATGAGGGAGAGCTGACGACGCTGCGGGCGGCGCTGGTGCGGGCGGAGACGCTGGCCCGGTTCGCCCGACAAATCGATCTCGGTCGCTTCCTGCGATTGGGCTATGGCGAAGAGGAGAGCGGCGGCCGCGAGCGAACGCCCCTGTTGTGCGCCACGTTCGAGGCCGTCACCGGAGCGATCTACCTTGACCAGGGTCTGGTTACCGCGCAACCGTTCATCGAGCAATTTGTTGGCCCGATGCTGGAGCAGATCCAGGCCGGAGCGCTGCATAAGGACGCTAAGAGCGAGTTTCAGGTATGGGCACAGGCGCGCTTTAATATGACGCCCCACTATCAGGTCGTCGGCAGCGAGGGGCCGGACCACGACAAGACATTCACCGTGCGAGTGCTGGTCGGCGACGAAGCCTGGGGCGAAGGGCAAGGCCGCAGCAAACAGACGGCGGCCCAGGCGGCGGCGGCCGAGGCGCTGGCTCGGGCTGAGGGCTTTTCCGGCTGATCCAGGAAGCCCGCCGGAGTTGCCGGACCCGCCGGGTTTAAGGCTATATTATGTCTACTCGATTGTTGATTACCGGCGGCAGCGGCTATTTGGGGCGGCATCTGGTCAAGGTGGCGACCGCCGAGCGCTCCGGCCCCATCGCCTATACTACCTTCTCGAGCGATCCGTTGGGCCGGCCGGAAGGTGTGCCGCTTGATCTGCGCGATGGCTCGGCGGTGCATCGCCTCGTGGCCGAATTTGCCCCCGACGTTATCATCCATACCGCCGGTTCCAATCGCAG
>WBZO01004224.1_pt1 | contig 15671 bp, 19 predicted proteins | sample 5204261 | NCBI WGS metagenome assembly WBZO01 (sample SAMN12412400, study PRJNA552823) | activated sludge metagenome | isolation source: activated sludge from anammox sidestream of wastewater treatment plant... | place: USA: North Carolina | collected 2017-09 | reverse complement strand
TGCTGAAACAAATAAAACTCTCTGTGGACAACAGGGGCAGCCGCTCCACAACGCGGGCAAGTCATTGTCTTGTCAGCCAACTCCTCACCACATGTTTGGCACTTTGGCATACTCCGCCGAACGGCAGAACTGACCGACGCGGGCGGCCACTGGCGTCCGAATTGGAAACTGACGTGGCCCGCCCGCGTTCGGTCCAGTGATCTGGTTCGGCTTCATCTCGCTGCCTTTACATCATACGGTTGGTCCACAATGATCCTGCCCCAATAACCCAAGCCCACCTTCCTCACGGCCTTGGGGGCAGAATAAACAAGAAAAACACGGATCGGCTTGTCGTAGTGCCAGCCCATAGGGCCAACGAGATGATTGCCACTTTGGTCCTTCATCAACGTTCCATCCTCCTCCAGAAACACCTTGTACGCATCTCCACCGTAGCTCTCTGCCTCCTCCTTCTCTCCGTCAATGAGCTGAACACCCGCAAGACCAAATCCTGTCTTGTGGTCTGCAAAGGTCACGTCAACAACGATCAACTTGTGGCCAGGATGGGGCGTCGCATCATGAAATGCCATGCGCTCAGTCACACTATGAATCGTCACAGTTGCACCATCTAGGCCAGCAGCTTGCAGCCGTGCTGTCTGCTCAAAAAGTGCCCGAAGCTCAGGGTCGTCAACATCGCTGAGGTTTATCTCCTCGACTTTGTCTGCTGTGGTATCCCGATGGCAGGAAGCTCCGAGTAGGCCGAGACTCAAAATGTAAAGTAGCCGCTTAAGCATGGGTTATAGCCGAACGACCCAAGCTCAGCGACCCGGCGCACCGGACGCAACAGTTGCAACCACGACGCCCCCGCCGGGTTCGCTGCAGCGCATGGTTAGCCCACTTCGTCCTCACGATAAATCCTCGTGTAGTCGCCGAACTCTGTGTCTCGAAGGTCGGCCTCGATAACACTCTTAGCAATGTCAAAATCCACGACGTAGCAACAAACCTCCATTGTCCCGCTGCCAATGCTGCCTCCGTCACAGTTGCCGAGACCTGTCCATCCCAGCGTCTCATCCATCCGCTCTTGGAGGCGATGCCGCTTGTCTAGGTCCGTGCCGCTTCCCATGCCATCCACTGCAAACTCAATCAACAGTATCGCATGGTCATCGGGATCTATCGGCTCGAATCCCTCGGCTGTCCTCTGGTCTATCTCCTTCTGAATGGTGTCGGTCGCTTTCTTGAAAAAGGTCGAACGCAACTCCTTCGAATCGCCCCGCGTGCCGAGTGTGCCCCAATGAACGGTATGCACACCATCGTGCTCCCAAGTCTCCCAATAAGACTTTGAACCATCCGCGAACTTGTAGAGCTTGAGCATGTGCGAGCGTGTCGAGTGGGCTAACGATGGAACTCACACACGCCGGATCCAAAGACGCTGCCCGCGAAGCGGAACCGAGAGCGCCATCCGGCGTTGTGTGCAGTGATCTGGTTCGGCGCTAAAATCGTCATAACTGAAAAGCTATCGTCGCTCGTCCCTGCAATCTGACCATGATGCTATCCTGACCATGGCGGCGAAGAAAACGAGAATAATCGGAATCGCGAGCACCACCGAGAGCCACACAGAAAGCTCCGCCAGCAGATGCAAAAAACCAAAGCAGATGGCGCAACAAATCAAAAACATGATGATCACCGCCGGATGCTGAAACAAATAAAACTCTCTGTGGACAACAGGGGCAGCCGCTCCACAACGCGGGCAAGTCATTGTCTTGTCAGCCAACTCCTCACCACATGTTTGGCACTTTGGCATACTCCGCCGAACCGATCAGCTCACCGATGGCGGTCCCTCCGTTATGTCCGAATTGCCAAGCGGCGTCGCGGGGCCGCCATTCGGTGCAGCGCCGGGTTCGGCATCCGGTTCGTCCTCTTCATCGCTTCCAACGGGGTAGGTGTGAAGTACCGTCACAATATCGTCGACGAGAGCCTGCTCGAAATACCGCAGGTTCTCGTCCCCGTCCTCATATGTTTCCTGCGTGACTTCCGATGCTTCGCAGAACGACTCGATCTCCCAATTGTCATCAATATCTGATTTCGCCATCTCTATTGCGATTGCTGAGTCAGTGTGATTGACGAATGTCACCGCATATGCACCTCCAATCGTGAAGTAGTCTGGGTGACTTGGCTTCGGGATGACATGGTGACTCACGATGATCATTGTGTTGCCGAACGCTCAGCATCAGCGGCGGCGCGGAGCGCCGTCCGCTGCATGCTGTTGTTAGCCGACGGTGTCACTTGCCCTTCTTGGTTCGGAGTTGCTTGGCCATGGCCGGAGCCACATAGAGCACGTGGAGGAATTGCTCGGCGAGCTTCAAAACCTGCTCTGCGTCCTCTCGGCTGACAGGCTCACCGCCGGGATGCGCCGCGTCATTGCCGATCCACCGGACCACGTCTGCCCATTCTTTCAGGTCAACAGTGATCTTGCCTCCGGCAGCAAGCTCGGCGATCTGCTCCACTAGCTGCCTTTTCGTAGAGCCCTTCTCGATGGCGGCCGATTGCATGGCGCGTCGTGCCATGACCGCCGCTCCGCGCCACGCGGAAACCGAAAAGCACATCTTGGCCTCATCCAGATCGGCGCGGATGTCCTCAGGGACATTGCCATCGGTGGGCTGAGGTAGCGGATGCGGGTAGACGGTGGCCGCGTCGTTCTGGACGAGGACGGGCGCAGTGCAGTAGTTGCAGACCCCTATCCACCACTTGCTGTTGTACGACTGCTCCCACACCGCACCCACGTAGTACTTCTGGCCGTACTCACGCTCGACTTCAACGGGTGCGGGCTGGACGGAGGTGTGTCGGTGGCAGTGCGGACAGAAGATCGAGATGCCTCTAGCCATGGCTGTTTCTCCCTCGTCGGCTAACGCTTAAGCTGAGCCACGCGGCCCAACAATGTCAAACAATCTACGGCTCATCGGCAAATCATAGCGCGTGAACCGCGTTGGCTCCAGCGCCGTGTTAGGCGACTCCCGCTTTAATCGCTGTAACTCCAAAAGCATGACTGCAAGTGTGCCGACAAACGCCAGTGCGCCCAAACCCGCCACACTAAGCGCGATACGGTCAATGCGCTCAAAAGGACTGCGCTCACGTCGGCGAATCGTGACGAGCGTCACGGCAACGAACAAAACGATAGGCCCGCCAACGTAGAACATCGCCAACCAAAAACTCGGAATGGACTCAAGCGCACCAGAGCGGTAATGGACCCCATGAACGGCGGCAGAGACGAGCCAGAGCAAACCGACCGGAATCAATGCCCATGATAGGAATTTCGGTGGAATATTCATGGCATAGTCGAGTGGCCTAACGATTGAACTCACCGACTGCCGCCGGAAACGGGCGCTGCCAGCGGATGCAGCGTCCGAACAAGCCAGCGCATCGAAACCGCAACGCGGGGCGGCAGTTCGGTGCAGTGACTGGTTCTGCGATTCTTAATCCATGTCATAGTAGGCGGCGTATGCTCCTGTCTGACTCCCGCGAAAGACGTAGATGCAGACATTGTCCACGTGTGGCCAAAGCCTCGGATCATAGTCACGCGTGACCTGCCTGCAAAACTCCTCGGCGCGCATCCCATCGGGTGCGTGAGTCTCGAAATCTCGCTTCTTCCACTCGCCGACGTAGATCATCGGATCGGCTCCCTGAAACAACCACCGATCTCCCTGCCAAGACACGAAGTTCGGCGTGCGTGTCAACTCAGAGAGCGTCTCCTTCGGCAGTTGCACCTGAACCCATCCCTCCGAGGTCGTGCGCGTATCGAATCCCGGGAAACGCCCGCCTGGGATACCATGCGTCCATCCACTCTCCATCTGCTCCCAAGAGATCATCCCGAAATCGCTGTCCTTGGTGTATCCAGCAAGGCCGTCACGCAGCGCCCTGTAACAGGCGAATGCCTCATCCTGCCCGGCAAGCGGCGGAGGTGTCGGTGCGCCACAGTGCCTGCACGTAGTAGCCCGAAAAGTGTCTGCCGTCGGAGACAGGAACAAATCGCCGCCGCATGCCGGACACCCAAGCTTGACCCACGAGCCAACACCTAGTCGAAAGCAGTGATCTTGGTTCTGGCCCGATACGCAGCAATGCTGCCGTCCCACATAATCGGGGCACGTTTTTGTCGGTGCCTCGAACAGCGGGAACGGAATCCCAAGGTCAGCGAACGTCGGCATGGTGTTTCGCAGAACGTTCGCCATAACCGGCGTGCAAAAGCAGAGCGAAGCGCCGCTTTTGCACGTCCGAGTTGATGGCGTTGTTAGGCGTCATTCGGCCTTGCGCCAGGAAACCACTCTGTATGTTGGTCCCCTTTGCGACCGAAATAAGTGACTCGCTTGCCTCGAAGATACGCGATGTATCCCTGCACCCCAGCCTGTATGGCACGCTCGCAAAAAGCCCGAAACTTTTGCCCGTGCTGTTGGCTGTCCAAAATCGCTGCCTTGAGTGCGGCCACATCGAAGTCTTCTGATATTGAGGGCAGCTTCTCGAACGTGAGGGGCGCTAGCACGGCTGCCCCTGAGGCGCCGTAAAAGGTGAATGAGCCAGTTGCGTAATCCACGTGGTAATACTCGACGCCGTTGGCAATGAGCTTGCCCACGATCTCAGGAAACGGCATTGATCCATCCAGCGCGGCCTTTGCCAGTACGGAAATTTCGTTTGCATTCATTTCTGACCTCTCAAAGTGATGATGTAATGCCTAACGTCAAAGGTGACTCACGCGCGGTAGCGCGTTGAGTCCGCCGCCTTGTTCGATCTTCTTATCTTCCGCAGCAAGAACACTTTCCGTGGCCGACTGGACCTGTCGAGGATGCCGCCTTAGAGAAGTTCGCCTCCATCAGAAGCTTATCTCGCTGCTCGGCCTTGATATACTTGTTGATCTCCTCAATGAACTGCGATCGTTCGGTTGCGGTGAGATTCTTGTAGCCGTTGAGGACGACCAAGACGTTGTTCGACGGGGTGCTTTGTTGTTCTGGCATATTATGTGTGTTGTTTGTTGAAGAATCCGAATCGCCCGCAGACGCCGCAGTTCACTGACTTCATATCGGTTGGAACAGTATTGCAAGCCACGCACTCGCGTCTGAATTCACGATGCCCAGCTCTGTGGGCTCGCCTCAGTTCCTTAGGCGTCAATCCGTGCTCTTTGTCTGTGGCATCGATTGAAGCCAGTCGGGTTTGAAGCAGTTCATACTCGTGCCGAACCTTAATCTTAGTTGCAGGCGGGTTCTGTCCAAGCTGTTTGAATGCGTCACTGAGAAAACTGTGCTCGCTCGCGGCCTTCTGTGAGTAAACGACTTCGTCGTCGAGCTTCTGAATCACGGCGAAAAGGTTCAGCATCAACTGGATGATCCCTACAATCGACGCAACGACAATGACCCACTTCTCAACCCCGAAAGCCATTGCTAGTGCTCCGACGAGCATCGGAACTCCTAAGCCCACGAAAAGGAGGATCCGCAACCACCGACGATAGATCCTGTAGCGCCGTTGATACAGGAACGAATATCCAAACGAGAAGAGCGCCTTATCCCAAGCGTCTTGGCGGATGTTCTCAATCTCGGGATCGGCTGGCATCGGAATTCTTGATCGAACGCTCAGCATCAGCAGCGGCGCGCAGCGCCGTCCGCTGCATGCTGTTGTTAGGCGGGTTGCTGCTCAGTTGGTCATCTCCCTCTCATCCGATCAATCATCCGGCCGAGTGCGCTTCGCCTTGGCGAAAACGAGTCCTGCGTCCAATCAGCACCGGCAAGACGCAGTGACATCTCGCGGGCACGCTGTGCGCACGAGAAGTAGATGTTGGCCAGCATTCCTGGTCGATACAGCGCGTTGGGGAAGAAGGACGTGAAGTACAACGTGTTCTCCCGATAGGCGTAGCTTCCGAATCCGTAGCCGAACGGCTTCTCAGTTAACTCATTACTGTTGAATGACAGCGCTAGCCTCGCGCCCTCGAGGTCTGACTCAACTGGAACGGGAAACGACTGTAACAAGAGGAGACCGTTGCCGTACCGGGGATGTGGTTGATCTGCCATCGTCTGACACAGGGATGACTGATCACCGTATGGAAACTCCACAGTGAACCCTGCGCCTCCGGAGTTCGCGGACAAGGCAGGGGGCTGATTCATGTACGTGTCCACAGCCTCTTGGAACTCCGTTGGAGACCACCGAGAGGGTTGTTTGCCCATCGGCGCAATCAACGTTGCGATAATCTCCGCCATCTCGTCGGGCGCAGGCCGAGTTCCGCGACCGGGAGGACCGCTCAGCGCCTCCTGAGCATCCAGTGTCCTCGCCAGTTCGGGACCGATAATCCGTGCTTCGCCGATCTGCAAGACAGCCGCAACGCTGATGATCGGGTTCATCCACTGACTGATGCCGTCATGAATCCTCACAAGCGAGGCTAGGCTCAAGGTCTTCGTGCGCGCGTCGTAGACCGGACCCGACATGCTTGCGAACGGCATCAGGAGGGCATTGATCGCCACGACTGCACGATCATCCAATTCCAGAGCGAGCAACAGATCTGTTCGAATTGAGATGAAATGGCCCAAGTTGCCGTCTGGTCCAGTTTCCTGACCGACTACCTCTATCGTTTGAGCATTCTTGTCTGCCCACCACCGGAATCCCTTCGGCGTCCGCACTGACCACTCGGGATCCACCTTCAGTTGCTCCCGGAAGAGCCACTCTACTGTCCTCTCGCCCGCGTTCATGATCTCCTCTCTCCGCCTAACAAGTTTATTAGTCAGGAAGAATTTCCTTGTTATCGGATAATAGCAGGGTAAGAAGGAAATTCATTGGCTGAACGATAGCGTTCATGGAGCGACATTATGACGGCAACTCAGAGCAGTCAACCGCCAAAACTGTTGGAGCAAATGCGCGGGGTGTTGCGGTTGCACCACTACGCTCTTCGCACCGAGCGGGCGTATTGCGACTGGGTGCGGCGGTACGTGAAGTTTCACGAGATGAAAAGCCGGGCCGACCTGGCCGGAGGGAAAGCAAAGGTGGAGGCGTTTTTAACGGATCTGGCGGTGCGCGGGCGGGTGTCCGCGTCCACGCAGAATCAGGCGTTGCAGGCACTCTTGTTCTTGTATGGCCGGGTGCTGGAACAGCCGTTAGAGGGGGTGGATGCGTATCGAGCAGAGCGTAAACCGCGCGTGCCGGAGGTGTTGTCACCGGAGGAGGCGCGGCGGGTAATCGCCTTGATGGACGGTGTGCCGCAATTGGTGGTGAAGTTCATTTACGGGAGCGGACTGCGGCTGATGGAGGCACTGCGCTTGCGCGTGAAGGATATAGATTTCAAGCTGCTGTCGGTGACGGTGCGCGGAGGCAAGGGTGGAAAGGACCGGGTGACGACGCTGGCGGTGAATCTGGCGGGACCGCTTCAGGAGCATCTGGAGCGAGTGCGGGTGCAATTTGACGAGGACCGCCGGGCGGGTTTGGCCGGTGTGTTCTTGCCCTTCGCGTTGGAGCGGAAGTATCCGAACGCGGGCACGGAATGGGCCTGGCAATGGGTGTTTCCCTCGCGGAGTGTTTCGGTGGACCCGCGCCCCCTCCCGGCCCTCTCCCCGGGTGGGGGCGGGGGAGTCCTTCGGCGGCGGCATCATGTGGACCCGAACACGATTGACAAGGCGCTGCGGGTGGCAGTGGCCAAGGCAGGCCTGACCAAGCGCGTATCCAGCCACACGTTCCGGCACAGTTTTGCGACGCATCTGTTGCAGCGGGGGCAGGACATCCGAACGATTCAGGAGTTGTTGGGGCACGCGGATGTTAGCACGACCATGATCTACACGCACGTCTTGCAACAGGGCGGGTTGGGCGTGCGGAGTCCGTTGGACGGGTAGGGGGGCGGAGGGTCACACGGGCGGGGGGGCGCATACGCGACAATCCCTGCGTCGGCGGGTATTGACTTTTCGGAAATTCATGGTGCGCAGGTCGCAAGTCAGCAGTTTGCCGGTCAGCGTTTCACCGAGCCCGGACAGTTGCTTGATGGCCTCCATGGCGGCGAGGCAGCCCACCATTCCGGCGACGGCGCCGAACACGGGGAATTGCCGCTTCCAGTCGGGGGGCGGTTCCGGGTACAGACACGCCAGGCACGGGGTTTGACCGGGAAGGATGGTGGTGAGGTGGGCCTCCAGCTCGAACATGGCACATTCCACCATCGGCTTGCGCTGACGGACGACCGCGCGGTTCATCAGAAAACGTTCGACGAACAAGGGGGCGCAATCCACCACGAGGTCGGCCTGCGCCACCAACCGGGCGGCGTTGTTCTCGGAAATGTTTTCGGGCACGGCAACGACATCGAGGCGCGGATTCAAGGCCCGTAATTGTCGGGCGGCGGATTCCACGCGTGGACGCCCCAGCCAATCGTGCGTCATCAAAATCTGCCGGTTGAGGTCGCTGGGTTTGAGATTACCAGCGTGCGCGAGAATGAGGCGACCCACGCCCGCCGCCGCGAGTTCGAGGGCGACCATGCCGCCCACACCGCCGGCGCGGGAGATCAGCACGGTTGCGGCTTTGAGCCGGCGCTGGCCGGTTTCTCCAAAGCCGTCCACCCACATCTGCCATTCGTACACCTGCCGTTCAAAATCGGTGAGCGTCGGGAGCCGGGAGGCAGGGCCGGGGGTGGGGGCGGGATTGGACATGGATTCAGGTCTGCCGTTCCACACGGCCGTTGTGCAGTTGAAAGATGTGGTCGGCGAGGTTTTCGGCTTCCGCCTGATTGTGCGTCACCTGCAGGACGGTGAGCCCGGCGGTTTGCTGGACTTTCCGCAGCAGCGCACCGATCTCGGTTTTTGTGTTCTCGTCCAGCGCGCTCAACGGTTCGTCGAGGCAGAGGATGTTCGGACGCGCGGACAGGGCGCGCCCGAGCGCCACCCGTTGAGCTTCCCCACCGCTCAGGCCGTGGGGGTGACGATCCAACAAATGTTCGATGCCGAGCAAACCCGCCAACTCCGTCACGCGCCGGGCCACCTCCTCCCGGGGGGCCTTGCGAATCACGAGGGCAAAGGCCAGGTGCGCACGGACGGTCATCGTTTGGAAGAGGGCGCGATCCTGGGGCACGTAGCCGATGCCGCGTTCGCCGGGGCGCAGCCGGGAGACCTCGCCGCCGTTGAGCCGGATGGTGCCGCGGACGACGCGTTTGAGTCCGCACACGGCCTCGAGCAAGGTCGTTTTGCCCGCGCCCGTCCGCCCCATCAACACCGCGTAACTGCCGGCCGGCACGGTCAGGTCAATGTTCCGCAGGAGGAAATCACCTGCCTGGATGGTGACGTGCTCCAGGGCGATCATAGCACCCGCTCCAGTGGTGCGCGCAGGCCGAAGAGGCGCGCGAGGGTCAGGACGATCAGGGCGGCGGCGATCATGATCAGGGAGACGGCCACGGCGGCCTCGATGTTGCCCACGCTCAGTTCCAAAAAGACCGTGGTGGGGAGCACCTCGGTGCGCATGCGGGTGGCGCCGGAGAAGACCAGGATGGGGCCGAACTCGCCCAGCGCGCGCGCCCAGGCCAGCGTGGCGGCGGTCAGCAATCCGCGCCGCGCTTCCGGCAGGGCGACGCGCCAGAACGCCTGGCTGCGATTGCAACCGAGCGTCAGGGCGACCTGTTCGCAGCGCGGGCTGATTTGGTCGAACGTGACGAGCATGGTGCGGACGGCGAAGGCGCAGGCCACGGCAAATTGCGCGAGGATGACGCTGGGAATGGCATAGGTCACCGGCACCAATTGCTGGAGCGCGCGTCCGGGAGGGGTTTGGAACAGAATCAACAGACTCAGTCCGATGACCAGCGGCGGCAGCACGATGGGGATGTCCAGGATGGCATCCATGAGGCGTTTGCCGGGAAAGCGGTGGCGCGAGAGCAAATATCCCGTCGGCACGGCGATCCACAACGAGAGCAGCGTGGTGAGCGAGCAGGAGATCAGGCTGAGTTTGATCGCATAACGAATCTCCGGACTGGCCAGCGCCCGGAGCAGGTGCCGCGGGGAAGTGAAGGAAAGATCGGCTGCGAGCATCGCGACGATGAACAGCACGTAAACGCCACTCAACACGGCCAGCCCGGCGAAGAACGGCCAGTCGGGGCGGCAACGCAGGGGCGGCAGCGGCGGGCCGGCTTCGGCAGTCATGGTGGGGAAGCCGGTTGAAAGCGCCAGCCGAAGCCCTGGGATTCGAAGCGCGCGCGGGAGGCGGCGGAGGTAATGGCGTCCTCCAAGCGGGCCATCAGGTGCGGGTAGCGGGTCTCCCGCCCCACCGCATAAGGCTGGGTGAGGCGGGCGAGCGGGTGCTCGATCGGCACGGCGTCCAGGTGGTCGCGCACGCCGGTCCAGTTGCTGTGACAGGCGATGATGGCGTCCAGGGAGCCGGTGCGGATCTGGTTGATCAGGAAATCACCGGTTGGAGACTCGACCGCGAGGTTGGGGCGCAGGGCGTCGTAGAGCTTCAATTGCACGAGCATTTTCCAAATGACATTGCCCATGGCAGATTTTTCGTGATCCGGCAGGCCCAGGCGGATCCCGGGCCGGGTCAGGTCCGACAACGCGTGGAGGTTCTTGGGATTGTGTTTTTGCACGATGATCATCAACCGGTTGTCCACCACGTCCACCGGAGGCTGGTACAGATCGGCGACGCTGTTCATGAACGAGGTGTCGCACGAAAAGTAGGCATCGGGCCGCTGGCCGGCGCGCATCTGGGCGACCAGGATGCCGCAGCCGTTATACACGGTGGTGATGCGGCAGCCTTCGCGTTCCTGAAACTGCTGCAGCGTTTGCTCGAGGCCCGGCCGCAGCATGGCGCCGCTGTAGAGGACCAGCTCCGGTTGTTCCGCCCAGGCATCGCCGGCCACCGGGTCGTAATGAAATTCCTGGAAGCGCTTCAATCCCCGGTCTCGCGCCCCCAGGTAGCGGGCAAAGCGCAAGGCGGCGGCGGCCCGGGGCGAGCGCTGCAAAATGCCGATGCTGATGGTTTCGCTGGCGGCGTCAAACGGCGGCACGGTGACCAGTTCGAGTTCCGGGTATTGCCGTGCGGTGGCATCCCACACAATGCCGGCATCCACCGCGCCGAGTTTCACGTCGTTGGCCACGTCGTTCACTGTGGGCTTGAAGACGGTGATGTGGCGGGCCAGGGCGTCCCATTGCCCGGCGTGTTGGAGCCGCTCGCGCACGGTCCGGCCGATGGAGGCCGCCTCGGGATTGGCCATGCCGACCCGGACGTCCGGGCGTTGCAAATCGGCGAGGGTGCGGATCTGCTTCGGGTTTCCGCGGGCCACCGCGATGACGGGACGCTGGCGCGCCAGCGGGATGATCTCAGCCAGCAATCCCATGGCGCGCGCCGATCGGGTGTAACTTTCGTCCGCCGCGAGATACAGATCGCCCGTGTGCGTGACGCGGAGATTGCTCAGGAGGGCGCCGGAGCCGCCGTACTGAAGCTGCACGCGGACGCCGAAAGCCTGTTCGTAATCATGGGCGGCGGCTTCGACCGGCGCCTGGAGACCGGCGGCACAAAACATGAGCAACGGCTTTTGCTCCGACCCCGCCGTGGTCGCGGCGGGCCGCGAACGCGCCGGCCACCACAGCCCCCACACGAGCAGCGCCATCGCGGCCACCGATCCAGTTACCAGCATCCAAGGCTTGTTCATTGAATTCTTCCAGCCTCCATCTGCACTACGCGCGTGGCGGACTTTTCCGCGCGGGCTTCATGGGTGACCAGGAGCACACTGCCACCGTCACGGGCGAACTCCGCCAGGCAGCGCAGCACCAGTTCGCCGTTGTGCGCATCGAGATTGCCGGTCGGCTCATCCGCCAGGAGCAGCCGGGGGCGGTTCAACAGCGCCCGGGCCAGCGCCACGCGCTGGCGTTCGCCGGTGCTGAGGGCCGCCGGCACGTGTCGCAACCGGTCCTGCAGACCGAAGCGGCAGGCCAGCTCGGCCGCCCGGGAGCGGACGGGGTCGCTGGTTTTGAGCGCCAGGGCGGGGGAGAGGATGTTGTCCAGCACATCCAGGTAGGGCACGAGATGAAACTGCTGGAACACGAAACCAATGTGGGCCGCGCGAAACCGGGCGCGCTGTTCCGGGGCCAGCGCGTAGAGGTCCTGGCCGTTGACCAATACCCGGCCGTGCGTTGGCTGCAACAGCGCGCCCGCCGCCAGCAACAAGGTCGTTTTTCCGCAGCCGCTTGGTCCGCGCACTGCCACGAACTCACCGGCCTGGACGGCAAGCGAAACCGCCTCCAGCGCACAGACGCGGCCATGGGGGGCGGCATACGACTTGCCGAGATTTTCGATTTGGAGCCGCGCGCTCATGCCTCTCTTAACACATCTGCCGGGTCCTGCTGCGCCGCAATCAGGGCGGGCAACCAGCTGGCCAGCGCCGCCAGCAACGGTGCGGCCACCAGCACCAGCGCCAGCAGGTGCACATCCCAAAATCCGAGGGTGGGCGCGGCGGCGTCCGGGGTTTCCCGCCACCACATGCCGAGGCCGCGGCCAAGCGCGTAGCCGAGCCCCGCACCCGCGAGCCCGATCACCACCGCCTTGCCCAGGAAGATGAGGAGGATCTGGCGCGAACGCAGCCCCAAGGCGCGCAGGATGCCGATTTCATCGCGCCGCTCCCGGACGTTGGCCAGCGCCAGCAATCCGAGCCAGACGCCGCTGCCGGCCGTGATCACCGGCACCAGCACGGCGGCCAGGGCCTCGCGTTCCTGACGCAGGCGGGTGCGGCCCTCCTTCTCGCGTTGGAGACTGGCCTGCGCTTCGGTCGCCGCGCGCTGCCGGGCTTCGGCGCGCGCCAGCGCCTGCGAGGCGTATTCCACGATTTGGGTGTCCGGCAGGATGCGGGCAATCTCCGGCCGGATGCGCGCCAGGCGGTCGAGCGTGTCGCAGGTGCAGTCGAGCGCGAGAATGCCATTGATGAGGCCGGGTTTGTCCAAGAGGCTCTGAGCTTCGGCCAGGTTGATCCAGACCGTGATGTCGTCCTTGTTGCCACGCTCGGGATTGATCCTGGCGACGGTGAACTCCCGGCCCATGAGTTTGGTCTGCTGGCCGGCTTCAAGTTTTAGATTTTTCGCCAATTCGTGGCCCAGCACCATCGTGCCGGCGGCCACTGGTGCGAGCAACGGCTGCTGCCTGGCGTTTTGCACGTAAACTTCGCCGCGCACGCCCATGAGCAGCACCGTCCGCGCGTACTCGGGCCACTGGATCTTCTGCTGCAACGACGGCAGGATGTGGTTGATGGTGACCACGCGACTGCGGGCGAGCCGGGTGGCGTATTCTTCCGGCATGTATTTCGAGGCATAATCCTCGGCGTAGAGATCGCCGAGATTCTGGTCCTTGGGAAGGATCAACACGTTGAACCCCATCTTTAACATCATCTTCCGATAATCGTCCTCCATTCTGGCCATCTGCACCCGGGTCTGCGCTTCGCGCGCGGTGATGATTTGCTCGGTGCGCGCGTCGTGTTTCTGGAGCATGGCCCGGGCCGCGACCAGGCCCGCCACGGCCACGGCGGCGGAAACGGTGGCGAGCGCGAAGCCGAGTTTGCGGTGCAAGATTTCGCGACGGATCAGGTGAGACAGCTTCATTTCACGGGGTGCGCCCGGCGGCTTTGGTGCGGAGCACAATCGTCGTGACGGCAAGGAAGCCCAGCCCGACGACCAGCATCACGACCAAGTTGCGGCTTAAAAGGCTGCGAGGAGTGGTTTGCGCCGGCACGGATACGGCGGGCGCCGCGGTTTCGGGTGGATTGGTGACCACAATCATCGGGGGGGGAGGGAGGGCGTTGGTGCTGGCGGCGGTGGTGGCAAACTGGGACATGCTCACCAGGGGCAGCGTGGTCAGGGTCACCTCCTGATAACCCGCCATCGTGTTCCAGTCCGCCGTGAGCAGCAGATCGAATCCGGGGTTCAGGTCCTTGATCTCGCAGGAGCAGGGGCCGGTAAGAAACACGGCCATCTCGCGAATCGCCTCCGGTTTGATGTCGTCCCCGATGGCCGGAGGAATGGCCCGCCCGCGACCGAAGATCGGAAACAACATCGGTTCACGTGCGGCGGTGCGCTGGGGATTCCAATTGCACAGTTGCGCCACCAGGAAAGGTTCGGCCGGGTCGGTGCGGGAAAGGCGCACCAGGGAAAAGGCCATTTTGAGGGGCAGCTGCGGATTTACCGGCGGATCAAGCGGCGACAATTCCGGCAGCTTGAGGGTTTTTTCCAACTGACGCAGTTCCGTCCCGACCAATCGGGCCGCCGCGTCGTCACGTCGCCGGTCGCCACTCTCCAGCAGCAGCCAGACGATGGCGTCGCCACTGAGCAGTTTCTGCGTGAGGGTCTTCCGCAGGGGCGAATCCAACAGTGACGCGATCTGCCCGGGATCCAGCGGCCCGGCCCAGGCGGGCGAGGCAATGCCGCTGGGGCGCGGATACCGCACAACCATCCAGGGCATCGCCGGGGGGCCCTGCGTTTCCCACAACGCGCGCAGGTCGGGAGGCATGGCCTGGGTGGGGTCCGCTCTGGTGATCGTCACATTCGCGCGCCCACTGGTGCCGGCATTATCAAGTGCGATGAAGGCCGCTTGTTGCGCAGGGGAGAGCGGGTCAGGACAAAACCAGATGGCTTCGTAACGGTCGGTATCCCACCGCTCCAGGGCATAGCGAAAGACGGGCACATTGCAGCCGGTCGCCTCGACGGCACCGCAGATGGCCAGCAGCGTCATCAGGCCGGCAGACCGCAATCTGAAGTTCCACTCGTGCATTTCTCGGTTTTGAACAATGTAGTGCTGCGGTCAGGAATTCAATTGAAATCCGGGGACGGCATCAATTTCGCGGGGCGGATGTTTTCCACGAACGCGCTTGACGTTCAACCTGGCCCGCCTTAGTCTCCTACCAATACGTCCCTGGTAAGATTGGTGATGGCCACTGATCCACGGGGTGGACGCTGCCGATGTTCCAACGAAATCATTTGCTTGCGGGTGCGGCCGGATTGCTGTGCTGGCTGGGAGGCGCGGCCCGGGCGGATTTCGTGGCCTACAACTTCTTTGGTCTGGACGGGGTGAGCGGCACCATGACCAACGTCACCCGGTGGGGAGTTTCCTCACGGTTGTTTTTGCCGGCGCCGCTGGCTGTCGAAACCTTCGATGGCGGTGCGGAAACCTTGGTCAGTTCCGTTGCCGGCTGGTCGGAAACCAATCGCACCGTGTCACTTCCGGCCTGAACCCGGCCAATCCGAATTCAGACACCTATCTGGGCTGGGCATTGATTACCTATTCGCGGCTGACCAACGTGTTTGGCAGCCGGCGGATGCAAGTGGCCCCCGGTTATGAGGTCAATGGACAGCCGGTGACCCGGTTGCTTTCCAACAATCTGCTCTACGCCGAATCGGATCAACGGAGCGGCAATCAAGTTCAGGTGCTGTTTTCCCCGACCTACAACTTCACCGGACGGACGGGCATTACGCTGGTGTTCAACAGCGCCTATGAGCAAAATCAGGACAACATTGCGGGGGTGGAATATTCCATCAACGGCGGCGCCTCATGGTTGCCGCTGTTGTACATGGTGGATCAGGACGACCTGGTTCGGGATGGCGCCGGGAACATTGATGCGGTGACCACGCTGACCACGGCGCGGGAGGACCAGCCGTATGGCCTGGCGTATTCCGCCTGGCTGGGCGCGCCCGTGACGGCGGCGCTGGCGCCGTTCCTCAGCGGTCGCGTCA
>WBZO01000791.1_pt2 | contig 15675 bp, 14 predicted proteins | sample 5204261 | NCBI WGS metagenome assembly WBZO01 (sample SAMN12412400, study PRJNA552823) | activated sludge metagenome | isolation source: activated sludge from anammox sidestream of wastewater treatment plant... | place: USA: North Carolina | collected 2017-09 | reverse complement strand
TGGCTGTGTTAGTGAAATAGTTACGTAGCTAAGGCTATGCGCCTATTTCACTGCCTTGCCAGCCCCCAAAATACACTCGCCAAAATACCCAACTTATTTTCGGCACGTTCCTAAGGATAATTTTGGTTATAGGAACTGTCGGTTTTTCAATAAGAGCTTGTTTGCGTTTTGGTGCTTGAGCAGAGATGCTGTTGGGATTGAGCTTACCGGGCTGCAGTGTTTAAATTCCTAAACGAAGGCAGGCAGTTGCAATGCCTGTACAACTTCAACGACCATCGCTTCAGCGCCAAATACTACTTAGAAGCTGTTTGGATTTGGCTGATAGATTGAAAAAGACGCCTTTTTAGCCGGGTGAGCTAAATTCAAACAGCTTCTTCTTACCATTTGATGACTTCGTTCTCTTCGTTTTTGTCCTTTGTCTCTTTTTTCCCAGAAGGAGTTGTTACAGTGCCTGCCGAGGTGGCATTTTTTTCCTTTACCAATCCAGACAATTCCTTGTACAGGGAAATGAGCGCCTGTGGTGGCAGATAATCTCCAGCACCCCAGGTTACCTTGCTGTCAAGTTTATCAGTTACTTCGCGCAGGAAGTAGTACATGTTGCCTGGGTTTTCTATATCCAATTTATAGAGCTGCAAGCTGCTCAGCTTGGAAAAGAGATCTCTGGCTTTCTTGCGGCGAATAGGTTTCAGCTCCTCATACACATCATCAACCCCTGTCTGGCGGAAGACCTGCCCGTTTTCCAATAAAATAAAAGTCGTTTCAAGGCCGGAAAAACCGCCCCCACTGCCGAAAATCAATTGGTGAGACGGCAGCTTGTCAACCGTGTATTTTGCAATTTTACATCCGCTAAGGAAGCATAAAGCAGAAACACTAAAAAAGAGTAAGCTTTTCATCATGGTCATTAAAAGTTAAGTAACTATAGCAGGAGGTGTTTTTTGGAAAAAAATTGAATATTTTCCCAAAAAACACCCCAAATTGAGGCTGTATCAAAAGCCAACTGGCGGCAGCCGTCGCCAAATAACCTTTCAGAGAGGGGCGTATTTTATTCGTCACCAAAGGTAGCGGTCTAACTGATGAGACGGGTTCACTCTCTTAAGTAGTTGCAAATTTAAAATATGTGGGTGGCCTGCTGCCTGGAATAAGGCAGATCAAAGATAGAAGATTTCGCTCCCGAATTTCACGTTTTCAAAGCACGTTTCACATAAATAAGTCCCACGCTGGTTGCGAAGATGCTGGAAGGCAGCAAATAAATTGCACTTTCCTTCGCTACTGAACCAGGCTTGGAAGCTTAAAAAAGGTTAAGAATTTACTAAAGCGGAAAACAAGGTTGTGTGGTTCAGCCTGCTGCTCTATTTTTGGCACCGTCTTTAGTAAGGCGTATTGTGTGTATAAATTCTTAAGTATTTTTTTTAACTATTTAAAACACAAGTTCCACATGAAAAAACTATTTTTCCTGTTCGCATTTCTCGGCCTGTTCGCATTTGCAAGCAACGCCCAAACAAAAGCCTGCTGTGCTTCAAAGAAGAGTGCATCTGTCGAAAAAACTTCCAGTGCAGCCACAACAGATATTGAGAGCGCTTTGGCAGCAGATGCAAGCATCGTTAAAAAAGTATCCAACACGGGAGAAGTCACTTACGTCCGCGAAGAAGTTGATGCTTCTACAGGTAAAGTGAGCCATCAGGATGTTGAGTTTTGCACTAAATCCGGTAAATTCGTGAATGTATCACCTTCCGAAAAAGCAGCTTGCTGCACCAAAGAAGGCAGTGCAAAAAAGGTCAGTAACAAAAAAGCTAATGCCAAGAAATCCTGCTGCGCAGGAGGCGAAAAGAAATCTTCTGAGTAAAACTCTCAGTTGCCAACCCAACACCGATAAGCGGCAGGAAAAATAACCATGCTGCATTTCCAAAAGCAAAAGACCTCGCCAAACAGCGAGGTCTTTTTATTTTTGCTAACTACTTAGTTGGAGCCTGTACATCAGTCAAGTCACCCACCGTTGATGGCGAATAAAATTCTCAGAGAAGGGTTATTTAGCGGCTGCCGACTCCATTGATCATTTGAGGCTGCTTCTAAGAGCAGGTTGGGGATGGGTGCTCGAGTCAAGGCACTCTAATTGTGAGAAGAGGAAGAAATGGTTTCATTTGTCTTCCTCCTCTCACACCATCCTAGTAGTTACATTCTTTTTCCTAACCTGCCCGCCGCGGGCCTTCCTATTTTCTGAACTCGGAATACAGGTGTCCATCCCGGTATTCCTTCAGCACGTGGCGAACAGTCTCAGAGAGATTGGCCGGCAGGTTTTCCAGCGAAAACCAGGACACCCCTTTGAATTTGTTTGGCTCTCCGGTTTTGAGTTTTCCCTCCCAGACACCCGCCTTGAAATACAGGGTAATGCGATGCCCCGAGTTTCTGGTCCGCTTGTGCAGGACGTGAACCAGTTCCAAATCCTTTTCTTTCAAAATAATACCCGCTTCTTCTTCCGCTTCCCGGATAAGTGCCTCTAAAGCGTATTCCGTGTATTCAATTGTTCCGCCAACGAGGGTGTAATTTCCACCGAGATTCCGCTTTTGACGCAACAGTAAGATATTCCCTTTGTGGTAGAGGATAAGCCTTACCTTCAGATTGATGTCTGCCATGTTATTGATTCTGACTGATTTAAGGTGAGCAAATATAGAAGAAAGCCCTTTACAAAAGGCACTTCACCACAAATACCGGTGTCCCCTCTCTCATAGCCGAGGAAAGCCGCAATTTGCGCTTCGACGCCGTATCAACTTTGTGCAAGTGCGGCACCAGGTATCCTACCAGTGCTCCTGCAATATATCCTGCTGCCACATCAGTAAAGTAGTGCTCCCCTGCTTTGTAACGAAGATAGCCGGTGGCGGCCGGAACGGCTGCTGCCACCGTCCATACCAAGGGCCTCCATTTGCTGTAGGGGTGGTAGTCCGACCAAACCTTCGCCGTGAAAAAGGAAAATCCGGCTGCCATGGAAGTATGACCTGAAAAAAAGGACAGGCGGGATCTGACGGTCAACTTATCTTCAAGGGGCACGGCTGGATTGTAAACATAAGGCCTGTCGCGCAGGCTGAGCCTTTTTGCCACCAGAGTCAGCCCATGCGTGAGCAGCACCGTCTCTGAAAGCAACACCGAAATCCTTTTCGCATCCTGTCGAATATCCTTGTCTGTCAGCAAAGCCAGAGGGAGGAGCGCAGAGCCTGTCGCCACAAAATCGCTGGCTCTGTCTGCAGAAGGAGAGAAATTCTCCGTTGCCTTTCTGTCAATTCGCAAAAGGTGAAGGTCGGAAAGCTCCGGTATCCCCGATTCACTCCGAACGCTCAGGTTCCCTATGGAAAGATAACTGATCGCATTCAGGCCCAGCCCTCCTGCAAGAACAGGGGCATCCAGCCCCCAATCCAAGCGATACCTCACCGTGTCCTCTGGGTTTTGAGAAATACCTGGTAGTGCCAAGCAACACAAAGCCACCCAAAGGCAGCAGCTTCCAAAGGCCTTGCTCTGGCAAAATCTGTAAATCATCGTCGCTAAGCAGTTGTTCAAGAGAAACCAGGTTGCTGGGTGAAGAAAAATGGCGGCAAAAGTAATTATTTCCGCAAAAGTGCCTTTAACGCAGGAAGTCGAAAGCCTATTATCTGTTTTGGAAAATGAAACCGGCTGGCAAAGGGCTGCTCAGAAGGAAAGCCGGCACAAGAGCAGGCAAAAATATCGCTCCGCCAGGCAGTTTTGTTTAAAAAAGCAGTTCAGGCGTCGCTCCTGCTCTCTCGCTCATTCTCCACTTTGGGTAATTGCGCTCAAAATTGATTTCTTTGCCTTCTGAAAAACAAATCCTAAGAGCTTGCTTGGCTCTGAGCGGAAAAGACACCTTTTTTAGCCCGGTAAGCTCAATCCCAACAGCATCTCTGATCAAGCACCAAAACGCAAACAAGCTCTAAAGGGAGAACAGAACTATAGAAAATGGCAACCACAATAAGAGAATACGACCTGAAAGACAAGGAGGCGGTAATAAATCTGCTCAGGCTGAATACGCCTCAATATTTTGCACCAGCCGAAGAAGCCGACCTAGTTGAATACCTGGACAACAAAAGAGAGCTTTACTATGTCCTCCTGCTCAACGATAGAATTGTCGGCTGCGGCGGAATAAACTTTGCCGACGACAGAACGACCGGAAAAATTAGTTGGGATATCTTCCATCCCCACTACCAAAGGAAATCTTTGGGGACACAATTGATGGAGCACAGAATCAAAAAACTCAAAAGCATTGGCAGCATCAGGAGGATTACCGTACGAACCTCGCAGTTCGCCTATAAATTTTATGAAAAACAGGGGTTTGAATTATTTGAAATAGTGCAGGACTATTGGGCCACAGGTTTTGACCTGTACCACATGAGGTATAAGGATTTGCCTGCAATGTAAGAACGAAGAGATAAAAGCCGGCTGGCTCCTCAAGGCAACTCCAGCCCCCGACACCCACGCAAACACGCTCTAAGCGGGTCCTCCCGGATAGTGGAGGTCTCTCCGGTCAACTTCATCCATGACGGCCCTGGCCACCCGCAGCGCTTCGTATCCTTCCTCCAGCGTCACAGCAGGAGGGGTGCCATCCCAGATGCTCAGAGCTAGGCACTTTAACTCTTCCCCAATGGCGTTGACTGGCTCGACAGAAGGTATGTCCACCGTAATAACTTTGGGGCCGCCGGGCGTCGCCAGTTCAAAAGCATTAAGGGGAATCTCCCCCCCGCCGTAGGGTGCCATGCGCATCACCTGGGCGTTTTTTTCCAAAAAATCTAAACCAATGTAGGCATCCTTTTGGAACAGGCGGACTTTGCGCATTTGCTTCATGGAAATGCGGCTGGCCGTAAGGTTGGCTACGCACCCGTTTTCAAACTCAATGCGGGCATTGGCAATGTCGGGGCTGTCGCTCACCACGGCCACACCACTAGCGCTGATACTTTTTATCGGCGATTTTACCAGGCTCAACACGATGTCAATATCGTGGATCATCAGATCAAGAACGACGGGCACGTCCGTTCCTCTGGGATTGAAATTGGCCAGTCGGTGTGCCTCCACAAACATGGGAGACAGGGGGATGTGTCGGACGGCCAGCATCGCCGGGTTGAAGCGCTCCACATGGCCTACCTGCACCACGACCTGGCTCCCTCTTGCCAGTGCTATAAGCTCCTTCGCTTCTTCCAGGGTCTGCGTCACGGGCTTTTCAATGAAAATATGCCTACCTCGCAGGATAGCTTCTCTGGCCAGGTCAAAATGCGCAGGGGTCGGAGTCACGATATCCACCACATCCACCTCCTCAAGTAGCGCCTCGCAGCTGTTGAAAGCTTTCACACCGATGGATTGAGCTACCTCTGCTGCCGTTTGAGGGTTGATGTCAAAAAAGCCGCGCAGGTCGAAGTACTCCTGCAATTCACAAAGGCATTTCAAATGTATCTTCCCGAGGTGGCCCGCACCGAGTACGCCAATTTTTAACATCTTGGTTTATAATTTGGTGAATTTGAAAAACGGCAATTTACAGCGTTTAAAAATAGCCGAAGGATTGCCATTCAATCCTCTGCTCTGCAAAAGTAGAATTTGAACAGCCATGATAAAGTATGGATTTCAAAACAAACTTTACCTTTGCCAACCAATTTGTTTTAAAAAAACCTCCTCTTCAAAAGCGAAAATCGCAAATGATTAAACGCCTCACCATCCGCAACTACGCTATTATCGAAGAACTCGAAATCCGGTTCCCCGAAGGTCTGACCATCATCACCGGCGAGACGGGTGCAGGGAAATCCATCCTGCTGGGTGCGCTGGGGCTGATCATGGGCGATCGGGCAGACCTGAAAGCCCTTTTTGATAAGTCGAAAAAATGCGTCATTGAGGGAGTTTTTAAGGTGGAAGCTTATGACTTGAAGCAATTTTTTGAAACAAACGACCTCGATTATTTCGAGGAATGCGTCATTCGGCGGGAGCTTTCTCCCGCCGGCAAGTCCAGGGCTTTCGTTAACGACACCCCAGTGACGCTCGAGGTACTGCGTCAGCTCACCAACGCACTCGTTGACCTGCACGAGCAGTTCGACACCCTTGACATTCACAACGTTTCGTTTCAACTCCGCATGCTGGATGCCCTGGCAGCCAACAAAGCCCTGCTCGGAGAATACCAGATGCATTACCGAAAATTCACCCAGGACAAGCGGAAACTGGAAAAACTGCGGGAGCAGGCTGGGCGCTCTGCCCAGGAGACGGACTTCCTCCACTTCCAACTTGACGAGTTTAACAAGGCAGACCTCTCAGACGGCGAGCAAGAGCGCCTCGAAACTGAGTTGCAGCGCCTCAGCCATGCCCAAGAAATCAGGCGCTCGCTATCCGCTGCATTTCATCATCTCACCGAAAGTGAGATGCCGCTGACCGGCCAATTGAACGACGTACTGCGCCAAATCAACGAAGTGAAAAAATTTCACCCTGAAATCCCGGCGCTTTACCGCCGCCTGGAAAGTTTGGCACTCGAACTGGAAGACCTCGCAGGAGAGTTTGAAAAAGTAGCAGACAGCGCTGAGTACGACCCCGAGCGCATCCTTGAAATCCAACAGCGCCTCGATGTCATTTATCGCCTGCAAAACAAGCACAAGGCGGGAACGGTGGCTCAACTGCTCGAAATCCAAAATGACCTACAGCAAAAACTCGAAGCCATCGGCGATCTCTCCACTGAAATTGCAGCACTCGAAAAAAGTATGGAAGAGCAGGAGAAAAGTCTCCGCAACCTCGCTGCCCAGCTCAGCGAACGCCGCAGAAAAGCAGCTCCTGATTTTACAAAAAAAGTCCTCGGAATGCTGGCCCAACTCGCCATGCCCCATACCCGGTTCGAAGTGGATTTCCATACCAGCTCCGAGCTGTTGCCGACGGGCACCGATGAAGTCAACTTCCTCTTTGCAGCCAACCCCGGCAGCCGCCTGCAACTGATCAAGGACGTGGCAAGTGGGGGGGAATTGAGCCGCCTAACCCTCGTCACCAAGTCACTCGTGGCAAGTGCAATTCCACTACCTACTCTAATCTTCGACGAGATAGACCAGGGTGTGTCGGGCGACGTGTCGTTGAAAATGGGCAACATCCTGCGACAGCTCTCCAACCATCACCAGGTAGTCGCTATCACGCATTCACCGCAAGTGGCTTCCAAAGCGGATGCACACTACTTTGTCTACAAAAAAGTGAGTGGAAACTCCACAGCCACTAAGGTAAAATTGCTCGATGAAGAAGAACGGGTGCGCTCCATCGCCGTGATGCTGAGTACCAACCCACCGAGCGAGGCAGCGCTGGCAAATGCAAGAGAATTGCTGGGAATGATGGCGTAGGCCTCATTTTGCGGGGCTGGTCCACTTTGAGCCTTTCACCCGAAAGCGCCAGTTCCACAGCGCGCTCTCCCCGGCATACTGGACACCAACCCGTGGGGAGGCAATTATCTCTTCTGTTGCGATTACCTCTCCTCTGTCTTCCACCCAAATCGGCGATTGAGAATTGATGAGGCTCAGGCCGGTATGCTCCGTGCGGATGCCAAGTGCCTGGGTGAGCGAGCCAGGACCTGCCGTCAGTCGGGGCGTGAGTTTTTCCAGGTGTCGCCTGGCGAGCATCAGCGCCACGTTGTCAGTAGGCTCTACTGCCCGGATAAGGACGGCATGCGGCATGTCCACCTTGGCCGTTACTATATTAAAAAGATGGTGAACGCCGTAGCAAAGGTAAACGTAGGCGTACCCGCCATCGCCGAACATGATCTCCGTGCGACTCGTGCGGCGGTTTCCCCAGGCGTGGCTGGCTTTGTCGCCGGGGCCGCGGTAGGCCTCCGTTTCGACAATTTTTCCTGCGGTCATCTGGCCGTCGAAGTTCGTGACCAAATATTTGCCAAGTAGTTCCCGCGAGATTTGAACTACGTCCTCGCGGGTATAAAATCCGGCAGGGAGTATCATTGCCTCCCGTCGGCTATTTTTTGCATTAACTGTCATTTTATAACTGTTTGCAAGGGAGCGCGGGAGCAGGAGGCGAAAATTCCCCCTGCTGCTATAGAATGGCATTTTTTTTAAAACCTGCTGCTGTAATTCGGCGCTTCCTTCGTGATGGTGATGTTATGCGGATGACTCTCCCTGGCTCCTGCGCCGGTAATTTTTACAAATTGCGCTTTTTGTAGATCCCTGATGGTAGCTGCTCCACAATAGCCCATGCCTGCCCGCAAGCCGCCGAGGTATTGCACCATCACTTCTTCCACCGAGCCTTTGTAGGGGACCCGCCCCTCGATACCTTCGGGTACGAGCTTTTTGATGTCGTCCTCCACGTCCTGGAAGTAGCGATCTTTGGAGCCTGCACCCATAGCGCCCAGAGAACCCATTCCTCGATAAACCTTGAACTTGCGGCCTTCAAACAAAACTGTTTCACCTGGCGCTTCTTCTACGCCGGCAAAGAGGCCACCTGCCATGATAGTGCAAGCTCCTGCGGCAAGAGCTTTCACAATGTCACCGGAGTAGCGAATGCCACCATCGCCGATGACGGGGATGCCGTAATCTTTGAGTGCGCGGGCTGCCTCGAAGATAGCAGTGAGCTGAGGCACGCCGACACCTGCCACGATGCGTGTCGTGCAGATGCTACCAGGGCCTACCCCCACTTTCACGCCGTTCACGCCGGCTTTGGCGAGTGCTATGGCACCTTCGCCCGTAGCGACGTTGCCGCCCACCACCTGCAGGTCGGGAAACTTTCGCTTCACTTCTTTCACCGCTTCCAGCACACCCCGTGAATGGCCGTGTGCCGTATCCACACAGACGACATCTACTCCCACACTGACGAGTGCGGTGACCCGCTCCATCATGTCGTAGGTCACCCCGACGGCAGCACCGACGACCAGGCGACCCAGGCTGTCTTTGCAGGAGTTGGGGTAGTCTTCGACCTTCATCAAATCCTTGTAGGTAATTAGTCCTACCAGGCGACGGTGGGCGTCCACCACAGGGAGCTTTTCAATTTTGTGGTACTGGAGGATGCCTTTTGCCTTTTGCAAATCAGTGCCGACGGGGGCAGTGATCAAGTTTTCGGAAGTCATCACTTGTCGGACGGATTTCGCTGCGTCATGTTCAAAGCGCAGATCCCGGTTGGTCAAAATGCCAATGAGTTTCCCTTCCTTGTCAACAATGGGAATACCGCCGATACTGTAATGTCGCATCATGGCCAGCGCATCTCCTACCGTGGCTGTATCTTCCAGCGTGACAGGGTCTATGATCATCCCGCTTTCAGAGCGCTTCACTTTGCGCACCTGCTCAGCCTGCATCTCTATAGGCATGTTTTTGTGGATGATGCCGATGCCCCCCTGCCGGGCGATGGCAATGGCGAGCTTCTCCTCTGTCACTGTGTCCATAGCAGCAGAAACAATCGGAGCGTTCAACCGGATGTCCGTTGTGAATTGAGATGAAAGATCAACTTCTCTCGGTAATACTTCTGAGTAGGCAGGAACGAGCAAAACGTCGTCGAATGTAAGGGCTTCGCCCAGAAATTTATTTTGAGCTATTTTTCCGTTTTCCATCTGCAAATTTATTGAAATTATCATGGTTTCGAGGTTTAAGGCCAGGGAGCTATTTTTAAAAAATTGTAACTACTGCCCTAATCATCAACTTTTCATACAGCATCGGTAAATCCAGACCGCATTTTAAGTACTGACAGGGCTATGTGAAAATTTAAGAGCTTGTTTGGATTTGCTCACCGGGCAAAAAAGTCGCCTTTTTCTCTCCTGCAGCCACCTCCAAACAGTTTCTTAGCAGACGGTGTTTTTGGAAAAAACTTCAATCTTTTCCAAAAGGCACCCTCTGCTAATACAAAAAATTGACAATGCTATTTTTTTGGCGGATTGTAAAATCGCACAGGAGCTATGCCGCAAGCTTTTTACCTGAAGGGAAATAAGCAGAATCTAACCTTCTCCGAAAGAGGGATTGCCAACATCCCCGAAGCATCTACCTCAAAAAACAGGCTGCCAGAAATTGGTTTTCTCAGGCATTTTTTTACAGATTTGAAGTAAGAAGTCCTTTGGGGATTCTGAGAAGCTGTTTGAGTTTTGCTCACCGAGCTGAAAAGCCGTCTTTTTCTCTCGGGCAGCCAACGCCTAAACAGTTTCTGAAACACCAAGGTATGTTAACAGTTTTCAGCGACGAACATTTTATGCAACAGTCCATCGCAGAGGCACAAAAGGCTTTTGACGAAGGTGAAATTCCCGTCGGTGCAGTGGTAGTGTGCCGGAACCGGATTATCGCCAGGGCACACAACCAAACCGAACTACTGGGCGACGTGACCGCCCATGCCGAAATGCTGGCACTGACGGCTGCTGCCAATTCTCTTGGCAGCAAATACCTTGACGAATGCACTATGTATGTAACTCTGGAACCTTGTGTTATGTGCGCAGGTGCACTTGGATGGGCACAGCTGGGCAGGTTAGTCTATGGCACAGAAGATGAAAAAAGAGGATTCATGCGCGTGGGGAAGGCGTTGCTGCATCCTAAAACAAACCTCTTGCAAGGTGTGATGCAAAAAGAATGTGCCGAACTGCTGAAATTGTTCTTCCAGAACAAACGATAGTCCTGTCATTGTTAAGATTGCTATATTTGCTTATGCCTTTGCAAAGTGCAACACAAAAACGAAACTCTTATTCCAAAATGTTTCAAAAGGTATTGTCGCATTCTTGCACCCGCGTCCTGATGGTCCTTTTTGTGGGAAGTAGTGTTTTGGTGTGTATGTATCCTCACCTTGTGGAGAGGCTTTCCTGGGTGGTGAATTATGCAGTGCAATTGATGTTGCTTTTTTTTTTCGCAGGCTTAATCTTTTTGTTTTTAAAGCAACCCCAACTGACATTTATCCTTTTTGCCGGTACCACCATACTAAATGTTTATTTAAAATATGCGGTCAAAAGCGACGGCATTGAGCCTTGGCGTCAGGCCATTATAAAAGAAAGAATCCCTGCTCCCATTGAGGAAAGCCTGACAGTTGCCCAGATCAACCTGAGCGATTCCAAAGGCGGTAGCGCTATCACCACAGCTATACGGACTTCGGGTGCCGACCTGATTTCTTTCCACGGAGTGACACCCAACTGGGATCTGTGGCTCAAAGATTCTTTGAGCGACCTGTATCCGAACCAGTTGACAATGGTGGATATCGGCTTGTACGGCATGGCTGTCTTTTCCAAATTTCCACTTGCCCTTGCAGATACGATTATCTACAACGGAATTCCCAATCTCGCCGGCTGTATAAATAAGCAGCATAAAACCTACTGCTTTATCAGCGTCCACACAGAGCCTGCCTTGAATGCCTTTTCACTGAAGCGGCTTCGGGAGCACCTCGATTGTATCTCACAAGAAGCCGCAAGATTTAATAATCCACTGATTGTCATGGGCGAGTTCAACGCCGTTTCCTGGTCTGAGGAGATACAAGTATTTTTAAACTCAACCGACCTGCATGAAAGCCGCGCCGGATTCATGTCAGAAACTTCTTCCCTCTGGAGTGTACCTTTGAACCATATCTTTTTTTCGGGCAGGTTTCAATGCCTGAACTTCGGGTCTCTGAAGGATGCTACTTCTCGTTACCTGGGCATCATTGGCACTTACCAGTTAAAACCCTCTGTCCGTCATGCAAAAAAAACGGCTCAATAGTTTCCATTATGCTTTTGAAGGTATTGCCGCGATGTTCCGCACCGAGCCAAATGCTAAAATCCACCTTGCATTCTGCGTATTGGTGCTTATAGCTGGTTGCTTCTTTCACATTTCCGCGATGGAGTGGTGCATCGTCATCCTGTGCATCGCGATTGTACTTTCAGCGGAGGCAGTTAACACGGCCATTGAGCACCTGACAGACCTCTCTTCGCCTGATTTTCATCCATTAGCCAAAAAAGCCAAAGACGCAGCTGCAGGTGCGGTGCTACTCGCTGCCATCGGGGCAGCCATAGCAGGATTGATTATCTTCCTGCCCAAAATACTGAGTCTCATCCAAGGGTAGTGCCTTCGGTTTTTTTGGGGGTCTCCTCTGCTGTTTTTCTTCTGGCAATCACTTGGTGGGGATGGAACGTTTTTATAAAAAAATGAAAAACCATTCTTCAGTTTTTCAGCTTTTCAAGGGAGGAAAAAGGGCGCTTTGGCTGAAAAAAGGTAGAAAAGGATGAAAAAACAACAAATAAGGGCCATTTTGAGCTTAGTGAGCAGCTCCCAAACAAGGACTATGGAACGTGCCTGAAATTAGTTGGGTATTTCGGCGAGGGAATTTTAGAGCTTGTTTACGTTTCGGTGCTTGGGCTGAGAGGCAGTTTGAATGGAGCTTACCGGGCTAAAAAGTCGTCTTTTTACCTCCGACAGCCCAATCCAAACAGCTTTTTAGCGTTATTTTTTGGAATGGTTTATTCCAGTAAAAGAGATCCCCCTGATTCCAATTGACAATATTTTCAAATGTCAGTTAGGTGATGAAAACAGTATTTACGCTTCTCAACATTCTGATTTTTTATCTTTTCTCATTTTCTCAAGCGCAACTCGGGTTGCGACTGGAAAACTATGCCGGGGTTAGCAGCCTTGCACTGAATCCTGCAGGCAATCTTTCCAATCCTTTAACCTGGGACCTCAATTTGGCCGGCGGAGGGCTTTTTTTAGAAAACAACTACATTTTTGTCCAACAGACAAGCTTGCCCCGGCTCTGGAAAGCACGCAAAGAAGCCAATTTCTTTTTTGCCGGCGATAAGGAAGGAACCCTGCACACCTCTTCTTTTATTTTTGATTATTACAACGACAACCGAAAGCGCTGGATGAATTTTCAGAGCTTCATCACCGGACCTTCGGTCGCTGTGAAAATCAACGATCAACACTCATTTGGTATCTTTACAAATGTCAGAGCAATTTTGAGTGCGGAGCGCGTGTCCACTGAATTCAGCTACTACAAATATGATCAAAGACCGTTTTTCAGCAGTTTTCAGATGCCCCCCTTCAGGGGAGTAATGCTGAGCTGGTCGGAAGCAGGATTGAACTACGCACTAAAAATCCCAATGCACGATGGTTTTGGAGGAATAGGCATCAACTTCAGGTTTTTGCAGGGTTACGAAGCTGCCTACCTGGAAAGCCTGCGAACCTACCAGCACACCAGATTGCCAGACAATCAATTCGTGCTCAATCACCCCAATCTGCGCTTTGGCTACACCTCTTCCAATCTGCAAGGCGAGGAGACATTTTCTTTAAAAAGAAATGGCCATGGCTATGCCCTTGACCTGGGCGGAATAATCGTGCTGGGGGAAGGGGAAGACACCTACAGGTTGAAACTTGGCGGCGCCCTGCTGGATTTGGGCTATCTAAGATTCAACCGAAACGCCTTTGACCATCAGACCAATTTTACCTCTGCCGATACCCTATCGCTCAACGATTATAAAAAATACAATGAGCTGGATCAACTCGATGAGGTCATCCAGCAATTCAGCTCAGAAACGCTCGGCGATTCTCTCGCCTCATTTAGGAGTGAATCCTTCCAGCTGGCTTTACCTGCCTCGCTGTGCCTGCAAGGCGACTATACTTTGGCCGGAGGGCTTTTTATCAATGCTCTGCTCTTTCAGCCCTTGCCGACCCTCAAAGTCTCGGCCCGCCAGGAGAGCCTTTTTGCGCTCACTCCTCGCTTTGAGCATCGCTGGTTTTCGGTTTCTCTGCCACTTTCGCTGGCCAACTGGCAAAGTTTCAGAGCTGGGCTGGCAGCCAGGTTGGGGTTTCTCGTCGTTGGTACCGACGACCTGCTCAGCCTAACGGGGCAGAAGAGATGGAACGGCACCGACTTTTATTTCGCACTGAAATTCAGCCCTTTTGACCTGGGTCTGTGGCAAAAATGGGGAGGAAATGGCAGGCGTCACTTTGGCGGAAAAGGCAAAGTACGTTGCTATGATTTTTGATGGAGCACAGAAGAAAATCGCACTATTCAGCAGATCTGACGTGAATCTTCCTGGCCAGGTCAGTGGGGATGCGGATATGCCTGCCTCCCTGGTCTATCTCTACAAAATCATTTTCTTTTTTCAAAACAGAAATCAGCATTTCAGGCAGCAGGCCCAATTGCCAAATGCGGGCAGTGAGGTGCTCGCTGGTTTGCTTCACGACAATTTTCCCCTCCTCCCTGAGTTCCAGTTGAAGCAGTGAAAATTCGGGCATGCCTTTGCGGGCGGGAATAGGTGAGCCGTGAGGGTCCATGGTGGGATAACCAAGGGTTTTGTCCACCTCATCGAGGATTTCGTCGGTGAGCAGGTGTTCGTATTTTTCGGCGTCGTCATGAATTTGCTCCGCAGTCAAACCGACCTCAGTAGCCAGGTAGGTTTCCCACAGGCGGTGGGCACGCACTAAGCGACGGGCTTCTTCCTGGCCTTTTTCCGTCAGAGAAAAACTGCCCTGCTCAAAAAAGCCGTTTTGCCGCAGCCGCTGAAGCTGGCGCTGGAGTGCACCTGCTCCAAATCCGAGGTTGTAGAGCAGGTTTTCAAAAGTCAGCAATTCTTGTTGCTGCAAGAGGAAAGCCTGCTTGAGGGTGTCCTCCATCCGGATGCGCCCCTGGAGTCTTTTCTTCTGAAAAAAGCTGAAGACCAATCCTTTCCTGGGCGAGAAAAATACCGCCAGTAGATAGAAAGCCGTCGCTGCCACTGCCATTGCAGGCCCCGGGGTTGTCTCCAGTGCAATAGACCCCATCAATCCGATGATGGCCGACAGCAAGCCAAACAAAGCGGCAAGTACCACTACCTTTTGAAGGCGATCGGACAGCAGAAGGGCCGTTGATGCAGGTGTGATCAACATGGCCACAACCAGAATCACCCCTACCGTTTGCAGCGAGGCAACCACAGCAAAAGATAACAGCAGCATTAAAAAATAGTGCACCACCTTCACCGAAATCCCCATCGTCTGCGCAATGACCGGCTGAAAAGTCGTGATAAAAAGATAACGGTAAAAGACGGTGACGCTGAGCAGCACGTACGCCGTGATGACTGCCGTGAGGTAGATGTCTTCGTTGGTCACGCCCAACACATTGCCGAACAGGAAATCTTTCAAGTCCAGGTGTACCCCTGGCTGCCGGCTGATATAGGAGATGCCAATCACACCCAGTGAGAACATCGCCGTGAAGACGATGCCGATGGCTGCGTCGTTTTTTGTCTTTACGTTATGCTGAATCCAGGTGATACCTATCGCCGACAGCAACCCTGCTGCCACGGCCCCGCCGAAAAAGCCCAGCGTGCTTTGCCCTAACAACATGAAAGCCACCACTACACCAGGTAGGATGGCATGCGAGAGTGCATCGCCCACTAGAGCCATGTTCCTCAGCACAATGAAGCAGCCCAAAATACCACACATGACACCGACCATCGAAGACGCAGCAAGGGCACGCAACGCCCAGGGTTCCTGTAAATGTTGGAGTAATTCTATCATGGAAAGGTTTGGATTTGTGAAGGTGCAGGAGGCTGCCTCAAAAAGCACTGTGCATCAAACAAGCGCCAAATTTACGATACTGATTTATTTGGAAGGGGTTGTTTTTTGCTTTTCTGTTTTCAAATAGATGCTGACCTGAGCCTGTAGCTACCCAATCATCCGGCAACTGATGATTCTCCCGTCCATCTCTCTGGTTGGACAAATAACAACAGCTCGCATGGGTGCAAGAGGGAGAAGAGAACTATAA
>WBZO01004220.1_pt1 | contig 15688 bp, 12 predicted proteins | sample 5204261 | NCBI WGS metagenome assembly WBZO01 (sample SAMN12412400, study PRJNA552823) | activated sludge metagenome | isolation source: activated sludge from anammox sidestream of wastewater treatment plant... | place: USA: North Carolina | collected 2017-09 | reverse complement strand
GGGGCCGAAGCGTATCTCGAAGGATTGCGGTGATGCGCGCGCGGCGCCCGTCGCTCGTGGCCGGCGGCGCACGCGGGGCGCGCACCCGCAGCGTGCGATGGCGAAGCTCGAAGACCTGAAGGATCTCGTCGCCCGCGCCCGAGCACGGGCGGCGACCCTGTCCCTGCCGGCGCCACCTGCACCGCCCGCTACGCCACCGCCCAGGACTGCCGCCCACCCGGCCGCACCGTCGGGGGGAGCGGCTGGTACGGCGTCGAGGTCCACGACGGCGGCTGCCGTCCGGCGTGTCGTGGCCGCGAGCAAGCACGGCAGCGGCGACGTCGATCTCGCCCAGGCCTTTGCCGACGTGCACCCGCTTCCACCGACCAATCACGCCCACATCGCTCGCGAGCGGCCGCCGCCCGTCCCCAAGCACACGCTGGCCGACGAGCGCGACGTGCTCATGGCGTCGAAGTTCGGCGACGATCCGGCGCCGCAGGCGTGGGACACCGGACAGGAGTTCGAGCACGAGCAGACGTTCCTGCGCAAGGGGCTCGCCACCGACGTGGCGCGCAAGCTGCGGCGCAATCACTGGGTGGTGCAGGCCGAACTCGACCTGCACGGGATGGTGGTCGACGAGGCGCACGATGCGCTGTCCGACTTCATCGTGGCCGCCCGCAACCGCCGCTTCCGCTGCGTCCGCGTGATCCACGGCAAGGGTCTCACCTCCCGCCACAAGGAGCCGGTGCTCAAGGGCAAGGTCCGCCGCTGGCTCGCGCACTGGGACGAGGTCCTCGCGTATACCGAGGCGCCGCCGCACGCGGGCGGTGGCGGCGCGCTGCTCGTCCTGCTCAAGGGCGGTTGATCGTGCATGCGATGGTCCTGAACGCGCTGCGCGCGCCGCTTGCGTGGACCGAACTCCCCGACCCCATCCCCGGGCCAGGCGAGGTGCGCGTTGCCATCGCGGCCTGCGGCGTGTGCCGCACCGACTTGCACGTCGTCGATGGCGAATTGCCCGCGACGCCCCTGCCCATCATCCCCGGGCACGAGATCGTCGGGCGCGTCGACGCGCTCGGACCGGGCGTGACCGATCCGCCCATCGGTACCCGCGTCGGCGTGCCGTGGCTCGCCCACACCTGCGGCACCTGCCCGTACTGCCAGGCCGGGCGCGAGAACCTGTGCGACCATCCACGATTCACCGGCTACACGCGCGACGGCGGTTACGCGACCGCGTGCCTTGCGGATGCGCGCTTTGCGCTGCCGCTGCCGGAGGCGGGCGACGCGACGGGACTCGCCCCGCTCCTGTGCGCCGGGCTCATCGGCTGGCGCTCGCTCGTCATCGCCGGCGACGCGCCGCGCCTTGGCCTGTACGGCTTCGGCGCCGCGGCGCACATCGTGGCGCAGGTGGGCCTGTGGCAGGGCCGTGAGATCTACGCCTTCACGCGGCCTCGCGACGCCACGAGCCAGGCCTTCGCGCGGTCGCTGGGCGCGACCTGGGCGGGCGATGCCGACGCGGTGCCGCCGCAGGGGCTCGATGCGGCGATCATCTATGCGCCAGCGGGCGAGCTCGTGCCAGCGGCGCTGCGCGCGGTGCGCAAGGGCGGGCGCGTCGTGTGTGCCGGCATCCACATGAGCGACATCCCGAGCTTTCCGTACGCGCTCCTGTGGGAAGAGCGCGAGCTCGTCTCGGTGGCCAACCTCACGCGCCAGGATGGCCTCGACTTCCTGCGCGTCGCGGTGGCCGCCGGCGTCACGACCCACGTGACGACCTATCCGCTGCGGGCGGCCAATACCGCCCTCGACGATCTCCGACACGGGCGCTTCGACGGCGCGGCGGTGCTCGTCGCCGACGCCGTCCCGGCGCCTCACGCCACCCCGGGGCCGCGCAGGCTGGCCCTGCCATGACTCGTCGCCGGCAAGCGCCGCGCGATACCTGACTCGTCCTTCCCGGCATGCCGTTGCCGCTTGCCGGCAGCACGCTTCATCACGGCGTCGAACCCCGTTCGCCCCGGCGCGCCGTTCAACCTCGGGCAGCTGACGATCGGGGCCGGGAACGCTATCCTCGGCCCGCGTGACGAGGCAGTCGGGTGGCGCGGACGCCGCAAGGCGCGGTCACCCCGACCACGCGGGCGGCCGACCGGCGCCGGCGGTGAACGAAGGCCGGGGCGCCGGCCCCAACGCAAGGAGAACGACGTTGAGCAAGACCGCAACGACCTGGCAGCTCATGAAAGACTCGTGGCGCGTGCTGATGCGCGACAAGAGCCTCCTCCTGTTCCCGATCACCTCTGCGGTGGCCTCGTTCCTGGTGCTGCTCACGTTCGTCGCGCCATTCGTCGGCGCCAACGTCCTGGGCGTGTACCGCGCGGCGCAAGGCGAGGACGACGTCGTCACGTACGTGGTGCTCTTCGCCTTCTACCTGTGCAATTTCTTCGTCGTCGTCTTCTTCAACGCGGCGCTCGTCGACTTCGTCGTGACGCGCCTGCGCGGCGGCGCGCCGACGCTGCGCGGCAGTCTGCGCGCGGCCGCCGCGTGCCTGCCGCAGATCGCGGCGTGGTCCCTCATCGCTGCCACCGTCGGCGTGCTTCTCAAGGCGCTGTCGGAGCGCGCCGGACTCGTCGGCAAGATCGCGATCTCGGTCGTGGGCTTCGCCTGGGCGCTCGTCACCTACTTCGTCGTGCCGATCATCGTGGTCGAGCGCAAGGGGGCCATGGAAGCGGTTGCGGCGTCGAAGGACCTCCTCGCGCGCACGTGGGGCAAGCAGGTCGCAAGCGGCCTCGGTTACGGCTTGATCGGCTTCGTGCTGATGCTCCCGGGCCTCATCGCCGTCTTCGCCGCGATCTTCGAAGCCGTCACGCGCGGCCACATCGAAAACGTCGTCGTGCTGGGAGCGGTCGGCGTGCTCTACCTCGTCGCCGTCGGTGTTGTCATGTCGGCGCTGCGCGCGATCTTCGGCGCGGTGTTGTACCTCTTCGCGCGCACCGGGCAGGCGCCGGAGGGATTCAGCGCGACGCATCTCACCGCAGCCATGCAACCGACCGGCTGAGCCAGGTCCCGACGCGAAGTCGGCGCGCTTCTCCCGACACCGACCCCCGCCCGGGAGAGCCGCCGAGCATGCGGCGGCGAACGCGAACCTCGCCTTCGGCTTGAAGCGGCGGACGCGGTGCGTCCGCGCTGCAACGTGAGCATGGGCCTTGCCGCAGCGCTCTCGGGCGGCTTGACATGCGAATGCGACTCATTATCATTTGAGCCGCCGCCCCTTCCCGGAGATCCCGATGTCCGAACGGCCCGCAAGCCCGAACGACGACCACCCCGACGCCGTCATCGCGGGCACCTTGTGCCTCATGAGTTGCTTTGCGCAGCACCCGGCGCCGGCGTACGCAGCCCGGATCGCGGGCAACCTGGCACGACTGTCGATCGCGGGAACGCTGACCCCGGAGTTTCGTTCCGTGTGCCGCCGCATGGCCAAGCGCTGGTGCGCCCTCGAAGCCGACGCCCGCGGTCGCTGCGCCTGCGGCGCAACGGTCGCCGACGAGCGGACCCTGCAATGAGCCCGCTCGACGTCCTTCGCGCCTTGGCCGACGCGCGCGACCCGGAGACGCTGATCGGGCCGCTGTTCTTCCTGTTCACCCGGTTCGCGATCGAGCGCGACCCGGATACGGGGCGCGCCCTCGCCGACCATCTGACGTTGCTCGCCGCGCACCCTCGCGTCGATCCCGAACTGCGGCTTGCCGCCGGTGCGCTCGCGATCGAGCACCGGGGTCGCGTGCGCTGACCGGGCGGGTGCCCCCGCCCACGACGGGGCTCCGCGCTTCAGTGCGCGCCGGCCGCCGGTGTCGCCTGGCGCGAGGCATGCGCCTTCGGCACCGGCATCAGGCGGTCGGTCGCGGCAATGGCCATCGCGGACAGGAGGAAGGTGATGTGGATCGCGGTCTGCCACAGCAGCGTCTTCTCCGTGTACGCGGCCGCATTGATGAACGTGCGCAGCAGGTGGATCGACGAGATGCCGATGATCGCCGTGGCGAGCTTCACCTTGAGCACGCTCGCGTTGACGTGCGAGAGCCACTCGGGCTGGTCGGGGTGCCCCTCGAGCCGCATGCGGGAGACGAAGGTCTCGTAGCCGCCGATGATCACCATGATGAGGAGGTTCGAAATCATCACCACGTCGATCAGCCCGAGGACGAGGAGCATGGTGAGCGTCTCGCGCGACTGCTCGGCATCGCTCGCGCCACGTGGCACCGCCACGGACCTGCGGATGGCGTCGAGCGCCTCGGTATCGCCGAATGCCGCCTGCAGCAGGTGCACGAGCTCGACCCAGAACTGCCAGACGTAGACGCATTGCGCGAGGATGAGCCCCAGGTAGAGCGGCAGCTGCAGCCAGCGCGACAGGAAGATGATCCGGGCCAGGGGTCGCATCGGGCGGGGCCCGTGCGCCTGTGGTGCATGCGATGGGTCGAGCATCGGGGGTAACCAGAGAAATCGGGCCGCGAAGTCTAGCATCGGTGGCGGCGATCCTCGCGGCGAACCATCAACACCGACGGATGGCGCCGCGCTGCCGACCACGCCTGCGAGCGTGGTCGCGTCACCCGGTGCTCCGTGTCCGCGCCGAGCTGCGCCCGGGACAACGATGCGCTACAGTCGCGCGTGCCGAAAGAGCCCGATGCGCTGACCTGCGCGCAGCTTCCGCTGCGGTATGGCGAGCCGGCTGCCGCGATCGGGTTGCCGAGGCTCTCGAGTTCAGGGACGTGCTCGACAAGACCTCCGCCGGAGGATCCGATGACCCTCTCCACCCACGCGCCCGCGCGGCGGACATCCCGTGCGGGACCGCTTCGCGAATGAGCGGCGCCATCGCGCAGACGAGGGCAACCGGCGTGCGGCGGGCCGCTCATCCGGATGGAACCGCCGCCGCCGGCGGCGGCACGACCGTGGCGCGAGCCAGGCTCGCGACGATCGCATGAGGCGGCTCGGCTTTGGCGTGCTCGGCGGCAGCATCGGATTCGTCGTCGCCGCGTTTGCGGGATACGTCCTCGTCGGCGCACTGTCCTCCAACACGCACGACGTCGCGATCGAGGCGAGCATGACGGCAGCGTTCGTCGCCGGACCGATCGGCGCGCTCCTTGGCCTCGTCGTGGGCATCGTGCTCGGTGGACGCAAGCCCCCGGCGTGAGCGTCTCGGACGGCGTCCGCCGTGTCCGTCCGCCGCGCCGCTTTCGCCGCGCGCCGCCCTACTGGGGCGCAACGGCAGGGCTGCGAGCGTCCGGGGTCGCGTCGGTCGCCGGCGCACCCGCGGTTCGCGGCGAGGTGGAGGACACGTCCGGCGAGCCGGCGTTGTCGCCCGGCGCAGCGGGTGCGCCGGGCATCGTCATCGGCGTGCGCGACACCTGCTCGACGCGCGGATCGACCCACGGTCCGGTCACGAGGTACTCGTAGCTGAAGATCTGGTCGAGCGGATTGTCGAAGAGCTTCTGCGCCAGCAGCGTGCCGGCGCCCACGGCAGCGCCGACGACGGGGTTGGCAAGAAAGAGGACCGCGGCGCCGGCCGAGAACATGGTGGACAGCGCGGGCTTGACCCGCACCGTGAGCTTTTGCGTCTCGGCCGCGAGATCGATGTCCCCGCGCAGCGCGACCTGCGCGGCGGGCCCCCACAGCGTGAGATTGTCCGTCGTCATGAGCCCGCGCTCGATGGCGAAGTCGCCCTCGATGCGATCGAAGGCAAAGCCCTCGCTGAACACGTCGCGGAAGTCGAGCGTGATCCGCCGCGGCAACTCCTGCAGCGACAGCACGCCCAGGAGCTTGCCGATCCCGGGATCGATCTTGGTGAACTGCCCCGCGCCGGTCGCGAGCGTCAGCCGGCCGGCCAGCGTCGGATAGTCGAAATCGTTGGGTCCGCCCGCCCACCTGAGCTCGCCGCTGATCTTGGTCGGCGTGTTGCGTACGGCGACGGGATAGCCGAAGCGCGCGAGAAACGCACCCGCGTTCTCGGTCGCGAGCGTCAGTGCAAGGTCGGTCAGTGGCGGCTCGCGGGTGACGCGCCACCCGCCCGTCGCATCGATGCGCCCCTCGGCGCTGACGAGCGCGAGCTTGTCGATGCGCCAGTCGCCGCCCGCGGGTTGCGCGCGCAATTCGAGGCGCCCGGTATCGTGGCCACGCAGGATGAACGAATCCGCGACGACGTCGAGTTCCGGCCAGGCCGTGCGCGGTTTCGTCGCATCGGCACTCTCGCTGTGCAGCGGATGCAACTCGGCCGGCCCGGGCGGGACGAGGCGCGCAAGGCGCGCCACGATGCGCCCGTTGGGCCGCGTCGGCGCGGCGGCTTGCCAGGTCGCCGTGCCCTCCGCCTCGCGTCCCTTGGTACGGATGCGCCAGTCGTCGCCCGCGCGGGTGGCGGCGAGCGTCACGTCATGGAGGGCGCGGCCGAACACGTCGAGACGGCGCGCAGCGAGTTCGACGCCGCTCAGTCGAAGGCCTTCCTCCGGTGCCGCGGGTGCACCCGGCACGGCGCCAGCGGAGGCCGTGGTGCGGGCCATCACCGCGATCCATTCGTCGAGGTCGAGATCGTCGATCGTGCCGCGAATCCACAACCCGGGCTGCGGCGCGGTGCTCTCCCGCGCGGCCCCCGGGCCCAACGCGACGAGCGCGCGTTCGACCTCGGCGCCGTGCGGCCCGAGCCGCCGCTGCGCCACGAGACGAAGGTTCGACCGGTAGTCGACGACGAGCGTGTCCTCGACACCCTTACCGGAGCGATCGCGCCGGTCGACGCGCAGCGTCGCGCGCTCCGCTGCCGCCTTGCCGACGGGTGATGGCGCAGCGATGGCGACGCCGACGAGGTCCGACGTCACCGTCCACGCGGGCACGCCGTCACGCACGGATGCGGTCAAACGCCACGGCGCGCTGCCGCTCACGCGTTCCATGAATGCCGAGTCGAAATCACGACGCAGCGCCGCGGCGTCGGCCGTGCCCTCCGCGGTGACGCGCAACGTGCCGTCGGCGGCAACGAGCCCGATCTTCGCTTCACCGCCGAACAGCGCCGCCGAAAGATCGCGCGCCTGCATGGCGTGGTCGCTGAAATCGAGATGCCCCACGACGTCGGCGAGCGTCGGCACCCCGGGAATGTCGACTTCGTTGCCCATGAACTCGAAGTCACCGGCCACCGCCGTGGCCTGTGCCGTACCGAGCGGGAGCGTGAAGCTCAGGTCGAGGCGGCCATTGCCGCTCGCCGTGATCCCGCGCGTCGAGTGATCGATCCAGGCGTCGACGGGGCTGGCCGCGATGAAGTCGAGGAAGGCAGCCGTCGGGCCTTCGGCCTTGCCGCGCACGGTCAGCACGGGATGCTCGACGTCGAGGTCGGGGATGTTCATCGTCATGGGCCCGACCGTGGCGCCCTGGAGCAGACCCCGATGTGCCTCGATGGCCATCCCCGGGCCTTCGAACTTCACGTCGCCGTCCACGCCGGTGATGGGCGGCCAGCCGTCGGCGTAATCGATGGTGGCACCGGCGACCTTGAACGTGACGAGGAACTGCCCCTGCTTCGCGCTGGCAAACGGGAAATCGGCGAGGTTGCCGACGAGCACCATGCGCGCATCGCTCGCGCGACCGCTCTTGATCGAGGCCTTGAGCCAGTCGCGAAGCTCCGCGCTGAGCGTCAGCGGCAGGTAGCGGTACAGCGCTTGCGCATCGCCGCGTGCCAGCTGCGCGCGCAGGTCGATGAGACCGGGCCCCTGCGGCTGCGAACGCCAGCTCCCGCTCGCGGACCCCGAGGTGTGCGCGGTGGCGAACTTGACGTCGTCGAGGATCACCTTCACCTCGTCGGGCGCGCGCACCCAGCGCACGGTTCCCGAGGCCGTCGTGAAGACGAGCGCGTCGGCGAAGACCTGCGGCAGCCGCACGCGGACGTCGCGGCTGTCGAGCGTGAGCTCACCGCGCATCTCGTCGAAGGTGAACCGGCCGGAGACACCCTCGGCCCCCGGCAGCGCGTTGTTGGCGGCGATGCCGAGCTGCGCGAAGTCCCCCGTACCGGAGAAGCTGCTCGGCTCGTCGGGAGTCCCGGTCCAGGCAAAGCGCCCCTGCGTCACGCTGCCGCGCAGATCGAGGGCGACGAGGTCGCTGCGCACCTGCTCGGGCAGAGGCAGATGCACGGCGAGCTCGGACAGTGGCTTGGTATCGATGCGATCGAAGGCGAGCGTGCCGCCGGTGATGCGTCCTTCGGCACTCTCCTGCGCGACGATCGTCATCGTCACCGGGACGAGCGCCTCCCCGGTGCGCGTGCGAAACGTGAGATCGTGCAGCGTGATGTCGCGGCGACCCGGCGTGTGCTGCCACGTGATCCTGCCGCGCAGGTAATCGAGATCGAGCTGTGGGAGCTTCGGCGTGACGTGCCCGCGCACTCCGGTGAGTTCGAGGTCGGCGACCACCGCGGTGGTGACGCCTTCCGTGAAGTCGACCCACACGCGCAGCGCGCCGTCACCCGCGTCGACCGGACGCAGCACGGGCACCCAGTCGCGCCAGCGCGCGACGTCGGCGTAATCGAGGCGCAGGTAGAAGCGCCCCCGCGCCGTCGACCAGTCGCGGAGCGAGCCGGCGACAAGCTCGCCGCGCAGGTCGACGGGCGCCGCGACGTCGGGCGGCGGCGAGCCGACGAGTCCGAAGCGCACGCCCACGCGCGATTGCTCGAGCTTGAAGCGCACGTGCTCGAGCGTGAGCGGTGGCGCACCCCGGAGCTCGTCCTCCCACACCACGCGGGCATCGCGCACGACGATCTCGCGCTGGTGCGCAAGCCACTCGACGAACGTGAGATCGGCCGTCGGCGCGTCGACGTCGACCTCGATGCCGCCGATGTGAAAGCGCCCGCCGACGTCGCGGCGCACGGTGAGCTCCGGCCGCTCGATGGTGAGCGAGCGCAGGCGAATGTCGCGCACGGCGAGCGAAGTCCACGCCACGACGAACTGCACCTTGGGCAACGACAGCAACGCCGCCGCATTCGGCGCAGCCGCGTCACGCAGCGCGACGTCGGTGAGCGTCAGACGCGGGTTCCAGCCGTCCCAACTGCCTTCGATGCCGCCGATGGCGACCGGCTGGCCGAGTTCCTGCGACAGGCGCGCCGCAATCGTGTCGCGATACGGGTCGAGGTTCGGAAAGACGACGTAGCGCACCGCGACGAGCAGCGCGAGGAAGACGACGATCACCGCCACCACGAGGGAGAAGGCGAGCCGCAGCAGGCGAAGGACGATGCGAGGTGCCACGGACGAATGCAGCGGGTGGCGGTCGAGGAAGGTGCCGGGATCGCGGGCATAATGCGCGGGAGCCGACACCGGTCTCCGTCGCCATGCCCCCGCGGGGTCCGCCGATTGTAGCCGAAGGCTCGCTGCGGCTTCGCCTCGCCCGCCCATGGATTTCGATCGCGCCCTCGCCTACAGTCGCTACGCGCAGCGCTGCCTCGCCGCCGAACCGGGCCTGCGTGAACCGCTGGAGGCGGCACTCGCGCTGCCCTTCGACGTGCCGGGCGCGGCGGCAGCGTTGCCGGCGACGACCATCGCGCTCGGTCCGGCATTGCGCCGTCTGCGCCGTGACGCCTTCCTGCACACGATGCTGCGCGACCTCACCGGACGCGCCGGCCTCGCCGAGGTCGCCGTGACGATGACCGCGCTGGCCGACGTCGCGCTCGTGCATGCGGTCGACGCGCACGACCGGGAACTTGCCGCCGTGCACGGCGTCCCGCGCGGACACGACAGCGGTGAACGGCAGTCGCTCATCGTGGTCGGCATGGGCAAGCTCGGTGGCGGCGAGCTCAACGTGTCGTCCGACATCGATCTCGTCTTCGTCTACCCCGAGGAAGGCGACACCGACGGCGCGCGCAGCATCGCCAACCGCGAGTACTTCGACCGCCTCGGCAAGCGCGTGATCGGCACCCTCGCCGACGTGACCGCCGACGGCTTCGTCTTTCGCGTCGACATGCGCCTTCGTCCGTACGGCACGAGCGGGCCGCTCACCACGTCGTTTGCGGGACTCGAGAGATATCTCGTCACGCAGGGCCGGATGTGGGAGCGCTACGCCTGGCTCAAGGCGCGCGCGATCACCGGGGTCGATGCCGCCGGCCTCGCGGCACTCGTCGTGCCGTTCGTGTTCCGCAAGTACCTCGACTACGACGCGTACGACGGGCTGCGCGACATCCACCGCCAGATCCGCGAGCAGGGCGCGCGTCGCGATGCGCAGGCCAACGTCAAGCTGGGCGACGGAGGCATCCGCGAGATCGAGTTCATCGTGCAAGCCGAACAGATCGTGCGCGGCGGCCGCGAGCCGGACCTGCGTGTGCGCAGCACGCTCGGCGCGCTCGACGCGCTCGACGAGCGCGAACTCCTTCCGCGGTCATCGGCGGCGACGCTGCGCGAGGCGTACGTCTTCCTGCGTAACGTCGAGCACCGCCTGCAGTATCGCGACGACGCGCAGACGCACCACCTGCCCGCCGATCCTGGCGAGTGGGCGCTGCTCGCCGAAGCGATGGACATGGATGCGGCGGGCTTGACCGACGCGCTCGCCCGGCAGCGCGGCGCGGTCGCGCTCACCTTCGAGCAGACGTTTGCCGACACGGCCGACGCGCCAGCGGCGTCCGCCACACGCGCCCCCGGTGACTACACCGCGCTGTGGCTCGATCCGCATCACGACGAGCCGGTGCGCACCGCACTCGTCGCCGCGGGTTTCACGGACCCCGAGGCGCTGGTGAGCATGCTCGCTCGCGTGCGTGCGTCCGGACGCTACCAGCAGTTGCCGGCAGCCTCGCGCGAACGCTTCGACGTCCTCGTGCCGCGTTTTCTCGCCGCTGCCGGCGCGCACGCGGGCCTGTCCGGTGCGCAGGCGCTCTTCGAGCGGCTCATGGCGCTCCTGGAGACGGTAGCGCGCCGCAGCGCGTACCTGGCGCTCCTCATCGAGCACCCACCGCTGCTGCCGCGCATCGCGACGCTCATGGGCGCCTCGGCCTGGGCGGCCCAATACCTCACGCGCTATCCGTTGCTCCTTGACGAGCTGCTCGATGCGAGAGCGCTGCTCACCGAGCCGTCGTGGGATGAGTGGCGCGACGAGCTCGCGCACCTCCTCGCCGAGCGGCCAGGCGATGCCGAGCACGGAATGGATACGCTGCGTCACTTCCAGCACGCGCAAACGTTTCGGCTGCTGGTGCAAGACCTCGAAGGACGTCTCACCGTCGAGCGTCTCGCCGATCACCTCTCCGCGTTGGCCGACGTGGTGCTCGCCGGGGCGCTCACGGCGTGCTGGGTGTGCCTCATGGGAGTCGGCGCCGCGCCGCCACGATTCGCCATCGTCGGCTACGGCAAGCTCGGCGGCAAGGAGCTGGGCTACGTCTCCGATCTCGACCTCGTCTTCCTCTTCGACATCGCCGACGACGATCCTGAAGCCGATGCGCGCGAGGTCGCCTACACGCGGCTCGCGCAGCGCCTCAATACCTGGCTCAACAGCACGACGCCCGCCGGTCCGCTCTACGACACCGACCTGCGACTGCGTCCGGACGGCGCCAAGGGGCTCATCGCCTCGGGCCTGCGCGGCTTCGTGCGCTACCAGCGCGAGCAGGCGTGGGTGTGGGAGCACCAGGCGTTGACGCGCGCGCGCCACGTCGCCGGCGACGCGGCCGTCGGCGCCGCCTTCGAGGCGGCGCGCCACGAGATCCTCACGATGGCACGCGACGCGACGCAACTGCGCGCCGAGATCGTCGCGATGCGCCAGCGCATGTACGCGGGACATGCGAATCCGACGTCGCTGTTCGACCTCAAGCACGATCCCGGCGGCATGGTCGACATCGAGTTCACGGTGCAGTACCTCGTGCTGGGAAATGCGCATCGCCACGCCGCGCTCACCCGCAACGCCGGCAACATCGCGCTCCTCGGCATGGCCGCCGATCTCGAGCTCGTTCCGGCGCCGCTCGCGCAGGCGGTCGCCGACGCCTACCGCGAGTACCGGCGGCTGCAGCACCAGGTGCGGCTCACCGGCGCTGCGCAGGCGCGCGTCGACCCCGTGCCGCAGGCGGTCCGACGCGCTGCCGTCGAACGCCTGTGGGTGCACGTCTTCGGCGCCCCGTGGCGAGAGGCGGCATCGCCTTGACACCCCGTTCATGCGCCGATGGCGCCGGCGCGGATCGGATAGAATGGCTGGTTCCGACGAGAAAACGCAAACAGGAGTGACCCGCCATGTCGATGGCCGACCGCGACGGATGGATCTGGTACGACGGCAAGCTCGTGCCCTGGCGTGACGCCAACACCCACGTCCTCACGCATACGCTGCACTACGGGATGGGCGTGTTCGAAGGCGTGCGCTGCTACGCGACGGCGCGTGGTCCGGCGATCTTTCGCCTGCGCGATCACACCCAGCGCCTGTTCAACTCGGCGGCGATCTACCAGATGAAGATCCCGTACACCCGCGACGAGATCGACGCCGCGCAAATCGCCTGCGTGCGCGAGAACAAGCTCGACTCCTGCTACATCCGGCCGATCGCGTTCTACGGATCCAATGCGATGGGGGTGGCCGCCAAGTCTAACCCGGTACGGGTGGCGATCGCCACGTGGCCCTGGGGCGCCTATCTCGGCCAGGATGCGATCGAGAAGGGAATCCGCGTGAAGACGTCGTCGTTCACGCACCATCATCCCAACATCACGATGTGCAAGGCCAAGGCGGTGGGGAACTACACCGTTTCGATCCTCGCCAACCAGGAGGCGATGCACGACGGCTACGAGGAGGCGATGCTCCTCGATCCCGCCGGCTTCGTCTGCCAGGGATCGGGGGAGAACGTCTTCATCGTGCGCGACGGCGTGCTCGCCACCCCCGACCTCGGCAGCGGTGCCCTCGACGGCATCACGCGCCGGAGCATCATGACGATCGCCCACGAATTGGGGTACACGGTCGAGGAGCGGCGCATCTCGCGCGACGAGGTCTACATCGCAGACGAGGCGTTCTTCACCGGAACCGCCGCCGAGGTCACGCCGATCCGCGAACTCGACAACCGGGCGATCGGCAGCGGCTCGCGCGGCCCGATCACGCAGAAGCTGCAAGCGGCGTTCTTCGCGGCGGTCAACGGTCGCGACGCGACCAAGCAGCACTGGCTCACCGAGGTTTCGCGATGAGCAAGCCGGACGACGGCGGTCGCGCGCCCGAGGCGCTTGCCCCGGTCGTGGTGCAAGCGAAGGATCTGCCGGTATTCTGTCCGAACAAGTCGATGCCCCGCTGGTCGTCGCACCCACGGGTGTTCCTCGAGATCGCGCCGACCGGGGAAGTGATGTGCCCCTACTGCGGCACGCGTTACATCCTCGAGGGCGGGCCGCTGCCGGGCGCACACTGACGATCGGTCGCCATGGCCGGCGAGCGCATCCTGATCGTTGCGCCGAGCTGGGTCGGTGACGCGATCCTGTCCGAGCCGCTGGTCGCGCTCCTGCGCGAGCCATTCGAGGATCCGACCGTCGACGTCCTGGTGCCGCCGTGGTGCGCACCGGTGTACGCCCGCATGCGCGGCATTCGGCGCATCGTGGAGAGCCCGTTCGCGCACGGCAAGCTCGACCTCGCGGCGCGCCGCCGCATGGCGCGTGAACTCGCGCGCGAGCAGTACACGCACGCCTTCGTCCTGCCCAATTCGTGGAAGTCGGCGCTGGTGCCCTTCCTCGCGCGCATTCCGAAGCGTGTGGGGTATCGCGGCGAAGGGCGCTGGGGATTGTTGAGCGATGTCCGTCGCCTCGATGCACGGGCCGTGCCGCGCCTGGTCGATCGCTTCGCCGCGCTTGCGGTCGCCCCGGGAGCGCTCGTCCCCACGCCGCCTGCGCCAGTGCTCGTGCCCGATGCGACGCGGCGTGCCGCGACCGTGCGCAGCCTCCACCTGCACACGAACCGTCCGACCGTGATCCTGTGTCCGGGGGCCGAGTTCGGGCCGGCCAAGCGCTGGCCGCCGAATTACTTCGCCGAACTCGCGGCGCTCTTCCTGCGCGACGGTCTGCAGGTGTGGATCGTCGGCTCACCGAACGATCAGGTCGCCGCCGACGCGGTGCGCCAGTCGCTGGGTGAGAACGTCGACAAGGTGCGCGACCTCACCGGCCGCACCGACTTGGGTACCGCGATCGACTTGCTGTCACTGGCATCCCTCGCCGTCGCCAACGATTCGGGGCTCATGCACGCCGCCGCGGCAGTGGGGGTGCCGGTGGTCGCGCTGTACGGATCGTCGTCGCCGGCCTACACGCCCCCGCTGTCGCCACTCGCGCGGGTGGCGAGGATCGACATCGCCTGCAGCCCCTGCTTCCAGCGCGAATGCCCCTTGGGCCACTTCCGCTGCATGCGCGATCTCAAGCCGGCGTTCGTCTACAATCTCGCCCGCAACGTCCTTCCCGTCGTTCCCCTCCCCCACCTGGAACGCGAGTAGCCCCACCCATGGCCAAGGCGCGCACGCCCGCGATCTTCACCTCGCCGCAGGACGTGGCGACCGCGTTCTATCAGGCGATCGAGGCGCAGGACCTCGACGCGATGATGGCAACCTGGGCCGACGACGAGGAGATCGTGTGCGTGCACCCCGGCGGTGCTCGAATGGTCGGCTACGATGCCGTACGCAGCGCCTGGGAGCAGATCTTCGCGAGCGATACGCGACTCAAGTTCCGCCTCGAGCACGTGGTGGTGATGGACACCGTCGGGCTCGCCATGCAATCGGCGATCGAGCACGTGGTGGCGGCCGATGGCAGCGCCCGCGGCGCGGCCGCGGCGACCAACGTGTACTTGCGCACGCCTTCCGGGTGGCGCCTCGTGTGCCATCACGCCTCGCCGGTCACGACGGTCGTCATGCCCGCCGCGACGGGACCCTTGCACTGAGCGCCCGTACCGCGACGCCGGCGCGGCCCGTGGCGCACGCGCCACGTCAGGAGGCGCTACCGCCGACGGTGAGGCCGTCGATGCGCAGCGTCGGCTGACCGACACCCACCGGCACGCTCTGCCCGTCCTTGCCGCAGGTGCCGACACCCGCGTCCAGCGCGAGGTCGTTGCCGACCATCGACACCCGTGTCAGCGCATCCGGGCCATGGCCGATGAGGGTCGCACCCTTGACCGGACTCGTGAGCTTGCCGCCCTCGATGCGCCAGGCCTCCGCGGTCGAGAACACGAACTTTCCGCTCGTGATGTCGACCTGGCCGCCACCGAAATTCGCGGCGTACAGCCCCGAGGCGACCGAGGCAATGATCTCCGCCGGATCGCACTCACCGGCGAGCATCACGGTATTGGTCATGCGCGGCATGGGCAGGTGCGCAAACGATTCGCGCCGGCCATTGCCCGTGGGCGCGGTGCGCATCAAGCGCCCATTGAGCCGATCCTGCAAGTACCCTTGGAGGACCCCGTCCTCGATGAGCACGGTGCGCCGCGTGGGGCTGCCTTCATCATCGACGTTGAGCGACCCGCGCCGGTCCGCGAAGGTGCCATCGTCGACCACCGTGACGCCGGGTGCCGCGACGCGCTGGCCGATGCGACCGCAAAAGGCGCTCGTCCCCTTGCGGTTGAAGTCCCCCTCGAGGCCGTGGCCGATCGCCTCGTGCAGCAGGATGCCCGGCCAGCCGGGACCGAGGACGACGGTCATCGGGCCCGCGGGCGCCGCGCCAGCCGACAAGTTGAGCACCGCCTGCGCGACCGCCTCGCGCGCGTACCCGGCGAGCCGCGCGTCGGTGAAGTGACCGTAGTCGACGCGCCCCCCACC
>WBZO01004219.1_pt1 | contig 15688 bp, 15 predicted proteins | sample 5204261 | NCBI WGS metagenome assembly WBZO01 (sample SAMN12412400, study PRJNA552823) | activated sludge metagenome | isolation source: activated sludge from anammox sidestream of wastewater treatment plant... | place: USA: North Carolina | collected 2017-09 | reverse complement strand
CTCGAGCGCGCGCGCCTTCGACACGTCGAGCCGCACGATATCGCCATGGCTGATCGGGCTGCGGAAGATGCGGCCGACCAGCGCGCCGGCGTGTTCGAGATCGGCGGTGTACCTGGCGCGGCCGGTGACCTTGTCGATGCCGTCGATCAGCGGCACGCCGGGCCGGTTGAGCTTTCCGTAGGCAGTTGCGGTCATCGCGTTGCCTCCGCCGCGACTTTGACCGACTCGATGATCTTTACGTAGCCGGTGCAGCGGCAGAGATTGCCCGACAGGGCGGTGCGGATCTCGGCTTCGCTCGGATTGGCATTGCGTCGCAACAAGCCTTCGGCCGCCATGATCATGCCGGGTGTACAGAACCCGCACTGTGCGCCGAGCTTTTCGTGAAAGGCACGCTGCAGGTGGCTGAGCCGCCCTTGTTGCGCAAGGCCCTCGATCGTCTCGACCGCGCGGCCTTCGCACCGCGCCGCGAGCATGATGCAGGCCGGCACCGCCTCGCCGTCGAGCAGAACGGTGCAAGCGCCGCATTCGCCCCCGTCGCATCCGGTCTTCGGTCCGCTCAGTTGGGCGACATCGCGCAGATAGTCGATGAGCAGCTGGTTTTCAGCCACGGCGTCTTCACGCCAGCGGCCGTTCAGCTTGATGCGCAGCAACCGCTTTCTCGGCAATGAGGTCGTCGTCTGCATGGTTTGGCTTCGCCGCAAGACCAAGAGGATGCAATCGTACGGTTGAGTTGAATGGCCGACGACAGCACCAAGCGCCATGACATAAATCAAGGGTAATCGCCGGTCAGGCGGGCGCGGCGTCGTCGGCACCTGACATTTGTCAAGGATACCGCCCGCGGGCTTGTCCTACTTTTTTGCATATTCAACAAGAGCGTGCGCGAATGACCGCCCTTCGCGATTACAATGCCGCTGTCGATTTCGTGGATCGCAATGTCGCCGAAGGACGCGGCGACAAGACTGCGTTCATCGACCCGTCGCGCAACATCACCTACGGCGAGTTGCTCGACGCGGTGGCGCGCATCGGTCCGATGCTGGCGCGGCTCGGCATCGAGCCGGAAAACCGCGTTGCGATGGTCCTGCTCGACACGGTCGATTTCCCGGTATTGTTCTGGGGCGCCATTCGCGCCGGTATCGTGCCGGTGCTGCTGAACACCCGCCTCACGGTCGATCAGTACCGTTATCTCCTGGAGGACTCGCGCGCGAAGGCCGTGTTCGTTTCGACGGCGTTGCTGCCGGCGTTGCAGGAAGCGGCCGCTGACCTGCCGACCTTGAAGGCCATTGTCGTAGTCGGCGGCGGGCCGGACACCGCCTTACGTCTCGATCGTTTGCTCGCCGCGGAGAATGAAGGAGCGGCGCCGGCGCGAACCTGCGCCGACGAGGTTGCCTACTGGGTCTATTCGTCGGGAACCACCGGTTCTCCGAAGGGCGTCATGCACGTGCATTCGACGCCGATGACCCTGGCGCGCCTTTCCGGCCAGGATCGGATCGGGATTCGCGAGGACGATGTCGTCTTCTCGGCCGCCAAGCTGTTCTTCTCCTACGGCCTCGGCAACGCGATCATCTGTCCGATGTCGGTCGGCGCGACCTCGGTGTTCTACCCCGAACGGCCGACGCCGCAGACGGTATTCGAGACGCTGCGCGGCTATCAGCCGACCATGTTCTACGCCGTGCCGACGCTCTACGCCGCGATCCTGGCCGACCCGGCATGCACGCCGCAGAGCGGTTCGTCACGCTTGCGGCTGTGCTTCTCCGCCGGCGAGCCCTTGCCGGTGCATGTCGGGGAAGCCTGGAAGCAACGCTTTGGCCTCGACATCGTCAACGGCATCGGCTCGACCGAGATGGGGCATCTCTATGTGACCAATCTCCCCGACGCGGTGGAGTACGGCACCGCCGGCCTGCCGGTGAAGGACTACGAGCTGAAGCTGGTCGACGAGCGCGGGGCCGAGGTCGGCGGCGACGGCGAGATCGGCGAGATGCTGGTCCGCAGCCAGACTGCCGCCGCCGGTTACTGGAACCAGCGCGAGAAGTCGCGCCGCACCTTCATGGGCGAGTGGACGCGCACGGGCGACAAATATCTGCGCCGCGCCGACGGCGTCTACATCTACTGCGGGCGCGCCGACGACATGTTCAAGGTGAGCGGCATCTGGGTCTCGCCGTTCGAAGTGGAAGACGCACTGGTTGCCCACCCCAGCGTTCTTGAAGCGGCCGTCGTGCCGGCCGAGGACGACAACGGCCTGATCAAGCCGAAGGCGTTCGTCGTGCTCAAGAACGGGTTCAACCGCGGCCCGAACCGGGCGCTGTACGAAGAGCTCAAGGTCCATGTGAAGCAGAGCGTCGGCCCCTGGAAATATCCGCGCTGGATCGAGTTCGTGGACAGCCTGCCCAAGACCGCCACCGGAAAGATTCAGCGCTACATGTTGCGGAGCAAGTCATGAGTGCGCACTCACCGGCGCGGGGAAGCGCATAAGTCATGTTCGAGATCGCCATCGCCGACCAGGTCGCGACCATAACGCTGTGCCGTCCGCCCGTGAACGCCATCAGCGAGGAGTGGGTCAAGCGGTTCGGCGAGATTCTCGATCAGATTGCGACGCAGCCGAACTGGAAGGTCCTGCACCTGCGCTCCAATCAAAAAGTTTTTTGCGCCGGCGCCGATCTCAGCCAGGTGCGGGAACGCTTCGACGCCCCCTTCGGTCCCGATGAGATGTACGCCTACGTGGCCGGCATCCAGCGCCTCTACCGCCGCATCGAGCAGTTGCCGCAGGTGACGATTGCGGAGATCGGCGGCGCCGCCATGGGCGGCGGCCTCGAACTCGCGCTGTCTTGTGATCTGCGCATTGCGGCGGACGACGTGAAGCTCGGATTGCCCGAAGCGAGGCTCGGGCTCATTCCCGGCGCCGGCGGAACGCAGCGGCTCACCCGGTTGTGCGGGCGCCCGGTGGCGGCGCGGCTCATCCTGGTCGCCGAGGTCATCGACGGCGCGACGGCGCGCGAACTCGGCGTGGTGCAGTGGTCGGTTCTCCGCGCGGAACTGCCGACCCGTGCCGGCGAGATCGCCCGCCGGGTCGCCGCACTGCCGGCCGCCGCATTGACCTGGAGCAAGGCGTGCATCGCGGTTGCGGATGAACCTGGAGATATCGGCTTCAGCGACGAGCTCGAGGGTACCCGCCGGCTGTTGACGAATGCGGAGACGCGCGAGCGCGTTGCGGCCTTTTTCGCCGGGGCGCTCCGGTAATCGCGCGACGCAGGATCAGGAGGCGTGCATGAGACTTGAAGGAAAGACCGCGTTGATCACCGGCGGTGCGTCCGGCATCGGCAAGGCGACCGTGATGGAATTCGCCCGTAGCGGAGCGACGGTGATTTGCGCCGACGTGAACGAGCAGAAGGGCGCCGACCTGCAGAAGGAAGCGAAGGAGATCAACTACGTGGTCGACTTTGCCGCGGTCGATCTCGCCGATCCAAGCTCGATCCGCCGCTGTGCCGCCGAGGTGCTCAAGCGCCACCCGCGCATCGACGTGTTGATCAATGCGGCGGGTTGGAACGACATCCAGCCGTTCGTCGACAATCCTCCCGACTACATGGACCGCGTGGTCGCCATCAATCTCGGCGGCACGCTGCACCTCACGCAGGCGCTGCTGCCCGCGATGATCGCGGCCGGCCGCGGCAAGATCGTCAACGTGTCGAGCGACGCCGGACGGGTCGGCAGTTCGGGCGAGACCACCTACGCGGCCGCCAAGGGCGGGGTGATTGCGTTCACCAAGTCGCTCGCCCGCGAAGTCGCGCGCCATTCGATCAACGTCAACTGCGTCTGCCCCGGCCCCACCGACACGCCCATGCTGCAATCGCGACCGGACAAGCTGAAGGAAGCCTTCGTGCGCGCGATCCCGTTCAAGCGCTTCGCCAAGCCGCAGGAAATCGCGGACGCCATCCTGTTCTTCGCCAGCCCCCGTTCCGACTACATCACCGGCCAGGTGCTGAGCGTGAGCGGCGGTTTGACCTTCGCAGGCTAATTAGTGTCCGGGTTCCGACGCTTGTATACGGGCGCGCCGCAAGGGGATACAAGCGTCGCACCGGGACACTGAAAGGGAGTTAACTGATGGCCACACCAGCAGGTGCAATCAAGCATTCCGAAGCGGCTGCGGGCGATACCGCGGAACGGTTCCGTCCGCCGCGCGTCGATTTTGCCAATTTCAAGCCGCAGCATTTCCTCTGGCAATTGAGCGGCAAGGTCGCCACCATCACGCTCAATCGGCCGGACCGGAAGAATCCGCTGACGCTCGAATCCTATGCCGAGTTGCGCGATACGTTCCGCGATCTCGTCTACGCCGACAGCGTGAAGACCGTCGTGATCACCGGCGCCGGCGGCAATTTCTGCTCGGGCGGCGACGTGCACGAGATCATCGGTCCGCTGGTCGAGATGCAGCGCAAGGACGACATGAGTGGCCTGCTCGGCTTCACGCGCATGACCGGCGACCTCGTCAAGGCGATGCGCGCCTGTCCGCAGACCGTCGTGGCGGCGGTGGACGGCGTTTGCGCCGGCGCCGGCGCGATCCTGGCGATGGCGTCGGACCTGCGCTTCGGCACGGCGCGCAGCAAGGTCGCCTTCCTGTTCGTGCGGGTCGGACTGGCCGGCGCCGACATGGGCGCGTGCAATATCCTGCCGCGCATCATCGGGGCGGGCCGCGCGTCCGAACTTCTCTATACAGGCCGCGCGATGGACGGCGCCGAAGCGGAGAGATGGGGCTTCTACAATCGGCTGTGTGAGCCGGACGCCGTGCTTGCCGCCGCGCAGGAGATGGCGAAAACGATCGCCGACGGGCCGACCTTTGCGCATGCCATGACCAAGCGCTGCATTCACCAGGAATGGAGCATGGACATCGACCAAGCGATCGAGGCCGAGGCGCAGGCGCAGGCGATCTGCATGCAGACCAAAGACTACGAGCGCGCCTACGAGGCTTTCGTCAAAAAAGAGAAGCCGGTTTTTCAGGGGGATTGACGGGCGGCGTCAGCACCGGGCCGGCGCGGCGCGGCCTTGGCTGCGCTGCGTCGAGACCCGGTGACCTATCGCTTTGGCAAAGAGATGGATTGCCGGGTTACGCGAGGTTAAACCCGGCAATGACGACGAAGAAGTTGCGCCGCTCGCGCCGCGTCTTACTGCAGCAGCTTTGAGCCGAAGAACCGCGTGGATAGCGCGCGGATGAGCGACTGCGATTCGGCGGCCGCGAAATCCGCAAGCCGCAGTTGCGGGTTGCGCGGGCGGATGCGCTCGAACGCCGAGCGGGCCTTGGCGTCGGCGGGCGGCGGGATCGTCGCGTCGATCAGCATCTTGGAGCCGAGCCGCTGCCAGAGCGCCGTGCCGGGTGCGCCCAATTCCGGCAGGCTCGCATCCATCGCGTGATTGTGGGTGCCTGGGATGACCACCACGTCCTGCTGCGGATTGACCCGCGTCGAGAGCGCCCACAGCACCTCGGACGGATTGAAGATGTCAACGTCGGCATCGACCGCGATCGCGACCTTCGGGTGCTGGTATTCGCCTGAAAGCGCCGCCATCAGCACGGTCTTGGCCTCGCCGTAGGCGCGCGGCGTCATCTGCACGATGAGCCCGAAGATGCCCGGCATGGCCATCACGTTGTGGATGTTGGGCCCGCCGCCCACGGTCTTGAGACGCCGGTAGATCGCCGCGCTCATCGGAACCTTGTGAAAGACGCAGCCTTCCATCTCCGACCCGTTCTGCAGGTTCTTGAAGATGGCGTCGCGCCGGCAGGACATGAACTGATATTCGACCACCGGGTTCTTGCCGGTTCCGGTGACGTAGTAGTCCTGGAATTCGGAGAACGGTCCCTCGTCCTCGCGGTAGTGCGGTGGAATGTGGCCCTCGAGCACGATCTCGGCGTCGGCCGGGACTTCGAGATCCACGGTCTCGCATTTGGTCAGCCGTACCGGCTCGCCGAGGTAGCCGCCGGCGATCTCGAACTCGTCGAGGCCATAGGCGGCGGTGGTGGCCGCCGCGGCGTAATAGAGCGGATGGTGGCCGATGAAGATTGCGACCGGCATCGGCTCGCCGCGCTCCTGGTATTTCAGGTAGTTCTTCCAGGTGTGGCGGGGGTAGAGCAGAATCCCGGTCTTGTTCGGTCCTTTGACCTGGAGGCGGTGGAAACTGACGTTCCGCTGCCCGGTATCGGGGTCCTTGCTGACCACGAGACCCGAGCCGATCACCGGCCCGCCGTCGCGCACCCCGGCGACGTGGACCGGCAGCTTGGTCAGGTCGATCTCATCCTTGGAGAGCTTGACCTCTTTGACCGGGGCGTCGTCCACGAGGACCGGGGGGATGAGGTTGCCCATCCGTTCGGCGACAAGCGGCACCAGGGACTCCTCGTTGGTGCCGAAAGCGAGCGCGGCGTGCCGGATGTTGGCGGGCGCCTGGCCGAGCGAGCGCCAGCCGTGCGGCAGCTTTTCAAAGAACAGCGCCTTCTCGCGCGACTGATAAAGCAGCGCTCCCATCTGCGTCAGCGGATCGACCGGCTTGTCGATGCGGACCAGCTCCTTGGCGGCATCGAGCTCGTCGATCCAGGTTCGCATGTCCTTGGGGCGCGTGTTGTTTGACATTGCCGGAGCCTCGCGAGGTTTAAGGGTTAAAAAAGGTACAATAGGACCCCGCCGCGCGGGCTCATTTGACCGATATCAATCGGCTTCCAGCCGCCGCCGGGCCTATCCACGTGATTGCCGAGCATAGCGCGTCGAAGACGGGCGTAAACGCCTGATGACCCGGCAATCCATCGCCTCTGCATGAAGCGTTTCTTTCGATAGATGCGCGGGTCATAGGCAGGCGAAGCGACGCCGTCCTTCAGACGGCTATACCCGCGCAGAACCAGTCATGGATTGCCGGTGTCCCGGTTCCGACGCTTGTATCTCTTTGCAGCACATCCGTTTACAAGCGTCGGAACCAAAGGACTCGCCGCAATTCCGGTAGGAACGTCAAATCCGCCGCACCAGCGGCCGTCAGACCGCGCGCGAGTAGCGGGTCTCGCCGCAACCCATGTAGGCGTCAAAGACCGTGCAGACGCTGCGCACGAACGGTCGCGCGTGCTCCGGAACCGTGATGGTGGTGCCCGAGCGATGCACCAGGCCGTGCTCGGCCAGCGGCGCGAGATTGGCAAGTTCGGTCGCGAACTCGTCGACACGTCTCGCCCGCGTGGCCGCGACCTCGGCGAGGTCGACCTTGAGGTCGCACATCAGCCGCTCGATGATCTCGCGCCGCAGCCGGTCGTCGTCGGTCAGCGCCACCCCGCGGGCCGTGGCGAGCCGCCCCGACAGGATGGCGTCGCGATAGGCAACCGTGTTTGACGCATTCTGCACGTAGCCCTGCGGTAGCGAACCGATCGCCGAGGTGCCGAAGCCGATGAGCGCTGTTGCCTCGTCGGTGGTGTATCCCTGAAAATTCCGGTGCAGCCGCTTTTCGCGCTGGCGGCGCACCAAGAGATCGTCATGCCGCGCGAAGTGATCGAGCCCGATCGGCTGATAGCCGGCCTCCAGCAGCGTGTCGGCTGCGGCGCGGCATTGTGCCAAGCGGTCGAGCGTCCCGGGCAGCGCGTGCTCGGGCAGCAGGCTCTGATGGCGCTTCATCCAGGGAACGTGCGCATAGCCGAACAGCGCGACGCGATCGGGCTCAAGCTTGAGCGCGCGGCGCACGGTGGCGGCGACCGACTCGGTCGTCTGGTAGGGCAGCCCGTACATCAGGTCGAGGTTGAGGTTGTCGATGCCGGCCTCGCGCAACCAGTCGGCGACGCGCGCCGTCTGCTCGTAGCTCTGGATGCGCGCGACGGCGCGCTGCACACGCTCTTCGAAATCCTGCACGCCCAGGCTTGCGCGGGTAATGCCGGCGTGAGCCATTACGGGAACGAGCTCGCGCTTGAGCGTGCGCGGATCGATTTCGATCGCCATCTCGCAATCGGCCGGAAACGCGACGATACCGCGCAGCGCGTCCATGACGCGCTCAAAGTCCGCTGGCGACAGCATGGTCGGGGTACCGCCGCCCCAGTGGACATGGACCGCGCGATGACGCTTGCCGAGCCGGCGTGCCACGAGCGCGATCTCGCGCTCGAGGAGATCGACATAGGCGGCGACCGGACCGTAGCGGCGCGCCACCGTGGTGTGACAGCCGCAATAGAGGCAGAGTTCCGCGCAGAAGGGAACGTGCAGATAGATGGACAGCGGCTGATCGGCGGGCAGTTCCGCGAGCCAGGCGTCGTAGCGCGCGGCATTCACATCGGGCTTGAACTGCACGGCGGTCGGGTAGCTGGTGTAGCGCGGAATCTTCCGATCGAGGTATGGCAGCAGGTTCGCGTTCATGGTGGCGTCTGGGGATCAGGTTGGCGGGCGCCGCGAGAGGGCCCGCAGTTTCGGCAGTACCGTGTTCTGCCATTGGCTGATGCCGTATCCGCGCCCCACGATCTCGTGATCGGCAATGACCAGCCACATCGGCACGCCGGCGTTGCGGCCGAGTTGCGCGCGGTACTCGCGCAGCTCGTCGGGCCAGTTTTCGTCCTTGAGAACGTCGAATACAGTCGGCGATTTCACTTCGCGATAGGCGATGCGCTCGAACGCCGGCGAAGCACGCAGTGAGGCGCCGACGTCGCGCTGCCAGGTCCGGCAGGGTGCGCAGTCGTCGGCGCCCACGTAGACAAGCATGAGGTCGCGTGCGGGCGCGGGAACAACGCCACCCCACTGGATGGCGCCGGCGAGCAATATGCTCGCGAGCGCAGCCAAGCGCACTCCCGTTCGCAGCGTTCGCCTCATGCTCGGCACCGCAGCTTCTCTACGCCAGTTACGTATGTTGAAACAAGTATTTGCGGATTAGGATCTGACGCCTTGATCAATATCAATCCCCCGCGGTCGGGAGCGGTCTAGAAAGCCGCCCATACAATCGCAGGGGACTATCTATGCCTCCGACGGAAACCGCCCCGCAAGGGGCAACGAAGCCAGAACAAATCCCAATGATGCAGCGGGTCTTGGACAATCCATTTCTGCTGCTGTTCCTGGGTGTCACCATCCCAACTGTTCTCTTCATCCTCTGGGGCGTGATGGAAATCGCTTCCATTCCGCTCGCCAAGTGATTCCAGACACGGAGCCCGGATATGGCCGTCACACCTCCCGAACACCGCATCTGGTGGAATGAGCCCATCGAGCGGATGGAACTGGTCTGGATTGTCATCGCCTTCCTGTGGGGCCTGTTCATGTTCGGCTTCATGATCGCGTGGCACTTCATTGGCCAGCAGAACCTGAGCAAGGAAGCCTACCGTATCGAGCCTTCGAACTACGAACGCAAGGTTGAGGAGTTCGCCAAGAAGTTCACAGTGCGCGATGAGCAGGGCGTGCCGGTCGTCAAGGCTGCAGCCGGAACCGACGTCTATCTGCTCGGTCGACTCTGGCAGTGGTGGCCGATCCTGGAACTCGAGAAGGGCGTGAGCTACCGCATCCACCTTTCCTCGATCGACTGGCAGCACGGCTTTTCGTTGCAGCCGACCAACATCAACATCCAGGTGCATCCGGGCTACGAGCACATAATTTCGTTGACGCCGACCGACACCGGCGAGTTCGGCATCATCTGCAACGAGTTCTGTGGCATCGGTCATCACACCATGACCGGCAAGATCTACGTCACCGACAAGCGAGCCGACGCCGACAAGCGCGTCGCCGAGGGGAGATAGCATCATGACCGCCGAAACCGTCGCCGGTGCCGTCGGCACGACTGCCGAATTCCGCACCTGCCCGTATACAGGTCTCAAAGTCGAAGCTGCCGCCCAGGCGCTGATCAAGGCGAACGCCGTCGCCGCGGTCGTGTTCCTGGCGATCGGCGGTCTCATGGGACTCCTGGTCGCGCTGACGCGCTGGCCGGCCGTGCATCTGCTGCCGGCCGACTGGTTCTACCTGGTGCTCACCGGACACGGCGCAAACGTGCTGCTGTTCTGGATCATCTTCTTCGAGATCGCCGTGCTCTATTTCGCCTCGGCGGTCCTGCTCAACTGCCGGCTGCCGGCGCCGAAAATAGCGTGGCTCGGCTTCATCCTCATGGTCGTGGGCGCGGTCCTCACCAATTACGAGGTGCTGCAAGGCGATTCGACCGTAATGTTCACCTCCTATCCGCCGATGCAGGCGAAGCCGAATTTCTATCTGGGGCTGATCCTGTTTGCGGTCGGCGCCCTGATCGGCGTCGGTATCTTCTTTGCGACGCTTGCCGTTGCGAAGGACGAGGGCACCTATGAAGGCTCGATTCCGCTCGTCACCTTCGGCGCATTGACCGCCGCGATCATTGCGGTGTTCACCATCGCGTCGGGGGCGATCATCCTCATCCCGACCTGGCTGTGGTCGCTCGGCCTCATCTCCAACATCGACCCGCTGATGTACAAGGTTATTTGGTGGGGGATGGGGCACTCCTCCCAGCAGATCAACGTCTCAGCGCACGTCTCGATCTGGTACCTGATCGCTGCGCTGCTGGTCGGAGCGAAGCCGCTCAGCGAGAAGGTGAGCCGTACGGCGTTTTTCTTGTACATCCTGTTCCTGCAACTCGCCTCGGCGCACCACCTGCTTGCCGAACCGGGACTCGATGCGAGCTGGAAGATCGTCAACACGAGCTACATGATGTATCTTGCCGTGCTGGGCTCGATGATCCACGGACTCACCGTGCCCGGCGCGATCGAGGCCGCGCAGCGCAAGAACGGCTACAACAAGGGCATCTTCGAGTGGCTGCGCAAGGCGCCCTGGGGCCATCCGGCGTTCTCGGGCATGTTCCTGTCGCTCGTGTTCTTCGGCTTCGTCGGCGGCATCTCCGGCGTCGTGCTCGGCACCGAGCAGCTCAACGTGCTGATGCACAACACCATTTATGTGCCGGGGCACTTCCACGGCACGGTGGTGGCGGGCACTACGCTCGCCTTCATGGCGGGGACCTATCTCGTGCTGCCGCTGATCTTCCAGCGCGAGATCGTCTGGCCGCGGCTTGCCAAGATCCAGCCCTACCTGTTCGGCATTGGCGCCGTCGGCATCTCGCTCTTCATGATGGGCGCCGGCACCCTGGGCGTTCCGCGGCGGCACTGGGACATCACGTTCAGTGACGCGGTGTTGCCGTTCACAGAATCGGCCGGCGCCTTCCTGATGATGGGGCTCAACGGCATCTTCGCGGTGCTCGCGGCGCTCGGTGGCATCCTCTACGTGCTGATCACGGTCGGCACCGTGCTGTTCGGCAAGAAGATCACCAGCGGGCACCGGCTGACCTTCCCGCTGTTTTCGGGCGGCGGCACGGCCGCGTCTCACTACGGCGGCTACTTCACGATGAACCTGCCGGGCACCGCCGTGCTCGTCGCCATCTTCTTCGTGTCGTTCGTGCTCTACTACTTCATCAACTGGAAATATCTCTCCGAGCTCTGGCTGTTCCACTGAGTGAGCTTGAGGGAAGGCTATGACCATGCGCGCCGCGATTGAAACGACGATCTCGCTCTTGAAACTACGGATCGGAGTGGCCATCGCGGCGAGCGCGCTTGCCGGGATCGCGGCCACCAACGGTGCGACGCCGTCCTGGTGGCAGATCGCGGGCCTGGCGCTCGCGGTGCTTGGCGCCTCGGGCGCGGCGGGCGCCTTCAATCACTACTACGAACGTGACGTCGACCGGTTGATGCGGCGGACGCGCCTGCGTCCGTTCGCGACCGGTCTGCTGCGGGCGAGCCCGTGGTGGCTTGTCGGCTTTCTCGCCTTGCTGATCGCCTCGCTGGCGCTCGCGGCCGCTGCCGCCGGCACGCTTGCGGCGATCTTCGTCTTCCTCGGCGCCTTTACTTACGGCATCGTCTATACGGTGTGGCTCAAGCGCCGCAGCACCTGGAACATCGTGGTGGGCGGGCTCGCCGGCAGCTTTGCCGTGCTCGCCGGCGCGGCGGCGGTCGATCCGGCGCCGCAGGTCTATCCGGTCGTGCTCGCGCTCGTACTGTTTCTCTGGACGCCGCCGCACTTCTGGAGCCTCGCGGCGGCCAAGGGCGAGGATTATGCGCGCGCCGGCATCCCGATGCTGCCGATCGTGGCGCCGCCCCATGCCTGGACGCTGGCGGTGCTGAGCCACACGGTTGCGCTCGTGGCTATTTCGCTCGTCCCGCTGTGGTATGGGCAGGGGCTGCTCTACGGGCTGGGCGCCGGGATTGGCGGCGCGATCTTTCTCTGGAAGAGCATCGCGCTCTACCGGACGCCGACCAAGGCCGCCGCGATGGCGAATTTCTTTGCCTCGCTCATTCAGCTCTCGCTGCTGATCATGGGCGTCGTGCTCGATGCGGCATTCGCGTCATGGGCGTGAACCGGAATATCCGGGGGCGTGCCGCGCTGATTGCGCTGCTTGTACTGGGGATACCGATATCGGGTGCCGCACAGACGGGGCGGCTCGATCCGGCGAGCGTCATCGCCCGGAGCGAACAGGCCATCGGCCGCACGATCGGCAATTACATCCTGACCGATACGACCGGTACGGCCTTGCCGCTCGCCGGCTATCGCGGCAAGCCGCTGATCGTCAGCCTGGTCTATTCGTCGTGCGGCTCGATCTGCCCGGCGACGACGCAACGGCTGATCTCGGCGGTGACGGAGGCGCGCCGCGTGATCGGCGGCGACCGCTTCGAGGTGCTGACCGTCGGCTTCGACGCGCGTCACGACACGCCCGTTCGCATGGGACAATTTGCCGCCGTGCAGGGCATCAAATTCTCCAACTGGCGGATCGCCAGCGGCGATGCCGCCTCGCTCGCGGCGCTGCTGCGCGATGTGGGCTTCAGCTACGAGGCGGCCGCCGGCGGCTTCGACCATATTTCGCAGACGACGATTATCGATCGCGACGGCAAGATCTTTCGCCAGGTTTATGGCGACGATTTTCCGATCCAGGTGTTTCTCGAACCGCTCAAGGACGTGGTCTACGGTACCGAAACCTCTCTGAGCCTGCGTGGCCTCGTTGACCGCATCAGGTTCATCTGCACCACCTACGATCCCGGCGCCGGCCGCTACCGCATCGATTACGGCCTGGTGTTTGGCAGCGTGATCGCGGCCTTGTCGCTGGTCGTATTTGGCGGCATTCTGCTGCGCGAATGGCGCCGCGCCGCGCGGGTGTGAAGTGCAGCAAGGCCCTCGGAGGTGCAGGTGATCGGCGCGGTTCGTAAGGTACTGAGGTATGGATTCGAGCTGATCGAGCGGCCGTTCGACCGGCTGTTCGGGCCGGCGATGAACCCGCTGGCGCAGCTCGGCGCGCTCGGCTTCTTCTTTTTCTGGATCGTGGCCGTCAGCGGAATCTACCTGTTCATTTTCTTCGATACCGGCATCGAACGCGCCTACGAGTCGGTCGAGAATCTGACCAACTACCATTGGTTTCATGCCGGCGTGATGCGCAGCTTTCACCGCTACGCGTCCGACCTGATGGTGGTGATGGTCGTCACGCATTTGTTGCGCGAATTCTCCTATGATCGCTATCGCGGGGCCCGCTGGTTCTCTTGGGTGACCGGGCTGCCGATCATCTGCCTGCTCTATGCCTCCGGCATCACCGGCTACTGGCTGGTCTGGGACCGCCTCGCCCAATACGTCGCGCTCACGTCATCCGAATTGCTCGACTGGCTGCCGATTTTCGGCGAGCCGATTGCGCGCAATTTCATTTCGACCGGCACGCTCACCAGCCGCTTCTTCACGCTGATGGTGTTCATGCACGTGGCGGTGCCGCTGTTTCTGCTGTTCATCATGTGGGTGCACATCCTGCGCATCTCGCGCCCGAAGATTAATCCGCCGCGGATGCTTGCCCTGCTGACGCTCGTTGCGCTGATTGCGGTTTCGATCTGGAAGCCGGCGGTCTCGCAGGGGCATGTCGATCTCGCCAAGGCACCGGTCGAGGTCGGTCTCGACTGGTTCTACCTGCCGCTCTATCCGCTCACCGACATCTGGAGCAAGGGTGGGGTGTGGGCCTTTCTCGGCGCGTTTTTCCTGATGCTCGCGCTGATGCCGTGGCTGCCGCCGTTGCGCCGCGCGCGGCCCGCCGCGGTCGATCTCGATCATTGCAACGGCTGTGCGCGTTGCGCCGAGGATTGTCCGTACGAAGCAATTCGCATGGTCAGGCGCACTGACAATCTGCCGTTTCCGACCCAGGCGCAGGTCAACAATTCGCTGTGCGTCTCCTGCGGCATCTGCATGGGCTCCTGTCCGTCGTCGACGCCGTTCCGCCGCACCGAGGACTTGCGCACCGGCATCGACCTGCCGGACTTTTCCCTCGCAACGTTGCGCGAACAGGTCGTGGCGACGGCGGCGACCCTGCAAACGTCGCCGCGCGTGATGGTGCTCGCCTGCGAGCGGGGTGGAGGCGCCGGCCATGTCGGCGGTACCGTCACGCTCCCTTGCGTCGCCATGGCGCCGCCCTCGCTGATCGACTTCATCCTCAGCCGAGATCTCGCCGACGGCGTCGTGGTTGCGGGCTGTGCCGAGAGCGCCTGCTACCATCGGCTCGGCGTCGCCTGGACGAAGCAGCGCTTCGCCGGCGTGCGCGATCCCTACCTGCGGGCGCGCGTTCCGCGCGAGCGCATCGCCACCATCTGGGCGTCGGCGCTGGAGGGCAGCCGGGTCGAGAGGGATATCGCCGGTTTCCAGCAGAAGCTTGCGGGATTGCCGCCGAAGAAGCCGCGTCGGCCGGTGTCGGCGAAGCCCGCGGCACCCGCCGCAGGTTCGCCGCGCGCCCCAGCCGCCCAGGAACTTGAGACATGATCAAGGCGTTGCGAATTTGTGGGCAATTCATCGTAATCCTGGCGTTGTTCGGGACCGTCGCGGCATTTGCCAACTGGCCGGTCTATCGCCAGATTCCAAAGGATTCAGGTATCGTCATGCTGAGTTTCGTCCATGGCGCAGACCGGCGCGCCGAGTGCCGGCGCCGCACTCCGGAGGAGCTTGCAAAGTTGCCGCCGAATATGCGCAAGCCCCTGGACTGTCCGCGCGGGCGGCGGCCGCTTTACGTCGAGCTTGATATCGGGTCCGAGGTTTCGTTCCACGCTCAATTGCCGCCCACCGGAATTGCGGGCGATGGGCCGTCGCGCGTATACCAGCGTTTCGTGCTGCCGGCCGGACGGTACGACATAGCGGTGCGGCTGCGCGACACGCCGCGAACCGAGGGCTTCGACTACGAGCGGACCGGCCGCATCACGCTTAGTCCCGACCAGATGTTCGTGATCGATTTCCACCCCGAGAGCGGCGGCTTCGTGTTCCAATGATCGCTGCCTGATGGAAGGAGACGCGGCCCATGGCGCTCTTGCAGTGGAAGGACGAATACAGCGTCGGGATCGAAGCGGTCGATCACGAGCACAAGGAACTCATCGACCTGATCAATCGGCTGCATGACGAGCTTTCGAGCAAGAGTGCAGATTCGCCGGTAGAGGCCTTCTTCGGCGACCTCCTGCGGGGAATTTCCGCACACTTCGCACTTGAAGAGCGGTTCATGCGGGAGCACAAGTACGATCAGCTTGCACAGCATAAATCCGATCACGAGCGGCTGCTCGACGACCTGCGCGACATCATGGACGAGGCCATTGACGACGAGTCTCCGAATTTCCGCGATCTCTCGTCCCGTCTCGATGCGTGGTTTTCCCGCCATTTCGAGACCCACGACGCGCGCCTGCACAAGGCGCTTGGCTCCCACCCCCACCCGC
>WBZO01004218.1_pt1 | contig 15689 bp, 17 predicted proteins | sample 5204261 | NCBI WGS metagenome assembly WBZO01 (sample SAMN12412400, study PRJNA552823) | activated sludge metagenome | isolation source: activated sludge from anammox sidestream of wastewater treatment plant... | place: USA: North Carolina | collected 2017-09 | reverse complement strand
ACCACGTGCAGCGCTGGGACGACAATATCCATCCCGACGATGTCGGGGAGGCGCAGCGCAGCTTCTCGTCGCATGTCGCCGGCCGCTCGGATCACTACGACGCGGAGTACCGGATCCGCACACGCGGCGACGAGTGGCGCTGGTTGTTTGAACGCGGCCGCGTCGTGGAGCGCGCGCCCGATGGGACGCCGCTGCGCATGGTCGGCGTCTGCATGGACATCGAGGAGCGCACTGCGGCCGAGCACGATGCACGGGAACTGCAGCAGTGGCTCGAGCACGCGATCGATCTCGCCCGCATCGGCATCTGGGACTGGGACCTCACCGGGCAGCGCTTTCGCTGCAACGACCTGTACATGCAGTACGCGCTCGGCGGCAGCTGCCCGCAGGACACGATCGAGCGGCGCGAAGCGCGCTTCTCGCGCCTGCATCCCGACGACCTCGCCGAGGCGCGCGTCATCGACCACGAGATCCGCGAAGGCCTGCGCGAGGAGTTCGAATTGCAGGGCCGGCTGCGGCACGTCGATGGCGATTGGCGCTGGGTCCTGCAGCGCGGCCGCGTGATCGCGCGGGACGCGAACGGTGCCCCGGCGCACGTGGCCGGATTCCTCGTCGACGTGACGCAACGCCAGAGGGAGACCGAGGCGCGCACGCGCGCGGTCGCGATGCTCGATGCGGTGACCCGGCACGCGCCGGATCACCTGCTGCTGCTCGATCGCGACCTCAAGGTCGTATTCGCGAATCGGGGCTGGCCGTCACAACCGCACGAGACGATGATCGGCCGCCGGTTCGAGGAACTCGCGCCGCCGGCCTGCCGCGCGCCGCTCGTCGCGCTGTGCGAACAGGTGCTCGCCACCGGCCAGCCGGGCGAGATCGAGATAGTGGACGAGTGCGACAACGGCAAGTCGCACTATCTCGCCAATCGCGCCTCGCCGGTACGCGAAGGCGAAGCGATCGTCGGGCTCAGCATCGCCATCAGCAACGTCACGGCGCGGCGCGTCGCCGAGGAGTGCCGGCGCACGACCGAATCGGTGCTGCAGACCATCTCGGAGTTCACGTCGGACTGGCTCGCGATGTTCGACGCCGACCTGCGCTACGTGTTCATCAACCGCGGCTTCGGCGGCCACGCACCGTCCGACATCATCGGTCGCACGCTCCGCGATCTCGCGCCGCGCCAGCCGACGCCGCGCATCCTCGCACTCGCCGAGGCCGTGCTGCGCACGGGCAAGGCGCGCAACGAGGAGGTCGACGTGATTGCGGCCGACGGCCGGGTGCACCGCCTCGAGGTACGCATCCGCCCGGTGCCGACGACGAACGGCGCGACCGCGGGCGGCCAGGTCCTCGTGGTCAATGCGACCGACATCACCGCGCGCAAGCAGCTCGAGCGCGAGCTGCTCGAGATCGCCAATCGCGAACAGCAGCGCATGAGCAGCGACCTGCACGACGGGCTGTCGCAGGACCTGACGGGTGTCGCGCTGATGCTGCGGGGCGTCGCGGCGCAATTGCGCAAGGAGCGTTCCGAGGCGCGCGTGGACGTCGAGGAGGTCATCGGGCTCGTCAATGCCGCGATCGAGAGCACGCGGGTGCTCGCGAGCGGCCTGTCGCCGGTCAGCAGTGAGCGCGGCGGGCTCCTCGCGGCGCTCGAAACGCTCGCCGCCCGCCTGCAGGACCGCCATGGTGTTAACGTATCGGTCTCGACGCGCTTCGACGGGCCGCTCGTGCTCACCGATGCCGCGTCGAACCATCTCTACAGGATCGCGCAGGAAGCGATGCTCAATGCGATACGACACGCCAATCCGAGGGAGGTCACGGTCGAGCTCGCGCGCGTGGCGGGCGAAATCCGCCTGCGCATCGCCGACGACGGGCGTGGCTTCGGCAGCACGCCGCCGTCGTCCGCGGGGCTCGGCCTCAGGATCATGCGCTACCGGGCGCAGATGCTCGGTGGCGGCCTCGAGATCGAGTCCCGCCCGACGGGCGTACGCGTGGAGTGCCTGTGTCCCATAGCGGGGAATCAGCGCGCCGCCGTGTCCTGATCGTCGACGATCACCCGATCGTGCGACACGGCCTCTCGCGCATGATCGAGGCTGCACCCGATCTCGTGGTGTGCGGCGAAGTCGAGAACGTCGCCGATGCCCGGCGCGCGATCCGCGAGCTGCATCCGGACATCGTGATCGTCGACCTGAGTCTCGGCCAGGGCGACGGCCTCGAGCTCATACGAGATGCGCGTGCCCACCATCCGCGCCTGCCGATGCTCGTGCTGTCGATGCACGAGGAATCCATCTATGCGGAACGCCTGCTCGCCGCCGGCGCACGCGGCTACATCATGAAGGAGGCCGCGTCGGACCAGTTGCTGATTGCGCTGCGTCGCGTGCTGGCAGGCAAGATCTACGTGAGCGAGGCCCTCGCGGCGCGCCTGCGTGCACGCGGCAGTGCGTCCGCGGGCGGCGAGGCGGAAGACCCGCTGAAGCGTCTCAGCAATCGCGAGATGCAGGTGCTCGCGAAGCTCGGCCGGGGGCTCTCGTCGCGCGCGATCGCCGCCGACCTCACCCTGTCCGTGAAGACGGTCGAATCCCATCGGCAGAGCATCAAGCGCAAGTTGAATCTCGCCAACAACGCCCAGCTGCTGCAGTACGCGCTCTCGCTCGACCGGGCGTCGAAGGGCGGCGTCTGACGGCCCGCCGGCGGCCGGCGCCGCAGCGCCGCTAAACGCTTTGGTGCCGGGACGCGTCCAAGCCATGCAGGAGGAAGCCCCCTTGGCGGACGGCGGCGTGGCGGACATCGACCAGGTTCTCGTGGCGCGCGCGAGCGGCGGGGACATCCGCGCTTTCGAGCGGCTCTACCGCGAGCACGTCGGTCGGGTCCACGGCCTGTGCCTGCGCATGGCGCGCGATGCATCCCTCGCCGAGGACTACACGCAGGAGACGTTCATTCGTGCGTGGCGGGCGCTCGAGCGCTTCGAGGCGCGCAGCCAGGTGTCGACCTGGCTGCACCGGATCGCGGTCAACGTGGTCCTCGAACGGCGTCGCCGCCGCGAGCCGCCGGTCGAGTACGTCGAGGACGTCGGGGACTACGACCGGGACAACGACACGCTCGACACGCCCGTCGAGGAGGCCGAACTCGAGGCGGTCGTCGCCTCGCTGCCGCAGGGTGCGCGCGACGTGCTGACCCTCTGCGGGATCTACGGTTATGCGCACGGTGAGGCCGCGACGATGCTCGGCATCGCCGAAGGGACCTGCAAGGCGCAGTTGCATCGTGCCCGCGCCCTCGTGCGCGCACGGCTCGACAATGGAGTGAAGCGATGAGCAATGAGCGCAGCGAGCGGCTGGCGGCCATCGGTGAGCTGCCCCGTGACGTGCCTCCGGCACGGAACCTGTGGCCCGGCATCGCCGCCGCGATCGAAGGGTCGTCGGCGGCGCCCGCGTCGCGGTGGGGGCGCGCGGTGCCGCGCCCCGTGTGGGCGCTCGCCGCCGCCGTGGCGTGCGTGGCGGTGGGCGTCTGGGTCGGGCGTCTATCGGCACCCGCCACATCGCCGGTCGCGGCCGTCGGTTCGAGACCGGAAAGTGCCCGGATGGCGGAGCGCGTGATCTACGACCCCGGTATCAGATTCGAGCGGACCCGCGAGCATCTGTTGCGGGAAGTCGGCGCGCGCCTCGCGCAACTGCCGCCGGGCACGCGCGCGCGGGTGGAAGCGAGCCTCGAGACCGTGCAGCGTGCCCGGCGCGACATCGAGCAGGCCCTCGGTCGCGATCCCGGCAACGCGCTGCTGCAGGAGATGCTCGTGAACAGCTACCAGGACGAGATGCGGGTGCTCGCGACGGTGCGTGAGCCGTGGGTGAGTGGACAGGAGATCGGCACATGAAGGCGGGAATGTCGACGGGATGGGCGGTCGCGGCGCTGGCGGCGATCGCGTGTGCAATGCCGGCGCATGCCGGCGGGGATAGGGATATCGAGCAGCGGGTCGCTGCGGACCCGGGCGGCGAGGTCAATGTCAACATCGTGACGGGCTCGCTGCACATCGAGGGCTGGGACAAGCCGGAAGTCGAGGTGACCGGCTCGATCGGCGACGAGGTCGAGCGGCTCGATGTGGTGCGCGACGGTCGTCGCGTGACGGTGAAGGTCATCCTGCCGAAGCGGTCATTGCGCGACGCGGACGCCGACCTCACGGTGCGCGTGCCGGCGGGCTCTTCGCTCGAGGCGACCACGGTCAGCGCCGACCTCGGCGTGCGCGCCGTCGCGGGCACCTTGCGCCTGCGATCCGTGAGCGGCGAGGTCACGGCGCGCGATGTCGCGAAAGACAGCGAGTTCAAGACGGTGAGCGGCGACATCCGCGTGACCGCCGGCGCGCCGCCCGTGAAGGTGATCGCCTACAGCGTGAGCGGCAGCCTCGTCGTCGACGGCCTGTCCGGCAGCCTCGAAGCGACTTCGGTGAGTGGCGACATGAACTTCGACCTCGGTGCGATCGACAGCCTGCGGCTGCGCACGACCTCGGGCGATGCGCGCCTCGGCGGGCGCCTCGCGAAGGAGGCACGGGTCGACTTCGAGTCGGTGAGCGGCGACCTGTCGATGAAGGTCGCGGCCGACGCCGGCTTCACCGCCGAGGCGGACACGTTCAGCGGCTCGCTGTCCAACTGCTTCGGCGTGCGTCCCGAGGCGGTCAGCAAGTACGGGCCGGGCGAGCGCATGTCGCTGACGCAGGGCGCGGGCGGCGCGCGCATCCGCGCGAAGACCATGAGCGGCGACGTGCGGATTTGCGATCGCTAGAATGATCATGTGCGCATTGCGAAATGGGTCACGATCGTCCTCGGCGGGCTCGCGGCGCTCGCCGTGCTCGCCGGCGTCGTGCTCACGCAGGTCATCGACCCGAACCGCTTTCGCAGTGCGATCGAGCGGCAGGTAACGGCGACCACCGGGCGCGAGTTCCACCTGCAGGGCGACATCGAGCTGTCGTTTTTTCCGTGGCTCGCACTGACGACGGGCGCGGCGGAACTGCAGTCCCCGCACGGTTTTCCGGAGCGCGCGTTCCTGCGCTGGCGCGCCGCCCACGTCGGCGTGCGGCTCGTGCCGCTGCTGCGCGATCAGCTGGTTGTCGATCGCATTCGCATCGACGGGCTCGATGCGCGCCTCGTGCGCACCGTCGACGGCCGCACGAACTGGTCCTTCGACACGGGCACGCCGCAGGCGACGCCCTCCGCCGCAGGCACGGAGAAGCTTGCGGACATCGCGGGCGTCGAACTGCGCGATGCGCACGTGATCTACGACGACCTCGCGGCGGCGCGGTCGCTCGTCGCGGACGTGCGCCGTCTCGAGGTCGCGCCGATCCGGCGGGGTGCGCCGATGCGGGTCGAACTCGAGGCGGCACTCGCGGAGGCGAAGCACGCCGAGCGGGCCGCGATCCGCCTCGCACTGCGCGTGACGCCCGGGCCGCCGCTCACGATCGACGACACGACGCTGACCGGAACGCTGCGCGATGGCCGCTTCGGCGGGACCGGTGTCCCGCTCGGATTCACCGCGCCTCGTGTCCGCTATGACGCCACGGCGGCATCGGTCGACGTCCCCGAGTGGCGCCTGCGATTCGATGACGCGACGCTCGACGGCGCCGTCGAAGCCACGTTCGGCGCAGCGACGAGCGCGCGGGGCCGCGTATCCCTCGCGCCGGTGTCGCTGCGCGCGACGCTGGCGGCGGCGGGCATCACACTGCCGCCGACACGGGATGCGCGCGCCTATGCGCACGTCGAACTCGGCGCCGGATTCAGCCTGTCGGGCGCGGCGTGGACCATCGAGCCGCTGACGATACGTCTCGACGACACGCGCCTCGCGGGAAGCGTCACGCGTGGCGCCGGTGATGCGGACACGATCCGATTTGCGCTGCATGGCGATCGCATCGACCTCGACCGCTACCTGAAGCCCGAAGGCACGCCGAGCGAGCCGTTCGTGCTGCCGACGGAGGCACTGAAGGCGCTGCGCGTCGCGGGCACGCTCGACATCGACGAGGCGACGATCGAGGGCGTGCAGATGAAGGGCGTGCAGCTCGGTGCGGGGCCATGACGGCGTGGAGCGCGCGTTGAGCGCGCTCGCCACGCCGCTCGTCGCCTGGCATCGCGTGCACGGGCGCCACGACCTGCCCTGGCAGCAGGACCGCTCGCCCTACCGCGTGTGGATATCGGAGATCATGCTGCAGCAGACGCAGGTCGCGACGGTGATCCCGTACTTCCAGCGCTTCATGCAACGCTTCCCGGACGTTGTCGCGCTCGCGGCGGCGTCGCTCGACGAAGTACTGCATCACTGGTCGGGCCTCGGCTATTACGCGCGCGCGCGGCACCTGCACCGGGCGGCACAGCGCGTGCGCGACGAGTTTGGCGGCGTGTTCCCCGAATCGTTCGCGGCGCTCGTGAGCTTGCCCGGCATCGGCCGCTCCACCGCGGGCGCAATCCTCGCGCTGTCGCGCGACGCGCGCTACCCGATACTCGACGGCAACGTGAAGCGCGTCCTCGCGCGCCGCTTCGGTGTCACCGGGTCGCCGGGCGCGAGCGCCGTCCAGCAGCGACTGTGGGCCATCGCGGAAGCAGAGACGCCGGAGGTCGACATCGCGGAGTACACGCAGGCGATCATGGATCTCGGCGCCACGGTCTGCGTGCGCACGCGGCCGCTGTGCCCGGTGTGTCCGTTGCGCGCCGACTGCAATGCGCATCGCACCCATCGCCAGCACCTGATTCCCGCGCCGCGGCGGCGCGCGCGCGCGGCGCGGCGGGTGCGCGCGGTCGTAATGCTGGTCGCGCAGCGCGACGACGGCGCCGTACTGCTCGAGCGGCGGCCGCCGGAGGGCATCTGGGGCGGCCTCTGGTGCCTGCCGGAGTTCGCCTCGGAAAGCGCGGCGCGCAGCTTCGCGGCATCCGAGCTGCGCGGGGCGGAAGTCGACGCGCAACCGCTCGCCGAGCGGCCGCACGCCTTCACGCACTTCGATCTCGTCATCACGCCGCTGCTCGCGCGCTGTCGCGGGCACGATCGTGTCGCGGAGGCCGGCGCCGACGGCAGCGAACGCCTCATCTGGTATGACAGGCGCATGCCGGCGCGGGTAGGATTGCCGGCCCCCGTACGAGAGATCCTCGAAAGCCTGGCATGAGCCGAACCGTCCACTGCGTGTTGCTGAAGAAGGAAGCCCCCGGACTCGATCGCGCACCGTATCCCGGTCCGCTCGGGGAACGCATCTACGCGCACGTCTCGCAGGAGGCGTGGGCCCGGTGGGTCGGGCACCAGACGATGCTGATCAACGAGTACCGGCTGACGCCGGTCGACCCGAAGGCGCGCAAGTTCCTCGAGCAGGAGATGGAGAAATTCTTCTTCGGCGCCGGGTCGGATCTGCCCGAGGACTATCGTCCCGGGTAGTGGAGGCCGCCATGTCGCTGACGCTGTTCGGGCATCCCTTTTCGTCCTACTGCCAGAAGGTGATCGTCGCGTTGTACGAGAACGCGACGCCGTTCGACCTGCGCCTCGTGTGGAACGGCGATGCGGCGACCGACGCGCAGTTCGCGTCGCTGTGGCCGATGAAGCGCATGCCGGTCCTCGTCGATGCGGGTCACACGGTGACCGAATCGACCGTGATCATCGAGTACCTCGGGCAGCACCATCCCGGGCCCGTGGCGCTGATCCCGCCCGATGCGCGCGCGGCGCTCGACGTGCGCCATATGGACCGCGTCTTCGACAGCTACGTGATGACGCCGATGCAGAAAATCGTCTTCGATCACATCCGACCGGCGGATGCGCGCGATGCGGCAGGCGTCACCGACGCGCACGCGCTGCTGGAAACCGCCTACGGCTGGCTCGATGCCGCGTTGCGTGGCCGCGAGTGGGCCGCCGGGAGTGCCTTCACGCTCGCCGATTGCGCCGCCGCGCCGTCGCTTTTCTATGCCGACTGGGTGCACCCGATCGCCGCATCACACGCGAACCTGCGCGCGTATCGCGCGCGGCTGCTCGCGCGGCCGTCGTTCGCGCGCGCGGTGGACGAAGGGCGGCCTTACCGGAAGCTCTTTCCGCCCGGGGCACCGGACAGGGACTGAAAAGTGGGCCTGTCGTCTGTGGCCCCGTCCCTCACACTCCCATCGGCCGGCGCTGGTTCCGGAAGCGCTTGATGCGAAATCCCGCCAGGATCAGTACGACGCCGATCGCAATCGCGAACGCGCCGATCAGCGTGACGATCGCGAGCGCGCCTGCGGCGGGATTGCGCAGTACGAGCACGCCGAACACGATGCTGATCGCGCCAGTGAGGGCGAGCCACCATTCGAAGTTGATTACATGGCGGAACTTGATCGCCGCATAGATCTCGAGCAGGCCGCGCGCGATCGCCCATACTGCGATGACGATCAGGATCGAAAGCGTGGCGATGCCCGGCGCGGCCACGGCCGCGATGCCGGCGACCACGCTGACGAGCCCGCCCCAGAACGGCCAACCCCAGTTCCTTGCGCCCGAGGCATAGTAGATTGAAAGTGCGCCGTCGATGATCCAGTAGGCGGCAATCAGCGCGAGGAAGACGAGGACGCCCATCGCGGGCCATAGCAGTACAAGAACCCCAAACAAGATAGCGACGATGCCGCGCACGAGCGGCACCCACCAGTAGTCGAGCAGGGTTTTCTCCATGGCGGCGATGCTCCCCGTTGCGATGGCCCAAAGTGCACGGTAGCTTGTACTGGATGGCAGGCTACTGCAATCGCGCCCGCTGAATCAATGACTTGGCTCGATGGGCGCTTGACGCCCCGGCGCGCCGCGGCTCTAATACGCGGCCCTCCCCAACGGCGGCCAGGTAGCTCAGTTGGTAGAGCAGCGGACTGAAAATCCGCGTGTCGTTGGTTCGATTCCGACCCTGGCCACCATTTAATACAGGTCCTTACCGAGCACATCGGTAACGGTTCATTGCGGGCACATGGGTAACACTTTTGCGCCGAAGGGATGCCCGGCGCCGATTGAAACCCCTCATTGTCCACGATATAGTCAGACCAGTCTGACTAGATGGTGGCACCATGCGCAACTGGCAATTGCAGGACGCCAAGGCCCGGCTGTCGGAGCTCGTGAAGAAGGCGGTGCAGGAGGGTCCCCAGCACATCACGTTGCACGGCGAGCCGGCGGCCGTCGTGCTGTCCGAGGCCGAGTATCGACGTCTCAGGAAGCGGCCGGCGCGCTTCATCGACTTCATCCGCGGCTCACCGCTCCGGGGTGTGGACCTCGACCTGGGGCGCGATCGCAGCCCGTCGCGTGATGTCCGCCTGTGAGTTATCTCGTCGACACCAACGTCATCTCCGAACTCGTGCGCCCGAAGCCGGCGCCGGCCGTTGTGGAATGGTTCGAGGGAGTCGCGGACGAAGCGCTGCACCTCAGCGTGCTCACGCTCGGCGAACTGCGCAGAGGTGTGGAGAAGCTCCCCGCGAGCAAGCGAAAGGAAAAGCTCCGCCACTGGCTTGAACAGGAATTGCCGGCCTGGTTCGGTGCGCGCCTGCTCCCGGTCGATGCCGCCGTGGCGGATGCCTGGGGGCGGCTGCAAGCGAACGCGGAACGGACGCTTCCCGCCGTGGACAGTCTCCTTGCGGCGACCGCGCTGCATCATCATTTGCGGCTGGTCACACGGAATACGGCGGACTTCGATGTACCGGGGCTGGAGACGATCAATCCCTGGTCGCGGGAGGCGTGATCGTGCCGGCGTGGCTGCGGGCGGAATGCAGCCATGGCCACGCATCAGATGAGCTCGCATCTCCAGCCCGCCGGGAGCGATGCCGCGGCGAGCGCGCCCATGAAGGCGGGGTCCGCGTCGGCGTGGCGGTCGGCGGCCGGGTAGAGGATAGTTTCCTCCTTCGGGTTGTGCATGTTGAGGAGCATCACCAGTTGCTCGCACGGCTCCCGCAGATCGTCCCCGGTGTCCGCGGCGTCACAGGCGGCGGCAAGGCGCTCGATCAATCGCCACATCTGGCCGTGCTCGCGCTTCATCACGAAGACCGGCATCGCGAGGCCCGCGCGCGCGAGCGGCGGGAACAGCACGGCCTCCTCGACGTGGATATGCGCGCGCAACAGCGCGAGCGCGGCGGCCAGTGCGTCGCGCGTCGCGCTGCCTGCGAGGAAACCCTGCACGCCGGCGTCGATCGCATGGTGCTGGTCCTCGAGGTATGCGCCCGGGCGATCGGCCTTGCTGGAACTGTTCACGGCAGCGGTCCCAGCAGTCGTGCCGCGTGCGACGCGGCGATCCACTCCTCGTTGGTGGGCTCGACACCGATCGTCACCGCGCTGTCGCGACTCGAGATGACGGCGGCGTGGCGCGCATTGGCCGCGGCATCCATGCGTACACCGAGATGGCGCAGGCCGTCGCAGACACGCGCCCGCAGTTCGGCATTGTGCTCACCGATGCCGGCGGTGAACACCAGCAGGTCGAGACCGCCGAGCACGGCCGCGAGCGCGCCGACCTCGCGCACGATGCGGCGCACGTAGAGCGCGAGCGCGAGCGCCACGCGCTCGTTGCCCGCCTCGAGCGGCAGCAGCTCGCGCGGATCGGACGAGACGCCGGAGACACCGAGCAGGCCCGAATCGTGGTACAGCATGTTCGCCACTTCTTTGAGCGTGAGCTTCTCGATCTGCATCAGGTAGATCACCGCGCCGGGATCGAGCGTGCCGCAGCGCGTGCCCATCATCAGGCCGTCGAGCGCCGAGAACCCCATGCTGGTGGCGACACTCGCGAGGTCTTGCATCGCGCACAGGCTCGCGCCGCTGCCGAGGTGGGCGACGATCGTGCGGCCCCGCGCCGTGTCGCCGTGGCGCTCGACGAGCGCGTGGCTCATGTAATCGTACGACAGCCCGTGAAAGCCGTAGCGGCGAACGCCGCGCTCCCAGGCCGACCAGGGCAGCGCGAACATCTGCTCGACCGGGTCTTGCGTGCGGTGAAACGCCGTGTCGAAGCAGGCCACCTGTGGCACGTCGGGCGCGAGGCGGAAGAGCGAGTCGATCGCGTCCAGCGCAAACGGCTGGTGCAGCGGTGCGAGCGGCACATAGCTCCGAAGATCCGCCAGCACCTCTCCGTCGAGCCGCACCGGCTCGAAGTACTTGCTCCCGCCGTGCACGACCCGGTGCGCGACCGCCGCGATGCGCCGCTCACCCCCGACGCGTGCGCGCGCGCGCTCATGGATGTGGGTCAGGGCTGCGTCATAGGGCCGTGCCGGATCCAGCGAGACCGGGGCTGGCGTGACGCCGGTCTCGCCGTAGGTGGGGCGCGACCCGGTGATGCCGTCGACTTTGCCGTTCCACTCCGGCTTGCGCGTAAGCGGCCTGCAGCTCGCGTCGAACAATGCGAACTTGATGCTCGAGGAGCCGCAGTTGAGCACGAGGATCAGCGGGGTCATGGCGGGCCGGTGCGCTCAGGGCGGCGCGGTGCGAAAGCGATGCGCGAGCAGCAGCGCGATCGCGCACGAGGCGAGGCGGGTACGGCGCGAATCCGCGCGGCTCGTCAGCACGATCGGCACGCGCGCGCCCATCACGATGCCGGCGCTGTCGGCATGGCCCATGTACTCGAGTTGCTTCACCAGCATGTTGCCGCTCTCGAGGTCGGGCACCACGAGCACGTCGGCCTCGCCGGCCACGGCCGAGCGGATGCCCTTGACGCGCGCCGCTTCGGGCGACACGGCGTTGTCGAAGGCGAGCGGCCCGTCGAGGAGCCCGCCGGTGATCTGGCCGCGATCGGCCATCTTGCACAGTGCCGCGGCATCGAGCGTCGAGGGCATGCGCGGATTGACGGTCTCCACGGCGGCGAGGATCGCCACCTTCGGCAGCTCGACGCCAATCACGTGCGCGAGGTCGATCGCGTTGCGCACGATGTCGGCCTTCTCCTCGAGCGTGGGTGCGATGTTGACGGCCGCATCGGTGATGATGAAGGGCCGCGGGTAGGCCGCCGTTTCCATCACGAAGCAATGCGTGATGCGGCGCGCGGTGCGCAGCCCGGCGTCCGGCGCGACGATCGCGCCGAGCAGTTCGTCCGTGTGCAGGCTGCCCTTCATCAGCGCTTCGACCCTGCCCTGGCAGGCGAGCTGCGCCGCGCGCGCGGCCGCCGCGTGGCTGTGCGGCACATCGACGATCTCGCAGCCCTCGAGGCTGATGCCTGCCTCCGCGGCGACCCGGCGCAGCTTCGACTCGGGTGCGACCAGCACCGCGGTGATCATGCCGGCTGCGCGCGCGTCCATGGCGCCGCCGAGGCTGAGCGCATCGCAGGGATGCACGATCGCCATGCGCACGGGTTCCAGGCCCTGCACGTGGGCGATCAGGCGGTCGACGCCGCGCAAGCGTGTGGCGGGTGCGTCGGTCATCGGCGGGCGCTCCCGGCTCGAGCCGCGGTCGCAATCAGCGCCGGCACGACGAACTCGACGCCCGGGCCATGGCCGGTGAGCCACGGGCGCAGCGTCTCGTGGGCCGCGATACGCAGGCGCTCGAACTGCGTGTCATCGAGCAGTCCGCCGAGGGTCCATACACAGGCATGCTCGGCCGCGACGAGGGCGTCGATCGACGCAAAGTGAACGGGGCGGTCGTGGCGTGCGACGTGTACCATTTCGAGGCCTGCGGCCGAGCACAACGCGGCGAGCTGTTCCGGATCGCCGAGAATGAACGGTGCCCGGAAGGGTTCAGCCACCTTTAGACCGAAAAGCCGATGGAGCAACTCGGCGAGTACGGCGTAACCGGGCGCGTGATCGAGCGCATCCCACACGGCGACGGCGATTTGCCCGCCGGGGCGCGATACGCGCCGCATCTCCCGCAGCGCCATGGTGCGATCCTCGAAGAACATCAGGCCGAACTGGCTGACGACGGCATCGAACCGCTCGTCGGTGAACGGCAACTGCTCCGCGCGACCCTGTCGCCATTCGATCGCGGGGCCATTGCGTCGTGCAACGGTCAGCATGTCGTCGTTCGCATCGAGCCCTGTGGCCGTGCCGCCAGGCTGCACACGCTGCGCGGCTGCGCAGGTCAGTGCACCCGTTCCGCAAGCGACATCGAGCACGTGGTGTCCCGCGCGCACGCCGGCGGCGTCCAGCACGACCGGGCCCCATTGCCTGAAGAGCGCCGGCACGAAGAGGCGCTCATACACCTCCGCGGGCGCGGCCCGCAGGTGCGGATCACTGTTGCCCATGACGCACCTTAGCGCATCTCCGTCATCGCCAGAACGCCCGCGTCGATCAGGCGTTCGAGATCCCGACGCAGTTCGCCGGGATCCACACCGGGCTGGCGCGCCATCGCATCCTCGAGCGCGAACAGGCGCTGTCCCAGGAGCCATTCGATGGTCGGATAGGTCGCGCCGATCGCAATCTCTCCGCCGTCGTACACGACCGCGAACCCGGCGTCGCAGCGCACGAGGCGCGCCGCCTTCGCGAGCGAATACCAGGCGGGCGGCGATTGCGCGGGCAGCCCATAGTCGGCCGCCACGCCGCCGGCCTCGCGCTGGTGGTTCTGCACGTCGATCGCGAACGCGGGCGAGGTCATCACCTCCCGCACGCGCCCCGCGAGTTGCGCGAGTCGCGCCGCGAGCGCTGCCGGGTCGCGCGCGTCGGGCAGGTAGGCGCGAAAGGCGCTCTCCGCCGTCAACACCTTCTCGAGCAGTTTCAGGAGCGCGAGGCCCGTGGCGGGCGCCACGCCGAATGTGATGTGCAGTGACGCCTGCGCGCCGGTGAGCGCATCGTGATACTGGCCGCGCGGCAGGTAGAGCAGGTCGCCCGGCCGCATCACGATTTCCTCGAGCACGCGGCCGCGTGTCGCGTTCAGGAACTTCTCGCCCTCGTCGCCGGGGGGTACGGGCGCCACCGGCGCATCGGCGCGCGCCTCGTAGATCCGCCACGTCTTTTCACCTTCGGCCTGCACCGCGAAGACGTCGTGCAGGTCGAAGTGCGTCTGGAAGGCCTGCACGCCGCGGAACGAGCAATAGACGTTCGCGAAGCTGCGTGCCCCGAATTGCGCCGCGAGCATGCGCGACACGTCGCCGATCGGGGGGCAGACGCGGTGGATCTGGTTGGCGACGAGGCTCGCGCCGAGGCCCATGAGCGCCTTGACCTTCGCGGGATTGACAGGCGCCGGCGTGCCGGCCCGCAGGTCCGCGGTGTCACAGTAATTCTCGCGCAGCGCAGCGCGGCTCTTGAAGTACACCTTGAGCGTGTCTTCGTTCCAGTACGGCGTCAGCGCGAGCACCTCGTTGAACCGCGCCCACGGCAGGAGCGCCGCGCGGGCAACGCTTCCACCGCGAATGTAGAGCGGCCGCTGTCCGAAGTACTGCGTGCGGAAGGTGTCCGCATCGAACGGCGCGAGGAATTCCGCCAATTGCATGGCGCGAGACGTTAGCATGGCGCATGCATCACGGGCAGGGGGACTGGCTGCCGGCTCGCGCCGCGCTGCATGCGAGCGGGCTTTATTTCCAGCTCCGCGACATTCGTGCCGCGGAGCTCGACGACCCTTTCATGCAGGAGTCGATCGCGCGCAGCCGCGCGCCCGAGCGGTATGTGCAGATCCTGCCGGGAGATCTCGGCCGCGCATCGCCCGGCACGGCCCCTGCCGGGCTGATCTTCCATGTTGCGCGCTGCGGCTCGACCCTGGTCTCGCAACTGCTCAAGCAGCACGCTGGTGTCGTCGTCTACGCCGAGCCGCCGCCGGTGAACGAGATCCTGCGTCCGCCGCAGCCCTGGCCGCGCGCGCAGATGATTGCCGCGCTGAGATCGCTCGGCGCGGCGTTCGCGGCGCATGCGGCCCGGCCCTACATCATCAAGTGCACGAGCTGGAACACGCTCCATTGCGACCTCCTCGCCGAGGCTTTTCCGCAGACGCCGTGGGTGTTCTGCGTACGCGATCCCGTCGAGGTCTGTGTCTCGCTGTTGCAGCGGCCACCGGGGTGGCTGCTCGGCGCGGACGAGATGTCGGCCCGCTTCGCGGCGATCGTCGATCCGCGGCGGGAGGCGGCATCGAACGAGGAACTCGTCGCGCGCGCATACGCTGCGCTGTGTGACGCGGTGGCGCGACTCGATCCCGCTCGCGGGTGCGTGGTCGGTTACGAATCGTTGCCGGCCGCCGTGTGGGAGGTGGTGGCACCGCATTTTGCGCTGCAGGTCGATGTCGCGACGCGCGCCCGCATGGCGCAGGCCGCCACGCGACCTGCCAAGGCGCCGATGGGAGCTGCGACCGTCTTCACTGCCGATGGCGACGCGAAGCAGGCGGCGGCGTCGGATGCGCTGCGGCGCGCGATCGGCGAGCACGCGCGGCCGGCGCTCGAGAGACTGGTGCCGGGTTTTCGGTTATTCGGTTATTCCGGCGCTGCGCGCGAATAACCGAATTACCGAAAACCCGGCACCCGCTCATCTCATCGGCTGTCCCCAGTTCGGGTCGAATGGCACCGCATGCTCCGGGCCGATTTCGAGGGACGACACGTCCATGACGAAAGTGCGGATACCTTGCATGAAGCCGGGTCCGCGTGCGCGCGCCCAGTTCATCTTCCTGCCGTCAGGTGAGACCTGCGCGAGGAAGTCGAGATTGTCGAAGTACGTAAGCCGCTTCGGCTCACCGCCCGCAAGATCGCCGAGATAGATTTCCCAGTTCGATTCGCTGAGTGCCTTGACATACACGTAGTGACGTCCGTCGGGCGCCGGCACGGGATGCCAGTTCATGCCGTTGTCGAAGGTGTGGCGCCGCCAGTCGGTGCCGTC
>WBZO01004217.1_pt1 | contig 15689 bp, 17 predicted proteins | sample 5204261 | NCBI WGS metagenome assembly WBZO01 (sample SAMN12412400, study PRJNA552823) | activated sludge metagenome | isolation source: activated sludge from anammox sidestream of wastewater treatment plant... | place: USA: North Carolina | collected 2017-09 | reverse complement strand
CGCCGCCGGGGGCAACACAAATCCCGTCGGGGCGGGCGGGCGTTTCGACCTGCTTTTCGACCTTCGAACGCGAGACGTCGACGATGACGAGTCCCGGCGTGCCCTGTGTGGTAACCGCGACACGGTGGTCATCGAGCGCAACTACGCGCACGGGGCCCTTGCCAACCGGGACCGTGCCGACGGGCACCAGCGTTGCAGCCTCGAACACGGAGAGCGTGCCCGAAAGGTTGTCCGCCGTAACGAGGTGGTCGCCGGCGATGGCGATGCCCTCGGGGAGCTCGCCGGCGGGGGCGGTTTGGGGCCGGGTGCCGAGCCTGCGGACGGTGTTGTCGCGGGAATCCGTCACGAAGGTGCCATGGGACGAGACCGCCACCACATGGGGCGTATCGCCGGTGGGTTCGCGCGAGGTTTCGGCGAAGGACGCCGGGTCGATGGTGACGACGGCTGCAGCTTTATCGAGCGTGACCAGGAGCCTGCCATCGCGCTCTGCGATGCCGTGGGGTTCGCCCGGGAGGTGGAGGAGGCGGAGGATCCCGGGGCCGCCGGGGTCGACTTCGGCGACGAGGTCCGCGCGGCCGAGGGTGACGTAGAGGCGTCCGCCGAGGGCGAGCATCTCGTGCGGGGGCCCGGGGAGGACGAGGGTGGTGGCGCGGCCGCGGCCGAGGTCGTGGAAGGTGAGCGATTCGGCCCGGAGGTTGGCGACGACGACGACCCCCGCGGCAGGGAGGTCGAGTTCCTTCTGGGATTGAGCCGACCGGGAAAAGACAAGGATCGCCAGGAGCATGATGGGCAGGATTGCCACACCGGCGAGGCGATTCATGCGGGACGTGCTCATGATCATGGAGGCTCCGGGGCGGTGGGGGCCGCGAGCGTAGCCCCCACCGCTGGATGTATTAGCGGATGATGTTGACCAGGTCCTGCAGCATCTGGTCGCCAGCGGTGATGACCCGCGAGGAGGACTGGAAGCCGCGCTGGGCGAGGATGACGTTGGTGAACTGCTGGGCGAGGTCGACGTTGGAGGATTCGAGGGTGCCGGTGCTGACGGAGCCACGGCCGTTGGTGTTGGGCAGGCCGACGATGGCCTCGCCGGAGTTGGAGCTCGGGGCCCAGAGGTTCTGGCCCTGGCGGAGGAGACCGCCGGGGTTGACGAAGGTGGCGAGGGCGAGCTGGCCGATGATGCGGTTGGCGCCGTTCGAATAGATGCCGGTGACTTCGCCGGTGGAGCCCACGGCGAAGCTGACCAGGGCGCCGGCGGCCGAGCCTGTCTGGCTCTGGATGTTCACCTGGCTGGCGCCGGCGAACTGGGAGAAGTTCGAAACATCGAAGGTGAAGGTGAGGGGGTCGGCGCCGGTGCCGAGATCCACGGCGGCAATGGTGAAGACGGGCATGCCATTCGGCGGCGTGGGGTCGAGCTGGCCATCGGGCTGGAAGACGAGCGGAGTGGTAGCGCCGCCATCGACGTCGACCGGGTCATCGAAGATGCCATCTCCATCCGCCGGGTCGGCGTGGAAGGCCGAGATGTCCCAGTTGTTGGCGGAGGTCTTTTCGAAGATGACGCGGATGGACTTGGCGTTTCCGAGCGAGTCGTAGGCCGTGATGGTCGTGGTGACCTGGCCGCCGACGGCGGTACCCGCATCGAGGTTGCCGGCGGCGATCATGCCGGCCTTGGCAACCGGGACCGTGAGGTCTTGGGTGGGCTGGGCGCTGATGCGGGTCCCGAAGGGGATCTGGAGGCCCTGGAGCGGGCTTTCGACATCCACAGCGCCCGATGCATCGGCCACCCAGCCCATGACATTCAGGCCGGTGACCGGATTGACCAGGTTGCCTTCGACATCGATATCGAACGCGCCGTCGCGGGTGTAGTAGTTGCGGGTGCCGTCGCCGACAACGAAGAAGCCGTCGCCCTGCACGGCGAAGTCGGTGAGCTTGCCGGTGCTCTGGAGGGAGCCCTGGGTCATGATGTTGTCGATACCGCCGAGCTGCATGCCGAGGCCGATCTGCGCGGGGTTGGTACCGCCACGGCCGGCCTGGGGCGAGCTGGCGCCCTTGACGGTCTGGCCGAGGATGTCCTGAAAGGTCACACGGCTGGACTTGTAGGCGATGGTGTTGACGTTGGCGATGTTGTTTCCGACGACGTCCATGAACGACATGTGGTTCTTCATGCCGGAGATCGCGGAAAAGAGTGCTCGCATCATGGTGGTAACGATCCTTTCGGTGCGGCCCCGCGGCCGCCGGGTGGTGGTGGATCGGGCCTCCGACATGCGGACCAGCCCAGGGACGTTTGCGACTCACGAATTTCGGTTTTCGATTCGTGAGGGTCAGGCGATGACGACGGAGTCGATGTTGGTGAAGACGCGCTCCTTTCCTTGCTGAGCGTTGAGGGCGGTAACCACGGTCCGCTGGCGGACATCGACGACGACGGCGAGGTCATCGAGCATGACGACGCTGTTGCGCGAGCCTTTTTCGGCGGCACGGGTGATGGCTGAGTCGAGGCGCTGCATGCGGGCGGGATCGAGGTCCAGGTCGCGGCGGTCGACGCGCTTCTGGGCGTGCGAACTGAGCTGGACTCCGGCAGCCGCGCTCCGGAGCGCTTCCTGGAACGATGGCCCCCCCGGCGAGCGGACCGGGGCCGAACCGTTCCCGCGCGGGGGAGGGGCCAGCGGGCCAATCTGCTGGGTGCGGTCGATGGCCATGGTCAGATAACCTCCGAGACGGTGAAGAGGTCGACGACCTTGCCGCCGATGTAGAGGAGCGGGATGCCCGCCGAATCCATGACCACCTTTTCGACCACGCCGGTGACTTCGTTGCCGGCGTTCGGCAGGTCGCTCGCGGCAGCGACGACGCGCTCGTCCTTGTTGACCTCGGCGCGTTCGTAGCTGGTGAGCTTGGCGAAGGGGCGGCCGTAGCGTTCGCGGCCGACCAGGTCGCGGGTGACCCCGATGGCATCGACCTGCTTGCCTGTGACGGTGTGGCCGATCATGCCGGCGGCGCTGGTGAGCTCGTTGACGCCCTGGAGGACCTTGATCCCGCTGGCGATCGAGCGCATCTGGTTGAGCGATTCAAACTGGGCCATCTGCGCCATCCAGTCGGAGTCCTTCTGGGGTTCCAGCGGGTTCTGGTTGCGCATCTGGGCGATGATGAGGGTCATGAAGTCGACCTGGGTGAGCTCGCCTCCCGCCCCTCCGGACTTGGGCGCGTAGGTGCTGTTCTTGAGGCCGGTGACCGGGTCGATGTTGAGCTGGGCCATCGGTTCGGCTCCTTACACGCGGTAGAGCAGGGCGCCATCGGGGTTGTAGGCGGCGCGCAGGCGGTTGTGGCGGCCGGCCGGCGAAGGGTCGCTGTCCATGCCGAGTACGGCCGCGAACTCGCCGGCAACGGGGCGAGGCTGTTCGCGCTGGTTTTCGAAGAGGCCGCCGGCGTTGCCACCGCCAACCCCAACGTTCACGTCGGAGAGGTTGAGACCGCGGGAGCCGAGGAGGCTCGAGAGGTCCTGGGTGTGGTCGCGAAGAAGGCGGGCCGCATCGGGGCGCTCGGCCCGGATCTCGATGCGGACCTCGTCGCCATCGGTGCGGACGTGGATGGTCACCTCGCCGAGTTCGAGCGGCTCGAGGTGGATGCGGGCTTCGCCGCCGCCGGCCTCGACGCGTTCGATGACGGCGCTGGCGACCTGGTCGACTTGCTGCGGCAACTCGGCGGGCGGTCCAGCCGGGGCGGGCACATCGACCACTTCGGGGGCGGGTGCTTCGGGCGCGCCAGCCTGGCGCAGCTCGCCGACGGCTGAGTTGACCGAGGCATGGGCGATGCCCGTGGCGGATGCGCGGGGCAGCGGGCGTGCGTCTTCCGGTTTGCGGCCGGGCGGGTCGCCGCTCCTGCCCGGAGCGGATTCGCTGGCGTTCCCGACGGAGCGGACCACGCTTTCTGTTGATGGAGCGGCTTCAGCAGCCGCGGCCTCAGGTGCTTCGCCTGGGCCGGGGCCGGGCGATTCGGCCGGTGGTTCCGGCGCCTGGATAACGGTCGCGGAGAGTCCGCTGACGGCGTCTGCCGCCGGGGCCTCGACCGTGGTCGTGGGCGCGGATGGCGGGGTCGGCAACTGGTCCGCGGGAGGAGCGTCCGTGACCCGGCCGGAGGTGGCCTCCGTGGGTGGAGCGGGCGCGGCCGTGGCCTGGCCGGAGGTGGCCTCCGTGGGTGGAGCGGGCGCCGCTGGAAGGGCCTCCACCGCGGGAGTGGCCGGCTCGGGAGTCGCGCCAACCGCGGCAGCGGGGGAAGCATCCGCCTCGATGGTCCCCGCGGGAAGCGGCTGGCTCGTGGGGGACGGCGTGGCCGCGATGGACGGAGCGGGCTGGGGGACGGCCTGGGGTATGGCGATGCTTGCCAGCAGCGCCAGCGCCGGGTCGTCCGGGTGCTGGTCTCCGGGTTCTTCGCCGGGCGCCGGGAGGGCGGGGCCCGGTGCGGTGTCTTCCGCGCCGGTGGGGAGCTGGCCATCGAGGATGCCAGCCAGGAGTGTGGCGAACATCCCTTCGGCCAGCGGGGGGGCCACCGCGGCAGCCCCTTCTCCCGCGGTGGGTTCGGCGAAGATGGCCAGGAGCGGGTCGGCAGGCGCCTGAACGGCGAGTCCCATTACATCTGCATCCTGAAGACTTCCTGGTAGGCCTCGACGGCCTTATTGCGTACCTGGGTGGCCAGGCTGATGGCGATGCTCTCGGTTTCGAGCGCGAGCATCACGTCGTGGAGTTCAACGTCCTGGCCGGTGGCGAGGGCGTTGACCTTCTGGTCGGCGGTGTCGCTGACGGCCTGGAGCTGGCCGATGGCCTTGCCCAGGAGGTCGGCGAAACCGCCGCCGACGGACCGTGCCGCCGTGGCACCAGTCTGGCCAGCGAGGCCGGGTCCCTGAATCCGTCCGATCTCCATGACTACCTCCTCATCGCCTGTAGGGCGCGGCGAGCGAAACCCCTAAACGTCTATCTGCTGGAGATGTCCAGTGCCCGGAGCGCCATCTGTTTGACGGCGTTGAGCACCGTGACGTTGGCCTGGTAGGAGCGGTTGGCCGACGTGAGGTCGGTCATCTCCTGGACCATGTCGACGTTGGGCATCGCGACGAAGCCCTCGTCGTCGGCATCCGGGTGGGCCGGGTCGTAGACCGAGCGGCCCTGCGACTCCTCATCGACGCCGACCTGCGTCAGCACGACTCCGGTGTCGGGGGCGCCGGTGAAGCGGCGGATGATGTTCGAAAACGGCAGCGCGGGGTCGCCGGAGGCGAAACGGACAACCTTGCGCTGGTACGGTCCGCCTTCAGGTGTGTTCGTGGTTTCGATGTTGGCGACGTTGGAGCTGACGACATCCATGCGGACGCGTTGCGCGGCGAGGCCGGAAGCGGAAGATGCGAGTGCCCGGATCAGTCCCATGGCGGAACTCCTTTAGCCCTGGATGACGGTGCGGATGTTGTTGAGCTTGGTGCTGAGCGCGCGCGAGGCCGCCTGGTAGCGCATCTGGGTCTCGGCCAGGAGCACCATCTCCTGGTCGATATCGACCGTGTTGCCATCGAGGCGGGACGATGTGAGCAGCTGCTGCGGGTCGATGCCGAGCTGGCCCCGGAGGTTCCCGCCAGCGGTGAAGTGGCGGGGATCGGTGGCTGCCATGCCGTTGGAGCCGGCGCCAAACTGGCGCTGGAGCTCGGTTTCGAAGTTGACATCCTGGCGGGCGTAGCCGGGTGTATCGATGTTGGCGATGTTGTTGGAGATGGCTCCCTGGCGGCGAGAGAGGCCGCGCAGCCAGCCCGTCAGGGTCTCGATGCCACGGTCACCGATGGGGTTCATACGTTCCCTCCGTTAGGGGATGTCCGGGCGGCGCCAGCGCGTGGTCGCCAGTTCATCGATGAACCGGAGTTCGGCCCGGTTGCGTTCGATGCGTTCTTCTTCCAGGCGGCGGTCGAGCAAGGTCTCGATGGCTTTGCGGTCGCGCCGGCGGCCGAGCAGTTCGGCGCGCTCCTCCTCGACGTCGTTCGCGGAGTGCTGGAGCGCGGCGCGGCGGGCAAGGATCTCGCGGTCGACGCGGCGAAGGTAGGCGAGTTCGGCGTGGACGCTGGCGACGTCCACGGGCCCTGGAGAGCGCGCGAGATCGAGCAGCGCCTCGCGGTTGCCGAGCGACTCGTGGAGGGCATCTTCCCGGCGGCGATAGTGCCGCAGGGCTTCGGCCAACTCCTGTTCCTGGAGGCGTTCGAGGCGCTCACGGTGTCTCACCAGGCGTCTCAGGCGTTGTGGGGTCAGGGTCATCGGCGTCCTCGGCGAAGAGAGTCTGGACCGGGTCGATGGCGCGGAGCGTGGCAACGGCCTCCTCGAACGGCGTCACCTCCGAAGCCAGCTGGCGGAGGAAGAGGTTGACCTCGGGGATGAGGTCGATGGCGCGGTCGACCAGCGGGTCGCTGCCGCGGACGTAGGCGCCAATGGAGATGAGGTCGCGGGCGTCGGCGTGGGCGGCGAGCAGCTGGCGCAAGCGCCGGGCGGCGTCCTTGTGGGCCGGGGTCGCGACCCGGTCCATGAGCCGGGAGACGCTGCCGAGGACATCGATCGGCGGGTAGTGTCCGGCACTGGCGAGGGTGCGGCGGAGCACGATGTGGCCATCGAGGGTGGCGCGGGCGAGGTCGGCGATAGGCTCGTCCATGTCCTCACCGTCCACCAGGACGGTATAGATCGCCGTGATGCTGCCGGAATCGGCGGGGCCCGCGCGCTCCATGAGGTGCGGCAGGAGGCTGAAGACAGATGGCGGGTAGCCCTTGGTGGTCGGGGGTTCGCCCGCGGCGAGGCCGACTTCGCGCTGGGCCATGGCGACGCGCGTGAGACTGTCGAAGAGGAGGAGGACGTTGAGGCCCTCGGCGCGGAAGGCCTCGGCGATGGCCGTGGCGGTGCGGGCGGCACAGAGCCGCATGGCGGCGGGGTTGTCGCCGGTGGAGGCAACGACAACGCAGCGCTGGAGCGCTTCGGCGCCGAGGTCGTGTTCGATGAAGTCGCGGACTTCGCGGCCGCGCTCGCCGATCAGGGCGATCACGGTGATATCGGCGGCGGTGCCGCGGGCGAGCATGCCGAGGAGGGTGCTCTTGCCGACGCCGGAGCCGGCGAAGACGCCGACGCGCTGGCCTCGGCCGAGCGTGAGGAGGCCATCGATGGCGCGGACGCCGCAGGGGAGGGCGGCGGTGATGGGCTCACGTTCGAGCGGGTGCGGCGGCTCGGCGTAGCCGGAGACCCAGCGGACACCTGCCGGTTCGGGGCCGCCATCCATGGGACGGCCGAGGCCGTCGAGGACCCGGCCGAGGAGCGCGCGCCCAACCGGCGCCGACGGGGGCCGCCCGGAGGCGTGGACCCTCGCCCCGGCCACGATGGCGCCCCTATCGAGGACGGCCAGGTAGCTGTGTGGCCCACTGGCGCCGGCGCATTCTGCCGCGAGCGGGCGGCCGGCGGGGTCTTCGACGAAGACCATTTCGTGGGGTTCGAGGTTGATGCCCGTGGCCGTGGCCATTTCGCCCGAGGCGTGGAGCACCGTGCCGGAACGCCGGTGCACGTTGGCCGTCGCGGCCGCTTCGACCAGTGCGTCGAGGAGCAAGGCGCTCATGGCGACGCAGCTCCACCGGCGGCACGGATGGCCACGTCCATCAACGAGAGGCGCGTATCCAGGGTGGCATCGATGGTGCCGTTACGCAGGTCGATGATGCAGCCACCGACATCGACCGACTCATCGGGCCGGACGTAGCCCGCGAGGTCCACCAGGGCGGCGGTGACGGGGGCCTCGGCATCGGGATGAACGCGGATGGAGAGGATCTCCTGCCCGGAGGCGGCCCGGACGGCATCGGCGACCGCGGCAGCGGTCCGCGAAGGGTCGCCCGCGTAGTACTCGCCGGTCAGGCGGCGGATGGCCAGGAGCACCGCCCGCGTGATGACGCCCGAGGCTTCCGCGGCGAGCTGGTCGCGGATGGCGGCGCCCTGGGAGGCGGATGCGCGGAGGAGGCCGATGAGTTGCGCGGCTTCACCGAGCGCTTCTTCGCGGCCTTCGGCGTGGCCGGTGGCGCGGGCGGCTTCGCGGGTGGCGGCGGCCTGGGCGGCGATTGCGGCGGCCTGGCGGTGGGCCTCGGCGATGACGCCGGCGGCCTCGCGCTGGGCGCCGGCGATGATCTCCGCGGCCGTCGCCGTGGGGCCGGTGACCGGGAGGGTGCGGGGCCAGGACTCGCCAAGGACATACACTTCGTCCTCGGGCGGCGCGGAACGTATGACGCGGGCGGGCCTAGCCAACGAGCTCATCGTCGCCTCCGCGGGAGATCACGATTTCCTCGGCCTCATCGAGGCGGCGGATGACTTCGACGACGCGCTGCTGGGCCTCCTCGACCTGGCGCAGGCGGACGGGGCCGGATGCGTCCATGTCCTCCTTCATCATCTGCGCGGCGCGGGTGGACATGTTGCGGAGGATGCACTCCTTCACGGCGTCGGGGGTGGCTTTCAGGGCCAGCGAGAGGTCGCGTACCTCGACTTCCCGGAGGATGCGCTGGATGGAGCGGTCGTCGAGGGTGGCGATGTTCTCGAAGACGAACATGCGCTTCTTGATCTGGTCGGCCAGTTCGGGTTCGTTGTCTTCGAGCGCCTCGATGATGGTCTTTTCGGTCATGCGGCTGGACTGTTTGAGAAGCTGGACGAGGACCTCGATGCCGCCGACGGTCTGGGTCTGGCGCGTGGGCTGGAGGACGGCGCTGAGCTTGCGCCGGAGGACGGCTTCAACCTCGTTGACGATTTCCGGGTTGGCGCGGTCCATGAGGGCGATGCGCTGGGCGACATCGGCGGCCATCTCGGGTTCGAGGCCGGCGAGCACCTGCGCGGCCTTTTCGGACTGGAGGAACGATGTGAGCAGGGCGATGGTCTGCGGGTGCTCGTTGCTCAGGAAGTTGACGAGCTGTTGGACGTTGAGGTGGCGGAGGAAGCCGAACGGGACGGTAGGGGAGGTGGCGGAGAGGCGGTCGATGAGCTCGGTCGCCTTCTCTTCGCCAAGCGCGAGCCGGAGGAGGTCTTCGGCGTATTCGAGGCCGCCGAGGGATATCACATTGCGGGCGACAGCCGAGCTCTCGAACTCCTCGACGACCTCCTTGCGCTGTTCGGGTTGGAGTTCGCCCATGGCGGAGATTTCCCAGGTGAGGCGCTCGATGTCCTCATCGCTCAGGTGGCGCAGGATCTCGGCCGACCGCTCCTTACCAAGGGTGATGAGCAGCGCGGCCGCCTTCTTGCGTCCCTTGAGCTTGTCCTCTCGACCGACGACCACGGGTTACCCTTCCTCCCTCATCCACGTCTGGACGACATCGGCGACGGCGCGGGGATTGGCCTCGGCGAGCTTGATCACGCGCTCCTCGTGGGGGTCGGGTGCGGTTTCGATGGCGGGAAGGTGAGGGGCGCGCGGCAGCGCGGCCATGGCCCCGGAGGCGAGAGCCGGCGCGCCGGCCCCGGCGGGGAGCATCTGCGGTTGGGGCACGCCGGGGAGGGCCAGCTGGCGCTTGCCGAGCGACCGGAGCAGCAGCATGACCAGGATGAAGGCCAGGATCACGGCAAGCATGGGCAGGAGCAGCTTGAGGTACTGGAGGTAGGTGGCGAGCCCGTCGCCAGCGGCCACGACCAGGTCTTCGCGGACGCTGGCATCGAACGGCAGGCGGGTGACGCTGAGCGTATCGCCGCGGGTCTGGTCGAGGCCGACCGCGGCCGCGACGGCGCTGGTCAGGCTCGCTTCCTGGGCGGCCGAAACGCTCTCATCGAGCACGACGGAGACGCTGAGTCGCTCGACGGAACCCGGGGCCTGCTCGGTGGTTGAGGTGACGCGGTTGATCTCGTTGTTGGTGGTGGTCTCCGTGCGGGAGTAGTCGCTGTTGCCGTTGGCGGTGGTGGCGGCGCCGCCGGTGCCACCGTTGGTCCCGGTACCGGGGACGTTGCCAGCGTTGATGCCGCTGCCGGTGAAGGTTTCGGTAACCGAGGTGGTGCTGCGGGGCACTGCCTGGTCCGCCGCGCCAAACTCATCGGCGACCGAGGTGACCTTATCGAAGTTGAGGGCGGCACGGACGGTGACAGCGCTGCGGCCGGGGCCAACGACCTTCGCGAGGGTCTCCGTGACGTCGCGCTGGAGCGCGAGTTCGTACTGGCGCTGGAGTTCCATCTGGCTGGAGGTGGCACCCGTGGAGAACGCCTGCGAGAAGGTTGCGCCATCGAAAAGGACGCGGCCGGAGTCATCGATGATGGTGACGCCGCTCTGGTCGAGCCCTTCGACGGAGTTGGTGACGAGGTTGGTGATGCCGCGGACCTGTTCGTCGTTGAGGCGGGCGCCCGACTGGAGCTGGAGGAGGACGCTGGCTGTGGCCTCGGCCTGGTCTTCCTTGAAGATGGCCTCTTTGGGCATGGAGATGTGGACGCGGCTGGCGCGGACGCCGCTGAGGGTGTTGATGGAGCGCGCGAGTTCGCCTTCGAGTCCGCGCCGGAAGTTGACCTGCTGCACGAAGTCGGTGGCGCCGAAGTTGGTCTGGTCGAAGATTTCGAGGCCGACTGAGCCGCCCTTGGGGAGCCCGGCCTGGGCGAGCCGGATGCGGACTTCGGCAACTTTGTTGGCCGGGACGGAGACGGTGGAGCCCCCGCCGCCGAGCTCGTATTGGACGCCGTCGCTCTCGAGCTGGTCGGCGATGGCGGCGCTGTCTTCGGGTGCCAGGCCGCTGTAGGCGACGACCATGTTGGGCTGGGACGAGGCAAGGAAGACGAAGTAGAAGACCAGGAGCGTCGCCGCGCCGATGGCACCGAGCATGACCTGGCGCGTGCGCGGGAGCTCGTTCCATCGTTCGATGAGCGGTGCCAGCGGGGTCCCCTGTCCCATGTATGCCTCCAGCGGAAACGCGGGCAATCGGGCCCGGTGCTCAGGACTCTAGCGAGCCGCGTTTTGGGGACGCATTGGGGAGTCCCCGATCTCGGTGTGGAGGTTCCGGGTAGGGAGGCGACAAAACCCTGATCTTTGCATGCGGGCGGAAGGCGGGCCTCGGCGGGGGGTTTGTTTACGGCCTGATGGGGTTGGCGTATCGTTTCGGACGCACAAATCCGCCTATTTGGAGAGACATGTGGCAGATGAACTCCCGCCCCTGATTACCGATGAGATGCGCGCGCAGATCGGCAAGGAATCCGCGCCAACCACTTGCGAAGTCGACAGGACAGCCATTCGGATGTTCGCCCGGTCAGTGGGCCACACCGACCCAATCTACTACGACGAGGCGGCCGCGAAGGCTGCCGGCTACCGCGGCCTGGTGGCGCCTCCGGGCTACCTGGGCACGCCGGTATTCAACCCGAGCGCGCCATCGCGGCGTGGCGGCGGTGGCATGTTCGGCGGGCCTGAACCGAGCCGGCCGCTCCGCCGCATCCTCAACGGCGGCACGGAAATCGAGTACTTCGACGACATCTGCGCCGGCGATGTCCTGACGGCGGCCACGCATGTGGCGAACTACGAGGAGACCAAGGGCAGCCTTGGCGAAATGCTCATCACGACGAGCAAGACGGTCTACAAGAACCAGGACGGCAAGGTCGTAGCGATCTCGACCGGTACCGGCATCCGCTACTAGGAGGCAGAACGATGGCAGTGAAGTGGAGTGAGGTCTCGGAGGGGATGCAGATCCCGGAGCTGAAGAAGAACTGCAGCACTCAGCAACTGGTGCTGTGGGCGGCCGGGTCTGGCGACTTCTATCAGATTCATTATGACAAGGACTTCGCGGTGGGCACCGGCCTGCCCGGGCTCATCGTCCATGGGGCGCTGAAGAACGCGTTCCTGGGCCAGCTCGTGCACGACTGGGTCGGCAACAACGGGCGGATCAAGAAGTACGGGTGCAGCTACCGCGGCATGGACTACCCGAACGAGGACATCATCTGCAAGGGCGTGGTGACGCGGAAATACGAAGAGGGCGGCGAGAAGCTGGTCGACCTCGAAGTGTGGACGGAAAACCCGCAGGGAAAGAAGACGACGCCGGGGACGGCGACCGTCCGCATCGACAGTTAGGAGAGACCGTGGGCAATCTGCTCGAAGGCAAAGTCATCGCGATGACGGGCGCGGGCCGCGGCATCGGGCGCGAGTGCGCGTTGCTGGCGGCATCGGAAGGCGCGCGCGTAGTGGTCAACGACCCGGGCGTGAACCCCGACGGATCGGGCACGGACAACGGACCGGCCGCCCAGGTGGTCGAGGAGATCAAGAAGGCCGGTGGTGAGGCCGTCGCCAACTTCGCCGATGTTTCGACCATGGAGGGCGGCGAGAGCGTCATCCGGTCGGCGCTCGACACCTACGGCAAGCTCGACGGGCTCATCAACCTGGCCGCGATCCTGCGTGACCGGATGATCTTCAACCTGAACGAGGACGAGTGGGACGACGTGATCCGGGTGGACCTGAAGGGCCACTTCACGACGATCAAGCCGGCCTCGGTATTGATGCGGCAGCAGCGCTACGGGCGCATCGTGAACTACAGCTCGGTCTCGGGGCTGCAGGGCAACTCGGGGCAGGCGAACTACGGCGCGGCGAAGGCCGGCGTTGCGGGCCTGACCCGTGTAGCCGCGCGGGACCTCGGGCGCTATGGCGTGACGGTGAACTGCATCGCCCCCGGAGCCTCGACCCGGCTGACAGCAACGGTGCCGCAGGCCTCGCGAGAGCTGCGGGCGGCCCGGGGCATCGCGGGCGCGGGAGGGGCTGCCCCGGCGCCCGCGACCAACCAGGCGGCGCAGGAAGCGGCGGCGATGCGGGGTCCGGACATGGTGGCGCCCATGACGGTGTACCTGTTGCTGGACGAAGCATGGAACATCAACGGGCGCATCTTCCAGGTGGCCGGCGGACACGTCGGGTTGTTGCAGGACATGTACCCGCCATTCAAGAACATCTACAAGCACGGCAAGTGGACGCTCGATGAGCTGCGCATGCTCGTGCCCCAGCAGCTGATGGCCGGGGTGGTGAACCCGGCGCCGCCGGCGGATGACCTGCAGGTGCCCGGGCGGGGGTAGGCAGGGAGGTCAACAGAACGAAGGGGCGCCCTGATCGGCGCCCCTTTTTCGTTGCGAGTGGCGAGTTGCGAGTTGCGAGCTCGGGGTTCGCGGGAGTGAGATCCCCGCGCTTGCTCCGGCGCGCGCGTGGGACGCCGACCTTTAGCTGATGCGGCGCATGATCGCGAGGGCGCCTTTTTGCCAGGCGACGCGGTGGGTGACGCCGGTGTTGTAGCGGCCCTTGTTCTCCAGGTACCAGTCCCAGGCGCGGATGAGCGCCTCGGCGTTCGAGTATTTCGGCTGCCAGCCGAGGAGTCGCCTGGCCTTGTCGACTTCGACGTAGGAATCGCGCCACATCGTGCCGTAGTGCCAGGCGGCCAGGGGCGAAAGGTGCAGGAGTTCGAGCACGCGCAACGCCCACTCGCCGGGGCGGGCGGGCAGGTGCCAGAGCCGCGAGCCGGAGCCGGCCCGGTCGAACAGCGCCTGCATGTCTTCGTTAAGGGTGTCGTAGCGGTCGGCGCCAACGTTCATGGTCTCGTTGACTACACCCGGCATGAACGCGGCGCGGTAGATGGCGTCGACCAGGTCGGTGACTTCGAGGAGCTGGTAGTGGTTCTTGCCGTTGCCGAGGAGGGGGATCTTGCGGCCCTCGGCGATCCACTCGAAGAGGATTTCGAAGACGCCGAGGCGACCGGTACCGAGGAACGTCTTGGGGCGGATGATGTTCACCTGGAGGCCGCGCTGCTGGTACTGGTGGCAGATGTCCTCGCCGACCACCTTCGAGGAGCCGTAGTGGCCGAGGGGGATGAGCGGGGAGTCCTCGTCGATGGGGTGGACCTTCGGGACACCGTACACAGCGGTGCTGGAGATGAAGACGACCCGCTTGATGCCGGCCTTGAGCGCTTCGTGGAGGACGTAACGCGTGCCGCGCACGTTGACCTCGTAAATCTTCTTCTTCGAAACCTGGATGGGCAGGGCGGCAGCGGTGTGAATCACGACCTCCACGCCTTCCAGCGCCGCGCGGACCTGCTCCCGGCTGCGGACGTCGCCATCGACGACCGTCACGCGGTCGCGGATGTCGTCGTCGTCGGGGGGGAGTGGGGCGACGTCGAAGAGGACCGGGTGGACGCCTTCTTCGAGGAGGCGGCGGGCGATGTGCGAGCCGAGGAACCCGGTGCCGCCGGTAACGAGCCAGCGGGGAGCGTCTGCTTGAGTCATGTGGTCGTTGAGCCTGCGTGCGGTTACTTCCCGCACAGGGTCGCCCGGGTTGGCGCAGGACTCAAGCCGGGGGCCTACTGGCTGGCGAGGGGTCCGAGCACGATGAGGTCGGCGATGACGGCATCCTGGCGCTGGTCGAAGCCGCCGCGGACGGTCACGTGGTGGCCCACGGCGGTCTCGCCGGCGCGGAGCTTCTCCAGCGTGAGGCCGCTCTGGCCGACGAGGATGCGCGTGTGGGGCCGCACGAAGACCGTGGCGGGCCCGCGGTCGGTCTCGACGGTCACCCGGTCGCTTTCGCGGGCGGTGATGACGCCTTCGATGCGGACGAGCGACGGGTGCTCGCCATGGCCCTCCATCCCGGGCCCGCCCCCGGTGGGAGGCGGGCCGCCGCTCGCCGGGGGCGGGCCTGCGATCGTCTCGAAGCGGAACACGCCACGCGGGAGCGAGTCGTCACGAATGATGCGGACCCGGCTACCGAGCGGAGTCCCGCTCCCGCCGACGAAGTTCTCGGCTGATGCTCGGTCGACGTTGACGACCAGCTGGTGGCCCCGGCCGGCATCGATGAGGATGCGGGCGCCGCGGCCGTCGGGGGCGATCGCCAGGACGGTCACGGTGCCTTCGATGCCTTCTTCGAAATTCCGCAGCTCCTTGAGCGGGACTTCGGTGGGAGCTGGCGCGGCGCCGTTGGAGGCGAGGGCGAGGGTGTTCGCGTCGATGCGAATATCCTTGTTGCGCGCGTCGCGGACGACGCCGCTGACGAGGACGGTGTCCCCCGGGCGAAGGTCCGAACGGTCGCGGACGGTTTGGTTGTCAACAATCGAAGTGCCGTCGGAAAGGGCGATGCGGAGTCTGCCGAACTCCGTGGACTGCACGGTGACGTAGTCGTCCGCGGTCTCCGCGACGACGCCCTGGACCTGGACGTAGTCGTCGACACTGAGGGCAGAGGCGGTCTCGACGCCGGAGAAGGTCTGCGAGAAGAGGATAGCGGCGAGGGCCACGGCGCCAATGGCCGCGGCAGACGCGGAGAGCCGGAGCGCCCCGATGGAGCCGAAGATGCCGCCAAAGAGGCCGCGTCGCGGGCCGCCGGAGCGGACCCCGGCCGGGGGCGTCGCGTGAGGGCGGTGCTCGGCGAGGTGGCGCTGGAAGCGGGCGCGGGCGGCGGGCATGGCCGCATCAGCTTCGGCGCGCGCCCCCTGGGCGGCCCGGCGAAGGACGGTGGCACCCTGGAGCATGGCCTCGAGTTCGGCGCGCTCGTCCGGCGTCGCTTCGGGCGGGATTGCGCCAGAAGCGAGCGTCTCATCGAGCAGCTGGTCGAGGCGGTCGGGGGTCATCGCATGCCTTCCATGGGGTAGTCCGCGCCGGCGAGCGCCTTGTGCATGGCCGCGAGGGCGCGGCGCTGGAGGTTCTTCACAGCGTCTTCGGAGCGGTCCATCAGGAGTGCCGTCTCCGCGACGGGGCGGTCGAGGA
>WBZO01004213.1_pt1 | contig 15702 bp, 7 predicted proteins | sample 5204261 | NCBI WGS metagenome assembly WBZO01 (sample SAMN12412400, study PRJNA552823) | activated sludge metagenome | isolation source: activated sludge from anammox sidestream of wastewater treatment plant... | place: USA: North Carolina | collected 2017-09 | reverse complement strand
CAAACCTTGCTTGGTACTGCAAAACTCAACAACATCAACCCCGCACAATGGCTGACCGACACCCTCGAAAAACTCCCTACCTGGCCTAATAGCCGAATCGATGAGTTGCTGCCGCTTGCACCAGAGGTCATCAAAGCATTATTGAGAAAATATGGATAGGTGGTAGCGTTGGAGGCTTACCTTATTTATTATTGTTGATGCAGCTAATTTTCAGTAGTTAGCGAAGCAAGGTGGGTGCGCCAGATAATAAATTTTTCGACTTCAGCGATACAAAATACCATGAATCCTGCAGCGATAGATTTGCTCCATTGTAATAACGTCAGGTCAGTTGAGTAAAAGATACTCTGCATAACCGGTAAATGGGTATAGGCAATTTGTAAGAGTAAACAGGCAACAAAGGTGAGCGGTACATAGCGATTACCGATCAGTCCTTCCAGATTGATGGTCGAGGCAAAAATGTGGCGACTATTAATTAGGTAAAACATTTCAGACATAACTACAGCGTTAACTGCCATGGTGCGTGCTGTTTCAATGTTGATCCCATTATGTAATTCCCACAGAAAAAGCCCTAGTGAACCAAACATCATTACGATGGATACCATGAGTACACGCCAGATAAAAAAACCGGAAAGCAACGTTTCATCTGGATGACGTGGACGACGGTGCATGGTGTTATGTTCTGCGGGTTCAAAAGCGAGTGCAAGTCCGAGTGTGCTAACGGTTGCCATGTTGATCCACAGTACCTGCGCTGGCGTAAGCGGAAGCGTAAGCCCGAATAAAATGGCGGCAATCACTACCAGTGCTTCGCCACCATTGGTTGGTAGCATAAACAGAATGAATTTTTTGATATTGTCGTAGACAGAGCGTCCTTCCCGAATTGCTGCGACGATGGTAGCAAAATTGTCATCAGCTAGTACAATATCAGCAGCTTCCTTGGCTGCTTCAGTTCCTTTCATACCCATGGCAACGCCGACATCAGCACGTTTAAGAGCCGGTGCATCATTTACCCCATCGCCAGTCATCGCTACAACCTGGCCAACAGCTTGTAAGGCTTTTACCAGGCGTAATTTGTGTTCTGGGCTGGTACGGGCAAATATATCGGTATCCATAATGATGGCGCGTAAAGCTTCATCATTCATAGAGGATATTTCAGCTCCAGTTAATACAGGTTTGTCGATGCCAATCGTTAGCTGTTCCCCAATCGCGCGCGCTGTTTCTGCATGATCACCAGTAATCATTTTGACTCGAATGCCAGCTCGGCGGCATTCAGCGATTGCCCGTATCGCTTCTTCACGCGGCGGATCAATAATACCAACGAGTGCAAGCATGGTGTATCCAGTTTTCATATCAGTACTACTCAGACTATGACTATTCGGAGAGCTGCGTTTGTAGGCCAGCGCAAGTAGGCGCAACCCTTTGGCCGCGGTTTGTACTACCTTTTGCTGCCAGAATCTGATATCGAGTGGTTGTTCTCCATCTTGTTGTAGCTGGGTGGTACACATTGCTAGCACTCGTTCTGGCGCGCCTTTAACGAATATCCAAGGATTTTTTTCACCATCGTGGTGATAGGTAGCCATAAAGGAATGTTGTGAATCGAATGGTATGGCATCTATACGCGGCCACGCTGCCATGGCAAGATGCTGAGAAAAGCCAATTTTTTCACCTAATACCAGTAAAGCACCCTCTGTTGGATCACCTTCTACGTGCCAATGACCAGCGGTTTCTCGTAATTGAGCATCGTTACACAATACGCCTGTTCGGATGGCTAGCGTGAGGGGTGGATAACAAGAAGGATCAATAATTTGCCCGTCAATACGGCATTCGCCGGATGGAGTATAGCCAGAACCACTGATACTAAATACATGATCTGCGCAAACGACTCGTTGTACGGTCATTTCATTACGCGTTAATGTACCGGTTTTATCGGAACAAATAACCGTGACGGAACCGAGTGCTTCTACTGCAGGCAATCGGCGAATAATAGCGTTGCGTCGAGCCATACGTTGTACGCCCAATGCAAGTGTTACGGTCATGATGGCTGGTAATCCTTCCGGGATTGCTGAAGCAATTAGCGCTACAGTCATGATGAACATATCACTTGGTGTATGGTCGCGCCACAGTGTTCCCAGCAGAAAAACGACAGCAGAAACCGAAAGAATAAAAGCGGCTAATTTGAAAGCGAAATGGTTAATTTGGCGTAATAAGGGGGTAGTCAAATGCTGGGTGTCTTCCAATAATTGATTGATTCTTCCCAGCTCAGTGGCGCTGCCCGTAGCGACTACGATTCCACTTGCTTGACCGGCTACGACTAGCGTACCGGAATAAGCCATTCCGTAGCGATCCCCTAACAGTGTTTCAGGTTGTGCTGTTTCTATCCGCTTTCGGATAGATAGTGATTCGCCAGTCAAAGCGGCTTCGTCAATTTGTAGCTTATTGATTGCGGTCAGCCGTATATCTGCTGGTACTCGATCACCTGAAGCTAGTAATACCAGATCACCCGGCACTAATCCAGCTGCATCAATTTCACAACGGGTCCCACTGCGAATAACTGTTGCACGTGGCGATAACATAGCACGGATGGCATCCATCGCAGTTTCAGCTTTGCCTTCCTGAATGAATCCGATAATGGCGTTGGTAATAACAGCGGTCAGCAGCACGCCGGTATCGATCCAATAACCCAGCAGGGCTGTGACAATAGCTGCTGCAATCATGATATACAGCAGAATATTATTAAACTGCATCACTAGCCGCATCAGCCATCCACGCCGCTTAGGTGGGATCAAGCTATTGGGTCCGAATTGAGTAAGGCGGCCTCGGATTTCAGATGATCTCAAGCCAGTGGGCCCAGTTTGCAGAATATGCTCTATTTCTTCTCTATTTAATGCGTGCCATTTTGTTTGATAGAGGCGCTCAATATTTTTTCCAAAAAATTGCTTATTCATGGCGTGGAAGCGGAATGCTGGGGATCAATTGCCGGTAAAGGTAACCAGTGCCCACCTATGGCCTGAATCAATGCAACGGCAGCAGCTTGCTGATTGATCACGGCCTGAATTTGTGCCTGTTGGGCGTTTAATGCCGCAGCTTGCGCAATGATTACCTGAGAATAATCAACCATTCCACTCAGATATTGATTGTTGATAATAGTCATAGCTTGCATGGCAGCATTGGCTGCATCTGCTTGGCTGTGGGTGACATCCGCGAGGATACGTGTTGCTGCTAGATTATCTTCAACTTGTTGGAAGGCGGTCAATACCGTTTGCCGGTAGAGGGCAACTGCTTGATCAAAAAGTGCTTTTGCCTGAAGTACCTGTCCGCGGCGTGCGCCAAAATCAAGCAGGGTTTCAACGCCACTTAAACCAAAAGACCATAGACCGGTAGAAGCCTTGAAGAGTTGTTCGAGTGTGTTGGTAGTTGTTCTGACACCTGCTGTGAGTGTAATTTGTGGAAAATAAGCGGCACGTTGAATACCAATGTTAGCATTGGCAGCGGCTACTCTACGCTCAGCAGCAGCAATATCGGGACGGCGTTGCAGTAGTGTTGCTGGGAGCGTGGCTGGGATATCCGGCACAGTGGGTTGCCAGATTTCAGGAGCTAGCGTAAAGGTTGAAGGGTTTGCTCCAATCAGTACAGCGATGGCGTGCTCCAGTACTGCGCGTTGGCGATCAAGATCTTGTCGTGAAGCTAGCGCATTACTTAAGGTTGTTTGTGCCTGGAAGACATCTGAACGTGCCACTGTCCCTGCCTCGTATTTATTGGTAGTAATGACCAGCGCACGCTGATAGTCCTGAATAATTTGATCAAGCAGAGTGCGTTGAGCATCAATTCCGCGTAGCTGAATGTAGTTGACTGCCAATTCTCCCTGTGCAGACAAGGCAGCGTTGAGCAAGTCTCCTTCGCTAGCTGCTTCGCCTGCTTCTGCTTGTGATACCGCATTACTTAGTTTTCCCCAGAGATCCGGTTCCCAGCTCGCACCTATGCCAAACATAAAATTGGATGAAGCAGAGAGGGTCCCCCCTGCGCCGGAGACGAAAGAACCACTACTAGAGGACGAACCTTTAAAAGGAATAGAACGAGAGCGATTACCAGTTAAGTTGATCAAAGGGAAAAGCGCTGCGCGTTGCGTAATCACAAGTGCACGTGCAGCCTGATAGGCGGCACGAAAACTAGCAACATTCTGATTGGTAACCATGACTTTAGATGCTAGCTCATTGAGAATAGGATCATTAAATAATTGCCACCATTCCCCACGTGCCACTGCATCGGACGGTTCTGCCACAGCCCATCCAGGTGCTTCTTTATAATTTGTTGGCAGAGCAATGGCTGGTGTGTGATATTTTGGCGCCAGATTACAACCGGTTAGTAACAGTACAAATAACAGTAACGCTGATTTCATAAAGATACCTGTTTAGAGAGGTACGGATGTGTCGCTATGCCGGGTGAGTTGCCGTTCATAAGCACCACGTCGGCGAAAGCGATCTAATGCTAGATAAACAACAGGGGTAGTCAATAATGTCAGAATTTGGCTGGCGACTAGTCCTCCAAAAATAGCAATACCTAGCGGTCTACGCAGCTCTGAACCATCTCCAAAACCCAGAGCGAGTGGTAGAGCGCCCAATGCTGCTGCCAGTGTAGTCATTAAAATCGGGCGAAATCGCAGCAACGAGGCTTCTCGTACCGCTGCAAATGGACTCAGTCCGCTGCGTTCTGCTTCCAGCGCAAAATCAATAATCAAAATGGCATTCTTTTTTACAATGCCGATAAGCAAAATAATGCCGATCAACGCGATGATGTCAAATTGTCCGCCGGTTGCCATCAGTGCAATCATGGCACCTACCCCAGCTGAAGGCAGAGTGGATAAGGTAGTGAGTGGGTGGATCAGACTTTCATACAGTATACCCAGCACAATATAAATGGTGATCAATGCGGCTAGAATCAGTAATGGCATACTGGAAGTTGTTTCTTCAAAAACTTTAGCAGTTCCGCTGAATTCACCATGAACGGTAGCGGGTAGAGCCAAACTGGTTCGCACTTCCTCAATTGTGTTGGCGGCAGCGCCTAATGATCCGCCAGGAGGGAGGTTGAAGGAAAGCGTCGCTGAAGGTTCGCCATCGGAGTGGCTAACGGAAGTGTTGGCTGAGCCGGTTGACCAGTGGGCAAAAGCGGAAAGTGGGATCATAGTTTTGGGCGAAGTGCTGACAGCATTGCCAAAGGCAGTGGCGGAGCCGCCACTGGCGGTACCGCCGATAGTGGCAAAGGATAACGCTTCACCCACTGCGGTAACAGGCAGGTAGATGTTATCAAGCGCTTGCGGCGTGTTACTGAATTGACGTGGCACGCCCATAACGATGTAGTACTGGTTAAGACCCGAATAGATGCTAGCAACCTGGCGTTGCCCAAAGGCATTGTATAAAGCTGCATCGACAGATTGCATTGAAACACCCAAACGCGCAGCAGTATCACGATTGACTTCCACAAAAACATTGGATCCTGCATCCAGTTGATCGATATCGACATCAATTAGCGTATCGCTATATTGTTTGAGTGCATCGACCAGTTTTTGTCCGGCAGTTCTTAGTGTCTCGGAATCAACTGCTTTCAGAACATATTGATAGGTACTGGTCGTTTGACGTCCTCCCACCCGTAAGTCCTGGGTAGGATTGAGAAACAAGCTGATGCCTTCCACTTGACTCAACTTCGGACGAAGACGGGCAATAACCATAGGAGCGGGTGGACGTTGTAATCTAGGTTTGAGTGTGACGTAGAGAAAACCGCCACCTGGACGTCCTCCTCCTGAGACAGCAATGACAGCCGCCACTGCGGGATCACTTTTTACAATATTGGCAACTTGCGTCAGTTTTTTTTGCAGAGTCTCAAAAGAGATACTTTGATCAACCCGTACGCCACCCATGATTCCTCCCGTATCTTGTCCCGGAAAAAAACCTTTGGGGGCAACAATGATTAGGTAGACATTGAGAATTACTGCACCTGCCAGTAGCATCAGCACGGTTTTGCGACGGGTAAGTGCCCAATCAAGCACGCGTTCATACCAAGCTTGCATCCGATCAAAACTGCGGTGTGCTAGGCGCATGATTTTGCCTTGATCGGTTTCCTTGCCAAGACAGCGTGCAGCTAGCATAGGAGTCGTGGTAAGCGAGACAACTAGACTAATGAGTACAGCCACCGTCATGGTGAGTGAAAACTCTCGGAATAATCGTCCTACCAATCCCCCCATGAAAATGAGGGGAACAAAGACAGCTACCAAGCTAAGCGAAATGGAAAGTACGGTAAAGCCAACTTCACGTGCGCCTAACAGAGCTGCCTGGAATGGTGCTACCCCCTTTTCAATATGACGGCTGATGTTTTCCACTACTACAATTGCGTCATCAACTACGAAGCCAGTAGCAATGGTAAGCGCCATTAGTGACAGATTATCAAGTGAGAAATCAGCGAGGTACATTACGCCAAAAGTACCCAGCAGGGAGGCAATAACGGCCGCGGCTGGAATGAGCGTGGCACGCCAGCTTCTCAAAAACAGGCTAACTACCAACACCACGAGGAGGGTGGCAATCAGTAATGTTATTTCAACTTCATGCAGTGATGAGCGGATAGTCAGCGTACGATCCGAAACGATATCAAGATGAATATCGGGTGGTATGCTGGCGCGTAAGGCAGGAATTTGAGCTTTAAGGGCATCTACTACCTGGACAATGTTTGCTCCCGGCTGGCGTCTGATAAGAATAGGGATGGCTTTTTTACCGTTATATAGACCCAAGGTGTAAATATCTTCCGGACCATCGTATACCTCAGCAATATCGGATAAACGTACTGCTGCACCTTCTCGCCAGGCAATTACGATATCGCGATAATCAGCAGCATGTAACCCAGGCCGATTTAAGTAAATTTGCCAACTTTGTTCGCCGGAATCTACTATGCCACGTGGGCGATTAGCGCTTTCTGATTGAATGGCTGTGCGAACATCTTCCAGTGCAATACCATAGCGAGAAAGCGCTAACGGGTTGATTTCCACGCGTACAGCAGGTAGCGCAGCACCTCCTAATTCGACATTACCCACCCCTTGTACTTGCAGCAATCTTTGCTGCACGATGGTGGATACCTGGTCATAGATTTCTGATGGATTACGTGTGGGCGAAGTGAGTACCAGGATCAGGATGGGAGCTTCAGCAGGATTGAGCTTGCGGTAATTGGGGTTGGTTTTGAGTGTAGCAGGTAGGTCAGCACGTGAAGCATTGATTGCCGCTTGTACATCGCGTGCTGCGCCATCAATATCACGAGATAAATCAAATTGAAGGGTAATCTGAGTAGCGCCAGTAGTGGAGCTTGATGTCATTTCACTCACTCCGGCGATACGTCCCAGGTGGCGCTCCAGGGGAGAAGCTACACTGGATGCCATGGTAGCGGGGCTGGCGCCTGGGAGATTTGCCTGCACCATAATGGTTGGAAAATCAACCTGTGGCAGTGCAGCTACCGGGAGTTTGAAAAATGCACTGATTCCAGCCAACATCAAGCCGATCGTGAGCAGAATAGTTCCTACCGGGCGACGAATAAAAGGCGCGGAGATATTCACTCTTGATCTTCCTGAAGTAACGCACGATTTGACTGTTGTCTGCGTTCTTTCCAGTTCTCCAACACCAGGAAAATCACGGGAGTAGTAAATAGTGTCAATATTTGACTGAGTAGCAACCCGCCTCCAATTGCAATCCCTAATGGTTGGCGCAGTTCATGTCCGGTGCCACCACCAAAAATCAGTGGTAATGCAGCAAACAAAGCGGCAAAAGTGGTCATCATGATCGGTCGGAAACGTAACAATGCAGCCTGACGAATAGCATAATGGCTATCGGCTTGTTCATGGCGCATAGCATCCAGTGCGAAATCAATCATCATGATTGCGTTCTTTTTCACAATCCCGATCAGCAGGACGATCCCGATGATGCCGATAACGCCCAAACCTGATCCCGTTAGCCATAAACCTAGTAGTGCACCGATACCTGCCGGTGGCAGTGTAGAGAGAATCGTTACTGGATGAATGAAACTTTCATAAAGCACCCCCAAGACGATATAAACAACGCCGATAGCCGCTAGAATCAGCCACAGTTCGTTGCTGAGAGAATCTTTGAATGCGCTGGCTGCTCCGGAGAAGCGAGTCGTCAAGGCAACGGGGATGCCAATGGTCTGCTCTGTGCGCTCGATGGCTGCTACTGCATCTTCTAGTGAACTGCCTGGCGCTGGATCAAAACCAATAGTGGCTGCTGGAAACTGATCTTCTCGTGAAATGACAAGTGGGACTACCCCCGTGCGAATGGTTGCAAGTGTAGATAGCGGAACATTAGTGCCATCGGGCAGGGGAATCTGCAACATTCCCAGTGATTGTGGATCGTTAATGAATCCAGACATGGCTTCCAGTATGACGCGATTTTGGCTCGATTGGGTATAGATGGTAGAAATGATGCGTTGTCCAAAAGCATCGTATAGCGCGTTATCAATGGCAAAAACACTGAGACCTAGCCGGCTGGCAGTATCACGATTAATATCGACAATGACGGAACGTCCATCAGAAAATAGGCTAGAAGTAATATTGCGTACCTGTGGCTCTTTTTTCAGCGCAGCCACGAGTTTTTCTCCCCACTGTGTGACCTGTTCTTCATCTGCTCCTTGTAGAGAAAATCGATAGGCATTGATTCCGGCAGAGGTATCAATAGTTAGGTCCTGCACTGGGCGAAAATGGACTTGTACCCCTGCAAGGTTGGCTGTAGCTCGTTCAAGATTCACTAATATTTGTGCCAGATTGGCACGTTCTTTATGTGGTTTGAGGTTGACGAGCATCCGTCCTTGGGAAAGTGCAGGATTTTGTCCGTCGACACCAATTGAAGAACTCAGGCTGGCAACGGCTGGTTCGGTCAGTAGGGCGCGCGCTACCTGTTGCTGTAGTTCCGCCATGCGCCGGAAACCAATATCTTGTCTAGTAGAGAGGGTGACGGCAATTTGCCCGGTGTCTTGCTCTGGAAATAGATTCTTGGGGACAAATAGATACAGCAATACAGTAATAATGAGCGTGATGGCGAATACCAGTAGTGTCGGTATACGATGCGCCATGACCCAATCGAGTGCAGTGGCATAGTGTTTGGTTAACCACTCAAACCAGCGGTGCGCTAATGCCACAATACGGTGTCCACGCTCTTCCTCGTGCGAATGTAGCCAACGGGCAGACAGCATTGGTACCAGTGTCAAGGCGATAACCGCTGATAACAGGATCGTTACTGCTAGCGCCACGGCAAATTCGCGAAACAGTCGACCCACGACATCTCCCATGAAAAGTAGTGGAATTAGTACGGCTACTAGGCTAATGGTTAGCGAAATGATGGTGAAGCCGATTTCGCCCGCACCTTTTAATGCAGCTTCAAACGGTCGCATCCCGTTTTCGATATGACGAGCAATATTTTCCAGCACAACGATAGCGTCATCTACCACAAAACCCGAAGCGATAGTAAGTGCCATTAACGTCAAGTTATTAATGGAGAAATCAAGAAAATACATCGCAGCGAAGGAGCCGACTAGAGAAAGTGGCACAGCAACGCTGGCAATGATCGTCGCGCGCGCAGATCCTAGGAATAGAAAAATAACCAGCGTGACAAGAACAACAGCGAGAACCAATTCAAATTGCACATCATCTACCGAGGCACGGATGCCAGCAGTGCGATCAGTCAGCAGTGTGACGTGGATATCAGCTGGTAACTGTGCTTCGAGGTCGTGCACAACAGTCTTGATTGTATCCACCGTGCTGATGACATTAGCACCAGGTTGTCGTTGTACATCGAGAATAACGGCTGGAGTATCGTTCATCCAGGCTGCCAGGCGTACATTTTCTGTTGCCTCAATGACATTCGCAACATCACTTAACCGAACAGGCGCACCATTGGTAAAGCCAATAACGAGATTGCGATAGCTGTTGGCATCTATTAGCTGATCGTTGACGTCAATGGTCCAGTTTCTGCTATCACCATTGATGTTACCTTTGGCGGCGTTTACATTGGCGTTGTTAATAACAGTTCGTACATGCTCAAGTGATAGGCCACGTGCGGCCAGGGCGGCGATATTGGCCTGAATCCGTATAGCTGGTCTTTGTCCGGAAATCATGGAAACCAACCCAACACCAGCTATTTGCGAAATCTTATTAGAAAATTGTCGTTCAATGATTCCCTGTACTTCACCGGGTGGTCGGGTATTTGAGGTAATGCCTAGACTCAGGATGGGGGCGTCGGCGGGGTTAACCTTGGCATAAACAGGTGGCGTAGGGAGGGCAGTTGGAAGTAACGTGCTCGCTACATTAATCGCTGCTTGAACTTCCTGCTCGGCGATGTCAAGCGCCAGATCCAGACGAAATTGCAGGGTAATAACCGATGCGCCGGAAGATGAGGTGGACGTCATACGAACGAGGCCAGGCATTTGTCCAAACTGTCTTTCCAAAGGCGAGGTAACCGTCAGCGCCATGACATCAGGGCTAGCGCCGGGATAAAGGGTGGTCACCTGAATGGTTGGAAAATCAACTTCTGGTAGAGAAGATAAGGGTAGGAAACGATACGCGATGAGACCGCCCAGTAGCAGCGTGATCATCAGCAGACTGGTTGCAACCGGACGAAAAATAAAAAGGCGTGACGGTCCGCCAGGAAGTGAGACGATAGTTTCTTCTGTATTACTGCTCATGAATACTGATCTACTTGTTCAACCTGAGTCTGGCTGTCAGCACGTGTTTTATCGTTATGCTGCTTTTTATCTCCTTTTAGACGGATAGGTGAGCCGTCTTCCAATCCATCAGCGCCGTCAGTTACAACAATCGCACCGGCAGCTAATCCAGAGAGAATGGCAATCTGCCCTTCAGCACTCGGGCCGATCGTTACGGGGGTTAATTTAACCGTGTTATTAGGTTGAATGACGAAGACAAAATCGCCAGGTACGCCATGTCGGATAGCACTAATAGGAATAGTGATTGCGTCGTGCAGCGTGGTGACAAGTAACGAAATATTAACGAATTGGCCGGGAAAGAGTGCATTACTGCCATTTTCAAAACGAGCCTTGGCACGAACAGTGCCGGTTGTGGTGTCAACCTGATTATCAAAAGCGAGGAAATGTCCTTCAGCCAGTATGCTGTTATCGTTTTGATCTAGCGCTTGCACCGGCAGACCGACGCCACTATCAGCTTGATGACCAATACTAGAAAGTTGAGTTTGAGGCAGGAAAAAGCTGACATCAATCGGATCGAGTTGTGTGACTGCGACAATCCCATTGGTATCGGAGGGAGTTAAATAATTACCTATATCAACTTGACGAATACCAACCCGTCCATCAATGGGAGATTTAATTGCGGTGTATTCCAGATTAAGTTTGGCCGTTCCGATAGCTGCTCGATCAGCCGCTACTGTTCCTGTCAACTGCCGAACCAATGCACGTTGCGTATCGACCTGCTGGCTAGCGATGGAATCTTGACTTAATAAAGTTTCATAACGTTTAAGATCAAGTTTAGCGACAGCAAGCTGGGCTTCATCACGTGCTAAGTCAGCCTGAGCTTGTGCGAGTGCAAGCCGGTAGGGGCGAGGGTCTATCTGTGCAAGCATTTGTCCCGCTCGTACCATTTGCCCCTCCTGGAACATCAGTTTAAACAGTACACCAGCAAGCTGCGGGCGAACCGTTGCGGTAACGAGAGGTTGCACCGTACCAAGAGCAGTTACCGTTACGGGCATATCAGTATGAATAGCCAGAGCAGTGCCAACCACTGTGGGCGGGCGAGTGTGTGCACCGCCAGCATTGCGGTCAGTCAAACGGTAGATTACAAGAGCGATAACCGTTAATGTGACTATGATGATAAGAATATTGCGAAGTGAATGCCTGGTATTTTTATTTTGAGAAGAATAATCCCTCTCAGGAATAGCATGATTCTTATTTTCTATAGGCATACATTTTTTGAAAGATTTTGAAAATTATTTTTTAGACAAATCATGATGTTTATCAGGTGTTCTTGAAAAAAAGAGTAACGTGAATCACCCGTTTCAAACATCAAAGTAATGAAAAGTCTATCATTTTTTATCAAGAATTCCTCAAGCATTACTATACCGGTCAGAGCGATCGTGCTTAAAAATACCTGAGAATAGAATTTAGCGTGAAAGAAGTGGAGGTCGAGGCGACAACATGCCTGACCGGTAAAGGGCATAAGAGGAGAATGTGAGCAAATCAGGCGCTGGCGTGCCGGATGAATCCAAACTTGATCAGTGTCTTGATCCAGGGAGGGGCGTTGTGTTGAGCGGAAAGTGTTTCGTAGTCAGTAGCGAGGGGGTCAACCTAACGCTCGCGCCGTGGACGTCCTTGATGAATTCTGGTCTTGCGCTGTTGCTTCGGTATCCAAAGTCCCTTGGCAATCATCCACTGGCGCAAGGTTTCTGTTGACAGTTGGTACTGATGAAGCGCCTCCAGCCTCTCGCAGACCAACGCAGGACCGAAGTCTACGTAATGCTCCCGTACCAGTGCAAGTACAGATTGGCGAAACGCGAAGGAAAATGCGTTATTAGCTGGCTAGCCACGACGTCGGGAAACCAACCCGATTGCACCCTCACAACGCAATCGCGCAACCAGGCGTTCAAACTGACGAATTGACACGCCAAGTGCCAGTGCTGTCTCCCGCTGTGTCAGTTCTTTACGGACGACTCGCTGGGTGACTTCCAGTCTATCAAACTCCTGAAAACTCATGGTAATACTCCTCTCCAACATTCAACTCCCTCCTCGTAATCGAAGGGGACACTTTAGAATTGCCGAAAGGGGACATTACAGGTTTGGGCTAACAAAAATGTTCATTTGTTTGTCATCATTTTGAATTAGAATTCATATGGATATTTCTCTATCGTTTGAGGTAAAAAATTGTAATACAGCGATGGTTTTAAAGGATATTTTCTAAGGAGGCAATTATGATAAGTGAGAATTTACGGTATTGGATGAAATGGGTCGCTGTGATTGCGACAAGTGTTTTTTCACTAATGACAGCGAGTTTTAGCAACGCTGAGACAGTCAGAAATTTTAATGAAAACCAGATTAAAATCGAAACAACCTCTTTAAACGACAAAAATCAAAATAGGCTACTCCGCTCGAGAGCTGTTAATACACGGTCGCTGGATAATATCCGCAGGCTAGGAATTCTACCTTCCCCGCCTCGGCCTCCTAAAGCGATACCGGCTCAACCCAAACCCAGAGGAAAAGTTGTACCGGCTGAAAATACGATCAAAGGCGCTTTATCATTATCAAGGACAAATAAGCAGCCATTACTTCAGCAATACAACCTTAATAAAGGTTCCTCCAATCCCCAGACTCATACTCTAATTTTATATGACACTACCGGTCCATGGGGTTTCCTAGGCGAACTTTATGCTCAGATGACTGCTAATTTGGTATCTCATTTTGGAACGTGGCTAGCTCATCCGGCGAGTACTTATACAGCAGGTGAAATGTCGAACTATAGCGCAGTGATTTATATTGGATCGACTTATGATGAACCTTTACCCGTTACTTTTCTGAATGACACGCTGGCTGGCTCTACTCCCGTTTTGTGGATGTATGACAACATTTGGCAACTGACAGCACAATCCAGTAATTTTCATGCTGCTTATGGATGGAACTGGGCCGGGTTCGATTTTAGTACAATTGATGCTGTTAATTACAAATCAACCGATTTGACCAGGTATTCTCTTAATCAGGGGGGGGTCATGACGTATATTAACGTCGATCCAGCCAGAGTCGAATCTCCTGCTATTGCAAAACGTACTAATGGAACAGGATTCCCATGGGTAGTTCGCTCTCTGAATTTAACTTATATTGGAGAAATTCCGTTTGCATATATGGATCACGAGGATCGCTATCTTGTCTTTGCAGATCTACTATTTGACTTCCTAGCTCCTGACACGGACGAGCAGCATCGAGCGCTCGTTAGAATTGAGGATGTTGGCCCTGATGCCGATCCTCAGGCATTAATATCAATCGCTCAAGCTTTATATAACCGCAATGTTCCATTTTCAGTAGCAGTGTATCCTCGCTATGAAGATCCCAGCGGGGTATATAATGGTGGCATACCTGAAAGCTATAGCCTTGCTGATGCACCTGATGTTGTTCAGGCGCTTCAGTTTATGCAAGCTAAAGGAGGTACCCTGATTATGCACGGATATACTCATCAGTTCGAAGATTCAATTAACCCCTATACGAGTGTTAGCGCAGAAGACTTTGAATTCTATGCCGCCCATATAGATACTAACGATTATGTAATTTATGACGGACCAGTCTCAGCTGATTCTGAAATTTGGGCAACTAATCGTATTACACAATCAGAACTGACATTCGAGACTGCTGAATTGGAGGTTCCAACAATTTTTGAATTTCCTCACTATGCAGGATCAGCAATCGATTATAAGGTGATAAATGATCGCTTCGGGATACGCTACGATCGCGGCCTGTATTTTTTGGGGAATTTAAGTCAACAGCCTATAAACTACAATATTTTAGCGGGACAGTTCTTTCCTTATCCGGTGAAAGATGTTTATGGCAGCACAGTTATTCCAGAAAACATTGGAAATATTGAGCCCGAACCCTTCAACAATCATCCAGCTCGTCTTCCGGCAGACTTGCTTACTTCTGGTCAGGCTAACCTGGTCGTTCGTGATGGGTTCGCCAGTTTCTTTTTTCACCCCTACCTGGATTTAAATATGCTTCTTCAAGTAGTAGATGGACTTAAGCAGCAAGGCTATACGTTTGTAGCTGCTGACAGCCTATTACCGTAAGATCAAAAGGAAATTCAGGGGCTGCAGCATACGCAACTGATGGTGAATATGTTTCCATCAGTTGCGTTTTGTGAGAACGTACATTAAACGATCGTTACTATCTTCAATTACGCCTGCTTCCAGATAGTTACATGGCGCAGCAGCGCTGGAAGGCACCACTCATGTTGATATAGTGGCACAAAAGAAAAACGTCTCCTATCGCACAGATAGCAAACTGGCTATTAGAATCATCAACCGGCTGAACGAACAGGCAAAAATGCATGGCATTCAATAGTGGTGCACTTTTGTCAAAGAAGTTAAAACACTGCCTTTGGCGATCTGCTATTTCCATCCAGCCAAACGGACACTTAAACGGTTGAGAACCATTGCAGGTCACCATATGGGAATTACCACAACACTATCTGTTTGAAAGTGATCAGCGGGATTTTTACTGTATGAACGCATACTGCAGCAACGACCTAAAGATAGCTACAAGATTTATTTACTGCATGCATCATAAACATATTGTGTTGCCAAGGGGAAAAATCATAAGCAGTATGAATATGGCAGCAAGGTATCCTTTACCAGACCGGATTGCCGAATGACAAAGCATTACTCGAAAGGGATTATCGGGCGATCACATCAACTTTCTGATGGTCGCTTGCGTATGGAATTTGAAAAATGACTATTAACTATTTTCTGGTTATTGTTCCCTATAGAAAATACGTCAATCATGCGGATTTCCTGATAAAAATCGCTGTCTTTACAACTTGATTTTCATCTCATCTTAATCTTCCTTGCGGCATTACGCGCGCAACTATCCTATAGCCATTAAATGGTGTCGCACTTTCCACAAGTTGACCAGAGCAAACAATGTAATGAGTTGATCGGTATTTTT
>WBZO01001259.1_pt1 | contig 15706 bp, 12 predicted proteins | sample 5204261 | NCBI WGS metagenome assembly WBZO01 (sample SAMN12412400, study PRJNA552823) | activated sludge metagenome | isolation source: activated sludge from anammox sidestream of wastewater treatment plant... | place: USA: North Carolina | collected 2017-09 | reverse complement strand
CAAGGTGGCCCTCCTCGAAAAAGAAGACTTCGCCCATGCCACGACTTCGGGCTCATCGAAGCTCGTGCATGGCGGCCTTCGCTATCTCATCAATGGCGAGCTGAGGCTCGTTCGCGAATCGCTCCGTGAACGGCGCATATGGGAGAATATCGCGCCGCATATGGTTCACCCCCTGCCCTTCATCCTGCCGACCTATGGCTACGGGATGAAGAGCGGGCCCGTGCTTGCCATCGGCCTCGCCTTCTACGATCTCCTCTCCTACGATCGCAATTTCGTCTCCGACGACGACAAGAAGATCCCCGGCTTCCGCTCGATCTCGCGCGACGAGGCGCTGACGCTCATGCCGACGCTGAAGCGCGACGGGCTCACAGGCGCCAAGATCTATTACGACTGCCAGATGTTCGCGCCCGAGCGCCTCTGCCTCGAATGCATCGAGGGCGCGGTCGAATTCGGCGCCGATGCCGCGAATTACGCCGAGGTCACGGGCTTCGAGATGGAGAGCGCCGCTGGCGCGAGCCGCCGCATCTCGGGCGTCCAGGTGAAGGACCGCCATACCGGCGAGACGCACCGCATCCGGGGCCGCATCGTCATCAACGCCGCAGGTCCCTGGGCCGACACGCTGATGGGCCTTGCCGAAGGCGGCAAGCCCGCCCGCCGCCTCATCCGCTCCAAGGGCATCCACATCATCACGCGCGAGATTTCGGGCAGCAACGCGCTCGCCATCCAGTCCGATATCGGCGGGCATTTCTTCGTCATTCCATGGCGCGGGCACACGATCATCGGCACGACCGACACGGTCTTCGACGACGATCCCGACAAGGTCGGCGTCACCGAGCAGGATCTGCGCGATTTCCTAAGCGTCGTGAATGACGGCCTTCCGGGTCTCGACCTCAAGCGCGAGGACATTCTTCACTTCTATGTCGGCATCCGCCCGCTCGTGGATTCAAGCCCCGCCTCCGGCGAGGAAGAGGGCAAGGATTCCTACAATGCGAGCCGCGCCGCCGAAGTGCTCGATCACGAGAAGATCGACGACACTTTCGGCTTCATCTCCGCCATGGGCGGCAAATGGACCACCTCGCGCCATCTCGCCGAGCAGGTCGTCGATCTCGCGCTGATGAAGCTCGGCCGTCAGGCGAAATGCGAAACCCACTGCACGCCCGTCTATGGCGGCGAGATCGGCAGGCTGAAGAGCTTCATCGCCCGTGCGCGGAAGCGCCACCCGCATCTGCCCGCCGAGGTCGTCGAAAATCTCTGCAACTACTATGGCAGCCGCATCGACGAGGTGTTGGCGACGGCCGACGAGCGGCCGGGCGAACGCGAGGAGCTTCTGCGGCGGCTCGCGGGCAATACGAGCGTGCTCGCCGTGCAGGTGATCCACGCCATTCGCCATGAAATGGCGCACCATCTCTCCGACGTTCTCTTCCGCCGCACCGGCCTCGGCACGCTCGGACATCCCGGCGTACCCATCGTCAATCGGGTGACCGAGCTGATGGCGCGCGAACTCGGCTGGGACGACACGACGATCGCCAATGAAATCGCCGACGCGCTTCGCCTCTTCGGGACGCAGCCGCCCGCCAATGAAGGCGGCATGAAGGGCGCATCCCTCGCCGAGGCGACAAGGAGCGCGGATCGCTGATGACGATGCCGGGCATGCCCCATATCGCAGCCATCGTGAACCCGCGCTCGGGCGGCGGACGCACGGGCCGCGCCTGGCGGCTCATTCGCGCGACGCTCGAACGCGAGCTTGGGCCCGTCCGCGCACATTTCACGCAAGGCGCCTCCACGCCCCGCTACCTTCCCGCCGCCGCCCTTGCCCGGAAAGCACTCAAGGAAGGCGCCCAGCTCGTCATCGCCGTCGGCGGCGACGGCACGATCAGCGAGGTCGTGAACGGCTTCTTCGAGAATGGCGCGCTCATCAACCCCGAGGCGCATCTCGCCATTCTCAACACCGGCACGGGCGGCGACTTCCGCAGGAGCTTCGGCCTGCCGGACGAGCTTGAAGCCTGCGTCGCCCGCATCGCCCAGGGCACGACGCGCCGGATCGACATCGGCCGTCTCACCTTCGTCGCCGAGGATGGCGGCGAGGCAGCGCGCTATTTCAACAACATTGCGAGTTTCGGCCTTTCGGGCGAGGTCGTGCGCGCCGTCAACCGCGCGAAATTCTCGAAACTCTTCGGCGGCAGCTTCGCCTTTCTCTGGGCAACGCTCGTCACGGCCGCGCGCTACAGGCCCCATGCCGTCCGTATCGTTACCGATGAGGGGTTCGACGAGGTGGTGAATGTCGGCGTCGGCGCCATCGCCAATGGACGCTTCTTCGGCGGCGGCATGATGATGGCGCCCATGGCCGAGCCCGATAGCGGCCATTTCGAGGTCATCATCATGCGCGACACGACCTTCGGCGACATGCTGACCGGCTCGAACGATCTGCGTGCCGGCACGCATATCCACGATCCGAAAGTCCTCCACATCCGCGCGACGAGCCTGACGGCGACGCCCATCGGCGACGCACCCGTGCTCCTCGATGTGGATGGCGAAGCGCCGGGCCGGCTTCCCGCCCGCTTCGAAATTCTGCCCTCCGCCATCACGCTCCGCTGCTGAGAGAAGACAAGAGGTTCCGATGACGATCGACCGCGCATCGCTTCGCTGGAATGGCTGGGGTCCGGCCGCACAGGAAAACGTGCTGCCCGACGGCGCGCCGCAATGGGAGTGGATCAGGACGACGCTCGGCCTTTCGCGCCTTCCCGCAACGCCGGCAAAGCCGCTTTCGGAGATCAGGATTCCCGCCTGCCGCCTCGACACGCCGCAGCTCGACCGGCTGCGCGCGATCGTCGGCGCGGAGCAGGTGAAGCTCGACGATTACGAGCGCGCCTTCCATGCCCGCGGCAAGAGCTATCACGATCTCCTCTATCTGCGCGCCGGCATGCTCGACATGGTGCCCGATGCCGTCGTCTATCCCCGCAGCGCCGATGAAACGCTGGCGCTGGTGAAGCTCGCGGCGGAAGAGGACATCACCCTCATTCCCTTTGGCGGCGGCTCTTCCGTCGTCGGCGGCATCAACGCCATGCCGAAATCATTGGGCGGCGCCGTCATAACCCTCGACACGACGCTGATGTCGCGCGTCATCCAGATCGACAAGATCGCGATGACCGCGACGGTGGAAGCGGGCATATACGGTCCCGCGCTCGAAGCGGCGCTTCAGCAGCATGGCGTGACGCTCGCGCATTATCCGCAGAGCTTCGAGTTCTCGACGCTGGGCGGCTGGATCGCGGCGCGCGGCGCGGGCCAGCAGTCGAACCGCTACGGCAAGGCGGAGAAGTGGCTCGTCTCGGCGAAACTCGCAACGCCCAGGGGCTTCTGGTCGACGGAAACGACACCCGCCTCGGCGGCAGGCCCCAATCTCAACCAGCTCGTCGCGGGCTCGGAGGGAACCCTCGGCGTCATCTGCGAGGCGACGGTGAAAATCCATGCCCTGCCCGCGCGGAAGGATTATCGCGGCTATCTCTTCAAGGATTTCGAGAGCGGCATCGAAGCGGCGCGCCGCATCAACCATGCCGATATTCCCGTCGCCATGGTGCGCCTCTCGGACGCGCCGGAGACGCATTTCTTCCAGGCCTTTTCATCGACCTCGTCGCCGACGAGCCTCAAGGCTCGGGCGCAGCGCGCCTATCTCCGCCTCAAGGGTTTCGATGAAACGCCCTGCCTCATGCTGATCGGCCATGAAGGCGACGCCGACACGGTCGTCTGGGCGCAGGCGCAGACACAGGCGATCTGCAAGAAGCTCGGCGCGCTGGCGCTCGGCACCGGCCCCGGCCACAAATGGTATCACGGCCGCTTCCACGCGCCCTATTCGCGCGACCCCATGCTCGACCACGGCATCGGCATCGACACGCTCGAAACCTCGACGCGCTGGTCGAACATCGCGAACCTTCACAAAGCGGTGGTCGCGGCGATCGAGGGCGCGATGGCCGCCAACATGCCCGAGCGCGGCGCGCGCGGCATCGTCATGGCGCATGTGAGCCATTCCTATCCGGACGGGGCGAGCCTCTACTTCACCTTCGTCTTCCCCCGCCAGCTCGACCGCGAGGTCGAGCAATGGCAGGCGATCAAGCGCGCGGCCTCGGATGCCATTCTCGAACATCGCGGCACGATCAGCCATCACCACGGCGTCGGCATCGACCATGCGCCGTGGCTTGCCGAGGAGAAGGGCCCCGTCGGCTATGAGGTGCTGAAGGCGCTGAAGCGCGAACTCGACCCGGCCGGCGTCCTGAACCCCGGCAAGCTTATCGGCTGACGAAAGCCACGCCGCCGCTCAGCTCCCGGCGTCTTCGCTCTCCAGCGCGTTGCGAAGCTCGGCCTTGGCGATCTTTTCGAGCGTCGAGCGGGGCAGCGCATCGACGATGCGGACATCGCGCGGCACCTTGAAGTCAGCGAGCGACTTGCGGCAGGCAGCCATGACGCGCTCCTTGAGATCGGCGGGCGCCGCCGCCTCGCCACCCGGCACCAGCAGAAAGGCGACCGGCACCTCGTCGAGCATCGGGTCCTTGCGCCCGACCACAGCGCATTCCTGAATGCCGCCGACCGCCATGATCACGGTTTCGATCTCCGAGGCAGCGACATTCTCGCCGCCCACTTTCAGCATGTCCTTGTCGCGGTCGGCAAAGCGGATATAGCCATCCTCCAGAAGCGTCACCCGGTCGCCGGTGATGAAGAAGCCCTGCTCGTCATAGCTCGATGCCGTCGCTTCCGGATTGTTGAGATATTCCTTGAAGAGCGAGAGCCCCGGAATGCCGCGAATGAGCAGCGCGCCCGTATCGCCCGCTTCGGCAGGCAGGCCGTCCTCCCTGATGATCGCAATCTCATAGGCGGGCGACGGCTTGCCGATCGTCATGGGCGGCGCGGGCACGAAGGGATCGCTTACGATGCCATGGGTGATCGTTTCGGTCATGCCCCACCAGCCCATAGTCCGCACACGGAAATGCGCGTCGGTCGGCAGCGACGCGATGCCGTTGCCCCAGAGCCTGTAGTGATGCGCCTTCGGCACCTCCTGCCCCATCAGCGCGCGCACGCAGAACGGCACCATCGAGGTCCAGGTGCAGCGATGGCGGAGAGAAACCTCCCAGAAGCGCGAGGCGGAGAAGCGCGGCTGCACGACCACCGTGCCGCCGACCCAGAGCGTCGCCAGCACCGAATAGGACTGCGCATTGGTGTGGAAGAGCGGCAGATAGACGAGGTGAACGTCCTCCGGCGTCAGCGTTTCGTGCATGGCGCAGAGCTTTGCGCCCCAGAGCGCATTGGCATGCGTCCAGACGACGCCCTTCGGCCGCGAGGTGGTGCCGGATGTGTATTGAATGCCGACATTGGCCATGGGATCGGGGGCGCGCATCGGCACCGTCGCCGGATCGCCATGGAGCGCGGCAAAGCTCTCCGCCTTGCCGGGCCGGTGGCCTTGCGCGGCGGGCGCCCCATTGTCCGTCTCGGTGATGGCGAGCCATTTGATGTCATGGCAGCTCGACTGCACGAGCTCGGCGAATCTCGGCTGCGTGATGGCGCCGACCGCCCCCGCATGAACGGCGAAATAGGTGAGTTCGTCCGCCGCCGAACGCGCATTGGTGGTGACAGCGACCGCGCCGAGATGCGCGCAGGCATACCAGGCGATGAGCGCTTCCGGGCAGTTGTCGAGATGGATGAGCACGCGCTCGCCGAACTTCACGCCGCGCGCCTTCAGCCCCGCCGCGACCCGCGCCACCTCATCGGCGAAGCCCGCATAGGTCCAGACGCGGGACGGCCCCTCGAAGGGCTCCCAGATCAGAAACGGGTGATCGGGCCGCGTGGCCGCGTGATGGGCAAGCAGGCGCGGCACATCGAACCCCGAAAAAGGGTGGATGGCGGGCGAACGCAATCGGGGCGAAGTCGGGACTGGCATCTCTTCCTCCTCGGGCTTTTTTTGCTCTCTATACCATGCTTGTCTGACGTTCCATTCAGGTTCTAGACTCGCGCTCCCGCAAGGGGCGGCAGACGAGGACCCCATGGGCGCCATCAAGGGACTGCTGCTCGATGTCGACGGCGTGCTCTATCAGGCCGAGAGCGCGCTTCCGGGCGCGGCGTCCGCTCTCGCACGCCTGCGTGAAGCCGGTTTCCCCTTCCGCCTCGTCACCAACACCACGCGCAACTCGAAGGCGGGCCTTCTCTCAAGGCTCGTCCGCATGGGGCTCGATGGTGCGCCTTCCGAACTCGTGACCACCGGCGAAGTCGCCCGCGCGGCGATCGCACGCGACGGCGCCCGGCCCTTTCTCCTCGTCCATGAAAATCTGCGCGTGGATTGCCCGCCCGAGGCGGACGAGCCCGACAGCGTGCTCATCGGCGATGCGGGGCCGGGCTTCACCTATGAGCGGCTCAACCGCGCCTTCCGCATTCTCATCGAGGGAGGGCGCCTCTACGCCCTCGCGCGCAACCGCTATTTCCGGGGCGCGGACGGGCTCGATCTCGATGCGGGCCCCTTCGTCGCCGCGCTCGAATATGCAAGCGGCGCGAAGGCACAATTGCTCGGAAAGCCCGACCCCGCCTTCTTCCTCGCCGCGGCCGCAGGCATGGGGCCCGATCCCGCCGAAACGCTGATGGTCGGCGACGATGTCGATGCCGACGTGCTCGGCGCGATCGCGGCGGGCTTCGAGGCCACTCTGGTGCGGACAGGAAAATTCCGCGAAGGCGACGAGATAAGGGCGATGAAGGGCGGCGGCCGCGTGCTGCCCTCCATTGCCGAGGTCGTGGACGAAGTGCTGGGCCGCTCGCCTATGCGTTAGGCGAGCGCGTCCTTCAGCGCCTTTGCGGCTGCCTTCACCGCATCGCGCGCAACATCGAGCACGGCCTGCAGATTGAAGAAGCCGTGGATCATGCCTTCGTAATTGACATATTCGACGGAGACACCCGCCGCCTTCAACGCCTCGGCATAGGCGCGGCCCTCGTCGCGCAGCACGTCATGTCCGGCCGTGACGACATAGGCGGGCGGCAGGCCCTGAAGCGAGCGCGCCTTGAGCGGCGCAAGCCGCGGATCGGCGCGGTCGGCCTCGCCTGCATAGTGATCGAAGAACCAGACCATGCCGTCGCGCTCGAGAAAATGCCCCGTGCCGAAGGCGCGATAGGAACCTGTATCCGTATCCGTGTCCGTCACCGGATAGATCAGCATCTGAAAGGCGATGCGCGGCCCCTTCGTGTCGCGTGCGAGCTGCGAGACGACGGCGGCGAGATTGCCGCCCGCGCTGTCGCCGGCAACGGCGATGCGATTGGGATCGACGCCAATGGAGGCCGCATTCGCTTCGACCCATGAGACGGCGGCAAGCGCATCCTCCGCCGCGGCGGGAAATCTGTGCTCCGGCGCGAGGCGATAATCGACGGCGACGACCTTGCAGCCGCTTTCATTGGCAAGGCTGCGGCAGAGCGCATCATGCGTCTCCAGATCGCCGATCACCCAGCCGCCGCCATGGAAATAGACGAGCACGGGCAGCGGCGCGCCGCCCGCGGCGACCGGCGTGTAAAGGCGCACGGGGATCTCGCCCGCGGGCCCGGCGATCTTGCGATCCTCGATCTTCCCGATCGGGAGGCCCGAGAGATCGAGCTGCGCCGCCATGGCGCGGTAAAGTTCGCGGGCGCCGGCCGGCGGCAGATCGATGATCCTCGGCGCGTCCTTGTTGGCCGCCATGCCGTCGAGAAGAGCCTTTGCCTGCGGGTCGAGCGCCATATCCATTTCCCCCTTTGATCGAAAATCCGGAGGATGGTTTTAGCGGCGCAGGCGCGGTTTCGCAAAGCGATCCCGGAAAGGAGTGCCGGACGCTGCGTCAGCCGCGCTTTGTCAGTGCAGAACCTCGCCGTCGCGCGAACGGCGGCCCTCGATCATGTCGACGACGACGCGGCGCAGGCTCCGCCAGGCTTCCGCCCTGGTCCGCTCGCCGATCTGCTCAAGCTCGTCCACCGCCGTGTCCGCATACTGAAGCGCCTTCGCGCCATGCGTATCGAACATGTAGGCGGCGAGAAGATTGAGTTCGTGATCGGTCATCATGGGACTGGACTCCGGCTAGGCGAGTGAACTGCCCATGACACTGCAACCGCCGGGCCAGACCCGTTCGTTATTGGAATCAATGCGTTATGAGGCATGCGCCGGGCCGGGCGGCAAAGCTTACCGGAAAGGAAATGCCTTCGGCCCGGCAGATTCTTTCCAATCCGGCGCGGATTAAGTTCCCCTTTACGGACCCACGCTAAAACCGCTGTTCAAGAAAGTACCTCTAGGGGAGAGGCGCTGCATCCACCAACGGTCACGAGGTGCAGGACGATGAAGCTGACGAGCCCGACGAAATTCAGCATGCCGCGCATGCCGCGTCTGCCGCGTATTCCCACCGACCGTCTTCCGACACTGCGCATCGCGATCAAGATGCAGCTCATCGTCGTCTCGGCGGCGCTTCTGCTCGCCATCGGCATCGGCGTGTCGAGCTACATGGAGGCGGCCAGCAATACCAACAAGGAAATCAAGGAACGCTTCGACGCCCTCCTCCACGGACGCAAGGCCGCGCTTCAGGATTATCTTGCCTCTGTCGATCAGGATCTGCGCTACATGGCGCAGAGCCCGTTCGTGCAGGACGCCATGTACGACTTCGCCTCCGCCTGGCGCTCGGCAAAGAATGACAGCGACCCGGTCGCGCATTTCCGCGAGCTTTACAAGAACGGCAGCGAAGACGTGATGACGGACGGCACCGAATATGCGGGCCTTCACGACGGCTACCATCACGGCTTCCGCAAGTTCCTTCAGGAACGCGGCTATGAGGAACTTTATCTGATCGACCAGGACGGCAACGTCGTCTACACGGTCAACAAGGGCGCCGATTACGGATCGAACGTCTATCCGCCTTCCGTCACCAGGAAGGACCGCACGGATCTCTCCTACGCCTTCGAAGTCTCCGACGGCGAGAGCGACCCCAACAATCTCGTCTTTTTCGACTATGCGCCCTACGGGCCCATCGGCGACAAGCCGGCGAGCTTCATTGCCGCACCGATCTTCGATCGCGCGGGTGCGCGCCTCGGCGTCATCGCCTTCCGTGTGCCGGTGAGCCGCTTCAACGCGATCATGAACGTCACCGAGGGCCTCGGGAAGACGGGCGAGCTGATGCTCGTCGGCGAGGACTTCCTGATGCGCAACAATTCGCGCCTCATGAAGGAGCCGACGATCCTGACGCGCGAGATCGACGCCGACGCGGTGAAGATGCTCTTCAACACCAATACACATACCGAGCAGGTCGGCGAAAACACTTTCAGCATCGACAAGGGCACGCTCGGCTACGAGGTCGAGACATTCGCCACGCCCATCGAGTTCAACGGCGTTCGCTGGGCGCTCGTGGCGCAGGTGGCGACGAGCGAGGTCAAGGCGCCGCTCATGGCCATGCGCAACACCATGCTCGGCGTCGCGCTTCTGCTGCTCATCTGCGTCTCGGCGGGCGGCGTGTTCTTCGCGCGCCAGATTTCCAAGCCCATCAGCAACCTGACCGGCGCGATGCGCCAGCTCGCCAATGGCGATACGTCGGTCGAACTGAACGGCGCCGACCGCCGCGACGAGATCGGCGAGATGACCGCCGCCGTCGAGATTTTCCGCGCCAATGCGATCGAGCGCCAGCACCTCGAGCGGCAGCAGGAGATCGAGCGCGCCGAGAAGGAAAAGCGCGCCGCCGCGATCGAGACGATGATCGCCGACTTCGACGCCTCGATGAAGGAAATGCTCGAGAGCGTGAGCACGGCCGCATCCGAGATGGAGCAGACCTCCGTCGCCATGACGCAGACGGCCGAGGTCACGAACGAGCGCGCCTCGATGGTCGCAAGCGCCTCCGAACAGACGACCGCCAACATCCAGACGGTGGCAAGCGCTGCGGAGGAGATGGCGATCTCGATCGAGGAAATCCGCCGGCAGACGGCGAAATCGAACGAGATCGGCGCTCAGGCGAACTCGACCGCCGTCGAAACCAACGCCAAGGTCGAGGCGCTCACCACCGCCGCCCGCCAGATCGGCGAGATCGTGACGCTCATCCAGCAGATCGCCGGCCAGACGAACCTGCTCGCCCTCAACGCCACCATCGAGGCGGCGCGCGCGGGCGAGGCTGGCCGGGGCTTTGCCGTGGTTGCGACCGAAGTGAAGGCGCTCGCCACCCAGACCGCGAAGGCGACCGAGGAAATCGCCCAGCAGATCGGCGCCATTCAGGGCTCGACCGGCGAAACGGTGGCCGCGATCCAGCAGATCAGCCACATCATCGCGCAGATCAACGAGATCGGACGCTCGATCTCGGAATCGGTCGATCAGCAGAACGTGACGACACGGGAAATCTCGCGCAACGTCTCCGAAGTCGCGGATGGCAGCCGCGAGGTGGCGAACAATATTCTCGACGTCACTGGCGCCGCGAATGAATCGGCGGGCGCCGCGAGCCTCGTGCGCCGTGCCGCGACCGAACTCTCGGCGCAGGCCGCAAAGCTCAGCGCCGAAGTCGACCGCTTCCTGACCGAAGTGCGGGCCGCCTGACGGGCGCACCCCGCGAAGCTCACGGGCTCAGCCCGCGAAGCCGCCGCCATCGAGATAGGTCTGTTCCTCGGCCGTCGTCTGACGGCCGAGGACGGCATTTCGATGCGGGAAACGCCCGAAGCGGCGAATGATCTCCGCATGCTCCCGGGCGAAGCGCAGCGCTACGGGATCGTCGATCCGGGTCGCATAGAAATGCAGGCTCTCCTCCTGCACCGCCATATCCTCAGAATGCATGAAGGGCAGATAGAACCATTGCCGCGCCACCGCCGGCACCTCGACATCGAAACGCCGCCGGATCGCTTCGCGCGCGAGGCCTAGCGCCTTCCCATCGTTGGAAAAGGCGCGATGATCGCCGCGATGGAGATTGCGCGAAAACTGATCGAGCACGATCACGAGCGCCAGTGCGCCTTGCGCATCCCGCGCCCAGTCGTCGAGCCTGCCCTCGCAGGCGGCTGCATGCGTCCCGGCGAAGCGGCGGCCGATCTCGGCATCGAAGGCGTCATCCTTCGCGAACCATTTTTCCGGCCCCGCGCCGAACCAGAAGTCGAGAATTTCGCGGGGCCTCGCAATGGTCATGCCGGTTCCTGTGCATTGAAGTTCCCTGCCGCGCGCGGCGCGACAGGGGGCGTTTTCCTTCAGATGACGATCACGTCTTCCGGCGCCGGCTCCTCATAGAGCCGCGCGACGAGATGGGCGCGCCGGTCGAGCGTCGCGCGCTGATTGACATAGCCCTTGTCGGTGATCTCGTGTCCGTCGATCGAGGGCGGCTCGACCATGAGATGGATGCGCGCGATGCGCGTCGACGAACCGCCGCCCGCCTTGTTGTGACGCTGCAATGCCTCGCGCACATAGGCGACGAGCTTCGGATGGGAGACGATCTCCTGCGGCGTCGCCGCATCGCCAAGCCCGGCGACGGCCCGCGCCGCGGCGAGATTGGGCCAGGCGAGAAGCCCGATATAGGGCTTGTCGAGACCGCAGATGACCGCATCCTGAAGCACGGGCGTGCAGGCGCCGACGACATCGGCGCGCAGCGTGCCCGTCGAAACCCATGTGCCCGACGAGAGCTTGAAGTCTTCCGTCACACGGCCGTCGAAGACGATGCCTTCCTCCGGCCGCTCGGGATCGAGGAAGCGCGCCGCATCGCCCAGCGCGTAGAAGCCTTCCTCGTCGAAGGCATCGGCCGTCTTCTTCGCATCGTTGAGATAGCCCGGCGTCACCGTCGGCCCCTTGACGCGCACCTCGAGCTTGGTGCCGAAAGGCGCGAGCTTGAGCGTGATGCCCGGCAGCGGCAGGCCGATAAGGCCGACACGCTCCGTCACCCAATGGACGACCGTGATGCCCTGCGTCTCCGTCGCGCCATACATGGTCGTGAGCGGGATGCGGTATCCCGTCTCCTCGATGGCGAGCGCCTGCATGCGGTCATAGATGTCGCTGGAAAGCGTCGCGCCGCCATAGCCCATATATTCGAGATTGCGGAAGAAGCTCTTGCGAAGCTCGGGATCTTTCTCCATCGCGTCCGCAAGCATCGCGAAGGCGACGGGCGCCGAACCGAAGACGCGCGGGCTCACATCGCGCAGATTGCGGATCGTCTGCTCGAAGAGCCCCGGAACGGGCTTGCCCGCATCGAGATGCACCGTGCCTCCCGCCTGAAGATTGGCGTTGAAACCGATATTGCCGGCCGAGATGTGATTCCACGGCATCCATTCGAGGCTCTGTGGAATATCATCCGGGTCGGGATCCTCGGTCCTCAGCGCCTCCTGCGCGGCGACGAGCGCCATCATCATGCGATGCGTCTGGATGACGCCCTTGGGCATGCCCGTCGAGCCCGAGGTGAAGAGATACTTCGCCACCGTGTCGTGGTCGATCGCCTCCATCGAGGCGCGCACAGCCGCCTCGTCGACCGGCGTGGCAAGAAGCGCATCGTAATGGAAGCTCGCAACTCCCTCCGGCACGCCGTCGCAGGTGACGACATCGACGCTCGAAAGATCGAGCGCCCGAAGCGCGCGCTCGAATAGCGCCCCCTGCTCGGCGAAGATCATCCGCGGCCGCGTCAGCTCGAAGACATGGCGCAGCTTGGAGAAGTCCGAACTCATCAGCGAGTAGGGCACGCTGACAGGCGCGACCGGCACGCCCGCCTTCATCGCGCCCAGCATCATCACCGCATGCGGAATGGAATTGCCCGACAGGATGAGGAGCGGCGTCGACTGGCCCATGCCGCGCGCGAGAAGCGCGGTGGCGACGGCGTTGGCGGCGCGGTCCGCCTCGCCATAGGTGATGTAGCGCCATGCGCCCGACTTGTCGCGCTCCCCGATATAGTTGCGCGCCGGATGGAGCGCCGCCTTCTCCTCGAGAATATGCACGGTCGAGCGCTGCATCGGCCCGAGCGGATATTCCGACGAGATATAGACCGTCCCGTCGGCCTTGCTCTCGACCCTGATCTTCGGCGGCTTCTGCTTCAGCGGCTTGAAGGGTGGCAGGCTCGTCTTCCCGGCAGTGGCAAGGCTCATCTGGGGTTTCCTCTCGTTTCAAATTCCTGCTGCGGCCCCATGAGCCGCCCGTCCATCTTCCGGGACGCGATCAATTGACCATGCGCGCGCGGCCTTCCCAGAAGGGCTTGCGCAATTCGCGCCGGAGTATCTTGCCCGAGGGGTTGCGCGGCAGCGCTTCGATGAAGTCGATCGACTTCGGCACCTTGTAGGAGGCGATGCGCGTCTTGGCGAAGGCGATGATCTCGCCCGGCTCCACAGACATGCCCGGCTTCAGCACGACGCAGGCCTTCACCGCCTCGCCCCAGCGCTCGTCCGGCACGCCGATGACGGCGACGTCGGCGACCGCCGGATGGCCGAACAGCGCATTCTCGACCTCGGCGGGATAGATGTTCTCGCCGCCCGAAACGATCATGTCCTTCACGCGGTCGTGAATGTAGAGATAGCCATCCGCGTCGAAATAGCCGGCATCGCCGGAATGGAACCAGCCATCCTTCACGGCCTCGGCCGTCGCCTCGGGCCGGTTCCAGTAGCCCTTCATCACCATGCCGCCCTTGATGACGATCTCGCCGACGTCGCCCTGCGGCACGTCGTTGCCCTTCTCGTCGACGACGCGGATCTGCATGTTGGGGTAGGGAATGCCGCAGGAGCGCAGCTTGCCCTTTGCCGGGTCATGCGCCTCGGGCGGCAGATAGGTCGCGCCGCCCGTCGTTTCGGTGAGGCCGTAGAGCTGGATGAAATCGGCGTTGAAGGTCGCCTGCGCCTGGCGCAGCACGTCTTCCGCGATGGGCGAGGCGCCATAAAGGATCTGGCGCAGCGAGGAAACGTCGGTCGTCTTGATGTTCGGCTGCTGAAGCAGGAACAGGATCACCGCCGGAACCATGAAGGCGACGTTGATCTTCTCGCCCTCGATGAGCTTGAGGATGGCCTGCGGATCGACATCCTTGAGAATGATGTTCTTCGTGCCATGGGCATGGCCGATGACGCCGATATTGACGCCCGCGACATGGAAAAGCGGCATGCAGACGAGATTGACCTCGCCACGCTTCCAGTCCGCCCAGCCCGAAGTCTCGCCCTCCTCGAAGACGGAGAGATAGTTCCTGTTGGTGAGCTGCACGCCTTTCGGATGGCCGGTCGTCCCGCTCGTATAGAGCTGGATGACATCGTCGTCGATATGATGCTCGAACTTCGGGTCAGTGGCGGGAAAGCTGTCGCGCCACTCGTCGAACGAGATCCAGTCGACGCGGCCGCCATCGAGCGCCACCACGCGCTTGACGCTGGGGCACTCGGCGAGAACCTGCGCCACGATGTCGTAGAATTCCGCTCCGACGAAGACCATCTCGGCCTTGGCGTCGTTGAGCACATAGGCGATCTCGGGCGCGGCGAGGCGCCAGTTGACGCCGACGACCACCGCCTTCGCCTTGAAGGCGCCATGCAGCATCTCGAAATAGCGGTCGGAATTCTTGCCGATGAAGCCGACCCGCGCGCCGGGCTTGCAGCCTTCGGCGATGAAGCCCTGGGCGATGCTGTTCGAGCGCGCATCGAGCTGGCCATAGGTCGTGACGCGCCCCTCGAAAACCTGCGCGACATCATTCGGAATGACCCTGGCCTGCGCGCGCGTGATATCGGCGGCAGCACGGATTTGCTCGTGGTCGAACATCGAATCTCCCCTCCCGGATAAAGGCTTTATTCACGGCCGTGGGGCGTTTCCACCCTCATAATTGGACCTGAGTTTAGCGGCGAATTTCCGACGGGCAAGCAGGCGCGAAAAGGCGCCGCCGCTTCCCGCTGGACGCTGGGGAAGTTCGCCCCCAAACTGGCGCCAACAACGAATAACGACCCAGGGAGACACGCGATGGCACGCATTCCGTATTTCGATCCCGCGCAGGCCGAGGGCCGCGCCAGGGAGGCCTACCGGAAGCTTCCGCCGCTCAACATCTTTCGCATGCTCGGCCATTCGGGCGACATGCTCGACGCCTTCGTGAAGCTTGGAAACGCCATCCTCGTGTTCTCGAAGCTCGATCCCATCCTGCGTGAAATCGCCATCGTCCGTGTCGGCGTGCTCCGGGGCTCGACCTACGAGGTCCACCAGCACGAGCGCATCTCGCGCCAGCTCGGCATGTCGGAAGAAAAGATCCGGGCGATCCATGAGGGGCCGGAAGCCGCCGCCTTCAACGAGATGGAGCGCCTCGTCATGCGCTTCACCGACGACATCGTGAAGAACACGCGCGCCTCCGACGCCACATTCGACCCGCTGGCCGCGAAACTCTCCCACAGGGAGCTTCAGGAGCTTGTCGTTACCATCGGCTATTACACCATGGTGAGCTGCTTCCTCGAGACATTCGACGTCGATATCGAGGAAAAGGGCAAGGAACCGACCGTGAAACTGCCGGGGATGGCGGACTGAACGATGGCGCGCATCCCCTATCCCGATCCGGCCAACCTGCCGGAGGCGAGCCGCAAGCTGCTGGAAACGCTCCCTCCTCTGAACATCTTCCGCATGATCGCGGGAAGCGGCGCCTCCTTCGTGCCCTTCATGTCGCTCATCAATGCCTATCTCAATGAAGGCGTTCTCGATGCCGAGCTTCGCGAGCTTGTCATCCTGCGCGTCGGCCATCTCTGCGGCTCGGCTTATGAGCTGCATCAGCACATTCGCGTCTCGCGCACGATC
>WBZO01004212.1_pt1 | contig 15709 bp, 11 predicted proteins | sample 5204261 | NCBI WGS metagenome assembly WBZO01 (sample SAMN12412400, study PRJNA552823) | activated sludge metagenome | isolation source: activated sludge from anammox sidestream of wastewater treatment plant... | place: USA: North Carolina | collected 2017-09 | reverse complement strand
CGCTGGTCGGCGGCAAGGCGCGCTTCCTCGGCGACACGCAACTGCGCGGCGAGCGTTTCCAGACGATCGCGCGCCGCGGCGAGCGCGGCCTCGGCGGTTGCCCGGCGGGCGAGCTCCGCGGTGAGGCTTGCCTCCACCGGCGCCCAATCGATGGCCGCCCGCTCGCTCGACAGTTTCGCCACGAGACCCTGCTGCTGCTCCTCTTGACGCCGCAGGTCGGCGTGTCGCCGATCGAGTTCGGCGAGGTGGTCGCGACAGCGGCGCTGCGCGAAGCCCGCCTCCTGCGCGGCGCGTTCGGCATGACGCAGCGCCTCGCGTCCCTTGGCAAGTGCGACCTCGGCCTCGTTGCGCGCGGCGCGGGCACGCTCGCGCCGGGCGTGCTCGTCGTGGAGGCGCGACTGGCCATCGGCAATCTCGACATCGATGTCACGCCGCTGCGCCTCGGCTTCGGCGGTACGACGGGTGAGTTCGTCCAAGTCGCGCGCGAGGTCCTGGCGGCGCCGATCGGCGGCGGCGGCAGCCTCGCGCAGCTGCACGAGCTCGATTTCGAGGTCGTGCACGCGCCGCTGCTGCGAGCCGACGGCAAGGCCTTCCGCGCGGTACTCGTGCTGCGCGGCGGCGAGCTCGGCGGCGACGGCGTCGCGCAAGGCGCGCGCGTCGTGCGCCTGGGCGCGCGCACCGTCCAGCGCGCCGGCCAGCTCGTCGAGTTCGCGCTCGCGCGCCACCACGCCGTGCAGCTCGTGGTCGGGGGCGAAGAACGCCACGGTCTGCGCGGTGACGAGGTGTCCGGCTGCGGTGACGAAGGCCTCGCCCGCCCCGAGCGCGCCGCGGCGCGCCAGCGCCGTCGCAAGATCGGGGCAGCACTGGATCCCGGCGAGGCCGTCGGCCACCGCGCGGGCCACCTCGGGTCGCTTGTGGCGCACCTTGGTGAGCAGCGCATCGGGGTGCGCGCTGCCCTCGCCCGCGGCGGATTCGGGTGCGTACGCCGCGACGCGCCGCGGCATCTGGGCGCCGTCGGCGGTCCAGGCGGCCACGCCATCGAGCTGCTCGACCTCGATGGCGGACAGCCGCTCGCGCAGGACGGCTTCGAGGGCATCCTCCCAGCCCGGCTCGATGTCGAGCGCCTGATACAGGCGCCGCGCCTCGGTGAGCCCGTGCGTCCCGAGCCAGGCATCGACGTCACCACCGCGGCCGATCTTGGCCTGCAACGCCGCCAGCGCCTGCTGGCGCGCGGTGAGGCCCGTCAGCGTACGGTTTGCCTGCTCCCAGGCGTCGGCGGTCGTGCGCTGCCGCGCCTGGAGCGCCTCGACGCGGGCGGCGAGAGCGGCCAGCGCCTCCTCCTTGCCGGCGAGATCGGTCGTCTCCTGCGCAAGCTGCTCCTCGATGTCGCGAATGAGGTCGCTCGCCGGAGCCGCGATCTCGGCGAGATCCTTCTCGAGCCGCGCCCGCCGTTCGGCATGACCGCGCAGCGTGGCCGTCACGCTGTCGCGGCGCGTCTCGGCGACGCGCAGCACCTGCTCGGCTTGCGCGATCGTCTGCTGCTGCGCGGTGAGGGCGGCATCGGCCTCGCCCACCGTTGCCGTGAGCGGCGGCATGGCATCCTTTGCCGCGACCTCGGCGGCCGCGGTGGTGGCGCAGGTTTCGGTCGCGGCGACGAGCGCGGCGTCGGCCTGCTCGCGCTCGGCGACGAGCGTCGCGGTGAGGCCGGCAATGGCGGCGAGCGCTTCGCCCAGGCGCGCGACCTCGGTCTCGATGCGCTGCTGCGAGTCGCGCGCGAAGCCAAGTTGTTGCTCGAGGCGCGAGACCTCGGCATTGGCCGCGTAGAACGCACCCTGCTTGTCGTGCAGGTCGTCGCCGGCGGTGAAATGCTCGGCACGCAGGGCTTCGAGTCCGGCCTCGGCCGCATGGATGTCGGCGCGGATCGCCTCGAGCGCATTGGTCAGCGTCACGATCTCGGCGGCGCACTTCTCGCGTGAGCGCGCGGCGTCCTGCTGGCGCGCGAACCACAGCAGATGCTGGGCCTGCGTGAGGCGCCCCGTGAGCTCGCGATACTGTCCGGCGACCTGCGCCTGTTGCTCGAGGCGTTCGAGCTGCGCGGCGAGCTCGAGGCGGATGTCCTCGACGCGCGAAAGATTCTCCCGCGTGTCGGCAAGACGGCCTTCGGTCTCCTTGCGCCGCTCCTTGTACTTCGACACGCCGGCCGCTTCCTCGAGAAAGATCCGTAGCTCCTCGGGTTTGGCCTCGATCACCCGCGAAATCATCCCCTGCTCGATGATCGCGTAGGCGCGCGGACCCAGGCCGGTGCCGAGGAACAGATCGTGGATGTCCCGGCGCCGCACCGGGATGTTGTTGATGTAGTACGTCGAATCGCCGTCGCGGGTGAGAACGCGCTTGAGCGAGATCTCGGCGTACTGCCCCCATTGGCCGCCGATGCGACCGAGGCTGTTGTCGAAATGCAGTTCGACCGAAGCGCGACCGACCGGCTTGCGCTCGCCGGCGCCGCTGAAGATCACGTCCTGCATCGACTCGCCGCGCAGCGCGGAGGCCTTCGATTCGCCGAGCACCCAACGCACGGCGTCGATCACGTTCGATTTCCCGCAACCGTTCGGGCCCACGATGCCGACGAGCTGGCCGGGCGTGGCGATCGTGGTGGGGTCGACGAACGACTTGAAACCAGCGAGCTTGATCTGCGTGAGGCGCAAGGTGGAATCCGCAAACGGCGAAGGCAACGACGCGGGTGCCGCGGCTTTCGGGAAGCCGCGAATTATAGTCGATGGTGCGCGTGCCGCAGTGGCAGAGCCCGCGGCCGCGCATGACCTGCGCAGCGCGCAGGCTTGCCGCTCGCGCTCGACACCGCGCGGTGGATCACGCGGCCCGCGTGTCCTGGGACCGCGGTCGTGGTGCGATCAGCTCACTTCGCGGTAGGTACCGTGCAGCCAGCGATCGGCTCGACGAAGTCGACCACCGGCTTCCAGTTGGGCGAAATCGTGTTCTCGAACTGCGCGTTGAGGTAGTAGCGCTTGCAGGGCTCGACATTGAGATGCAGCACTTCGAGGCGCGGCCCCCCCGGCCAGCCCGGCGCATTCGCCTGCAAGACGATGCGCCGCTCGCCCGGCGTGACGCGGACGACGTTGGGGTCGGGGAAGGCGCCCTGGTTATCCACCATGTTGATCATCGTCGGGCGCCGATTGACGATCGTCACGTTGTAGCGCTGCCCAGTGAGCTCACTCCAGGTGGGGCCCCACGTCTGGCAACCGGGCAGCGCCGCGGCGCCGAGGAGTGCGGGGATGATCAACCACGTCGTCTTGCGCATGCGAAGCTCCTTCACGAATGGATGCGATCGGTTTGATGCGGCGCCGGAAGCGGCAGCGCGGCCTCCGCAAGCGCGGCGAGATATCCCGCGCCGAGCGGGATCACCGCGTCGTTGAAATCGTACGTGCTGTTGTGCAGGAAGCAGCCACCCTCCGCCCCGCCCTGCCCCAGCCGCGCGAATGCGCCGGGCCGCGCCTGCAGCATGAACGAGAAATCCTCGGCACCCATCGAAGGCTCGAGGTCCCGGATGACGTTGGCGCGTCCGACGAGCGTCTCGGCGACGTCGGCGGCGAAGGCGGCCTCGCGGTCGTGGTTGATCGTCGCCGGATAGACGCGCTCGTAGCGCAGCGTCGCACGTGCGCCAAACGCCGCTGCGATCGAGTGCACGAGCTCGGTCAAGCGGCGCTCGACGAGATCCTGCGTCGCCGGTCGAAATGTGCGCACCGTGCCGACGAGTTGCGCGTGCGAGGGGATCACGCTCATCGCACCCGGGTGTCCCGCCTGCATCGCGCACAGGCTCACGACCGCGGTGTCGATCGGGCTCACGCTGCGACTGACGATCGACTGCGCAGCCGTGATGATGTGCCCCGCCACCAGGACCGGATCGATCGCCGCGTGCGGATGCGCGCCGTGACCGCCCTTGCCATCGATGGTGATCTCGATGCGGTCGGCCGCCGCCATCGCGGGGCCCGGGGTGATGCCGATGCGGCCGGGGGGAAGGCTCGGCCAGTTGTGCAATGCATAGACGGCGTCGGCAGGAAAGCGGGTGAAAAGCCCGTCACCGATCATTGCCTTCGCCCCGGCGTGACCCTCCTCGCCGGGTTGGAAAATGCAGTACACCGTACCGGCGAAACGACGCGTCTCGTGGAGGTAGCGCGCCGCCGCGAGCAGCATCGTCGTGTGGCCGTCGTGCCCGCAGCCGTGCATGCGACCGTCGTAGCGCGACCGATGCGCGAACGCATTCTCCTCGTGCAGCGGCAAGGCATCCATGTCGCCGCGCAGTCCGACGCTGCGCACGGTGGCGGTGGCGCTCGCCTCGGCGCGCCCATGGATCACCGCGACGATGCCCGTCTTGCCGATCCCGTTGTGATGCTCGATGCCGAGTGCCGCCAGCCGCTCGTGCACCACGCCCGCCGTTCGCACCTCCTCGAAGCCGAGTTCGGGGTGCGCGTGGAGGTCACGCCGGACCGCGGTGAATTCGTCGTGCCAGCGGGTAATGTAGTCCGGTGGACTCATGGCAGCGTCTACGGGGCCTGGCAAGCCTTCCTCCTCGGTGTCGACCCTGGCAACGCCCACCGCGGTGCGCGGTTACCCTACGACGGACCGGTCGACACGGCCGCCGTCCAGGGCGAAGGCGCGATTATCCGCTCGAAACGGCGCTTCGTTTCACGCGATAATTCGGGCGGCCCTGCCCGTCGGCGCCACGCCCCCCCTTCCGGAGCCTCTCCATGTCCTCCACGACATCTTGCGCCGCGGCGGCGTGCCGCGGCCTGCTTGCCACCCTTGCGTTCGCGAGCCTGCTCGCGGCCGACGCGGCGGCACAGGCGCCGGACAAGCCGTTGCGGATCGGGCTTGCGCTCTCCGGCGGCGGTGCGCGCGGAATCGCGCACGTCGGCGTCTTGAAGGTGTTGGAGGAGATGCGGGTGCCGATCAGCTGCGTGACCGGCACCAGCATGGGCGCGATCGTCGGCGGCACCTACGCGGTCGGCACGCCGGCCAAGCAGCTCGAGGAACTCGTGCTCACGGCCGACTGGGACGAGATCTTCCGCGACAATCCGCCGCGCCAGGAGATTGCGATCCGGCGCAAGGCGGATGACTACAAGACGCTGTTCGCCCCCGAATTCGGCGTCAAGAACGGCGGACTCGCGCTGCCGATGGGGGTGATCGCCGGCATCTCGATCGAGGCGTTCTTTCGCGTGCTCACGCAGCCGGCGATGGGCATCTCCGACTTTCGCAAGCTGCCGATTCCGTACGAGGCGATGGCCGCCGACATCGAGAACGGCGCGCTCGTCGTGCTGAACCACGGCAGCGTCGCGCAGGCGATGCGGGCGAGCATGTCGGTCCCGGGCGCGCTCGCGCCCGTCGAGATCGACGGCAGGCTACTCGTCGACGGGGGGATCGCCAACAATCTCCCCATCGATCAGGCGCGCAAGCTGTGCGGCGACGTGGTCATCGCGGTCAACATCGGGACGCCGCCGCTCACCCGTGCCGAGATCACGTCGGCGCTCGCGGTATCGCTGCAGCTCGTCAACTTCCTCGGCAAGCAGACGGTCGACGAGCAGTTGAAGCGCATGGGGCCCGACGACGTGCTGATCGAGCCCGATCTCGGCGACATCTCGGCGGCGAGCTTCTCACGCTCCAAGGATGCGATCGCGATCGGCGAGGCCGCAACGCGCAAGCTCGCCGACAAGCTTGCGCGCTACAGCCTGCCGCCGGCCCAGTACGCCGCGTTCCGGTCGAAGCAGATCGCCCCCTCCACCGAGCTTGGAACGGTCGACGCGATCCGCATCGAGGGGCTGGCCCGAACCAACCCGGAAGTCGTGCGGGCGCTCGTCCACAGCGAGCCGGGCGAGCCGCTGTCCGAGGCGCAGATCGGCGCGGACCTGCGACGCATCTACGGCCGCGGCGACTTCGAAGGCATCAGCTACCGCATCATCGGCGACACCGGCCCGCGCACGATGGTCATCACCCCGACCGAGAAGTCGTGGGGACCCGACTACCTGCGCTTCGGTCTGGGGTTGCGCAGCGACTTCCAAAGCGACAACGCGTTCAACCTTCTCGTGCAGTACCGAAGGTCGTGGATCAACCGGCTGGGCGGCGAGATCCTGGTCGAGGGTCAGGTCGGCGAGGACACGCACCTCTTCGGCGAGTGGTACCAGCCGCTCACCCCGGACGGACGCTGGTTCGGTTCGCTGTACGGTGCCGTCGGCCAGACTACGCGTGGGGTGTTCGATGGCGACGACGAGATCGCCGACTACCTCATCGGCAGCGTGCGCGGCGGCGCCGATCTCGGCCTGACGCTCGGCACCGTCGGCGCGGTGCGGGTCGGACCCCAATGGACGCAAGTGCATGCGCGCGTGGATACCGGTGATCCGATCCTGCCGTCGGTGCGCGAGCTCACCGCGGGCGCGCAGGCCGACCTCATCGTCGACCAGCTCGATCGTCCCTGGTTCTCGCAGGCGGGCTACAGCGCGCGGCTTGCCTACTACGGCGCCACGCGCGCGCTCGGCTCGGCACTCGACTACCAGAAGCTGCACGGCCAGGCGACCTACGTCCAGTCGTGGGGTGAGCATACGGTCAACGTGAACGTCGCCGGCGGCACCGCCTTCGGCACCGACATGCCCGCGTACGAATCGTTTGCCCTCGGTGGCCCGCTACGCCTGTCCGGCTTTCGAGTGAGCCAGTTCGCGGGGCGCGAATTCGCCTTCGCCCGCGCGATGTACTACCGCCGCATCTTCGCCATGCCGAGCATCCTGGCTCCGGCGTGTTTGCCGGTGCGTCGGGCGAGGTGGCAACGATCCGCGACCGCGTCGATGGGCTGCCGACGCCGGGAACGCTGTGGTCCGGGTCGGTCTTCCTCGGCGCCCAGACCTTCGCCGGGCCGGGCTATCTCGGCCTGGGCTTTGGCAACGACGGCGCGTTCACCGCGTACCTGCTGCTGGGCGCGCCATGATGATGCTGCGGGTGCCGGGAGGTCGCTCGCGGGCCGCGTCGTGCACCGACGCGGCCCTCCGGGGCCCGGGATGGCGACCTGCCCTACTCCTTGATGTCGACGCCGTAGAACGTGTGGCGGCCGAACGGTGAGAGCTTGAAGTCGACCACTTCCTTGCGCACCGGCTTCAACTGCACCGCGTGCGCGATCGTGAACCACGGCGCCTGCTCCTTGAAGATGACCTGCGCCTTCTCGTAGATCGGTGTGCGCGCGGCCTGGCCGTTGGTGGTCTTGCCCTTCTGGATGAGCTCTTCGTACGGCGCGTAGCAGAACTTGGCGACGTTGCTGCCGTTGCTCTTCGCCGAATCGCAGCCCAGGAGATTGGCGAGGAAGTTGTCGGGGTCGCCGTTGTCGCCGGTCCAGCCCAGCATGCCCATCTGGTGCTCGCCCGCCTGCATGCGCTTGCGGTACTCGCCCCACTCGAAGCTCTTGATCTCGGCCTTGATTCCCACCTTGGCGAGGTCGGCCTGCATCAACTCGGCGATGCGCTTCGCATTGGGGTTGTACGGACGCTGCACCGGCATCGCCCACAGGTCGGTCTCGAAGCCGTTCGGGTACCCCGCTTCGGCGAGGAGCTTCTTCGCCGCGGCCGGATCGTACGGATCGTCCTTGATCGCATCGTTGTACGACCATTGCGTGGGCGGGATCGGATTCTTCGCGGCCACGCCGGTGGTCATGTACACGCCGTCGATGATCGCCTTCTTGTTGATCGCCATGTTGACGGCCTTGCGCACCCGTACGTCGTCGAACGGCTTTTTCGTCGTGTTGTACGCGAGGTAGCCGATGTTCAAGCCGGGCTGCTCGAGCACGGTCACGTTGGGATCCTTGCGCATGGCATCGAGATCGGCCGGATTGGGATACGGCATGACGTGGCACTCGCCCTTCTGGAGCTTGGCCCAGCGCACCGACGCGTCGGGGGTGATCGCGAAAACGAGGTCATCGATCTTCGCCTTGCCACCCCAGAACTGCGGGAACGCCTTGTAGCGCAGGAGGGCGTCCTTCTGGTATTGGACGAGGTAGAACGGTCCGGTGCCGATGGGCTCCTGATCGATCTTCTCGGGCGTGCCGGCCTTGAGCATCGCGTCGGCGTACTCCTTCGACTGCACGCCCGCGTACTCCATCGCGAGGTTCGACAGGAACGGCGCTTCGGGCCGGTTGAGCGTGATGCGCACCGTGTGATCGTCGACCTTCTGGATCGACTTGATGAGCTTGCCCATACCCATGTCGTTGTAGTACGAGTGATTCGGGCTCGTGACCTTGAAGTAAGGGTTGTCTTCCTTGCCCTGCCGCTCGAGCATGAAGATGATGTCGTCGGCATTCATGTCGCGCGTGGGCTTCCAAGCGCGGTGGTTGTGCCACTTGACCCCCTTGCGCAGCTTGAACGTGTAGACCGTGCCGTCCGGCGAGACCTCCCAGCTCTCGGCGAGCCCGGGCACGACCTTCGTGGTTCCGCGCTCGAAGTCGACCAGCCGGCTGTAGATCTGGCTGTTGGCATCGAAGGAGGTCCCGGTCGTGTTGACGCCGGGATAGAAGTTCTCCGGGCTGCCTTCGGAACAGTAGACGAGCGTCTTGGCACCGACGCCCGTGGCGGCAAGCGCGACGAGGGCGGTGGCGATGGCATTCCGGCGGAGCGTGCCACCGGTCGTCGAACGGCGGATCTTCATGCAAGTCTCCCGATAGAGGATGGCGCAACGTTGTGGCCGTCGCTTGACGTATCGCGCCGCGCGTTCGCGCCCTGGCGCCGCGCCGCGGAGTGCGCCTGGGCGGACGGGCGGGCATGCCCTCCGCCAACGGCCAAGGGCGCGATTATCCGCCGGAATCGAGGAATTTTTCGGCCAGGTGGCAGGCAACGTCGCGTCCGGCGAGCGGACGGGGCGCGGGGCGTTCCACGCGGCAGCGATCGATCGCGTGCGGGCAGCGCGTCGAGAAGACGCACCCCGCGGGCGGCGCGAGCGGCGACGGCAGTTCGCCGCCCAGGATGGCCCGCTGTCGCGGTGGCCCGTCGAGCGTCGGCGTGGCCGCGAGGAGCGCCCGCGTGTACGGGTGCAACGGAGCGTCGAAGATCGCTGCCTTTGGGCCCTGCTCCATGGTCAGCCCGAGGTACATCACCAGGACGTCGTGGGCGAGATAGCGCACGACGGCGAGGTCGTGCGAGATGAAGAGGTACGCGACACCGAGTTCGCGCTGGAGGTCGGCCAGGAGGTTCAACACCTGGGCCTGCACCGAGACGTCGAGCGCCGACACCGGCTCGTCCGCTACCACGAGCGCCGGCTCGATCATGAGCGCGCGAGCGATGGCGATCCGCTGGCGTTGCCCGCCCGAGAACATGTGCGGATAGCGCTCGTAGTGCTCGGGACGCAAGCCGACCCGTGCGAGCATGGCACGGGCGCTCGCCGCGCGGTCGGCGCGGTCGAGCGCGGTATTGATGGCAAGCGGCGCTTCCAAGATCGCTCCGATCTTCTTCCGTGGATTGAGCGAGCCGTAGGGATTCTGGAACACCATCTGCACCGACTTGCGCAACGCGCGCTGCTGCGCCGGAGTGGCGCCGGCGACGTCCACGCCATCCAGCGTGAGCGCACCTCCCGTGGGCGGCTCCAAGAGCGCGACCACCCGACCGAGGGTCGACTTGCCACAGCCCGACTCGCCGACCACCGCAAGCGTGCGTCCGGCGGACAGCGCGAACGAGATGCCCCCGACGGCGTGCAGCCGCGCCGACGCCGAAAAAAAGCCGCGCCGGATCACGTAGCTGCGCCGCAGTTCGTGCGCGTGCGCGACCGGAGGCGCCTCGCGCGAGGCCCGTTCCACCTCGACGGCGGCTGCCGGCACGGCAGGCGTCACGGCAGCGCGACCTGCGCCGCACCGTCGGCACGGCGAACCGCATCGCGGCCGGCAAGCGACAAGGGGTAGTGGCACCGCACCGCGCCCTCCTCCCAGCGACGCAGCGGCGGCCGCTCGCCGCAGTGCGGCGTGGCATCGCGACAGCGCGGCGCGAAGAGGCAGCCGGACGGACGGTCGTGGAGCCCGGGCACGACGCCGGGAATCGTTGCAAGCGATCCGCCGGCAACGTGGCGCTCGGGCATCGCAGCCAGCAACGCCCCAGTGTACGGGTGCTGCGGTCGCGTGAAGAGCGTGGCAGCGCTACGCTCCTCCATGACCTGCCCGGCATACATCACCGCCACCCGATCGGCGAGGCGCGCCACCACGCCCATGTTGTGCGTGACGAGCACCAGCGCCATCGCGCGATCGTGCTGCAACTGGTGGAGAAGGTCGAGGATCTGCGCCTGGATCGTGACGTCGAGCGCAGTGGTCGGCTCGTCGGCGATGAGCAGCCGCGGATTGGCGGCGATCGCCATCGCGATCATCACGCGCTGGTTCATGCCGCCGGAGAGCTGGTGCGGAAAGTCACGCAGCCGCGCGGGCGCCGCCGGAATGCCGACCTGCTCCAGGAGCCCGATCGCGCGGCGTCTCGCCGCATGCCGATCGAGGCCGAGGTGCAGGCGCAGCGTCTCGACGAGCTGGAAGCCGATCGTGAAGCACGGATTGAGGCTCGTGGTGGGCTCCTGAAAGATCATCGCCACTTCGCGGCCGATCACCTTCCGGCGCGCCCGCGCAGAGACATGCAGCAGATCGTGTCCGCCGAAGGCAAGCCGCTTCGCGCGGACCTGGCCGGGGTACGCAACGAGCCCCATGAGCGCGAGCATGGCAACGCTCTTGCCCGACCCCGACTCGCCGACGATCCCCAGGACCTCACCCTCGTCGAGCTTGAAGCTCGCGCCCTCGACCGCGCGCAGCGTCCCCGTTCGCGTGGGGAAAGCGACGTGCAGGTCCTCGATCTCGAGCAAGGCCATGGGGCGGGCGCGGCCGTCAGCGCTTGAGCTTGGGATCGAGGGCGTCACGCAAGCCGTCGCCCAGGATGTTGAAGGCGAGCACGGTCCCCAGGATCATGAGTCCGGGAAAGGTCACCACCCACCACGCGCGCAGGACGAACTCGCGTGCATCGGCGAGCATCGTCCCCCATTCCGGCGCGGGCGGCTGTGCGCCCAGGCCGAGGAAGCCCAAGGCTGCGGCATCGAGGATCGCGGTGGAGAAACCGAGCGAGGCCTGCACGATGAGCGGGGCGGCGCAGTTGGGGAGCACCTCGCGGAACATGAGCCGCGCGCGCGTGGCGCCGACCGCGCGCGCCGCCGTCACGTAGTCCTTCGCCGTCTCGGTGATGACGGCGGCACGCGTGATGCGCACGTAGTGCGGCAAGACGACGACGGCGACCGCGAGCATCGCATTCATGAGTCCGGGGCCGAGGATCGCGACGATGACGATGGCGAGCAGGAGGCTCGGCAGGGTCAGGATGATGTCGATGAGCCGCATGATCGCGGTGTCGAGCCCGCCGCGGAAGAATCCCGCCACGAGGCCGAGCGTCACGCCGGCGACGATGGCGAGCGTCACCACCACCACGCCGATCAGCAGCGAGAGTCGCGCGCCGAAGATGAGGCGCGAGAGGATGTCGCGGCCGATTGCGTCGGTGCCGAGCACGTGGGCCCAACTCCCGCCGGCCTGCCACGCCGGCGGCTTCAGGAACACCGCCTCGTTGGTGAGGTCCGGGGGGTACGGTGCGAGGACCGGGGCGAAGATCGCCACCAGCATGATCGCCGCCACGAAGACGAGGCCGGCGACCGCGCCGCGATTGGCGCGGAAGTCTTCCCAGAATTCCGCGAGCGGCGATGGCGGCGGCGGTGCCGCGGCGGGGGGCACGGTCGCTGCGAGGTCACCGGGCATGGCGAATCCGTGGATTGATGACGCCGTAGGTGATGTCGACCAGGAGATTGACCGCCATCACGATGACGCCCAGAAGCAGCACGCCGCCTTGCAGCACGGGGTAGTCGCGGCGCGAGATCGCCTCGATCATCCACTTGCCGACCCCGGGCCACGAGAAGATCGTCTCGGTAAGGATCGCGCCGGTGAAGAGCACGCCGACCTGCAGGCCGATCACGGTGACCACCGGGACGAGAGCGTTGCGCAAGGCGTGCAACGCCACCACGCGCAGGCTGGAGAGCCCCTTGGCGCGCGCCGTTCGGATGTAATCTTCGCCCAGCACCTCGAGCATCGCCGAGCGCGTCATGCGGGCGATGATCGCGAGCGGCTGCGTGCCGAGCACGATCACCGGCAGCACCAGGTGCGTCAGCGCCGAGCGCAAGGCGCCCTTCTCGCCCGACAGCAGCGCATCGATCGTGAGGAAGCCGGTGACCGGTTCGATGAAGTAGCGCACGTCGATGCGCCCGGACACCGGCGTCCAGCCGAGTTGCACCGAGAAGAGCAGGATGAGCAGGAGCCCCCACCAGAAGATTGGCATCGAGTAGCCAGTGAGCGAGAGACCCATCACGCCTTGGTCGAAGATCGAATTGCGCCGCACCGCGGCGATGATGCCGGCGGGAATGCCCAGGACCAGCGCGAACACGATGGCGCCGAGGGCCAGTTCCATCGTGGCCGGGAAGAGCGCGAAGAATTCGCTCAGCACGGGCGCCTGCGTGATCATCGACTTGCCCAAGTCGCCGTGCAGCACGCGCCCGATGTAGATCGCGTACTGGACGAACACGGGCCGGTCGAGGCCATATTCGGCGAGGAGCTTGGCGTGGCGCGCCGGATCGATGCCGCGCTCGCCGGCCATCGTCTCGATCGGATCCCCCGGCACGAGGCGGATGAGAAAGAACGCGACGAGCGTCATGCCGACGAACGTCGGCACGATGAGCCCGAGCCGGGTCAGCACGAAGCGAAGCATCGCCGGGGGCAGCGCTCAGGCCGGCGTCGTCGCGCGCATGCGCGCCGAACGCGTCGCGTACAGGCAGATGCCGGCAGCGACCGAAACGTTGAGGCTCTCGACCGCGCCGACGAGCGGAATGCCGACGATGCGGTCGCACGACTCGCGGGTGAGACGCCGCAAGCCGCCCCCTTCCGCACCCAGGACCCAGGCGATGCCCCCCGTGAGGTCGGCGTCGGGCAATGCCTCGCCACCGGTGTCGGCACCCAGGATCCAGATGTCACGCGCCTGCAGCGCGCGCAACGTCCGCGCGAGGTTCGTCACGGCGATCACGGGCACCGTATCCGCAGCACCCGAGGCTGCCTTGGCCACCGTCGCGTTGACGCCGACCGCCCGATCCTTGGGGACGATCACCGCCTGCGCGCCGAAGGCATCGGCGCTGCGCAGGCAGGCCCCCAGATTGTGCGGATCGGTCACGCCATCGAGGACGAGCAGGAGCGGCAACTCGGCGAGCGTGTCGAGCACGTCGTCGAGGGTCACGTGCGGCAAGGCAGCGTCGACGATGGCAACGACACCCTGGTGGCGGCCGTGTCCGGCGAGCGCGTCGAGGCGCGCCGGGTCGACCGGATGCACCGCCACACCCGCCGCCTGCGCGCGCGCTGCGAGTTCACGCGATCGCGCATCCTGTCGAGCGGCTTGGACGTACACCGCGTGAATGGCATCCGGCCGTTGGCGCAGGCGCGCCGTGACGGCGTGGAAGCCGAAGAGCGCTCGGGTGGCGGGCGGCGCGCGCAAAGACGAAGAGGCGTCGGTGACGGGAGGATGGCGGCAGGCGCGCGCGGCGCTGGCGGGCGCTATGCTAGTGTACCGCCGCCGCCCGCGGCAAGGTGCGCTTCGCACGCGTGCCAGCTGCGGCGCCACGCCGCATGATCACCGAAGACATCCGCCACTTCCTGACCGCACTGCTCCTCATCGTGGGCGGCCTTCTGCCGATCGTCAATCCGGTGGGCAGCGCGCCGATGTTCCTCGCGATGACGCGCGGCGCCGACGCGGCGACCCGCCAGGTGCTCGCGCTCAAGATCGCGATCAATACCTTCATCCTCCTCATGGGCTCGCTCGTCTTCGGCGCCTTCGTGCTCAAGATCTTCGGCCTGTCGGTTCCGGTGGTGCAGGTGGCAGGCGGCGCGGTGCTGTGCGCGCTGGGCTGGAACCTCCTCAATCAGGACGATACGCCCCCGCCCAGCACCGCGGCCGCGGTCGATACCAAGCGCGTTTTCATGCGTGCCTTCTACCCGCTCACGCTGCCGCTCACCGTCGATCCCGGAGCGATCTCGGTCGCGATCACCATCGGCGCCAATCATGCGCACGGCGTGCAGCGGGTGATCATCGGCTTCCTGGCCGGGATCACGGGGACCGTGCTCATCTCGGTGTGCGTGTGGTTCGCGTATCGGTACGCGCAGCGTGTCGCGCACTGGCTCGGGCACGAGCGGCTCATGGTGGTGCTGCGGCTCTCCGCCTTCATCGTGCTGTGCATCGGCGTGCAGATCACTTGGAACGGCGTGCGGGCATTGGGCATCGACCTCCTCGCCGGGTCGACGGGGCAGGCGGCGGGCGATCCGACGACGGCAAGTCCCTCCACCGCACCGGCGCCGGGCGCACCACCCGGCGCCGCGACGTCAGGATCGGCGAAGCGTTGATCGACAACGTCGCGCTCGGGATCGTGCAAGGGGCGCTGCTCGCCTTCGCCGCACTCTTTCCCGTCGTCAATCCGCTGGCCGTCGCGCCCGTCTTCGTCGCGCTGACGCGAAGCCTCACGAGCGTCGAGCGCAAGGTCCTTGCCGGCAAGGTCGCCATGAACGGATTGGCCCTCCTCCTGGGCTCGCTGTTCCTGGGCGACATCGTGCTCGAATTCTTCGGCGTCTCCATTCCGGTCGTGCAGATTGCCGGCGGCCTCATCGTCGCCACTACCGGCTGGAAGCTCCTGCAGGCGCCCGACGAGGACCCGGACAAGCGCGACCCCATGGGCTACGCGGCACTGGAATCGAAGGCGCTCTATCCGCTGACGCTGCCGCTCACCGTCGGCCCGGGGTCGATCGCGGTGGCGATCACGATCGGCGCCAATTTTCCGTCGACGCCGCAGCCCTTCGCCATCGATGCGACGGCGACGGGCGCCGGAATGGTGTTGCTTGCGGTCTCGATCTACCTTTGCCTCGGCTACGCCGACGTGGTCGGGCGTAAGCTCGGCCGCCGCGGACTTGCGGTCGTCATGCGCCTTTCGGCGTTCATCCTGCTGTGCATCGGCGTGCAGATCGTGTGGAATGGGGTCGATGCGCTGTTCGGGGTGTCGGCGGCGCTGAACCGCGCCTGAGCGCGCGACGTCGGGGCGGCATCGACGCCTGTCGTGTCCACGCTCGGTTCTGCTACAATCACGGGCTTGCCTCGATCGCCTGCCTTGTGCCTCGGGACAGGCCGATCACACCATGCCGGTGTAGCTCAGTTGGTAGAGCAGCGCATTCGTAATGCGAAGGTCGGGGGTTCGACTCCCTCTACCGGCACCAATCCTCCCCTTTCGCTCCGACATGGAGCAACGATCCGGCGACCCGCCGCTGCATTCCGGCCGCGTCCGGTGACGGGGCGCAAGAGCACCGCGATGCCGATGCCCGGTGACGTCCCGACGCGCACCGTGACGCGGAGGGCGCCGCGCATGCATCGGCGCAGGTCAGACGTCTTTGCCGCCCAAAAGCGACGCCAGCACGTCGCGCGCCCACTGTCGCGCGCGCAGGATCCGCCGGGCCCGCCCGTCGGCGCCGGCCGCAAATGCCGGGCCGTGGTACTTCGCGACGAGCGCGCGGTTGCCGGTGTGCGAGGCGCGGCCGACGAGGCGGCCCGGGGCCGCGAGCGCGGCGGCGAGCAATTGCGCGCGCTGCCCGCAC
>WBZO01004211.1_pt1 | contig 15715 bp, 14 predicted proteins | sample 5204261 | NCBI WGS metagenome assembly WBZO01 (sample SAMN12412400, study PRJNA552823) | activated sludge metagenome | isolation source: activated sludge from anammox sidestream of wastewater treatment plant... | place: USA: North Carolina | collected 2017-09 | reverse complement strand
TGAGTTTGTTTATACGAGATATATGTGTATTTTTGTTTTGTTTGTGGCTACCGAAGGTTTAGTTCAACAGCGGTTTGGCGTAATGGCGGGTGCAGTGCTCCGTATGACAATTTTGTGGTAGGTTTAAGTGCAGTTCTTCTATCGAACTTTTGTGCTGAAAATCCTCCACTACGCCAAGCCGCAAAACGTTACAGGTAAGCGTAAAAAAGACACTGCAAACCGACAACAATGACAATAAAATGGTTTTTCTGAAGTCCATTCAAAACTGACGGTGCGGATGCCGAAAAGCAATTAAAGAGTAGGCGTAAAAATAAACTGTTGTGATTATGGCTAACAAAGCAAATCATCAGGCTGACATCAAAAATGCCAACAAGGGCACTAAGGGCAGCAACACGACCTATGACAAAAATCAAGGGAATCGTGGGAAACAGCTTAATCCGAACCAAAAAGGTAAGAGATAGCTGTGCATTCTGCAAGCGGGCGAAGCCCGCTTGCTTTTTTAAATTTTAATTCAAATAAAATGCACATTCTAAAAATAATACACGGCTATCCGCCAAATTATAATGCAGGTTCAGAAGTTTACAGCCAATCCATCTGTAACGAACTTTCAAAACAACACAAAGTTTCTGTTTTTACACGAGAAGAAAATCCGTATTCTGCTTGTTTCGGTATACGTGAGAAAAAAGTAAACGACAACTTAACGCTTTACTTCGTAAACAATCCGCAGGGCAAGGACGGGTATCGACACAAGCAAATGGACGACAACTTTGCGGAGTTAGTGAAAAAATTAAATCCCGACATTGCACACATCGGACACGTGAATCACCTTTCAACAGGGTTGATTGACGAACTGAATAAATTCAAAATTCCTATTGTTTATACACTTCACGACTTTTGGTTAATGTGTCCAAGGGGTCAATTTTTGACACGAAGCATTGGAAACGAAAACAACTTTCAGCTTTGCGAAAAGCAAGAAGACAAAAAGTGTGCGACTGATTGCTACAAAGTGTATTTCAGCGGACGAGAAGGAACCCAAATCACAGAAATTGCAAATTGGAGCAATTGGATACATCAAAGAATGATTGAAACAGAAGCAATCATCAAAAAAGTTGATTTGTTTATCGCACCTTCAAACTATTTACGCGATAGATTTATAAATGACTTTGGTGTTCCTGAAAACCAAATCATTTACTTAGATTATGGATTTCCAACTGAATATTTAACCCAAACCAAAAAATCAAAAGAGAAAACGAATTACACTTTTGGTTATATCGGAACTCACATCCCAGCAAAAGGAGTAAATATTCTGATTGAAGCATTTAAGCAGATTGAAGAACCTGCAACGCTTAGAATTTTTGGCAGAACAAACGGACAAAGCACAAATGCATTGAAAAGATTAGCCCAAACTTCAAAAAATAGAATTGAATTTTCGGGCGAATACATCAATCAAAATTTGGCTAATGATGTTTTTTCAAATGTTGATTGTATTGTAGTCCCAAGTATTTGGGGAGAAAACTCACCCCTCGTAATTCACGAAGCACAATCGTGTAAGGTTCCAGTAATTACAGCCGATTTTGGTGGTATGAAAGAATATGTTCAGCATAATGTAAACGGACTTTTGTTTGAACATCGCAATATAAATTCGTTAGCAGAACAAATGAAATTTGCAATTTCAAATCCCGATACAATGAAAACGTTAGGCGAAAAAGGCTATTTATACTCAGCAGACGGAAGTGTTCCAAATATTCAAGACCATTGCAAAAAATTAGAAATGTTATATCAAAAATACATCCAAAAAAATGATTACAAACTTTGGCGTGTTACGCTTGACACAAATCCCGAAGATTGTAATTTGAGTTGCACAATGTGCGAAGAACATAGTCCATTTTCAACCTACATAAAAGAAAAATTAGGTGGTAAACATCGCAGGATGCCTAAAGAATGGTTAGAGCCCATTTTTGAGCAAGCGAAAAACATCGGTGTTACGGAAATGATACCGTCCACAATGGGCGAACCGTTAATCTACAAGCATTTTGCTCATTTCATAGAGTTGTGTTACAAATACAATATCAAAATGAATTTGACAACAAACGGAACATTTCCAAGAACTACCGAGAAAACCGTTACAGAGTGGGCAAAACTTATTGTTCCGATTACAACGGATGTGAAAATAAGTTGGAACGGTGCAACAGCCAAAACTTCGCAAGAAGTAATGTTGAAAATAAACTTTGAAGAAGTAGTTGCAAACGTGAAAGAATTTATCCGTATTCGTGATGAACATTTTGCAAAAACAGGTTATTACTGCCGTGTAACGTTTCAACTTACGTTTATGCAAAACAATATGCACGAATTGGCAGACATCGTGAAATTGGCTGCACAACTTGGAGTTGACAGAGTAAAAGGACATCAACTTTGGGCGCATTTTGATGAAATCAAACATTTATCAATGAAAGCAACGCCCGAAAGTATTTTGCAATGGAATGAATATGTAAAACAAGCGAACGAAGCACAAGAAAAATTCCGCAAGCCAAATAGCGAAAAAGTGATTTTGGAAAACATTATTCCATTACAGAAAAACGAAAACAAAGAAATTCCAGATAGCTACGAATGTCCATTCTTGGAGAAGGAACTTTGGGTTTCTGCCACAGGAAAGATTTCTCCTTGTTGTGCACCAGACGAACAGCGAAATACTCTTGGTGATTTTGGCAACATAGAAAATACAAGTATTGAAGAAGTGTTGCAAAGCGAAAATTATCGAAACTTAGTGAAGAACTACAAGAAGATTGATTTGTGTAGAACCTGCAATATGCGTAAACCGAAATAACTATGGAAGCAATTAAAAGGCTAAATAAAAACGGAGTGTTAAACATTAAAAACGTGATAGATTTTGAGTTGATAGAAAGAGCGAAAACTGTGATAGAAAAATTTCTATCTCAAAATTCTAATCTTGATGTTTTAACTACACCACAAAATACAGTTCGGAAAGTTTGCTACGCATTTGAAAAAGATGAAGTGTTTTTGGATATAATTTCACACCCGAACGTAATTCACATTTTAAAAACCATTTATGGAAAAGATGTTGCGAATGTGTTACCAACGTGGGAAGATATTCTGATTAAACAATCCAAAACAGGAATACCTGTTGAAATACACCAAGATTTAGGACTTCAAAGCATCAAAATAGGCGATGTATTTAGTTTAGCTTTTCATTTTCACGACACGATTGAAAATCCTGTTTGTTTTTTTGAAGGAAGCCATAAACTTGGGGCAGTTACACGAGAAGAAATTAAAAAATACCAAAGCAAAGAACTTTACAAACCTTATTTGTCTTCAGCAGGTGATGTTGATATTCACAACGTTTTGACTTTACATTATTCAGAACCAAACACAACTGAAAATCCACGTTATACTTGGTATGTTGAGTTCAGAACAATCAAACAAATCGTTGAAGATAGTGCTTGGAATGAAGAATGGGCATTACAGAGACAAGCCATATTATTTTATGCTATTGAAAACAGAAAAAGAAAAGGTTTGCCTTTTGAAGAAATCGCTTTTTCAAGAAAATTCGATTTAGAGAAATATATAAATGATATTCAATTACGAATACCCCACGAAACTAACGGAGTTAAATACACAGACAACGAATATAACCATTTTGCAGACCACAAAACATTGTTTTAGCAATATGAATACAAATGAAAAAATATCGCTTTTACTGCGACATAGCGACAGAGAAGATATTCCCAAAGGTTCATTTGGAAATGAAATTCTATTGAATGAAAAAGGCATACAAAACGCTATAAGTTTTGGAGAGAGTTTAGCAGAGAAAAAAATAAATAGAATTTATACAAGTCCTATTGAGCGTTGTATTCAAACAGCAGAATACATAACCAAAGGTTATGGAAATTCAGTAGAAATTATTGAAACAGTCGCATTGGGTTCGCCCGGCTTGCATATTTCAGATGAAAAAATTGCAGGAGAATTTTTTCTTGAATATGGATTTGACGAAATGTATAACCGATTTATGCAAGGCAAAGAAATTCCGGGCATTCCAAGCGTAAACGAATTAAACCATAGGATAACTACTTTCTTGAAAGAAAACACAACTCAAAGCGGCAAAACGCTATTTATTACTCACGATATGTTGATTGTATTTTACCATTACAGCATCAACAAAAAAGTTTACACAAAAGATAATTGGGTAAATTATATGACAGGTTTAACTTTTATAAATGGACAAATTTATGAGAGATAACCTTAAGTTTTTCTTTACGGAACATTGGAATTATATGGCTGTTTGCACAGCTTGTAAACTCGACTTATTTGACAATTTACAAGACGCCAAAACAGCAAAGCAATTAGCTAAAAAACTTTCATTGAATAAAGAAAAATTATTGTTGTTGCTAAATGCTTTATACAATGCTGATTTTTTAGATAAAAAAGGTTATTATTTCAAAGTCAATTCCTTATCGGAATTTCTAACAGATAACAATCCTGAGAGTTTAAAATATGCTTGTTTAAATTGGAGTGGAGAGCATTTGACCGCTTGGCAGAGTTTAGATTTTTCAATAAAGACAGGAAAAAGCTCGTTTGAAGAAATTTACAATAAACCGTTTTTTGATTTTCTAAACGACAATCCTGAAAAACTTCACGCCTATCACAAAGCAATGTATCAATATGCAAAAGATGATTACAAAACATTGCCTGATGTAATTGATTTCAACAAACACAAATCATTAATGGATGTTGGTGGTGGTTACGGAGCAGTTTTAGTAAACATCAAAAATAAAAATCCAAACTTAGATTGTATTTTGTTTGATTTGCCCAAAGTCATTGATAAAGTAACTATTCCAAGCATCAAAAAAATAAGTGGAAGTTTCTTTGACAAAATTCCAAACCAAACAGAAGCAATAATCCTTTCAAGGGTTCTTCACGATTGGAATGACGTAAAAGCTAAACTCATTTTAAAAAATTGCTTTGAAGCATTACCGAGTAAAGGGGCATTATATGTTATTGAAAACTGTTCAGATAAAATAAAAATAGATTTGTCTTTGCTTTCGCTCAATATGACTGCTATGTGTGAAAGCTACGAAAGAACATCAGCTCACTACATATTGCTTTGTGAAAATGCAGGTTTTCAATTTCATAGCGAGACCAAATTAAATGAATTACAAACCATTTTGATTTTCAAAAAATGAATTGGAAAGACATACAAGTTGCAGACGACAACACATATTTTATCATTAACGGAAAACCGATTTTCGACAAGACTTTTATTGAAGTATTAAAATTTCATTCACCAGGAATTGCACCAGTAAAAGACAGTTCAGGTGCTTACCACATTGACTCCTACGGAAACGAACTATATTCAAATCGTTACTCACGGACATTTGGTTTTTACTGTAATCGTGCTTCTGTTATTGACGACAACAGTTGGTTTCACATTAATGAAAAAGGCGAAAGAGTTTATCAAACTTCGTTTTCGTGGACAGGAAATTTTCAAGAAAACATTTGCACCGTTCGCAATACAGACAACCAATATTTTCACATTGACATAAACGGAAACCGTATTTACGCAGACAATTTTGTTTACGCAGGCGACTACAAAGACGGAATTGCTTGTGTAAAATCACAAGACGGTTTTTACAGACACATTGACAAGTATGGAAAGTTTATCAACGACAAATCGTTTCTTGACTTGTGTGTTTTTCATAAAAATTTCGCAACAGCTAAAGACAATATCGGTTGGTTTCACATTGACAAACAAGGAAACGAAGTTTATAAAAATCGCTACCTGACAATTGAACCATTTTATAACGGGTTTGCCTTAGTAACTACATTTGACAACGAAAAAATAATTATAGACGAAAAAGGACAGAAAATATTAACGGTTTGACGACTAAAACAGAGAGAACGCCTACCTGTAACAGGCGTTTGGCAAAAGTGGCGGTTAAGTGCTTCGTATGACAGTTTTTACTAAATTTGAAGTTCGGTGCTTCGTATGAAGTTTTGTGCTGAAAATCGCCACCTTCGCCAAGCGCCAAAACGTTAGCGGGCAGGTAAATAAAATCAGTAAATGAAACAATGTTAAAAAAATATTTTAATTCACATAGCTTTTTGAAAATGGAGGAAATAGAATCTGCTTTACCTTTATTTAAAGAAGTACAATTAAATAAAGGAGAATATTTTATTACTGACACTATAATTTGTAATCAAATAGCATTTGTTGTAAAAGGCTCTTTTCGGGGCTTTGTAGTTGACGATAAAGGGAATGAGGTAAATATCTGTTTAAAGTTAGAAAATCAATTTATTACCTCATATGAAAGTTTTTTAAATCAACAACCATCTAAAAAGAATATTCAAGCAATGGAAAAATGCGATTTATTAATCATAAACAGAGATTCTTTAATAAATCTATTAGATAAATTCCCTTCATTTAATTTTCTAATTAAAGCCGTTGCAGAACAAGAATTGATAGAAAAAGAAAACTTTTTGATTCATTTAAATAATAAATCAGGAAAGGAAAAATATCTGTTCATTTTAAACTATTATCCCGATTTTATTCGAAGAGTTAAACTTAGTGATTTAGCCTCCTTTATAGGTGTTACCCCTCGAACGGTTTCAAGGATTAGAAAAAATTTATCCGGCAATTAATTATAGGACAAATGTCCTCTTTTGCGATTAGAAGTGTGTTTAGTTTTGCATAATAAAATAAGAAGAATATGCAACAAATTGCAAAAGACATATATCACATACCTTTAATGCCAAGAAATAGTATTAACTGTTACATTGCTGAAGGTGTTTTGATAGATGCAGGAATTAGAAGTTCGTATAAAAATATTTCCAAACATCTGCAAGAAATTCCTGTTCACCTACACATTCTAACACACGCCCACGCAGACCATCAAGGTAGTAGCGACAAAATTTGTAACGATTTCAACTTACCTCTATATTGTCATCAAAAGGAAGTCTATCGTGCAGAAACAGGGTTTGTAACCAAAGATTATCCGTCAAACAAAAACATTATTGCCCGATTGCAACAAAAATATTGGGCAGGTCGAGGACACAAAATTGATAAAACAATCAAAGAAAATGATATGATTGGTAACTTTAGGGTAATAGAAACACCGGGACACTCTGATGGTCATATTTCACTTTTCAGAGAAAAAGATGGTGTTTTGATAATCGGAGATGTCGCAACAAATATGAACTTATTGACCACCATAAAAGGGTTACATCTTCCACCCCATATTTTTACAACCAACAAAATTGAGAACATCAATTCATTGCAAAAATTATCTGAATTAAGTCCGAAAATTATTTGTTTTGGACACGGTCCCGTTCTCCTAAATAAGAATAAAGAGTTTGAAAAATTTGTTGAGAGACAAAAGAACTACGGCTAACACTTAAGACTTAAACGCCCTGTAGCGCAGCGGAATGGCGACTTAAGTCGGGGTTGACATTTCTATTGGCAATGGACTAAAAATTAAAAAACTCGAATAAAAATAAAATGAATAATAAAGGCATATATCTAATTCAATTAAACTTATGAATTATACAGTATTGGTTACCGGAGGAACAGGTTATATTGGTTCTTGGGTTGTTAAAAATTTATTAGAAAGAGGATACAATGTTCGTCTAACAACAAGAAATAAAAATAATCTTTCCAAAATCCAATTTTTAGTAAACTATGCGGAATCTTCAAAGGGTAAACTTGAAATATGGGAAGCAGATTTATTAAAAATGGGTTCGTTTGATGAGGTTGTAATGGGTTGCGATTATGTTATTCATATGGCTTCGCCATTTCAAACCAAGATAAAAAATGCACAAAAGGAACTTATAGAACCAGCTCTAATAGGAACAAGAAATGTTCTTCGTGCAGTTAATCTCTCACTATCTGTTAAAAAAGTCGTTATGACTTCAAGTGTAGCGGCTGTTTTTGGAGATAATATAGATATGAAAAATTTGAACCTCTCAGAATTTGATGAAAATCAATTTAATACAACTAGTTCTATTAAGCATCAACCCTATGCTTATTCCAAATTATTAGCTGAAAAAGAAGCTTGGAAAATATATGAATCTCAACAAAGATGGCAATTAATTACTATAAACCCCTCATTTGTTATGGGACCTCCTCTGTCTAAATATGCAGATTCTGGGAGTATTATATTGATGAAAGAGTTTTTAAAAGGGAGTTATTGTTTTGGCGTACCCAATTTAGAATTTGGTTTTGTTGATGTTCGAGACATAGCTAAAGTTCATATACAAGCTATGGAAGACATAAATGCAAAAGGAAGATATATTATATCAGAGAGAGTAGCTTCTTTATTGAATTTTGCTAAAATAATTCAAATCGAATTTAAAAATAAATACCAACTACCTAAGAAAGAGGCTCCTAAATTATTACTTTATCTGTTTGCGCCTATTTTTAATTTAACAAGACAATTTGTAGAAAAAAATGTTGGTTATTCTATAAAAATTAATTCTCAAAAAGTCATAAATGATTTTAACCTTCAACTCACTCCTCTCGAAAAGACTTTAAAAGATATGATAATTGAAATGGAGGAACTGAAAATGTTATAGAACATTACCCGACCCGCTAACAAGCGGTTTGAACGCAAGGCGGGCAAAGTGCTCCGATTGAACATTTTCGGTAAGAAAAAAGTATTATCTTCGTATCAACATTTGTCGGTAAAATCCGCCCTGCGTCAAGCCGCCAAAACGTTAGCTGCAAGCGTATTACGACACGACACAACAGAAAATGACCGTTAAACAGAAAAGAAAAAAGTAAACCATTTTGACAGGTGACAGACAACATAAAGACCATAATTCAACAGGACATTTGAGCCGACACTCAATCCGACCCAATGTTTTTTATTTTTTTCCCACCGCACATTTTTTAAAACCAATTTTAGCCAGCCCGCATTGGCACATTGGCTTTTGCCCCCACGCACAAAGCCAACCCTTCGGCAAAAGCCAAAGAGCCAATTTTGCCGACCCACAAATGAAGATTAAGCGGTTTAAAATTGTATTTTAGCCAATCTAAAACTTGATAGATAATTTTGATGAAATTAATAACACAATCACCGAAAAAAGCACTTAAAGCATTTTTGAAGCAACGACCTTCAGAGAGCGAAAGAGACAAGTTTAAAAACAACTTGATTGCTTTGCTTGACAAGATAAGTGTTATTGAAAAGCAACCTAAAGACGAAAGCGAAGAGCATTTAAAAAACAATCTTCGTGACTTTCTGCGTGACACCTACTACATTGAAAGCAACGCCATCAACACCAAAGACAAAAAGGATTTGGTAATTCACATCGGCAAAACAACCGACACAGATGTTGCCGTAATCATTGAAGCCAAGCGACCTTCCAACAAAAACGAAATGGTTTCGGCTGACAATGCCAACAAAAAAGCATTGCACGAACTCATTCTTTACTATCTGACAGAGCGGAACGCAAAAGAAAATGTTCAGTTAAAGCAACTGGTTGTAACTGACATTAACCAATGGTTTATCATTGATGCAAACTACTTTGACAAACACATTTACCGAAACACTCAAATCCGCAAACTTTACGAAACCAAAGTAAACGACAAGAAAGACAATCCCTGGTTTTATGAAGAAATTGCAAAAATCGTTTCCAAAATAGACGTTGAAATTCCTTGCGTGTATTTTGACATCAGAGATTACGAGAAAATTCTCCGCAACACAGCCACAAATGACGACAAAGAACTTGTTGCACTTTACAAAATCCTTTCGCCACAACACCTTTTAAAAATTGCTACACCAAACGACAGCAACACACTCAATGAAAGATTTTACAAAGAGTTGCTTCACATCATCGGACTGGAAGAAGCGAGAGAAGGAACAAAAAATGTAATCAGACGAAAAAAGGAAAACAAAAATGCTGCTTCGCTAATTGAATTAACAATAGAAGCATTAAAAACGGAAGATACATTTCACCGCATTCCCGACATCAAAGTTTATGGAGAAAACAAGGAGGAACAAACTTTCAACATTGCCTTAGAACTCTGTATTACTTGGATAAACAGAATTTTGTTTTTGAAATTATTGGAAGGTCAACTCATCTCCTATCATCAAGGAAACAAAGATTACCGTTTCCTTAATTCAGCAACCATTCACGACTATGACGAACTTTTCAAACTATTTCACAAAGTTTTAGCCGTAAACATTCCCGACAGAACAGAAGCTATAAAGACCAAATACAGCCGTGTTCCATACTTAAACAGTTCTCTTTTTGAAATCAGCGAACTGGAAGACCAAACGATAAAAATAAATTCGCTTGAAAATGACGGTCAACTTGAACTAATCAATACAACTATCTTAAAAGAAATCAAAAAGAAGGCAGCTACGCTGCCCTCTTTAGATTACTTGTTTCAGTTTTTAGATGCTTACGACTTTGCCAGTGAAGGAACAGAAGATTGGCAAAAAGACAACAAGCAACTGATAAATGCTTCTGTTCTTGGAAAAGTATTTGAGAAAATAAACGGCTACCGTGACGGCTCAATTTTCACACCTGCATTTATCACAATGTATATGTGCCGACAATCAATTCGTTTGGCAGTTGTAGAAAAGTTCAACGAAACATTATCAGAAAAAGGCAAAAAGCTATTTGACAAGTTTGAAGACATAAAAAACTACACTTCACGGCATTACAAAACGGAAGATGTTTTAAAGGCAAATGAAATCATTAACTCATTGCACATTTGCGACCCGGCAGTAGGTTCAGGACACTTTTTAGTTTCGGCACTCAATGAAATTATTGCCGTTAAAGCCGAATTAGGAATTTTGGCTGACGACAAAGGCAACAATCTAAGCGGTTATGAAATTGAAACTGTAAATGATGAACTCATTATTACCGACCAACAAGGAAACCCGATTGAATATAAGCTGCAAAACGGGAAACCAATCAGCAAAGAAGTGCAGCGTTTGCAAAAAACCTTGTTTCACCAAAAACAAACCATTATTGAAAATTGCTTGTTTGGCGTTGACATCAACCCCAAATCAGTTCTCATTTGTCGTTTGCGTTTGTGGATTGAACTTTTGAAAAATGCTTACTACAAAGAAGCAGAATACACCGAGCTTGAAACGCTTCCAAATATTGACATCAACATAAAATGCGGAAACAGCTTATTGAGCCGTTTTCCTTTGGATGCTGACTTGACCAAAGCACTCAAAAGCATTAAGTATGACATCAAAGCATATAGAGGTTTTGTAAACGATTACAAAAACGAAAAAAGCCGTGATGTAAAAAGAGGGCTACAAAAAATCATTGACAGCATAAAATCTGACTTTAGAACAGAGATTTTTAATAATGACCCGAAAGTAGTTAAGCTAAGTAAATTAAGTGGCGACCTTTACAACTTGTTAAATCAAGGAAAGCTATTTGAACTTGACAGCAAAGAGAAAAAAGCAAGAAAAGAAAAACAGCAAAAGTTAGAAGCAGACATTACAAAACTTTCAAAGGAAATTGAGGAGATAAAAACAAATGCCTTGTACAAAAACGCATTTGAATGGCGTTTTGAATTTCCCGAAGTGCTAAACAACAAAGGAGAGTTTGAAGGATTTGATTTAATTATCGGAAATCCGCCATACGTTGTTGTTCAATCCGACCTTTACTTAGAGCGATTTAAAACAGGCAAGTGTTATGACTTGTATTGTTATTTCTATGAATTAGGCAAAAGTCTTTTGAAAGAAAATTTACCATTAGCATTTATTACCCCTTCTCTTTTCATTAAGGGTTTAAAATTTAAAACCCTACAGGATTTCTTATTGAAAGAAACTTCCGACTTGATTATTGAAGATAAAGGAGACAATGTATTTGAGGGCGTTGCTATGCCAACAGCTATTACATTTTTCAGAAATAAACCAAATCCTAATAACGTAAATTGGGAAGATTTATTTGTAACAAATCCGATTTCAAAAAAAATGAAATCCAACAATAAATTACTTGGTGAGATTTCAAAAATTCAAAGAGGTTTAGAAATTGGCAAAGACAAAACCTTAAAAACAAAGACTAAATTTCAATTAGTTACAGGTGAAGACATTGAAAAATATAATGTTAAGAACATTAGATTTATCGACCAAAAAACGTATGATGAATTTATAAAAGGCGATTTAGATTATTTCAAAAAAGAAAGAGTTTTAATTAGAGAAACTGGTTCTTCAATAACTTGCGTTTATTTAGACAAATTACTTTTATCAAATCGTTCATTATATTCAATAATTCCAAATAAAGGCATTTCTCCCAAATTTGTATTAGCGGTACTTTGCAGCAAATTAACGCAGTTTTTCTATCAAACTGAATTTAAGGCGGACACAGATGTATTTCCAAAAATCAGAATTGCTCAAGTAAAGAAAATACCAATAAAGGTTATTCCTGAAAAGGAACAAACTCCATTCATTAATTTGGTTGACAAAATTATTTCACTAAAACAACAAGGCAAAGACAGCAGCGAACAGGAAAAGAAAATAGACGAATTAGTTTATAAACTTTACAACATAACACCAGACGAACAAAAAATAATAGAAGCGAATTGAAACGTTTAGATTATCCGTAAATTTGAAACGCTAAATGAAAGAAAATATATACATAGAAGTCAATCATAAAGTTCTCGTTTGGGCAAGGGAATCGCTTGCTATAACTCGAAATCAGGCATCGGAAAAAACAGGCATTACAGCCAAAAGATTAGTTCAATTAGAAGAAGGGGAAAAACAACCCACCTTAGACGAACTAAAGGAATTTTCAAAAACATATAAAAGAACCATTGCCACTTTATTGCTTGCAAAACCGCCCAAAGAAAAACCTCTACCCACAGACAGAAGAACGATTGACTCAAAAGACCTTGGAAACTTTCACGAGAAAACCATTATGGCTGTTCGCAAGGCAAGGGCTTTGGCACAATCGTTTGTAGAACTGAGACAGGAATTAGGTATTGATATTCCAAAATTCAGTTTATCCGCATCTATTCAAGAACAACCCCAAAATGTTGCAGCAAAAATCCGTAAATATTTAAACCTTGATGAATTACGAGAAATTGAAAGCATCAATCACGCTTTAGAAGCATACATTGAAAAAGTGGAATCGTTGGGAGTAGCCATTTTTCAGTTGAGTTTGACACAGGATAAATTAAGAGGTTTTTCGATTGTTGATGATGTAATGCCAATTATCGGGATTAAACGAGGTGGAGAACAAGCTACTGCAAAAATATTTACCCTGTTTCACGAATTGGGTCATATTCTGCTTAATGAGGGCGGTCTTTGTGATTTATCGGAAAAAACAAATATTGAAATTGAAAAATGGTGTAATGCTTTTTCAGCAGAAGTTTTAATCCCTACATCTGAATTGTTGAAAATGGAAGTTGTGTTAGAGCAAAAACATAGCAACAATAAAATTTGGGCTAAGAAAGATTTGGTTGAGTTAGGCAATTATTTTCACGTTGGGCCTTTAGCCATTTTGAGAAGTTTGCTTGAAAACAAGTTAACTACTCCTGTTTTTTATAAAGAAAAACATCAAGCGTGGAACAAGCCGCAATTTGGCAGAGCAAAGCACCCTGAAGGAAAAAATATTGCCAAAGAAACTATAAGAGAAAAAGGCAGAACATATATTTCGTTGGCATTTTCTGCATACGACCAAAACAGAATTGATTTAAAAGACCTTTCAGATTTTTTAGGCATTCGTTTGTCATACATTCCGAAAACCCGCCAATTAATGAATGCCTAAACGATGCAGTTAAATTTCAGTCAAGGAAATACGATTTATGTAATTGATACAAGCGGACTGATAATGCTTGAATCTACTTTCAAGTATGACAATCCAGTGTTTCAAGCCATTTGGGAGGAGATTGAGGATTTAATCAGACAAGGAACATTTAGAATTATTGACTTCGTTGAAGACGAAATAAACAATTATGAAGGGAAGCAAGATTTTTTAAAGAATTGGGTTAAGAAATGGAAAAAACATCTTGTTGTAAAGACGGATGCTGCAAGCATTAACGCAGCCATTCCAATTATTAATGAAGAATACAGCACAGGATTTTTTGATGCAAAGAAACAAGCCGAAGGAAAAGAAGAAGCCGACCCTTATTTAATTGGTTATTGCAAAATTCATAACTGCGTTTTAATTACGAATGAAAGCAAAACAAGAAACAATAAAATCCCCGCTGTTGCAAGTAAAAACGGAGTAAAGTGTATTGACATCAACGACTTTTTAGTTGAAAGAGGACTGAGAATGGAAAGGAAAAAGTAATCCTGTTGAAAACTCCTTCTCAAAATCAGCTTTTTATTTTATTACTTTTGTAGTAATTATAATTTGAATTTGAATGAATTACTGCGTTACAAGAAAAGCAATATTAATCGGATGCCCCGGAAGTGGAAATAGCTACTTGCACGGAGTTGCAGAAGATTTAACCAATATGAAAAACTTTCTGCAATCCGATAAAGGAGGCAGGTGGTATTCTGATGAAATCATCACACTAAACAACCCATCGTTTGAGCGACTTTTTCAAGTAATTCATTCCACAAACACCGACTATAATTTCATTTATTTTTCAGGACACGGTTTTACAAGCCAAAACTGGAAAAGAATGTTAGCACTTCGTGACAACAACATTGAAGACCTGTTTTTTATCAATGACAGCCCACGACAACTTATTGTAATTGATGCTTGCAGGAATTATATTGCTCCAGGTATTTCAGGAATTCCCGATTTAGGTGAGCAATGGGAACACTTTGACGGACTGTATGAAGCAAGAGTTATGTTTGACCGTTACATTGCAAACTCTCCATATGGAAAAACCATTGTTCACGCAACACAAACAGGACATTATTCATACGACAGTTCAACAGGAGGTTATTTTACAAAAACACTTTTAAATCTCACGACAAGAGTAAAATCAAATTCTTATAAACCGATTTTTATAAACAAAGTTATTGATGTATTGCCCCAAGTACTACAAAGACAAGGCAATAATCAAGTTCCTGAAATTGCTTATTCAGAAGGACAATTAATTGTTCCTTTTGCCATAGCAGTTCCGCAACTGACAATTCCGAAACCAAAACCAAGAGTTCCGCAAAGACAACTTACAACCGTAAACAATAACTCATCGGGAGCAGGTTGGGCATTACTTGGACTTGCAGCAATATTTTTAATAGCGGCAAATTCAAAATGACAATGCAGCGATATAGAAATTTAAGTGGTGACAGTGGAGTAACGCATTATGCAATCGGAGAAGATTTTATTGAAGTAAAGTTCACAGGAAAATCAACTGTTTATATTTATAGTAATTCCGTAAACGGAGAACATCACGTTGAAAGAATGAAATCTTTAGCAATAAGCGGAAGGGGACTTTGCACCTACATTACTAAACACAAGGAAGTGAAGAATTATTATAACAAGCGATAAAATAGCCAACGCATTTGCAAGCACATTTGCAATTCGCACAAGCCAACGCTAAAACCCAAAATTGCAAAAGAGCTTGCAAAGCCAACCCAATGAAAAATTGGTTTTAAAAAATTCCCGACCCTTCAAAAAAAATAAAAAACGCCACGCACAACCCGACAGATAAATGACAAGAAGCCGAACAACGACAATGGTTTACAGACACGGACGACAAGAACGCCAGCAGCTAACATATAGGGATTAAACGAAGCTATGCTTTGATTTAATCCTGTGTTGAATAAAGCTTCCGGAG
>WBZO01004209.1_pt1 | contig 15718 bp, 15 predicted proteins | sample 5204261 | NCBI WGS metagenome assembly WBZO01 (sample SAMN12412400, study PRJNA552823) | activated sludge metagenome | isolation source: activated sludge from anammox sidestream of wastewater treatment plant... | place: USA: North Carolina | collected 2017-09 | reverse complement strand
CGCACCACTTGCTTGCGCCGTTCATGCAGTTGCTCCAGCGTCGAATATCTTGCGTCGTCTTTTTCCATTTCAACAAGATGGGGGGCGATTCATAAATTTCAAGTATTATTGTGCCGAGTCAATAGTTTCGACACAAATCGTGGATGGCACGCACCGCGATCACCAAACCGTTTTCCTTGGAAACCGCTTCGCCCAATTTTGCAGCACGCGCGCTGACTTCCTCGCGCTCTATAAACTCGATGGCCTTTGTCAGTTCAGCCGCATTCATTTTGGCTGCTGTGACTGGCGCAGGCGCGATACCCAGTTTGGCCAGCCGGTCGGCCCAAAAAAATTGATCGCCGATGAAAGGCACGACGATGGAGGGCTTTCCTGCACGTGTCGCCGAGTGTGTAGTGCCGACTCCGCCATGATGAATGACTGCGGCAGTCTGCGGAAATAGCCAATCGTGCGGCACATTACCTATGGCAAGAATGTTGCCGGGCAGCGCGTTTTGTTCCAAACCGTTCCACCCCGGATAGAAAAGCGCACGACGGCCATTGAGCGACCGTACCAAGATATCGAGCATCTGCTTTTGATCAAATCCGCTCATGCTGCCAAACCCAATGTAAAGCGGCGGCGGTCCTGCATGCAAGAAATCCTCCAATTGATTTGGCGGTATCCAAGATCCTGCCGGTTGCAACCACTGTCCGCACATGCGGATATGCGCCGGCCAATCGGTCGGCTGCGGCAGCAAACTGGGAGAAATACCATAGAGCAGCGGAAAATCGGTCCAAAGCTTGTTACGTGCAGGCAAGCCGCAAACCGTTGCTCTCGCTTCATTCAGACCGTCCTTAAATGCTCGCCAAAACATGCCATTCACGAGATTGTGACTGGCACGGTTCAACCAGCCCGGTACCCAATTAGGCGGCAGAAAGGGAGAAGAAAATTCACACGTCGGCGTCATCGGGATTAAAGCTGCACCAATCGCAGGAATATTCAGACGTTCGGCAACTGAAAGAGCCACGAAACCGGCCATCCCGGAAAAAATGATTGCATCGCTGCCACGCGCACTCGCCAAAAGCTCGGCCATCCAGGCTGCGGTGTTCTCGTTGGCAATATTCGCCAAAAGCTTGGCGGTATCCTTAAAACCGGATTTCCGCGGCATCGTGTTTGGCCCCGCCATGCCCGCGGCCAAGCTTTTCCGGATATCGCCGGACAGTGCTTGCACCGGCACATTCAAAGCGTGAATCGACTCGAAAGTACCGGGATCCGCCAGCATCAGCGTTTCATAACCATTATCCATCAGCGCACGACTCAGCGCCGTCAGCGGACGGGTATCGCCTTCAGTGCCATAAGTCACGACAGTAAACTTCATATCTCAACCTCATTGACCTTTTATAGGTATACGTCGTATACTTTAGCACGACGTATACTTTTTGGTCAACATGATAGAAATAACAAACAAAACGAGCAGACGAACCCGGAAGCGAGCAGCCATGCTGGAGCAAATCTCAGGGGCTGCGGCCAATCTGTTCGGAACCAAAGGCTTTGAATCGGTAACCATGGAGCTTATCGCAGCCGAAGCAGACGTATCCAAGCGTACGCTGTACAAGCACTTCCAGTCTAAAGATGCAGTATTGGCCTATATACTAGAAGCCGAACTGGCGCGTGACATGGCCACCTTCGAACTGAAACTGAAAAAAGAGTCGACTTTTCGCGGCAGCGTTTCGGCTCTGCTCGAACAATCAGCGGCATGGTGCGAAACACATCCCGATTACTTGCTGCCGTTTATCCGCCACAAGTTCGCCACCTTCGATCCGGCGGCCGAACGGCTAAACCGCGGCGATATTGTGCAAACCTGGATCAGGCTGATTGCACAGGGGCAACGTATCGGTGAATTGAACAACCGTCTGCCAACCGAACAGCTGGCAATCTATTTCCATTATCTTTATTTCGGAGCACTGATGCGCTGGATCACAAATCGCGATCTCAAGCTGAAAAATGAATTCGATATCATCGTCGCCTTGTTCATCGAAGGAGCAAAAGCATGAGATGTGTTCATCCGAGTAATCAATCCGGTTCGTTAACACTAATCTCAGCGAACACTTGATCGATCCAGCCGATGGAAAATTTCTGGATGTTTACGGCAACGGCATGACGTTGAACGATTTCCGTTCCAACACCAGAATCGCAAAATTATCCCGCCGGCTGCTCGGCCGGGACATCACCGCAACATAACCGGACAATCCCGTCCGGTCATATCCCCCTGCTCTTTAGCCAGCAGCGCTGCTCACTTTTCCGCAGAGATTATCCTCGCTTAAGGAAATGCTGATTAATTGACTATACGAGCGAATCACTTCGTTGCGCGGCACCCACTCCCTCGCCTATCAGATTGATATGTCCCGGTTGTTGCGTTCCGTGCGCCTCGCCCTTCATCACGTTCGTTGAATTAATCAGCGCTTCCCCAAAAATGAAATCCACAGTATCGCAAGTTTTGTTATACGAAAAGATGATAAGCAAATGAAAAACTATTAGTTCCAAGAATAAAGAAAGCTGTGTAAATTTGCGGCCTTCATAACTCTGATTGTTACAGAAATGACACAGCTTTCAACAACACACAAAAGCGACCAGCTCAACGCAGAAGTCGTCCAGGAAATTGTGGATGCCGTCACCAGCATCGACTATGGCTCGGTTGAAGTGGTGATACACGACGGCAAAGTCGTGCAAATCGAGTGCCGCAAGAAAATCCGCATCAATCACAGCGGGTCAGGGCGTAAGGCATTGAAATCATGATCTTAGAAATACCGCCAAGATTCGCTTGCGGCAAATCAACCGGCACCAGCAATCAGTAATACCGGCCAGTAACACTGGGGGTAACAGCAAAAACAATATCCGTAACTCAACCGGTAGACCGGAGGGCTTACTCAGGAGAATACAGTGAGGTTTCTTAAGTTTTCTTTATCTATTGCGGCAGTCATCTTATCGACTGCCATTCCGGCGGCAGCGTCTTCGGACGGCAAGCCTGCCTTAGACTTTCAAAATATCCAGAAAAGCATTGTCCAATTGGCACAGCAAATCGTTGCCGAACCCAGCAAACCGGCGGACCAAGCGAAAGAAGTTGAAAAAACACTGCCGGGGATAGTACCGCAAGCGCAAAAACCGGCAACAGCACCGGCGGCTGCGCAATCAACCAGTTTTCATCGCCGCTCGGATAGCTACGCAACCAATCCGGAATCGGATCCGCCGCGCTACGTGCGCCGGTTAAGCGACATCGGTGTCGACGCATTTAAGGACATTACCTGGCTGGATATCGGTTTCGAACACCGCACCCGCTACGAGTGGCGCAACAACGATCTCCGGCGTGTCGAGGGCGGGGAAGACAATCCGATCTTTTTCCGGCATCGCGCTTGGCTGGGTATCCGGGATATTTTGGATCCGTTCCGTTTCGCGGTGGAATTCCAGGATTCCCGTGTCGTCAACAATAAATACGTAACAACCGACCAGGAAAGAAACGAATACGATTTAATCAACGCCTACGGTGAGCTTAATTTCAAGAAAGCACTCGGCGCCGACGATCGTGGCAATGACCGTCCGATCCGCTTCCGCGTGGGCCGGATGGCTTACGAGACCACCGACCGGCGCTTTATCGCCCGTAACGAATGGCGTAACACCACCAATACGTTTGAAGGTTTTCGTCTGAACTTCGGACGCGAAGCCAATGACTGGGAACTGGATTTATTCGGTTATCAGCCGGTACGGCGCGCGCAAACCAAGTTCGACATGTCCAACGAACGGCTTTGGTTCTTCGGCGCCATCGGTCACTGGCGCCGGTGGTCCGACATCATCACGATACAACCATATTTCATGGGGCAGAAACAAAATGCCGACCCCAATGGCTTCACCGCCGCCAACCGCCTGGACCGGGAAATTTACATGCCGGGTTTCCGCACCTATGGCAAGGTCGGCGATCTGTTTGACTTTGACGTCAGCTACAACCATCAATTTGGCTACAGCGGACCGCTGCGGCAGGATGCGCAAGGTTACACCATCGAAGTCGGCAAAACCTTCAATCATCCGTGGAAACCGCGCCTCACCGGTTTTTATGGTTACGCCAGCGGCGATAAAGATCCCAACGACGGCGTCGACAACCGTTTCGACCGCTTTTTCGGTTTCGCCCGGCCTTGGTCGGCGGATCACTACGTAGTCTATGAAAACTTGAAAGCACCGAAAATCCGGATGGACTTGCAGCCAACGCAGAAACTGGGGTTTGAACTGACGTATGGCTGGTATTTCCTGGCGAGCAAACGCGATCGCATGTTTGATATTCTCGACGGCAACATCAGCCAAACCGTCAGGGATCCGGGCTTCAACCGGGACCGCACCGGCCAAAGCGGCGATTACGCGGGACACGCGCTCGAAGGACGGATACGCTATCAAGTATCGCCGAGAATCAATACCGTCTTGGGCTATACCCACTTTACCGCGGAAGATTTCGTCAAGAATCGTATTGCCGCAAGCCCGTCTTGCGCGACCGGACACGCGCATCCTTGCGTCGACCACCGCTCAGGAGACACCGACTTTCTGTACTTTGAAGTACTCATCAGCCTCTTATAAACCCTGTCTTTAATGGAGAAATAGCATGAATATTAAAAAACTGTTCACAACAAGCATCTTAACCGCAGGTCTCATCGTCAGCGGTCACGCGCTGGCTGAAAAAACCATCCTGAATGTCTCATACGACCCGACCCGTGAGCTCTATCAGGAATTCAACGCAGCTTTTGCCAAATATTGGCAAAGCAAAAACAATGAAACCGTCAAAGTGCAACAATCGCACGGCGGTTCCGGCAAGCAGGCGCGTTCCGTCATCGATGGTCTGGAAGCGGATGTCGTCACGCTGGCATTAGCCAGCGATATCAACGCCATCGCCGAGAAAGCCAAATTGCTGCCGGAAGATTGGCAACAACGGCTGGCGCTTAATAGCACCCCGTACACATCGACGATTATCTTCCTGGTGCGCAAAGGCAACCCCAAAGGCATCAAAGACTGGGAAGACCTCGCGCGTCCGGGCGTGGCCGTCATCACGCCGAATCCCAAAACCTCCGGCGGCGCGCAATGGAATTATCTGGCCGCGTGGGAATACGGCAAGCGGCGTTTGGGCGGTGAAGATAAAGCAAAAGATTTTGTGGCCAATCTCTATAAAAATGTGCCCGTGCTGGATTCCGGCGCGCGCGGCTCCACCACCACCTTTGTCGAGCGCGGCGTGGGCGATGTGCTGATCACCTGGGAAAATGAAGCATTCCTGGCATTGAAAGAATACGGCGCGGAGAAATTCGAGATCGTCATCCCCTCGTTAAGCATACTGGCTGAACCGCCGGTAGCAGTGGTCGACAAAGTCGCCGACAAGCGCGGCACCCGCCAGATCGCCGAAGCGTATTTGCAATACCTCTATTCGGATGAAGGACAGGAAATCGCCGCCAAGCATTACTATCGTCCTACGAACGCCAAGATAGCCGAGAAATATGCCGCGCAATTCCCCAAAATCGATTTGTTCACAATCGACGATGCCTTTGGCGGCTGGAAAAATGCGCACAAAGTGCATTTTGCTGATGATGCATATTTTGACCAGATTTATCTGAAATAACGATCCAATAGCGCACCTAAAGGTGCGCTTCCAGAAATAAGGAATTGAAAATGACAGTTCTAATTGTCGGTGGCGATTACATCACATCATTCAAGCATTTGCTTTCTACCCAGCAAGATAAACATATCGAGCATTGGGATGGCCGAAAAAAAGGGTTTATTAAAAAATCATTCCCGAATGAAACACAGCTCGTGATCGTCATTTGCGACTTTGTCAATCATAGCCTGACACATTCGGTTAAGAAAAAAGCCAGCCGTAAAGGCATACCGCTGGTGTATTGCCACCGTTCAATTAACGAACTGAAACATAAACTGCAAGGTAGCGATCAAGCCGATGAAAGTTGTTGTTATCCAAACAGCAATTCATTCAGGAGACTGCATTAATGATTTTGTTGTTTAACTGCAACCGGTCTCTCTTCATCAAAACATACGGCAAGGAGATACACCCATGAATGCATCGGTCAGCTATTCAGCCAGCAATAAAGACGAATTTGAACTCATTCAATCGGCTACTGATTATTCGTTACTAAGAGACGAGCAGGGTTGGATCAGCGGACGTTTTTACCAGTGCGAACTAACCAGCGTCTTTCAACCGGTTTTCAATCCCGGCAGAAGCCAAATCATTGGACACGCAGCGTATATTCGTTCCAAATCCAATAGCGAACCATCACTATGGCCATGGCAGGTTTTCTCCATGGCATCGAAAGACGAACAATTGGTTGAATTGGATCGTTTATGCCGGGCGATTCATGCACTTAATTTTTATTTTAATAGTACTTCCAAAACGGACAAACTGTTCGTCGAGGTTCATCCGCGACTGTTAGAGAGCGTCAAGGACGACCATGGCCGTGCCTTTGAAAATTTTCTCGACTTGATCGGCGTAAAAACTTCTCAAGTTGTCATTGAAATTCCACAGACGGTCAATCGCAACTGGAAATTGCTACAACACGTCATCACCAACTACCGCTCGCGTGGTTATCAAATCGCCGCCAATTACAGCGGCACACAAAGCGATTGGATGGTGGAACTTGGCAGTTTGTATCCGGATATTGTGCGGATCACTGCAGGAGACTTGACTCGCCATTCCGATCTCGTTTCACTGGTGGAGACTATCCACAGCTTCGGATCAAGCCTTCTGGTAAGAGACATCGAAACATCCATTCACTTGGTTACCGCCTTACGAAATCAAGCGGATTTTTTACAGGGAAACATGCTCGGCGAGCCGCAACGAGCCATTCATGCGCTTGAGTCGACATTCATTTCAAAATAGATCAACCAATGAAGGAGCCAATATCAACCGACACCAAACTGAATCTTTCTAAACAAGCCGTCCGCACAATGATCACATTATTTAATCCGAGGAGAATGACATGACCGATATTCATCAAGCCCATACCGCATTAGGCGATGTCGCAGCAAGGACGCTTGCGAACGCCACTAAAACCGTTCCAATGATGGGAACTATCACGCCACGCTGGTTAACCCATCTGCTACATTGGGTGCCGGTCGAGGCAGGTATTTACCGCGTCAACAAAGTGAAAGACCCCGATCAAGTCGAAGTGGATTGCTCAGCCAAAGATGAGCGCGAGTTGCCTGCTACCTTTGTCGACTATGAAGAATGGGGCCGGGAATATGTCCTAAGCGCGGTCAATACCGTGTTGGATGTTCATACCCGCGTTTCCGATCTGTATAGCAGCCCGCACAATCAAATCCGCGAACAGTTGCGCCTCACGATCGAGACTGCAAAAGAACGCCAGGAAAGCGAGCTGATCAATAACAAAGAATACGGGCTGCTCAATAACGCCGCAAAATCAATGCGGGTGAAGACACGAACCGGCGCCCCCACCCCTGATGATTTGGATGAACTGATTGCACGTGTCTGGAAAGAACCTGGTTTCTTTCTAGCGCACCCGCAAGCAATCGCCGCGTTTGGCCGCGAGTGTACCCGCCGCGGCGTTCCACCCCCGACTGTTTCGCTGTTTGGTTCACAATTCCTGACTTGGCGCGGCATTCCATTGATTCCGAGCGACAAGCTCAATATCACCGGCGGTAAAACCAATATCCTGCTGCTGCGCACCGGGGAAAGCCGTCAAGGCGTGGTTGGATTGTATCAACCTGACTTGCCGGGCCAGCAAGGCATGGGTTTATCAGTACGTTTTATGGGTATCAATCACAAAGCGATTGCCTCTTATCTGGTGTCTCTCTACTGCTCGCTGGCGGTATTGACCGAAGATGCGCTCGGCGTGCTCGAAAACGTCGAAATAGGTAAATATCATGAGTACAAATAATTTCGAGCAACCGGCCAGTGACACACTAAACACGACGGCCGGCTATCTGCCGGATGTGGAGTTACTCACGCGGCTGGCGAATGAATATTTTTCTGCGTTACCGGCTGCCGCTCCGGCTTCAACCGCATCGCCCGCTGCACCGGTTACTTCGCCGCCTGCACTGGAGATTCCCGTATTCCCGGCAGATCATTTCCATGCGGGGAATTCCGCGTTTCCTCCAACGGGTACCGGCAACCTCTCCAACGTAACCATTTCCGCTGTGCTAGCGGCCATCCCGCTACCGTTCGAGGAGGAATTGCGCAACCTGTTCCCGCCAGCACCGCTTAACCCTGATGCCCATGCCGGCATCCCGGGTCGCGCCGGCAACGATTCATCATTCTATTTCATCGATAGCCTCGCATCACCGCGCGCGGATGAAGCAACCGTTAAATTCGCACCGGCGCATCCGCCGTTTGATGTGAATGCGATCCGGCGCGATTTCCCGGTGTTGAAAGAGCTCGTGCACGGACGGCCGCTGATTTGGCTGGATAACGCCGCCACGACGCAAAAACCGCAAGCCGTCATTGATCGCCTGTCGCATTTTTACCGCCACGAGAACTCCAATATTCACCGGGCGGCGCACGAGCTGGCAGCGCGCGCCACCGATGCCTATGAAGACGCACGCAAAAAAACCGGTCAGTTTCTCAATGCGCCGTCGGCTGACGAAATCGTATTTGTGCGCGGCACCACCGAAGGGATCAATCTCGTCGCGCAAAGCTGGGGACGGCAGCACATCCAGCAAGGCGATGAAATCGTGATCTCCTGGCTGGAGCATCACGCTAACATCGTTCCCTGGCAACAGTTATGCAACGAAAAGGGTGCGGTATTGCGCGTTGCGCCGGTTGACGATCATGGTCAGGTTTTGCTGGATGAATATCAAAAACTACTCAATTCACGCACCAAGTTAGTTGCTTTTTCTCAAGTTTCTAATGCGCTGGGCACCATCACGCCTGCACAACAAATGATTGCGATGGCGCACCGTGTTGGCGCACGAGTGCTGGTAGACGGCGCGCAATCGGTTTCGCACATGCGCGTCGACGTGCAGCAGCTCGATTGCGACTGGTTCGTGTTTTCCGGTCATAAGGTATTCGCACCTACCGGAATCGGTGCGTTGTTCGGCAAAGCCGAATTGCTTAATTCGATGCAGCCCTGGCAAGGCGGCGGCAACATGATTGAAGACGTGACCTTTAAAAAAACCACCTACCAGTCCGCTCCTGCACGTTTTGAAGCCGGTACCGGTAATATCGCCGATGCCGTCGGATTGGGAGCGGCGATTGATTATGTGCAGCGCATCGGCATCGACAACATCAGCCGCTACGAGCATCAACTACTGGTATATGCGACGCGCGGTCTCAGCACGGTTCCCGGTTTGAAACTGATCGGCACGGCACCGGAGAAAGCCAGCGTCTTGTCTTTTGTCCTTAAAGGATTCAGTTCCGAAGAAGTTGGATCGGCATTGAATCGCGAAGGAATAGCGGTACGCGCCGGGCATCATTGCGCACAACCGATCTTGCGGCGTTATGGCCTAGAAACCACGGTTCGCCCGTCATTGGCATTTTATAATACCTGTGCGGAAATCGACTTTCTCATTTCTGCATTACTTCGCATCCAGGGAGGCCGCTCCAGTTTTTAGCATGAGTCACACTAATTTACTTTACGAGGTTTCTAATTGAGCACATTCAAGCAGCACAGCATTCTGCCCGGTTTCAATCTGGCATTGGGATTCACGCTGTTGTACCTCAGTCTGATCGTCTTGATTCCGCTCTCGGCGGCATTCATCCGCACAGCCGAGCTGACTTGGCCGGAATTTTGGGCGATTGTCACGACGCCACGGGTATTGGCTTCGTACCGTTTGACGTTCGGTGTGTCGTTCGCAGCCGCGCTGGTCAACGCGGTTTTCGGTTTGTTAGTGGCGTGGGTGCTGGTGCGTTACCACTTTCCCGGCAAGAAAATCGTCGATGCGTTAGTCGACCTGCCGTTTGCATTGCCAACCGCCGTGGCTGGGATTGCACTGACTGCGCTGTATTCCGGCAATGGCTGGATCGGTCAGCATCTTGAACCGCTCGGCATCAAAGTAGCATTCACGCCGCTGGGTATTTTTGTAGCGTTGACCTTTATCGGTTTGCCATTCGTGGTGCGCACGGTTCAGCCAGTGCTCGAAGACATCGAAGCCGAATTGGAAGAAGCGGCGGCGACGCTCGGTGCCAATCGCTGGCAAACCTTCTCGCGCGTTATTTTCCCCGCACTCTTTCCCGCCTTGATGACCGGCTTTGCACTGGCTTTTGCGCGGGCGATCGGTGAGTACGGCTCGGTTATTTTCATCGCCGGCAATATGCCGTTAATTTCCGAGATCACGCCGCTGTTGATCGTCACCAAACTGGAACAATACGACTACGCCGGGGCCACGGCATTGTCGGTCGTCATGCTGGTGATTTCTTTCATTCTGTTATTAATCATTAATCTGCTGCAATGGTGGAGCCGCCGCAGCGCGCAAGCTTGAGGACACGATGACGACGACGATTACATTTCCGGTATCCGGTAAAACCTTCCGGCAGCGCGCGACCGAAGAGCCTGCCTGGATACGCTGGCTTTTGACCGGAATAGCACTGATATTTCTAACATTATTCCTTTTTGTACCACTGATTTCGGTTTTCTATGAAGCTTTCAAGAAAGGCGTAGATGTCTATCTGGCGGCAATCACCGACCCCGATGCGGTTTCGGCGATCAAACTGACGCTGACGGTGGCGGCGATTGCGGTACCGCTGAATCTGGTATTCGGTATCGCCGCAGCTTGGGCAATCGCCAAGTTTGAATTCCGCGGCAAGAATTTGCTGATTACCTTGATCGATTTGCCTTTTTCAGTATCGCCGGTAGTTTCCGGACTGATTTACGTATTGGTATTTGGCTTGCAAGGCTGGCTGGGGCCGTGGCTGGCGGAACACGATCTCAAAATTATTTTTGCCGTGCCCGGCATCGTGCTGGCAACCGTGTTTGTCACCGTGCCGTTCATTGCCCGCGAATTGATTCCTTTGATGCAGGCACAAGGCACCGAGGAAGAAGAAGCGGCAATCGTGCTGGGTGCCAGCGGCTGGCAGACGTTCTGGCAGATCACGTTACCCAATATCAAATGGGGGCTTTTGTACGGCGCCATTCTCTGCAATGCCCGCGCGATGGGCGAGTTCGGCGCGGTATCGGTAGTCTCCGGCCATATCCGCGGCAGTACCAATACCATGCCGCTGCATGTCGAAATCCTCTACAACGAATACAACTTTGCCGCTGCCTTTGCCGTGGCTTCACTGCTGGCCTTGCTGGCTTTGGTCACACTGGCGCTTAAAACAGCGATTGAGTTTCGCACCCAACAACATCAAACACGACGAGGTGATGCATGAGCATTGAAGTCCTTAATCTTTCAAAACAATTCGGCAGTTTTACCGCACTGCACGATGTCAGCTTGCAAGTCCATTCAGGTGAATTGCTCGCGCTGCTGGGGCCATCCGGCTCCGGTAAAACGACGCTGCTGCGCGTAATCGCAGGGCTTGAAACCGCCGACAGCGGTCAAGTGCTGTTTCATGGTGAAGACGCAACCGATCAGCATGTGCGCGATCGTCAAGTCGGGTTTGTATTCCAGCATTACGCGCTATTCCGCAACATGACGATTTTCGACAACGTGGCCTTCGGTTTGAAGGTACGCCCGAAGAAATTCCGCCCGGCGAAAGCGGAAATCCGCGAACGCGTGATGAAACTGCTGCATCTGGTGCAACTGGATTGGCTCGCGGATCGCTATCCGCACCAGCTCTCCGGCGGCCAGCGTCAGCGCATCGCCTTGGCGCGGGCACTGGCGGTAGAACCGAAAGTGTTATTGCTCGACGAGCCTTTCGGCGCGTTGGATGCCAAAGTACGCAAGGAGCTACGCGCATGGCTTAGACGGCTGCACGACGATATGCACATCACCAGCGTATTCGTCACACACGACCAAGAAGAAGCGCTGGAAGTCGCTGATCGCGTGGTCGTGATGAACGAAGGCCGGATCGAACAAATCGGCACGCCCGACGAAGTCTACGAGCAACCCGCCAATCCTTTCGTTTATGAATTTCTCGGTAATGTCAATTTATTTCATAGCCGCTTGCATCGCGGCCGAGCCTGGATCGGCGATCTCGAAGTCGATGCGCCGGAACACGCCGAAGCCGAAGAACTGGCAGCCATTGCGTATGTCCGTCCGCATGAAATCGAAGTTGAGCGCATCCGCAATGGCGAAGCGGCTTTAGCCGCGCACATCGTGCATATTTTGTCCGTCGGACCGATCGTGCGCCTGGAAATGGTGCGCGACAACGACGAGCATAGGAATCCGGTACATGCCGAAATCAGCAAGGAACGTTTCCGTGAATTGCAATTGGTAAAAGGCGATAAAGTCTTTATCAAGCCCAAGCGGCTCGATTTATTTCCAAACTATTCTCAAAGCCAGTTGAAACATTAATAAGGAGCTTCTCATTTCAATCCGGCATACCGGCTACTCATATGCAAAAAAGCGCTCATAAGGATTCACCGCATGACCGATGAAATAATCATGCATGATGATTCACAGCAGGAAATCAACCACCGGGAAATCGATAACATCGTATCGAAGTTACGCACGCTGCGGCTGGCATCGCTGGAACAACGGCAACGGCTCAACAACCCGCCGAAACTTCCGTCCCGTAAAGCACTGACCTCGATTCTCGAGCGTCTCAGCGCCGTATTGTTCCCGAATCGATTGGGTGCATCAAGCATCTCCAGCGACGGCATCGATTATTATGTCGGCCATACGCTGGATATTACGTTGCGCGACTTGCTCGATCAGGTCCATCATGAGTTGTACTTCGTCTCCGAGCAAGAAAACGGCGGCAATGCTGCTCGTAGACAAGCAGCAGACATTGCAAACGCTTTTGCTCAACAGTTGCCGAATATCCGCAGCCTGTTGGAAAGCGATATCCGCGCGGCCTACGAAGGCGACCCGGCAGCTCGCAGTATCAACGATGTACTAGTTTGCTACCCTGGCGTGACCGCCGTTATTCATTACCGCATTGCGCATGAATTGCATCAACTGGGAGTACCGTTGATTGCCCGTATGATCTCCGAAATCGCGCATTCACTAACCGGCATAGAAATTCATCCTGGCGCTCAAATCGATGGCAGCTTTTTTATCGATCACGGTACCGGCGTGGTGATTGGCGAAACCGCTATCATTGGGCGCAATGTCCGGCTATATCAGGCAGTCACACTTGGCGCCAAGCGCTTTCCGGTTAACGAACAAGGCATGCTGGTCAAAGGTATCTTACGTCACCCGATCGTCGAAGACGACGTGATAATCTATGCTGGCGCAACGATACTCGGGCGCATCACCATTGGTCGCGGTTCGACGATTGGCGGGAATGTCTGGTTGACCCATAGCGTTCCACCCGGCAGTCATATCATGCAAGCGCAAACCCGTAGCGAAATGTTTGAAGGTGGTGCCGGAATCTGACATCGGTTCAAATGGTTTACGTGATTGAAATCCCCTCTAATTAATTGAATAAAGATAGTAAATAACCTCACCATACTCAAAGATGACTGACAAATCTACAACCGATCGAACAACTTCTATTTGAACAATCACAATGAATTTTCAACAATTGCGCATCATCAATGAAACCGTGCGGCGGAATTTCAATCTGACCGAAGTGGCAAGCGCTTTATTTACGTCGCAATCAGGTGTCAGCAAACATATCAAGGATCTGGAAGATGAACTGAACATCGAGCTGTTTATCCGCAAAGGCAAACGGTTGGTAGGATTGACCGAACCGGGCAAGGAGCTGGTTAAAATCGTCGAGCGGATTTTGTTCGACACCCGCAATATCAAGCGTCTGGCGGAGCAATTCAGCAATCACGACCAAGGGCACTTAACGATCGCCACCACGCATACGCAAGCGCAATATATCTTGCCGCCGGTCGTCGCCGAATTCAAGAAAGCGTTCCCAAAAGTTCATCTGATCCTGAACGAATCGAAGCCCGGCGATATTTTATCGATGCTGATCGACGGCCAAGCGGATATCGGCATCGCCACCGAGGCTTTGGAAAATGCCGCCGATCTGGTTTCTTTTCCATTCCACACCTGGCAACACATCGTCATTGTTCCTGCCGGGCATCCGCTGCAGTCCGTGCAACCGCTCACGCTCGAAGCCATCGCCGAATACCCGATCATCACCTACCACCAAGGACTCACCGGCCGGTCACGAATCGACCAAACCTTTGCCAAGGCTGGATTGATACCTGATATCGCCATGTCCGCCCTGGATGCGGACGTGATTAAAACTTACGTAAAATTGGGATTGGGCATCGGCATCATCGCGTCCGTCGCGTTTTCCACCGACCGCGACACCACGCTGGTGAAACTGGACAGCGAATACCTGTTTGAAAAAAACACCACTTTCATTTCCGTCCGCCGCAATCACTATCTACGCGGCTACGCCTACCGCTTTATCGAACTGTGCACCCCGGCGCTCAACGAAGCGGATATCCGCTTGAGCGTCAATCCGTCGACGGATGCGGAATAGAAAGCCGTCCGCCTTACATTTAAAACGAAAAGACCTTTAAACCGGTATTACTTTGAAAACCCTAATGATGCGGATGATGCTCGTGTTTGTGAGTTTTTACCGGTTGTCCGGATGCCGGTGTTGCACGGATTTGATAGGCGTCATGACAGGCAACGCACTTGGCCATCGCGTCGCTCAATTGCCGCAGCGTAAGTTTGGGATCTTTCTTGGATTCCGCATCCACGGCAATTTGATCGAAATCCTGGTGCAGAGACATACCCAACTGCATGAATTCCTTGGGCAGCACGCCTTTGAGGTGATCCTCGGCTTTATGCGCCATGCCCAACCCCAAAGGACGGGCATGCTTGGAAACCGATGCCATGTCATCGGTTGAAAGCGCTGCCAGTATGTTTTGCGTGCCCGACAGCAATGCCCGCATTTCTTCCAGCACGTGGCCGCGCTGCGCTTCGGAAAGCGCGAGAATCTGGCGGCTGTCTTTTTCGGCTGCGATTGCAGACGTGGAAATCAACAAACAGGCAATGATCATTCGTGTTTTTTGCACTTGATACTCCTTGATAGGAAAGACCGGAACCCGACTTTACCAGCTTAGCGCGTTTCGCCGCAACAAACCGGGATTTTCAATGAGTAGTCGAATTTGCTTCAATGATTTTGTTGCCAGGCTGGCAATGCATCGCGTCATTTCATTCGTCGCTATTGCCGATTCCGCGGATTTTTTTGGTCTCGCTCTCAATCCGCCCGAAATGTTCCTGAAATTTTCCCGAAGCAAGCTCGACCTCGAAAGCGTCGGCTATTTTTTTCACTAACACCGTATGCTCAGGATTGGCATCGGCGTAGAGATGTTTGCTGAATTGCAATATCTGTTCATCTTCCTTCATCGTGACATCGAATTTCAATTCCCCAGAAGTGAAAGTGAGGATACGGCCGGTATATTCGTGAAATTTGTCTTCAACGATGTTGGCTTTTGTCCATCCTGTTTGTTGCTCCAAAAAAGCCAGGAATGCCGGCAGCATTGCTGCTTTCACCGGGTAGAGCGTGTAATAAGGAGAGGAGTATTCAACTTTGAAGCTACCGCTCCAGTAGATACCGTCTTTCAAGTCAAGCAATTTTTGGATAGTTTGGGTGATAAGGGAGTTGTGTTTTTATAACGCCGAAGCACAAATGGACCAGCTTGCGCATAGCAGCGCCGATAGCGGACATTTTGGA
>WBZO01004207.1_pt1 | contig 15734 bp, 14 predicted proteins | sample 5204261 | NCBI WGS metagenome assembly WBZO01 (sample SAMN12412400, study PRJNA552823) | activated sludge metagenome | isolation source: activated sludge from anammox sidestream of wastewater treatment plant... | place: USA: North Carolina | collected 2017-09 | reverse complement strand
CGCGACAAGTTCAATAAATACATAACTGAGTTAGATAGGCAGCGTTTCCTGGCTGCCTATGTTCGCGAAGCTACTTTGATTGAACCGCGAGTGACCATCCGGGCTTGCCGCGATCCTGATGACGACAAGTTTCTTGAACTGGCGGTCGACGGGAAGGCCAGCATGATCGTCAGCGGTGATATGGACTTGCTGACGCTGAACCCATTCCAGGGGATCCTGATTCTGCCGCCTGATGAATTTATGGACTATCCGATTGCGGATATCTCATAGCGGCTTGAGAGACCTTATTTATATTCCTCATGGAGCGTATCAGCATCATAGGCAGTACCGGCGCCGGCAAAAGTACCCTGGCCGAGCGTCTGGCCGGCACGCTTGGTTGTGACTACATCGATCTGGACGCATTGAACTGGGGGCCGAACTGGACGCCGGCGCCGGTCGACATTCTGCGTCGGCGAGTGGCCGAGGCGCTGGCCGGCGTGCGCTGGGTCGTGGCCGGCAACTACAGCAGCGTGCGCGCCGTCGTCTGGCCCCGAGCCGACACGCTGATCTGGCTGGATTATTCGCTCCAGCACATCTACCCGCGATTATTTCGCCGTACGATGCGGCGCATACTCCTTCGCGAATCCCTCTGGGGCGGCAACCGGGAGTCATTTCGCACCCAATTCGCCGGCCGCGATTCGCTCTTCCTGTACGCCGCGACGAGCTACAATCGTCACCGGCGAGAGACGGCCGCCGACCTCGCCCGACCGGAATATGCCCACCTGCACGTCATTCATTTCCGGCAGCCATCGCAGACCGACCAGTGGCTGAAGGAACTGTCTCTAACCTTTTGTGAAGATCTATGACCACACTCCATGCCCATTTTGACCGTATTCTCACCCCCGCTGAATCCGGCTATCTGCGTGAGGCGCTCATGCCTGATATTCAGGTGACCGAGGGGCCGCAACCGCCTGATGACACCGACATCCTCATCGCCGGCCGCCCGACGCGCGAGCAACTGGCTGCGTCACCCCATCTGCGCGCGCTGATCGTGCCCTTCGCCGGCGTCTCGAACCATATCATCTCGCTGACGCGCGATTTCCCCCATGTCTCCGTCCATAACATGCACCATAACGCTGTGCCGGTGGCGGAGACGGCCGTGATGCTGCTGCTGGCCGCGTCCAAGTTCGCCGTTCACTATGATCATGCCTTGCGCTCCAGCGACTGGCACCCCCAATACGCCCGCGACACGCCGGCTGTGCTGCTACACGGCAAGACCGCACTCATCCTCGGCTATGGCGCTATCGGCCGCCATGTGGCCGGCGTCTGCCGCGCCCTGGGTATGACCGTCCTGGCCACGCGCCGCCGCCTGACCGCTCCCGTGATGGAAGATGGTGTCGAGATTTATCCCGCAGATGCATTGCCCGACCTGCTGCCGCGATCCAACGCGGTGATCGTTTGCCTGCCGCAGACGCCGGAGACCACGGGCTTGCTGGGGGCGGCCGAGCTGGCCAAACTGCCCGAGCGGAGCGTTCTGGTCAACATCGGTCGTGGCCGCGTCGTCGATGAATCCGCGCTCTACAACGCGTTGCTCAATGGGCCTCTCTGTGCCGCGGGCATCGACGTCTGGTACAACTACGCGGCCGACGAGACCGGCGGCGTGGCTTGGCCGCCGTCCGCCTATCCATTCCACGAGTTGGATAACGTCATCATGAGTCCCCATCGCGCCGACGCCACCGACGATACCCCCCGACTGCTCATGACGATGGTGGCCGGGATGCTCAACGACGCGGCCGCCGGGCGGATCATGGCCAACACAGTCGATATGAGGGCGGGGTATTAGCGGATCTCGCGGTATGCGCTGTGACGGCTGTGGGGCTTCTGCCCTTCAGCCGCGCCCGGCCGTTTAGCTCGTTGCTATGCCGTCGCTCACCAGACCCGTCGCAGGAATTCTACCCAGTTCATCCCCATGATCCCGGCGATATCGGCCTCGCCGTAACCCTTCTCCTGCAATCCTGTGGCGATCATGGGCATGTCGGCGATGCTGTCCATCGGGTCGGGGATATCGAGCATCCCGAAGCCGCCGTCGAGGTCGCTGCCGATGCCCGAATGCCGCGCGTCGCCGATCACCTGGCAGACATGATCCATGTGGGCTACCAGTTGCGACACAGGCACGCTCTCCTTGGCGTTACGCACGTAGTTCGGCCGCAGGAAGCTGTTGCATAGCACCGCCCCGATCATCCCGTCACGTTCGCCGATGAGCTTGATTTGTCGGTCGCTGAGCTGGCGCTCGGTGGGCACGATGGCCCGCGCGTTGGCATGGGTGGCCACGATCGGCCCCGGGTAGCTGTCGAGCGACTGGAATGTGGCTACCTCGCTCATATGGGTCAGATCAAGGACCATGCCCAGATCGGCCATTACTTCGAGCAAGGCGCGGCCGTCATCGGTCAGCCCCTGCTTGCTGTCGCGCCACGCCCCCGCGCAATAGCGAGTGTCGTCCCAGGCGGGGCCGATGAGCCGCACACCGCGCTCGTACCACAGGGCGACCTCTTCCGGCCGGCGAATGGGGTCCGCGCCTTCCATGAGGATCACGATGCCCAATAGCGGCTTCCGGCCTTCCTCATGGCTGCGCACGACTTCGTCCAGTTCGGCCGTGTTTGTGACCAGGCGCAAATCCTCCTCCTCATCGACCAGACGGCGGTAGTAGTCGATCTGGTCCATGCCCAGTTTGTGGGCCTGCTCCGGAGTCTCGTAGGTGAACTCGTGGGGGTCACGCTCGAACGGCGCGCTGGCCGGTGAGACAAAAATGGAGCCGAAGATGAGGCCGATGCCCGCCCGCCGCATCTCCGGCAGGCCCACCGTGGCGATATTCTTGACCGGCGGCGGTTCGTTGGCGCGAATTTGAGCCACGCCCAGGCGCGGATCCCGCCCCTTGACGATGGCATTGTAAGCAAGATCGAGATGAGAGTCGACGATGAACATGCTCTTGATTCCTGATTTCTAATCCGTGATTCTTAATTCTCTTAAGGTTTGCAGATTTACCTGGTTCATGTCGATCGTCGTGCCGTCTTCGGCCTCCTCAGTCGGCAATGTCTCCAGATAAGCGCCGAAACCGGCCCAGCGCGGGTCGTTGACGAAGTTCGCGAACCCTTCCAGCCCGATTTGGCCGCGGCCGATATGCTCGTGGCGATCCTTGCCTTCGCCCAGGCCGTGCTTGCTGTCGTTGAAGTGGAAGCAGCGGACCCTATCGAGGCCGATCACGCGATCGAACTCGGCCATGGTCGCCGCGTAAGCCTCCGGCGTGCGGATGTCGTAGCCGGCAGCGAAGACGTGGCAGGTGTCGAAGCAGACGCGCAACCGTTCATGCGGTCCTGCTTGCTGGATGATAGCGGCCAGATGCTCGAACCTGCCGCCCAGATTCGTTCCCTGTCCGGCCATCGTCTCCAGGCAGATGTCCGTGTCGGGCGTGGTCTCGTCCGTCTCGTCCAGTAGCCGGCGCAGGGCGCGAGCGATAGCGCTCAGCCCGGCCTCCTCGTCGCCCGCCGTGTAGGAGCCGGGATGGAAGGTGACCATGCCGATGCCCAACGCGGCCGCCCGCTCGATCTCGTCCTTCAGCGCCTGGTAGGACTTCTCCCAGAGCGCCTCGTCGGGCGAGGCGACGTTGATCAGGTAGGCGGCATGAACGGAGACCGGGTACAGGTCGGCATATTCGGCCGCGGCGGCCTTGTAGAGCGCGATCTCCTTGTCCGTGAGTGGCTTGGCCGCCCATTGGCGGTTGCTCTTGGTGAAGATCATGAACGAGTCACAAGTGGCCTCGCGAGCGCGCTCAAAGGCCTTGAACGCCCCACCGGCCGCGCTGATGTGTGCGCCTAATCTCATATATTGTCACCTTATACACTAGAGTGGACATCTTACGCATTTGACACCGGATCGAAGGATCAGGAGTATCGTAAGCTTTCCAAGGATCAACTGCCCGCTAGTAATTATAGTTCTCGGACCGTTCACTGGTCAGATAACCGATGGTCTCCATGCCGTTGAGGGAGTAAACGCCGTCGCCGACGAGCCGCCAGATGGGATCGCCGGCCATGTTGACGATGAACTCGCCGCGCAAACGACCGGTCGGCTCGTCATCCATCGTGTAGAGGGTATCGCCAATGACATAGCCGAACTGTTCGCCTTTTGGGCTAACTAATCCGCGCATGATTACACCTCCGTTGTGGTTTACTTATGGAACGACAAAAGTGGCGACGACCTGCCCGCTTGCATCCCAGAGGGTTAGCGTCTCGCCGCTGCGCCAGATGGGCGCGCTCAGCCCCCAGTGCAGTTCGCGGAAGGTATCATCGCCCGCCCGCGTGAAAAGCCGGATGCTCGCCCCGCCGTCAAAGATGCTGACGTTGCCGAAGGTGTAGACGTTGCTGTCCTCGTCGCGTACCTTCCAGCCTTCCAGGGATTGCGCCTGAGCGCCGTTGTTGACCAGCTCCACAGACTCTGTTTCGAGGACGCCGGGATCAAGAACGGCCGCGACGCCGATTTGTCCCCCGCCGGCGGCAGCCGGTTCGGTGGGGATGGGCGAGGGCAGGGCCACCATCGTCTCGGTGGGCACAGGCGTCGGCTCGGGGACGCCACCTATCGGGATGACCAGCGTTTGGCCGGCAGCGATGAAGTTAGGGTTGTCCAGCCCGTTGACGAGCATGATGTCGTCAATGCTGACGTCGTATCGCTGGCTGATAATGTTGAGCGTCTCGCCTGCCTGAACGGTGTGAGTGACTGGCTGGTCGCTGCCGGCCTCGACCGGGGCATTGACCGGGACGGCTCCCGTGGGCGGCGCGGCGATATTGGGCGTGGGCATTTCTCCGGCGGTGATGGCCGCTGCCGTTGATTTGACTGCCGCTTCGGCCCGCTGGTCCCGACTGTCCCACCAGAACAGGATGGACAACACCACCAGGGCGGACACGACGACGTTCAGAAACAGGAAGGGGAGCATCTGACGGAACGACATACTGTTATTGTACCGTCACGCGCCGGCTTTGTCAGTAATCATCAACTCATCTGTGGAACAAAAGCCCATAAATACGATAGTATGCAACGGACATAGGTTTCCCGGATTGGGGCGAAAAAACCCTCGCCGCTCACATGTGTCACGATAGATTGGAAAGCCTGCGTTCCATTCTATGCCCATTGAAAGGAGCAGAAGATCGTCTTTCGTGATAACGCATATGGCCTATATAATGGGCTATCTCAACCATCATTCCATTGAATGAATATAAGGAGCCAACTTATGCCAACTCCTCTCCTCCCCCGTCGCACACTCCGCGTCACGCAGGTGGGCGAAAAAGTCGCCTTCACCCGCACGCTCACCGAAGCCGACGCCGCACTATTCATTGGCGTGACATGGGATATGAATCCATACCATACCGACGACGCCTACGTCGCCCAGACACGCTTCGGCCGGCGCATCGTCCCTGGCCTGCTAACGGCTAGCCTGTTGACGCATATGGGTGGTCTGTGGGCATTTCTGGCCACGGAGATGTCGTTTGAGTTTCTCGCGCCGGTCTATATCGGAGACACAGTGACGGCCGAATCGGAGATCGCCGAGGTCAGTGACAAAGGGTGGGTTTGGCTGCATGGCCGCGTCATTGGCCCTGATGGTCAGGACGTGTTGCGGGCCAAGATTCGCGGTTATCCAGGGAAATTCGAGGAATAGAACGCCGCTGATCGGCTAGTACTGGTTATCAACCAGGTACACCAGGGCCAGAGCTACCACTCCCTCTTGCGTAAGGCGGCCGGCGGGCAATGTCAGGTCGTAGTCGCCTTCGCCCTCGCCTGCCTCGATGAAGCCGATCGGCTCCGGCAGATCGGCCGACTCGACGTCGACGGTCGCCGGCAGATCGGCCGCGACCATGTCGTAGAGAGTCAGCGGCGGCCCGTCCTGCCCGGCTGCCGGGCACAACCCCAACCAATGGTGGCCTTCGACTTCGATCACTAGCCGGTCGAATTTGTTCGACGCCGGCGGCCGTGGAAACAATGGGCTGGTGCCGCCGGACAGATCCATGGTGGTGATCAGGGCGTAGACGGCGTGCTCGTAGATGACGGCGTAACGCTGCTTCTTGTCGGGCCGGCGGTCGGTCGGGCGCGGCAAATCCATGGTGGCTACGCGAGCGCTGTTAGCCCGAGAGAAGCGCACCTGGGGCGGTTCCGTAGCCGAAGGGGCGTCGATTCGCCGAGCCAGCAATAGCGGCCGATCCGATTGTTTGAATAGCTGGTAGCGCCGGCCTTCTTCGCCTTCGATCGGCGGTGTTCGTTGCGCGTGATAACTCACCATCGCCGCCGATTGTAACCATTTTCGCGCAGGTGTCGAAAATTGAATAGCACTAATGTTCTATTTTTATATACAATGTTCATAAATTGCGCGAGGTGCATACCTTTGATGGCGACGGATAGCGACGATAAACCCGGTAACGCAGCGGACCTCCCTGTTCAAAACCTGATGGATATCGATATTCCCGGCAATTTGCCGCCCATCTACCGCCTGCTGCTGGCGGTCCTGCGACAGTCGGTCATAGATTACTTCGGTGACGATCCCATGCAACAGTCGAGCGCCGCCGACTACTTTAAATATTCGTCGTTCTATCGGGAGACATTGGAATATTTCAATTTGCCGGACAACCTCCTGCCGGTGGGGGTCGATCTGAGCGCTTATCGACAGGAGGAACCCTTGAACAACGACTACGAACTGGATCCCATGAAACTGGAGACACTGGTGCGCCAGCTGTCCGGCACCCAGCTGAAGATTGTGTTAACGATGGGGCTGATGCCGCTGCCCGCCCTGACACGCCAGATCGGTTTTCAATGCGGGCTGTCCCGCTCGACGACGCTGACCGCGCTGAGCCAGCTACTGATCCAGGGATTGATCACGCGCGAGAAGCGCGGCGATCGCGACATGTGGGCCTTCCCGGCCTCTGTACAGCAGGTGATTAAGGAGGTGTGGGGAACTCGCGGGGCGGATATTTAACATTGTTGTCGTTGCAATATTCGCCCCGCTGCTGCCCATGAACCCTGGAGGCTCCGGCGCGACCACAGAATGTTGTGCGCCTGTCCGATTAGTCCGTCATACGTTATTCAATCGTGATCTGTATCGTATACGGTTCGCCCACATAGTTGCTGTCCTGAACTACGATCAGCCGCAAGTAGTAAAGTCCCGGCGGCAATGCCTCGGCCTGTAGCACCTCCAGCACCCCGTTCACCACCGGAGTGTTGTGTGTCTCGCCCAGCGTCAACCACTGGATATCAGGCCCGTTGGGAATGCCCAGTTCGATTTTATAGAACTGCACCACGGCGGGATCGAAGCTGGCCGTGCCGATGATAGGAATGTTGCCGCTGACGGTGTCCCCGTTGGCTGGGGAGGTGATGCGCCAGACGACGCCTTGCCCGGTCAGGTCTTCCTGCGCCAACAACTCCTCGGTGCAGACTGACGCCGGCAGGATGGCGATGTTGTGGGCCTGTGCCCACTCATGGGCCGGCTTCAGGCTCTCCTCGTTGCGCGGCGGCGTCAGGAAGATCTGTGGCGCGGCCTCCGGCGGCAGCGTATCCAGCAATGTTCCCTCAACGAGATGACAGAAAATCTGTGGCGGAAGCTGATCCTCCAGTTGCTCCGGCGGGATGAGCGCCGTCAGCTCGGGGTCCGGCGGCGGCAACGGCACGGCCATGATGCGCCATACGGCTGGGTCCAGCTTCTCCCAAATTACCGCGGGCTGGTCCATTGGCGGCATCGGTGTGGGCGATAGCGGCGTTTCCAGGAACAACTCGCTGCCCTCGGGCTGGCAATCGGCCGAGCCGACGGCCGCCGAGGCCAGTGCGCACAACGGGCGCTCGACAATACCCGCCGGTCGGACAAACTCCATCGGCGGCATCGACCCATTCGCGCCGAGCCGCGCCACCAGCCCGCCGTTGCTATAGACTCCCTGCATGTAGCTGCTCCACAAAGGGGCGGCTCCCTCGAGGCCGCTGACGCTGGTCATGGGGCTGTTGTCGGTATTGCCCGTCCATACGCCCACGACCAGACCCGGCGTGTAGCCCATCGTCCAGTTATCGCGAAAGTCGTTGGTCGTGCCCGTTTTGGCTGCCGCGGCGAAGGGCAACTCCATTGGGTTGGGCGATCCCATGGCCGGGATGCGCGCCCGGTCGTCGTCGAGGATATCGCTGATCAGGTAGGCGACGCGTTGGTCGATGACTCGCTGCTGTTCGCCCGGCTGATACTCATAGAGCACCTCGCCGTTGGTGCGCTCCACGCGCAGGATGGCCACCGGGGCGACCTTCAGGCCGCCGTTGGCCAGAGCCGCGTAGACTGTTGTCAGTTCCAGAGGTGTCACTTCGCCGCCGCCCAGTGTCAGCGACAGGCCGTATTGGCTGGAATCGCCGGTCCATGACTCGAGGCCCAGCGCGCGGCCGAACTCCAGCAGACGCGGCACGGTAATGTCTTGCAACAGCAGCACGGCGGGGATGTTATAGCTGTTGGCCAGCGCCGCCCTCAACCGTACCGGCCCGTGGAAGGTGTTGTCATAGTTGGCCGGAACATAGGCCGGGCCGCCAAACTGCTCGTATTTCACCGGCACATCCCACAGGATATCGGCCGCCGACCAGCGCGGCTCCCCGCCGGCAGGCCCATTGGGGTCAGTGGGCGACAGTGCGGCGGCGTAGGTCAATGGCTTGATGGCGCTACCCGGTTGCTGCGGCGACAGAGTCACGTTGACATGGCCGTCGATGGCCTCATTGCGATAATCCACGCTGCCCAGCATGGCCAGAATCTCGCCCGAGCCGGGCTTCATCGCCACCAGCGCGGCATTGGTCATGTTCTTGGCTGGATCCATAGCGTCGATATGTTGCCGCGCCAATCCCTCGGCCAGTCGCTGGAAATCCATGTCCAGCGTCGTCGTCACCCGCAGACCGCCATTGGCAACCAGCTCGGCCCCGTATTGTTCTTCCAGCAACTGGCGCACGTAGATGGCGAAATGCGGCGCCTCCAGACTCACTTCCTGGGCCACGAAGTTGAGCGGCTCCAGGTAGGCCGCCTCGGCTTGCGCCCGGTCGATGAAGCCGTCGCCGATCATCAGGTTGAGCACCAGCCATTGGCGTTGCTTGGCCCCTTCGAGATTGGAGAACGGGTCCAGTTCGGCCGGACTTTGTGGCAACCCGGCCAGGAAACTGGCCTCCGCCAGCGTGAGCGCCGAGGCGTTCTTGCCAAAGTAGGTGTTGGACGCCGCCTCAATGCCGTAAGCCAGATTGCCATAGTAGATCTCATTCAGGTACATCCCCAGGATCTCGTCCTTGGTGAAATCCCGGTTCATTCGCCAGGCCAGGACGATCTCTTTCACCTTGCGGTTGTAGGATACAGAAGTGCGCTCTTCATAGTCGAAGGCGATGTGGCGGACGAGCTGCTGGGTGATGGTGCTACCGCCCACCGGCCGTTCTTCGGGGTTGCGTACGTTGGCCAGAAGGGCCGCCGCCAGCGACGGAGCGTCGAGGCCGTTGTTCTCATAGAAGGTGTCGTCTTCTACGGCGATGGTGGCGTGGATGAGGTCGAGCGGAATCTGGTCCAGCGGGATAGCGGTGCGCTTGCCTTCGCCGAAAATCTCCCACAGCATTACTCCGTTGCGGTCCAAAATCTGGGTTGTCTCGAAGGTCTCGCGATCGCGAGCCGTCTCTAGCGCGGCGATGCCCGACTCCATCTCGCGTGACCAACTGGAATAGATGACGCCGCCGGCCGCGGCCGCGCCGCCAACCACAAGAATCAGGATCAAGGCGATGACGCCCAGAATAGCGCCGGCCGCACAACCGCAACCGCGCTTCTGGCGCGCCGGCGGTGGGGTGGCGGGGATGTGTTGAACGGGAGGTTGAAGATTGTTCTGCATAGTCATCAGACGAAAAAAGACGGTCGATTGGTTCCCTGTAGATTATCTTTCAGTGTAGAAGAAAGTGCATGGGGTTGCCATGCGCTCGGGAAACGTTTAGATGATGCTAAGACGACGCGGTGAGCCGCGTTAGAAGTCCTCTTACAACCACTCCCCGTACCGTTTCACGTAGATCCGCTTGATGATTTCCGTCGACAGGGCGTAACCCACCAGGAGCACCGCCAGCCAGAACAGATAGGTGATCGGCAGCGGTGTCATATCCAGGCCAATGGAGAGATTGGTGAAACCTACCACCAGGGCGACGATCGTTACCACCGTGGTGGAAACGATCAACGGCAGTGACGGCCGGCTCTGCAGGAACGGTATCTTTGAGGTGCGGATCATGTGAATGATGAGCACCTGCGACACCGTGCCGAAGACGAACCACCCGCCGTGGAACAGGGGGGCCAGCTCCATACGGTTGGCGCCGATAATCCACCACAGCACGGCGAAGCACAGAATGTCAAAGACGGAACTGAGCGGCCCCAGGAAGACCATGAATGACCGGATAGAGCCGGTCTCCCAGCGCCGCGGCTTCTTGAGGAACTCCTTGTCCACGTCGTCGAAGGGCATGCCCATCTGAGAGAAGTCGGTCAGGATATTCTGGGTCAGGATCTGCACCGGCAGCATCGGCAAGAAGGGTAAGAAGATGCTGGCGATGAGCACCGAGATCATGTTGCCGAAGTTGCCGCTGGCGGCCATCTTGATGTATTTGATGATATTGCCGAAAGTGTGGCGACCTTCGATGACGCCTTCTTCCAGCACCATCAGATCTTTCTTGAGCAAGATGATATCGGCCGTCTCTTTGGCGATGTCGACGGCGCTGTCGACCGAGATGCCCACATCGGCTTGCCGCAGCGGGGGCGCGTCGTTGATGCCATCGCCCATGTAGCCCACGGTATGCCCCGCCCGTTGGAAAGCCCGCACGACTCGCTCCTTCTGCGAAGGAGACAGCTTGGCGAACAGATCGCAGGTTTTGATGGCCTCCAGCAGTTCCGCATCATCCATCTGGTCGATATGGCGACCGGATAGAACAACCGCCGTGCTTACGCCCACCTTCTTGCAAACCTTGATCGCTACGCCCTCGCTGTCGCCGGTCAGCACGACCGTGCGCACGCCGTGGTCCTTCAGCGCCGTGATGGCCGCCTGGGCGCTCTCCTTGGGCGGATCGAGGAAGCCGACGAAACCGATGAGCACCATATCCCGCTCGTCGGCCACGCTGAAGACGTTGCTGCCGGGGACCTCGTTCTTCTGCGCCACAGCCAGCATGCGCAGACCATCGGCATTATATTTTTCATAGGTGGCCATGGCGATGCGACGCGCTTCGTCGTCGATAGGCTGCACACGGCCGCCGATCTCGATAAAAGACGTGATGGCCAGGATTTCTTCGACCGCGCCCTTGGTGATGAGCTGCCGCTTGCCGTTGATGTCCTCCAACACCACGCTCATCCGGCGTCGCGTGAAGTCGAACGGGATCTCGTCCACCCGGTTGTAGCGTACGATCAGCTCATCCAGGCCGTATTGCTTGGCCCGGTTGATGATGGCCAAATCGATCAGATTCTTGAGGCCCGTCTGGAAGTAGCTGTTGAGGAAAGCATGGCGCAAGATGCGGGCGTCGTCCTCGCCGTGGAGGTTCATGTACTTTTCCAGCACGATCTTGTCTTCGGTCAGCGTGCCGGTCTTGTCGGTGCAGAGCACGTCGATTTCGCCGAAGGTCTGGATAGCGCCCAACGTGCGGACGATCACCTGGTGTCGGGACATGGTGACCGCACCCTTGGCCAGCGTCGAGGTCATGATGACCGGCAGCATCTCCGGCGTCAGCCCCACCGCGATGCTGATGGAGAACAGTAACGCACTTGACCAGTCGTTCTTGGCGATGCCATTGATGAGGAACACAATGGGGATAATCACCAGCATCATCCGCACCAGCAGCCGGCTGACCGAATCCACGCCGCGTTCGAAGCTGGTCTTGGCCCGATCGCCGGAGAGCGTCTTGGCCATCGAGCCGAAGTAGGTGTCGTTGCCGGTGAGCAGGGCTACGGCCATGGCGCTGCCGCTGACGATGTTGGAGCCCATGAAGCCGATGTTGCGCAGGTCCGTCAGTCCGATGTCCGGTGTGCCCGGCCGGTTGCTGAACTTCTCCACCGGTTGGGATTCGCCGGTCAGAGCAGCCTGGGCCACGAAGGTATCCTTCGTTCGCAGAAAGCGCACGTCGGCCGGGACCATGTCGCCCGCCGAGAGACGGATGATGTCGCCGGGGACAACCTCATCCATGGAGATCTCGGTCAATGTTCCTTCTCGCCAGACGTCGGCCTTGTTGGAGATCATCTTGAACAGTTTCTCCACAGCGGCGTGAGAGCGTTTGCTCTGCACAAAGGCGACGAGGCTGGACAAGATGACCAGCGCCAGGATGATGATGACGGTGAGGTAGTCAGGCTCGAGAGACATGACCACATCGGTGAAGAACGTGACGGCGGCGACGATCAGCAGGATGAGGTTAAACGGGTTTACGATCGCTTCCCGCAGCTGATGCCATGTTGTGTTGGTGTCCCGAATCGTAATCGCATTCTTGCCGTATTCGTCCAGCCGCTCCTCGACTTCCTCGGCGCTAAGGCCGGCCTGACTGGTCGACAACTGCACGAACAACTCGTCGCTTCCCAGGAAGGCGAGCTCGCGAATCTTCTGCTCGGTTTCGAGTTTGTTTTGCTGGATTTGCTTGTTGAGTGTTTGTCTGCGCAATAATTTCATTGGAATCACTCCTCTCGTTTTTATGGTTCCCCGTGTGCAACATCAAACAGGCAACAAAAAAGCCGCCACAATGGACGGCCGGTCAGACGCAGACAACGTGGTTCGTCAGCAGAGGAGCATGACGAGCGATAACCCGCGACAAGGGCCGATCCATGAGTTCGTGTTTTCACATGAGGGGGCGGTTTCCGTGGAAGAATTACCAGGGTCGTCGTCCATTATTTCACTCCTTTTCTCGCGGATTGCATAGGTCATTATACGTTTTTTGCCGGGGATGGTCAATTCAGCGCATTGCCTCTGTTATGCTTCAGCGAATCTGACACCCCTTAAGGAAAAAGCGAAAATGTCACCCTAATGGACAAGTCGGCATTGGACAGCAAGGAACAAAAACGACGGGTGGTACTCAACGAGGTTCTGCCGGACAGGGGTTACATGGCCGCACAGGCGCGCAGCAACCCGGACAACAAGAGCAAGGAACCTGCGAGCAGAACCGCCAACCGGATGATGCTGATGATGCAGCCCTGAAGGTGAGCGCAGCCGGAAAGGGTCGGTTTCTTGGGCGGCTCAGATGGATTGAAGTAGTGGGTGATTCGCCCTCGGTCGTACAGAACTATCCGACCGACAAAACCCACTATGAAGGCGACGGCTAGGCCAAAGATGAAGCCGCGCAGGTACTGATCGCTGCTCAAGAGCGGTTTGAGAAACAGATCGATGACCGTGCGGAAAATATCTGTGACCACGCCTCGAATGATCGTCACGAAATAAACATACGGAGCGTTCCAGATTGACACATGATCTGGAACTGGGCTGGATTGTACCAGATATTCGTATCGGATCACTAAAAACCGCGGCGAAATTGCCTGGCGCTGCCCTTGTTATTGACATAGATTTAGTTGATAATAAGAACTAATGTTCTGTTTAGCGGTGAGGTAATACGATGATTTGGCTATTCGAGTTCTTCTCCACTTTCTATTGGCCGCTATTGCCGCTGACGCTGCTCGGCACGCTGCGCCGGGCCAAGTGGCGGCGCGCTGTCTCACGATATGGCCCGGGCGGCTTGCTGCTCGAGACGGCCCAGAGCCTCATCGGGACGAACACCTATGTCTTTTTCGTGCCGCTGTCTGGCTCATGGGACGGCCGTTCCATTGCCAGATTATTGGAACAGTACGGCATCGAGATGTGGGGTTGGGGCTTTTGGGACCAGGAACTATTCTTCCACGTCCACCGCGACGACGCGCATTACGCGCAACGCATCCTCCACGCCGCCGGCGTCGAGTTGCTCGGATAACAAAAGAGGGGCCACCATGACCCCTCTTCTATCAAACAGCAGACATTGAACCGGCCTAGCCGCGGCGTAACAAAACCACTCCTACCACGGCCAGCAAGACAAGCACGGCGGCCACGCCCAGGATGATGATGCCCAGGTTGCCGGGCAACCCGCTCGGGGCCGGCGCGACCACGGTCTCGGCCGGGGCGGGCGTTTCGTTGGCGGCTCCGCTGGTGAGCGACGTATCAGTCTCTGTGGAGGCTTCGATCAGACCAAACAGAACCGTATAGGATTCACCGTTGGCGATCGACACCGCCCAGTTGTCTTCCGTGGTGGCCGCGAATCCGGCGGGCGGGTAGAGCTGCAACTGGTATGAGTCGGCCTGGGCCAATTCAAAACAGTACGGCTCGCTCTCGCCGTCGGTGATGTAGGTTGAAACCGTCGTTCCCGCGCGGGCGATGGCGATGGCTGCATTGGGCACGAGCGGCTCGCCGTCGTTACGCTGGCCATCGGCGTTCGTATCCTGGAACGCGCCTACGCAGATCGTCCCGGCCACCTGTGCTGTGGGCGTCGCTGCGGGGGCCTCGGTGGGCGCGGCCGTCGCCTCGCTCTCCGGCGTCGCCTCGCCTCCCTCGGCCGTTGCCTCAGCGGCGGCGGTCGGCGTGGCGGCCGTGCCTGCCGGCTGGATAATCAACTCATCGCCCGGATTGATGAAGGCCGGATTGTTGTTCAGTTCCTGAATATAGGGCAGCGCCTGTTCCGGCGTCATGCCCAGCGTCTGGGCGTATTTGATCGCGATCAGCCACAGGGTTTCGCCCTCTTGCACGACATGGACGAGCGCTCCGTCCGAGCGCGTACCCAGCGGCTCAGCGGTCGCCGCCGGTTGGGCCGGGACTTCCGCGGCGACGGGAACCGCCGCGGCTTCGCCGGCCGACACATTCTGAGCGGGCGGCGCGGCCACAGGGGCCGTCTCGTTCAGGGCGAACAGGCCGGGTAAATCCAGGAAGAATCCGCTATTGTTATAAGGGTATGTCGACGCCATCTCAATCCAGATGGTCATCTCCGGTTGGGTGGCCACAAAATCCCATACGAAAGTCGGCATGGCCAGGTAGAAGGGATTAACTGTCTCGGCCGTCCACCAACCGCTATAGTTGATGGCGCTTTCGTCGCGCCAGGCGGCCCCCACCGGGCTGGCGCCGAGGCGGACGCGGCCGGAATCCTGGCGCCACGGCGCGATCTTTTTGCCGTCCTTGTAATCTTCGAAGATGTCGATGAAGATAGGCACGGACAGCCGGTACTTGCGGCCAACTTCAAGGCCCTTCACATCTTGCGACAGGGCGGACCATAGCGGCGCCCATCGCAGAAAAATCTTCATGGTGTAAACGCCGTCTCGCCAGTAGACCTCTTCGCCTGCAGGAACACCGCCGCTCGAATTCCAGACGACGGTCTCGGGGCGTGCGGTCTGCCATTCGCCGCCGAAGATCAGCTCTCTATCCGACCAGTGCATCCGCCATTCGTCGGGGACGACGATTTTTGAGATGCCGTCCTGGTAATGATGGCCATTTTCGAAGCCGGCGTTGCGAAACAGGTTCGGCCCCAGATCCTGGGCGTGCGCGGGTCCGGCAAAGATGACCAGACCGGCGAGAAGCAGGGCAAGCACGGTCAGGAGCGGCCAATAACTTTTGCGCATTATGTTCTTTAATCTCCTCAGATGGACAACCCGTCTCTCATATCGCCCGCAGGCGACGGACGGGAATGGGGCGCTCTGACCGCCCAAACAAACAACAAAGTATGGT
>WBZO01004206.1_pt1 | contig 15735 bp, 19 predicted proteins | sample 5204261 | NCBI WGS metagenome assembly WBZO01 (sample SAMN12412400, study PRJNA552823) | activated sludge metagenome | isolation source: activated sludge from anammox sidestream of wastewater treatment plant... | place: USA: North Carolina | collected 2017-09 | reverse complement strand
CAAAAAAGCCGATTTATATGACTTGGTGATTATAGCAAGGAAGGTTCCACCCGTTCCCATTCCGAACACGACCGTGAAACTCCTTAGCGCAGATGGTACTAATACTTAAGTATTGGGAGAGTATGTCGTTGCCAAGTCTTATAAGTCGGCTTTTTATTTCTTGTAATATCCTAAAAAATATAATTATATATCGGTGGATATATTTGTTTACAGGATTTCAATGTGTCAAAATTCCAATAAAAATGCTTTCACCCTTATAGAGTTATCTATAGTTCTTGTTATAATTGGCTTGGTAGCTGGTGGGGTTCTGTTTGGGCAGGATTTAATTATGGCTGCCAAAATGCGTAGTATTTCAAAAAATATTGATGAATATAGGGCAGCAGTTAATGCTTTCAAATTAAAATATAATTGCCTCCCAGGAGATTGCCCCAATGCCACGGATTTTTTCGGAGCAGAAAACCCCAATCCGGCAATATGTATCACGACTGCTAGTTCTGGCTCTCTTACTTGTAATGGTGATGGTGATGGGCAGATACGAGATTGTAATGTTGCCAGCGATGGCACTGTAACATTCCAAGCACAAGGTTATGAAATGTTCCGCTTTTGGCAGCATCTTGCGATTGCAGGGATGATAAAAGGAAAATATATAGGGAAAAATGGCGGTAGTGGATGTGAGGTTGTGCGTGATATAAATTCTCCCTCAACGGCTATCGATAACGTAGGGTTTAGTGTTGGCTACTTTAATCTTGCATCCAACTATTCCGAGAATGTTTATTATGCGGTGAATTATGGAAATGCTTTTATTTTAGGAGCGCTTCTCCCAACTTGGAGGTATCAATCCGCATTCCTGACACCCGCACAGGCAATGGTACTTGATCAAAAATTGGATGATGGAATGCCTGCAAGTGGTTTTATGATTGCTGGAACTAATGCACCGCCAGAGGTAACTTGGAATCTATACCAATTTGGTACAGCAAATTCTTGTACAACTTCTACAAGCCAATACGATTTAACAGGGGTTTATAAAGTTAGCAATACTACTAAATCTTGTGAGTTCTTTATTAAAATTGGTTTTTAGCATTCTAATCCATTCCCATTTCGAACACGACCGTGAAACTCTTTGAGCTGCGATGGTACTATGTCTCAAGGCATGAGAGTGTGTCATCGCCATCGGCTTTCGCTAAAGCTATAGCGTTACAAGAAATTACGGCAAGACATAAGTCTTATAAGTCCGTCTTTTTTTTATAATATATTGGAATATAATCATTATTTTCTTGATGTGCATGTAATCACCAATTAATCATTGCAAATGATTCTTAATTGCAATATAATTAGCTCGTGGAATAGGAGGTTTTATGAGCAGGATTATATTTGAACATCAAACTATTATGAAAACTATAACATACTGCCTGATGCATTTTACGGTGGCGATAAGTGTTGCTTATATTTTGAGTGGAAACTGGCAGATTGCCCTTTCTATCGGGATCATTGAGCCTGTGGTGCAGACATTCTGTTATAATTTCCATGAAAGGGGCTGGAACAGGGCAGGTGCTGTTTACAGGAATAAAATCTCTGCTTAGCGATGCTTGGCCATTTCGTTCTTGTTATGTTTTTCTTTTACTGTCACTGATAAGATGTTATGATGTCATACAGTCCAACTTAGAGCATAAAGGGCAGTAAATGAAAGAAAAACAGGCAAAAACCGGTGAATCCATAACCATTGCTTTTCAAGATAATTCGTTACTTCCAATATTATTCGGTGATGAGGATGTCCATCTCACCAAATTAGAGAAAAAATTTAATGTTCAGGCAACCACGCGGGGGAATCTGCTATCTATCTCTGGTGAAAAGGCGGATGTAGAGGCGTGTCGCGCCGTGGTAGAATTTTTATATGCGGATATTAAAAAAGGTGCGGATATTGGCTCTAAAGAGGTTGATGCGGCAATCCGTATGACTGCGGGTAATTCAGAGCCGCAGGAGGACAGTAAAAACCTGTTCGGCACACAGGATCTTGTCGTAAAAACGATGAAGAAGAACGTAAAGCCTTATTCTCCGGCTCAGGCAAAATATATTGAGGCTTTAAGCAAAAATGACCTGGTTTTCAGCCTTGGGCCAGCAGGAACAGGAAAAACCTATATCGCAGTGGCTATGGCGGTCGCTATGTTCAACGCGCATCGGGTGGAAAAAATCATTTTGTCACGCCCGGCGGTGGAGGCGGGGGAAAAACTTGGATTCTTGCCTGGTGATCTGAAGGAAAAAATTGATCCCTACCTGCGCCCGCTTTATGATGCGCTGCATGATATGATTCCGGCGGAAAAACTGGCTCGCCACATGGAAATTGGCGATATTGAGGTGGCGCCGCTGGCTTTTATGCGCGGGCGCACGCTTTCCAATGCCTTTGTAATTCTTGATGAGGCGCAGAACACCACGCCAACCCAGATGAAAATGTTTCTAACGCGGCTGGGCGAGAATTCGCGCATGGTGATAACCGGTGATTTATCGCAAACTGATTTGCCCAAAGACGTTAAGTCGGGGCTGGGGGATGTTATACGCAAAGTGGAAGGTATAGAAGGTATTGCCTGCGTACGTTTTTCTGATAAAGACGTAGTACGCCACCCACTAGCGGCAAAAATCATAAAAGCCTATGACGAGTGGGACAAAAAGAAGAAAAATAGCTTGCCGCTGGAATAGATAAAAATGATAAAATATTATGCTGATGACGGTTTTACCCTGATAGAGCTTTCTATCGTTTTGGTAATAATTGAGCCGGGAATACGCCAAACTGCACTATGTTGTTTGGGGTGTGATTGATATGGCAAAAAAACTAGACATATCATTCCATGTCCATAATCCATTATGGAAAACAAGGCTTAGGCCGTATACCAAAACTGTAAGCTTGGTTTTGGAAGAGGCGCTGGCGGCGGTTAAACTAAGAAAAGCCAAAGGTGGGTATGAAGTGGCGGTGGTGCTGGCTGATGATGCTTTTGTGCAAAGCCTGAACAGCCAGTATCGCGGGAAAAACAAGCCAACCAATGTGCTTTCTTTCCCTGCCTCGTATGCTGAGCCAACAACCAATAACCATCAACCGGCAACAGAATTGGGTGATATTGTTCTTGCGCTGGAAACCATTGAAAAAGAAGCAAAAGAGCAGGGGAAGTCTTTCCGTAACCATGCTATTCACCTGCTTGTGCATGGTTTTCTGCACCTGATTGGATATGACCATATCAAGGAAAAAGATGCAGAAATTATGGAAAAAATGGAAATAAAAATCCTGGGGAAGTTGGGCATTGCTAATCCCTACTTGTAATTTGTTTGATAATTTGCTATCTATGGCAGCTAATATGAAAACTGATACACAAAGAAAAATTGATATTTCTTCCATGGATGATTCCAAGCCCAACGTTGTTGACTTCCCTTTGTCCTCGGATAGTAAGAAAAATAATGTTCCTCAGCCGAAATTATCTTTGCTTGGGGCGGTGCATAGCTGGATAAAGCATACCGTTGGCACAAAGAATGACATTTCTTTGAAAGAAACACTTGAGGAAATAATAGATGAGCATGACGGGCAGGCCGATGACCGGCTAGAGCCTGAAGAGCGCGTAATGCTGCATAATGTGCTGAGCTTTGGTGATACCAAAGTAAGCGATATTATGATACCGCGCACGGATATTATGGCCGTGCCTGCGGATATTTCGCTTACGGAATTAAAGGCTCATATCCTTGAACAGAAGCATACCCGTATTCCGGTTTATGAAGAAACGCTGGATCATGTGATAGGTTTTTTGCATGTGAAGGATTTATTGCCGATGCTGGGCGGTGAAAAAGAATATAACCTGCGCGAGGTGGTTCGTAATGCTTTGTTTGTTCCCCCGTCAATGCGTATTATTGACCTTCTGGTGAAGATGCGCCATGCCGGAAGCCATCTGGCCATAGTAGTTGATGAATATGGTGGCACAGACGGTTTGGTGACCATGGAAGATTTATTCGAAGAAATCGTCGGTGATATACATGATGAGCATGATGAGGACGAAGAACCGGAAGATAAGATAACCCGTACCGGTGATGGTGTGTTTGAAGTTAATGCCCGCATCCGTATCGAAAAACTGGAGCAGGAATTGGGGCTTAATCTGGTTGCTGAGGAAAAGGAAGATGAGTTTGACACTCTGGGTGGGCTTATTTTCTTCCAGCTTGGGCGTGTGCCTGTAAAAGGCGAAACCGTTCAGCATGTGTCGGGTGTGCGTTTTGATATTCTGGAGGCTGATCCCCGCCGCATCAAGAAAGTTCAGATTGTAACCTCTCCAAGCGCATCATGATCCCTGTAGGTGCTTTAACTGGTTGGCGGCGCAATATTTTTGCCTTTTTTCTCGGTATTTGCGCTACTCTAACTCTTGCACCTTTCTATTTTTTCCCCTTAATCATACCAGCTTATGCTGGGCTTTTTCTGCTTTTAGAAAAATCCGCTTCTAGAAAAAGGGCATTTGCCGATGGTTGGTGGTGGGGGTGGGGATTTTACATAAGCGGCCTTTATTGGTTTTGTATCGCCTTGCTCACGGACGTAGAGAAATTTGCCTGGGCGATCCCTTTCTGCCTGTTTGGGCTGAACGCTATAATCGCTATTTATCCGGCTGTCGCCTGTTTGCTGTTTTTTATGCTGAAGATAAAAGATAGCGATAATAGAATTTATAACAGCTTTCTTTTTGCAACCATCTGGGTGCTTACTGAATATGCGCGTGGGCATTTATTTTCTGGTTTTCCTTGGAATCTGGCTGGTTATAGCTTTGGCTTTAGTGAGGTGTCCTTACAGTTGGCATCAGTAATTGGCGCGTATGGGCTTACTTTCTTTGCTGTGTTACTGGCAGTAAGCTTTGTTTCCTTGCGCGACCGTAGGATGTTTACCCTTTTTCTATGCATATTTTTTGCCGCTTCACTTATATGGGGGCATTTTCGCCTGGAGCAATCAGTTGCAGGAAAAGAATCCGGTGCAGTGTTGCGTCTGGTGCAGGCTAATATTAAGCAGCACCATAAATGGAATCCGGATCTGCAAAGGTATAACCTTGAGGAATATATCAAGCTTACTAGTAGCGAAGGGGCAGAAAAGGTAACGCATATTATTTGGCCGGAAACAGCAGTCCCATACCCTCTGCGCTCGGATACGCATCTTACCCGCTATCTGGGAAATGCCCTTCCGCCGTCAGCAATATTAATTACCGGTGCACTCAGGATGGAGGGCGCGGGACAGGAATACCAATTTTATAATAGTGCCGTGGCCATAAATAAAGAGGGTAAAATTATCGGCAATTACGACAAGCACGCGCTTGTGCCGTTTGGAGAGTTTTTGCCGCTACGTTTTTTGATTCCGAAATCTCTGAAACTTCCTGTTGGGGATAGTGATTTTTCAACAGGAACCGGGGTGCAAACATTTAACTGGCAGGGTTTGCCGCCGGTAAGCCCGCTTATATGTTATGAGGCGATATTCCCTGAACTGGCGGTTAATAGCCAGAACCGCCCCGGGTGGCTGCTTAATATTACCAATGATGCCTGGTTCGGGATGAGCAGCGGGCCATACCAGCATTTTGAAATGGCGAGGATGCGGGCGGTTGAGCAGGGGCTTCCGCTTATAAGGGTAGCAAATACTGGAATTACAGCCTATATAGATGAATATGGCAGGGTAAAAAATAAAATTGATTTGGGCGAACAGGGAGTGATTGATGTAAATCTGGTGCAATCATCACTAGATAACACAACTTATGGGAGAATCGGTGAATTATATATATTTTTAACATATTGTGTTTTATTGATTTTAATTTTAATGGGTAAAAAATTAATAAAAAATTAATATTTGTATTGCAAAAAAATATTTTTTATGAGAATAATTAAAAATATCCTCATTATGTTATAGTTCCAGTATCGTTAAAAAACAAAAGTAAGTTTATGACAAAGAGCAGTATAGATAGTTATGTTGGTAAAAAACTAAAGCAACGTCGGACAATGATGGGGCTTAGTCAGGAAGCCGTAGCTAAAGCTGTTGGTGTTACTTTTCAGCAGGTGCAGAAATATGAAAAGGGCAGTAATGCCATGAATGCCAGCCGCCTGTTCGAGTTTGCCAATTTTATGAATGTTCCTGTAGCTTATTTTTTTGAAGGTATAGAAGAAGATATTGCAGGGCGCAGTGTGCGTTCCGGTTTTGCGGAGAGCGCTTCCCTTGCTTTTGATCATGAAAATGTGGCGTCGGATCGTGAATCATTAGAGGTGATGAAATCCTTTACCCGTATTAAAGAGCCGGTTATCCGTAAAAGACTTGCTGATTTGCTAAGAGCCGTTGCCGAAAATAAAACACTTATAGATTCTTAATTTTATTTTTGGGGTTAGTTAGGTTATTCTAAAGTATGGCAATATCTGCAATAAGTAAAAAATTAGAAGAAAATAAAAAGCTTATTAACAGTGATATAAGTAAATTTAAGGCAGATCTTGATAAGATACTCAGCAATATTCCAGAAGGAGATGAAGGGATACATTTTTTCCGAAAAGGGGGAAACGATTCTCTTATAGAGATATTTCCAAATGGAAAAAACCTTGGAAATGATAAATATAATCTTCTGGCAGAAAATATCCCAAACCAGGCAAATTACATTATAACCCGTGGGAAAATTAACGGCGATTCCATTTCTTTAGATCTTTGGCAAACATGCATTTATGCGGGCGGTGACGTTAATTTAGAAAAATCTGATATAGGGCATATTTTTAGTGGCGGGAATATAAATATTAATGACTCTGAAGGCAGAGCTAGTGGTGTTTTTTTTGCTAAAGGGGATATTTTTGCGGGAAATGTAGGAGATAAAGATTTTGGCGGTGGTGGTATATTGGTGGCTGGCGGAAATATAACTGTTCTTGATTCGCAGGCAAAATTGGTTGCTGGTGGTAATATAGAGGTTGTTGGGAATTTAGATAATTCAGCTCATGCTCTTGGGAATATAAAGGCTGAGCTTGTGAGGTATGATTTTCTACCAGAGCATTTATATGCTGGTGGCAATATAACTGTAAGAAACGCAATCGCGGATATGTATAGCGGAGGGGATATTGTTTTTACCAGTGAGAAAGCAGAGTTAACGCGAATAGTACAAGCAAAAGGTAATATACACGTAAATAAAATAGACCATGATTTTTATAATTCAAGAGATAATAGGAAATACTATGGGAGTTTGTTGCGTGCCCAAAAATTATATTCCTCTTCGGATAAAAAATTATATTCCTCTTCGGATAATAGACTTAAATATTTTGATGGTGAATTTATACATGTAGAAAATTGGAAAGAACATGTGGGAAAAATTACTAAGCCTTCCATTGCTGTTGATGGAGTTAGTTTTGATAAAAGTGCACTGGAGCGCTACAGGTAAATTGTATCTCTTGACTTATTTTTTTTGCCGTATTAGTCATTGACTATGTTCGGGTGGGGATTTGGGTTGCTTGCCACCACCTTCGTTCAGTGTTTATGGCTGTTGCCGCCAACGCTGGCGTATAAAAATGGTCTAAGCTATCTTAGTCAGTTTGCGGCGTAAGATATTTCTCAAATCCCCTGCCATTTTTGGTTTTCATAGTTTTTGTTAAGGGGATTTATGTCCGGTCAATTTGCTAATAGAAGTAATTATATATTCACCAGTGAATCAGTAGCGGAAGGTCATCCTGACAAGGTGTGTGACCAGATTTCTGACGCGGTGGTGGATGCCATGCTTACGATAAACCCTGAAGCGCGGGTTGCCTGCGAAACTATGGCAACTACCAATACCATTATCATAGCCGGGGAAACCCGTGGCGCTGATCTAACTAAAGCCCAGATTGAGAAAATAGCCCGTGATAAGGTGCGTGAGATCGGCTATTTGCAAGAAGGTTTTCATGCCGATAATTTGGATGTTTATGTGCATCTCCATGCCCAGTCGGCGGATATTGCTATGGGGGTTGATGAAGGTGAAAATAAAGACGAAGGGGCAGGGGATCAGGGTATAATGTTCGGCTTTGCCTGCAACGAAACAGAAACCTTAATGCCTGCGCCGCTTCATTTGTCGCACCGTATTTTGCAGAACTTGGCGGATATACGCCATAGCGGTAAAGAAAAAGGTTTAGGGCCGGATGCGAAAAGCCAGGTTTCCCTGCTTTATGAAAAAGGCAAGCCGGTTAAAGCCACTTCTATTGTAGTATCCACCCAGCATGCTGCCGGTCTTTCACAAAAAGATGTGCGCGAGATTGTGCGCCCGCAGGTTCTGGCCGCGCTTCCTAAAGGCTGGATGTGTGATGAAAGTGAGTTTTATGTAAACCCGACCGGGCAGTTCATAATCGGCGGGCCGGATGGTGATTGCGGGCTTACCGGCCGTAAAATTATCGTTGATACTTATGGTGGCGCAGCTCCGCATGGTGGTGGTGCGTTTTCCGGTAAAGACCCGACAAAGGTGGATCGCTCTGCTGCTTATATGGCGCGTTATCTGGCGAAAAACGTGGTTGCTTCCGGTATAGCCGAGCGCTGCACTATCCAGATTTCATATGCTATCGGTGTTTCCAAGCCGCTTTCTTTTTATGTAAGCACCGCAGGAACAGGAAATGTTGACGATGGGAAACTGGAGCGTGTATTGCAGGAACTGGTTGATCTATCGCCGCGCGGAATCCGTACCCATTTGCAGCTTAACCGCCCTATCTATGCCCGCACTGCGGCGTATGGCCATTTCGGGCGCGCACCGGATAAAGATGGTGGTTTCTCATGGGAAAAAACCGATCTGGTGGACTCACTGAAGGATTATTTTAAGGTTTAGAGGAAATTCTGCAGCTTCTTGACATTTTTCAATAAAAAATTTATAGTAAACTAGTTAACTAGTTATATAGGTAAAGAAAAATGGAAACTGTTGGGGTGTTCGAGGCAAAGGCCAATCTATCACATTTGCTGGAGCGGGTAATTGCTGGCGAAAAAATCACAATCTCAAAGCGCGGTGTTCCTGTGGCCGTGCTTTCGCCTGCAAAGGCAGAAAAATTCGATAAGCGCAAAGCTGCGATTGCGGCCTTAAAAAAATTCCGTAAAGGTCGCAAAATGAGTGCTGGCGATATTGTAAATTTGATCAATGAAGGGCGCAAATATTGAAACATATTGTTGTTGATGCTTCAGCCGCCCTTGCTCTTTGCCTTAATGATGAGGAAGATAGCCGTGCCGTATCTTTACTTGAATCCCTTGATAAATATCAAATTATAATTCCACCGCATTGGTGGGTGGAGGTGGCAAACGGTTTGCTGATGGCAGAAAAAAGAAAGCGCGTCAGTATGGCTGAGTGTTATGAGGCAATGCAATTATTGATGGAGCTTGAGCCAGAAATTATTCAGGTTCCGCCTGCCTGTTTTATAGAGAAGGTAATGCCTCTTTCTTATAATTACAAATTAACTTCTTATGATGCCTACTATCTGCATTTGGCAATTAATAAAAAAGCTCCTCTTGTTACACTTGATAAAGCTTTGTATCAAGCGGCAGGTAAAGCTGGAGCAATAGTTTTTAATAAATAAATATGGCACAAGAAGATAGGGAAAATACACATCTCCGTTCCTTCGGCCGCCGTCAGGGGCGGCGGCTTAGAACCACCAAGCAGGGCTTGTTTGATGAGTTGCTGCCCAGGCTGCAAATATCGCTTTCTCAAGCCCAAAGCCTTAAGCCCCAAGTCCCTATCTGGTTGGAAATCGGGTTTGGCGGCGGCGAGCATCTGGCGCATCAGGCTGGACTGCATCCTGAGGTGCAATTTATCGGCTGTGAGCCTTATGTAAATGGTATTGCCGGTTTGCTTTCGCATATTGATGAGCATGAGCTTGCCAATATCCGCATATATACTGATGACGCGCGCGATCTGGTGGCGGCTTTGCCTGATAATTCTTTGGAGAGGGTATTTATTTTATATCCTGACCCATGGCTTAAAAAACGCCATAATAAGCGCCGTATAATTTCTATGGAGTTTCTGGATTCTTTGGCGCGGGTAATGAAGGTGGGTGCGGAGTTGCGGCTTGCCACTGATAGTTCTGATTATGCAACATGGATGTTAGAAAGATTGCTTGCCCATAAGGCTTTCAAATGGACGGCCAAAACCTGTGATGACTGGTTGAACCCACCGCCTGAGTGGTTCTCTACTCGCTATGAGCAAAAGGCGTTGGCAGGTCGCCCGACTTATCTATGCTTTAAGCGCATCTAGTAAATCCAGCATATCCTGCGGCAATGGGCAGGAAAATGTCATTTCTTTTTTGCTGTGCGGGTGGATAAAACGGAGTTCGCGGGCGTGCAGGGCTTGGCGGCTGAAAGCCAGCAATGAATTTTTGGTTTTATCAGGAATATTTTTATAAATGTTCTGGCTTAAACGGCGGGCAGTTGTCTGTCCATAAGCTGGGTCGCCTACCAGAGGGTTGCCAATCTGCAGGAAATGTACACGTATCTGGTGGGTGCGGCCGGTTTCCAGGCGGCATTCTACTAAAGTCGCGAGTTTGGAGTTTAGAGTTTGGAGTGTGGTGTAATGTGTGACAGCAGGTTTGCCGCAGGTTTTTACCACTGCCATTTTCTGGCGGTTGCTGGGGCTGCGCCCGATATTTCCCGTAATAGTGCCTTTGGTAGGGCTTGGCGTGCCCCAGACGATAGCGTTATAAGTGCGTCCCAGCGTATGGTCAGCCAGTTGTGCTGAGAGGAAATTATGGGCTATGTCATGTTTGGCAACCACCAGCAGGCCGCTAGTGTCTTTATCAATGCGGTGGACGATTCCAGGGCGAGCCACTCCGCCAATGCCGGAAAGTGAATCACCGCAGTGGGCAAGCAGGGCGTTTACCAGAGTATTGTCATGATTGCCGGGGGCTGGATGTACGGTGAGTCCGGCCGGTTTATTTATAACCAGCAAATGCTCATCTTCAAAAATTATATCAAGCTTCATTGCCTGCGGCAGGATATGCGAAGGGGCGGCATCAGGGATGGTTACGCTATATTCTTGATTTGTCTTGGTTTTTGCTGATGCGTCATTCGCTGTTTTCCCACCGCAGCATATGCAGCCCTGCTCAATCAGCGCCTGCACCCGAGAGCGTGATAGGTTCGGCATTTTCTGGCTCAGGAATTTATCCAGCCTCACCCCCTTATCCGCATCAGAAACAATAAAAATATGGCTCTTTTCTTGCATAATGTTGGTTATTCTAACCGCTTTTAACCTAATTGTCACAAAAGTTTCATTTGTTGTATTATTTATATGGGGATATATTAGAAGCAGTAGGAAAAATGTGCCTTTTTTAAGGATGTAGATTATGTCTCAACATGAATTTTGGAATCAAGGGCAGGATGGGATGGGATATGGTGCTGGTGGGTATAGTGCCGAACCTCATTCTTCTGGTGTGGTTGGCGTTGTAGCGCCGTCCGGCCATAATGGAGCTGATGTTGTATCTGTGGGCACTACTGCGGAAACTGATAAACAGGCCAGTACTAAGCAATTGCATGATGATGAACAGCACAAGCTATTAGCAGAAATAGACGCATCTTTGAGAAAAATAGAGGCTATTTCTCCAGAAGCAGCAAAAAATTTGCCTAGGCCAGGGGCTGCGATGTCGAATGCTGACTTAGCCAAATTAGAGCAGGAAGTTGCAAAAACAAGAGATGAAATTGTTGCTAAGGATAACATGGAAAAAGCCCAAAAGATTGTTGGGCTTGCTACTGGCGCTGCATTTTTGGGGAGTGTACTGGGCGAAAATAAGGAACGAGGTGAAAAGTCTGATAATTCGCCGGATTCTCCTAATAAGAACGACCGTTTTGAGAAATTGCTCAGTGCTCTTGGCGGCGAAGATAGAAAACTGTTTGGGGCGTTAGGTGGTGGAAAAAATGTTAGTGAAGGCGAGTTGCTGTCTGTACAAAATAATCTCCCTGACCTGATGGCCGCCAGCAGAAATGTTGATGTTCGCAGTGTGTAGTGGGGTTTTATGAGCGCTAATAAAGATTCTCCGTATACTGAAAAATCCGAGCTTGATAGGCTAGCTTCTGTACTTGGCAAAGCACAGAAGAACGGCATGCCAAGAGATATGGCAACTGGTAGCAACCTTTCATGGCTGCTTAGTAATGCCGGGTTTCAAACAACGGATCATAATGGTGCTGAGCATGCAGTATTAGATAGTCAGAGAGGCATGGCTATTGAGCAGATGGTGAAATCTTTACCTATGGGGGATTCTAAAGCTGCGTTTGCAAACTCCATTGTCAGGGCATTGGAGGAATTGCAGGTAAGTGATAGCCAGTTAACGGCTGCGATAAGGGCTATGCAGGCTTCATTACTTAAAGCCAAATCAGAAGGTAAAAATATTGATGCTTCAGCTTTGCTGGATCCCGGTGGGTTAAGTAACCATGCCCTTAAGGATTTGTTAGTGCATGTGGCATCCGCCAGCAGGGAAGCCAATGCTGAGGGGCATATACATCATGATGACGGAATAAGCTTTGTTGGGGCAGTGGTCACTGGCGCTGTGGCTATTGGTTCTGGTGTTCTGAAAATTGGCGCTGGAGCTTTGGGTAATCTGGTCGGCATGTTTGGTCTTAGCAATAATAATTCCCTTCCTGTTTCTGATGTTGCGGATGTTGCAAAGGCGAAAACACCGCTTGATGCGGCTGCGCAGGCGGCGCTTGCGGCAATGAAGCTAAATACTGAAGCCAGCAAAGCAAAAAATAGCAATATGACGGTTTAATTACAGGTTGTTTTGTAACCTTTCAGGCTGTCACAAAAGCTTAATTTGCTATATTTGCCTGTGCATGGCAGAATGAAACCATAGAAAATTTGTAAGATGGGGTTGGATTATGGTACCTGTAGCTGGAAAAAATGAGCCAAATCCCTGGGTTTCAGGGATAAAGCACGTAGCTGGCAATGCTCTTAAATATGCCGCCTATGGAGCAATAGTTTTTGCTGCCGGGCCGCTTTTGGTTGGTGCGTTACCTTGGTTTTCTGCAATGAATGTTGGCGTTATTGCCGGGCTTCAATATGGTGCTGCGGCCGGAGGGTTGCTTGGTGCGGTAACTGCTGTTCCGGGAATTGAAGATGCTATAAAGCGTGATAAAATGGATTCGGTTTATATGCAGCAGCAAAATATGGTTTTTCAGCAGAAACAGCAGCTTATGGCGCAGCAGGCATCGCTTGGTGCGGGCATGGCAGCGGGTGCTGGACAAATGTTAACCCCTAATGTTGGCTACGCTCAGCAGCAGGGTCAGGGTGGGTATAGAAATATTTGATTATCAGGTGCTTGCCTGTAGCGGTGCGTGGTAATATAGTTGTCATAAAACCTTAACTTTACTATGGCTCGCCTTGTGGCATACTCGGTAATATAAGGAAATACTTGTTTTTTGAGGTGTTTATGGAAAAACCGATTGATCATGATTTAGGAAGCAGCGCAACCACTGTAGTTGGCAGTACTGCTGCTGGTGCGGCTAAAGGCGTAGGAATGTTGGCACTTGGTGCTGTTGGTGCTGTGTTGGCAACGGGAGCAGCTCTTTACTTTGCCGTTTCTTTCCCAATTCCTGCGTTGGTTGTTGCTTTAGCAGGTGCTGGAGCGGCTGCTACTTCTTCTTTGTGGATGCCGGTTGCCGGTATTGGCGCTGCTTATGGTGCGTATAAAGGTGTTTCAAAAGTCAAGGGTGAGCAAAAATCTTTTAATACTGTAGCTCATAATATTGAGCAGAACGCCGGAGCTTCAGTTCAGCAGGCCGGGCAGCAGGCTTATATGGCAGGGCTGCAGGAAGGTGTGCAGGCTGGACGTCAGGAAGTGATTGAAAAATTGCAGCAGGTTCAGGCGCAGCAGGCACAATTAACGACTAATAAAAACGAACAGGCGGCTATGGCGCATCCTGCTGATAATCGCAGCGAAGATGATAAATGGGCAAACAGGTTTAAGAAAAATAGCGGAAACGCTGTATCGCCGGAAGCGATAGCACAGCAGCGTGAAGCAGCAGCGCATGCACCAGCGCAACTAGGTTAAGGAGATAAGGTATGTTTGAATTTCTGAAATTTTTTACCGGTGCTGGGAATGGTAATGATTTGCGCAATGCTGATAAATTTATATCAGACATCGACAAGATGATAACAAAGCTTGGAAAAAATGGTCAGGATGGTGCAAAAGAGCAAATTAATAACTTACTTAAAGCGCGTAATGAGTATGAGGCGAAGGTTAATGGGTTTAGCTCGGCTCTAAAAGCTGGTTCTGGTGTTGATACGGCAAGGGATGCCTTCAAAACCGCCCATGGTGAGGCTAAGGATGCTTTTAAAGGTGCAAGATCTTATGTGCGTAGCTCTGCCTGGATGAGCCGTGGGCAGAAGTTTGGCAGTTTCATGGCAAGCACTCCCGGCAAGGTAATAACTGGTGCAATAGCTATCCCCACCCTTCTGGTAGCGGGTGCGGCAGCAGCGGGAATGATTTCCAACAGCCGCAATAAAAAAGCTATGGAATCCCGCGAAGACCTTATGATGCGGCAGATGGAAAAAGAAAGCGCCGAAGTTGCGGCTTTACAGCAGCAGACCATGGCGATGCAGCAACAGCGCAATACCATGATGGGACTTGATCCGGTGCATGGTGAACACGCACAGCGCGTTGTAGCTGGCCGCAATGGCGGTATGGGTATGAATACCGGCAATCCGGCCATGACCGCGGCTAATTATGAGCCTGTGCCTGCTCGTGGATAATTCCGCCTTGTTAATAAAAAATTTGCCATTGTCGCAATTCTTTGTTTGACAGTGGCAAATTTCTTTGTATATTTCACCTCCCTAACTTTTATAAATTAAGGTAATTCTGTGACAAAACGTATTGATTGTAAATATAAAATCAGCCGCCGCTTGGGTGTTAGCCTTTGGGGTAGTGATAAAGACCCTTTTAATAAGCGTGCTTATGCTCCAGGGCAACACGGTGCAGCGGCAAAGCGTAAAAAGCCTTCTGACTATGGTACTCAGCTTCATGAAAAGCAGAAATTGCGTGGTTATTACGGTAATATAACCGAGCGCCAGTTCCGCAAAATTTATTTTGAAGCGGTGCGCATGAAAGGTGACACTGGTGAAAACCTTATCGGTCTGCTGGAAAGCCGCCTTGATACAGTTGTTTACCGTATGGGTTTGGTTTCCACCCCGTTTGCTGCTCGCCAGTTGGTTAGCCATGGTCATATCCGTGTAAATGGCAAAAAGGTTGATATTGCAAGCTATAAAGTTTCTGAAGGCGATGTTGTGGAAATGCGCGAGAAATCCCGCCAGATGCCGGTAGTTGTTGAATTGCTGCAAAATCCTGACCGCACTGTTCCTGAATATATCGAGTTTAACAAGGATGAAGTTAAAGCTAAGTTTATCCGCACTCCGAAACTGGCTGAAGTTCCATATCCTACAGTTATGCAGCCAAACTTCGTAATCGAGTTTTACTCAAGGTAATTTTTAGGGATTTATTGTTTACGAAACGCACGTGTGGTTTTTTATCCGCCGTGCGTTTTTTGTTACCATGTAAGGTAAGTGGCTGCTATAACTGAGGAATATCCTGTGCAAATGCTATGCATTTCACAGGATAATTAGAGTGCGGGTGTAGTTCAATGGTAGAACGGCAGCTTCCCAAGCTGCATACGAGGGTTCGATTCCCTTCACCCGCTCCAAAACTCTGATTATCGAACCCTCGTATCCAAGCGCAACACAGCATGGGTTGGTGGTGCGGCATGTTGTGTTGCGCTATTAAAAGCTCGCACATTGGTGCGAG